>OLOU01002194.1_pt1 | contig 11584 bp, 10 predicted proteins | sample 1672101 | NCBI WGS metagenome assembly OLOU01 (sample SAMEA3136645, study PRJEB25190) | human gut metagenome | biome: human gut; feature: human-associated habitat; material: faeces | place: Austria | collected 2013
ATATGCAGATATTGTCAATGGATATATGTATTATCTTTTATATAGTGATTCGGGGTGTGTAATGTATAAGGTGGACATTAATAGTTCATCTGAACCGGAAAAAGTAAAAGAATATAATGCAGCATTCAATGGTGGAACAGATTTTATAGGGGTTAGTCTTGCGTCACTTAACGCAATAGGTGACAAACTCTATATTAACTGGAGAACAAGTATATCATTAGAGGCAGAAGAATATATCGTGGATTGTCTCGATACTAATACAGGGAATGTAGAAACACTTATTGATATAAGTAGTGATGACGAATTATCTAAGAAGGCAGATTCTAAACACTGGGTTACATCAGAATTATTTTATGATAAAGATGGCAACATGTATTTTGCAGGAGTAGATTCAAGTGCATGGTGTCTTTATAGAATGAATCTTAAAACACAGGAAATAAGTGAAGTATTTAAACTGGATAATAAATCAACCAGAAATTATACAAAACTTGCAGGATATGATGGACAGTATTTTTATGTATTTGATAAACCAGACCTTTCTAAAGGAATAAAAAATATTACAACTGATGATAAAAATATTGTTTATATATTAGATACAAATGGCGAGATAAAAGATACATTAGAATTTAATCAGGAAAGTACTAAGACGACTGCTGATGTAAATATATTGGGAGGAGATAGAAGATATCTGTTAGTAACAACAACAGATACGGATATTCAACAGTTCAAAGCATCTTCAGAATTAATGAGTAAATATGAAGAACTGAAAAAGAGAATGGAAACTGAAGGTTCGAGTAAACTGGCACAGGTATGTTTAAGTGCAGTGTTGGACAAAGCTGACATTGGAACAGGAAACAAGGAGTGGATACAGATTACTCCGGAATAGGAGCAAAATGGAATTATTGAGGGTTTTACGGAAAAGTGTTGTATTTATTGCTATTTTTCTTGGAATAATAATCTGGTTGAGCATTTTTAAGATTAATAATACGAATGATAAAAAAGTATATGCTTATTATAATCAGTTGATGTATGAATATGATAATCAAACGGAAATGATTGAATCCTTAACATACAGCAAGTATGTACATGATAAAACAGATGACTACGAAGCAGACAGGGAATATATTGAAGAAGCAATAAAACTTTTACAGGAAAAATATCAATATGTTTATTCTTCTGATATGTCAAGGGCAGAGAATAATTACAAGAAAATTATTAACAGCACATTATTTGCGGAGGAGCAAAGTTACTATGTACTTAATGCGCAAAAGTATATGGCAGATTTGGAAAGCAGAGGGGAAATCAATTTCTCTATTACTAACACTACTGCTATAGAAAAACTGGTATCAGACAAACAACTTCCAGTTATTTTTCTGGTGATGATGATATTTGTGCTTATAACTTTTATGGAAGAGTTTGAAAATAATATGTTTCTTCAGATTAGAGGCAGTAAAAATTCCAGAAAAGTATTACCGGTAAAAAGATGTTTTATTATATTGCTTATATCAATAGTGCTTTCGTTTGTTTTTAATGGCGTCATTCTGGCAATATATAAGAATATTTATGGCTGTAATATGGGAAGTCTGATACAGAATTCTTATATGTTTAATATGTTCCAATTAAAGACAAATGTAGCTACATTTTTTATTATATATTGTATAACATTTGCGATAGCTATGAGTGTGTTGTCATGGCTGGTATATTTTGTTTTCCTTATTACTGGTAATTACAAATTATCAATAGCAGGAACAGGGTTGTTTTTAGTTTTTGAATATATAATTAATATTAATATATCATCTAAGAGTGCATTTGCATTTTTAAAATACATAAATATTTCAAATGTATTGTTTCCGGGGCAGTCATATTACATATATGAAAACTGGGGAACGGATAATTTTATTACAGATATTCAGAGTACGACTTGGCTTCTGACAATATTACTGGCAATAACAGGATTGATTGGAGTATATATTACATATTCTCATAAATATGCACAGGGCAGGAAGAGTGCCATAACAAAAATAATAGAAAAATGCTCTCAGTTTATCCAGATGTTATTGGGAAAAGTACCTTTATTTGTATCTGAATTATATAAGACCCTTATATTACAAAAGGGAATAATACTTCTTGCTGCTGCTGTTTATTTATTGATATCATGCAGAATGTACAGAGGTGTTGATTATAGTAATACGGATTTTTCAATGAATAATTTTTATTCTATGTTTAGTGGAAATACCGGAGATAAAGAGTGTGAAGCATATATTGAGGAATGTCGTAATGCTGTCGAAGAATTAGGCAAAAAAGCAGAGACAGATGCTAATTATAAATATAAATTTCGTGAAGCAAGTCAGACTCTTGAAAATATGGAGAATTGTCTGAATTATGTAAGAAAAGTTAATGAGGAAAAAGGGATAGAAGCGAGAATTGTAAATCCCGCTGCTTATGAGGATATATTTGGCTCAAGGAAATATCAGAACACGGAAAGTCAGAATCTTGTATGCGTAATATTTCTTATTCTCATAATATCAGGCGAATATGCATATGAAAAAAGATGTCATATGATAGCTTTTCTTAACACTTCAAAAGAGAGAAGCAGGGTAAAGGCTGTTAAATTATTAAAAATACTTATGATATCATTTTTTATATGGGGACTTTCTGCATTTATTGATATTTTTAATATATGTCAGTTGTACAAACTAGAACAGTTGTCAGCACCAATTCAGAGCCTGCAGATTTTTTATGACCTTCCTTTTAATATTAGCATAGCTTGGTATATGGTAATTGGTCAGGCGTTCAGACTTGTTTTATTATTAATAATATCAATTGGAATATATGGAATTACAAAGATTTTAGATTATAAAGGCTGTCTTGTAATTACATTTATGGTGCTTGTTATGCCATATTTGTTATTCAAATTAGGTATTAATTCTATGAAGTATTTATCTGTCGAGATTCTGATGGATTTTGGAAGAATTATAGGAAAATATTGAAAAAGGTTCTAAAATGGAATGTATGTAAAGGAGCGGTCATGGAAAGTAAAAATTTAAAAGATGTATATAATCGTTTAATTGATTTATATGGATTTTATGAAATAAACAAGGATAGTGATGAATATAAAATCGCATTAAGATTCATGTCACAAGAGGATTTGTTAAAAGATGATATAGATAATATAAGACTGCTTGTAAAAGATGATGGGGAAGATTATATGTATTTTATCATTAATGAGAATACAGACTATATTGGCGGCGGCGCTTGTGGTGAAGAAATGATAACAAAATACGAGACTATTAATCAGGATATTATTCTTTATTATGGATTTTCAGAAGAAGATAAAATAAAACAAACTAATCGTTACAAAATATATATCAGTATGTGGCAGGACAATTGAATAATAAAGTTTGCATTTGTAAATATTATTATGTATAATTAAAACATCTATTGTGGGGCGGATTATAGTTTTTACAGGGTATATCGGCGTATTGGGGAGCCGTCCATATTCAGAAGGGAGTTTTAAATACATGGCGACAAGTTTAACACAGAATTTCAGTAAGGAAGAATTCAAGAAGAATGTAATCAGTAATTGTAAGTCTCTTTATAGAAAGAATATTGAAGAGGCTAATGATCAGGAAGTTTTCCAGGCAGTTTCTTATGCTGTTAAGGATATTATTATTGATAAATGGATTGCCACCCATAAGCAGTATGAGAAGGACGATCCTAAGATGGTTTATTATATGTCTATGGAGTTCCTTATGGGACGTGCACTTGGTAACAACATGATTAATCTCTGTGCTTATGATGAGATTAAGGAAGCTCTTGACGAGCTTGGTCTTGATATTAATGTTATCGAGGATCAGGAGCCGGACGCAGCTTTAGGTAATGGTGGTCTTGGCCGTCTTGCTGCATGTTTCATGGATTCTTTAGCAACTCTTGAATATCCTGCATATGGCTGTGGTATCCGTTATAAGTATGGTATGTTCAAGCAGGAAATTAAGGACGGATATCAGGTAGAGGTTCCTGATAACTGGTTAAAGGATGGCAACCCATTTGAAATTAAGAGATCTGAATACAGATATGAAGTTAAATTTGGTGGATATGTACGTTCTTACAGAGATGAGAAGACTGGAAGGGATATGTTCGTTCAGGAAGATTACCGTTCTGTAATCGCTGTTCCATATGATATTCCTGTTCTTGGATATGGCAATAACACTGTTAACTCTCTTAGAATCTGGGACGCAGAGCCTGTTAATACATTTAACCTTAACTCTTTCGATAAGGGTGATTACCAGAAGGCTATCGAGGAGGAGAACCTTGCAAAGAATATCGTTGAGGTACTTTATCCTAATGATAACCACTATGCCGGTAAGGAATTAAGACTTAAGCAGCAGTATTTCTTCGTATCAGCAAGTGTACAGAGAGCTGTTGACAGATATAAGTCAATGAATAATGGGGATGTTAAGAACATTTATAAGAAGGTTACTTTCCAGCTTAATGATACACACCCAACTGTTGCAGTTGCAGAGCTTATGCGTATCCTTATGGATGAGAACGGACTTGAATGGGATGAGGCATGGGATATCACAACTAAGACTGTTGCTTATACTAACCATACAATTATGGCTGAGGCACTTGAGAAGTGGCCTATTGAGTTATTCTCAAGACTTCTTCCAAGAATTTACCAGATTGTTGAAGAGATTAACCGCCGTTTTGTAGAAGAGATTAAGGCTAAATATCCAGGAAATCAGGAGAAGGTTCGTAAGATGGCTATTATCTATGATGGACAGGTTAAGATGGCTAATCTTGCAATTGTTGCCGGATATTCTGTTAATGGTGTTGCAAAGCTTCATACAGAAATCTTAAAGAAGCAGGAGTTAAGAGATTTCTATGAAATGATGCCAGAGAAGTTTAATAATAAGACTAACGGTATTACTCAGAGAAGATTCTTAAAGCATGCTAACCCACTTCTTTCTGACTGGATTACAGATAAGATTGGTGATGGATGGGTTACAGATTTAAGCCAGCTTGAGAAGCTTATGCTCTATGTTGATGATCCTAAGGCTCAGCAGGATTTCATGCAGATTAAGTATAAGAACAAGGTTCGTCTTGCCAAGTACATCAAGGAGAATAACGGAATTGATGTTGATCCTAATTCTATCTTCGATGTACAGGTTAAGAGACTTCATGAGTATAAGAGACAGTTACTTAATATCTTACATGTTATGTATCTGTACAATCAGATTAAGAGAAATCCTGATTATGATATGGTTCCAAGGACATTTATCTTTGGTGCCAAGGCAGCAGCAGGATACAAGATTGCTAAGCAGACAATCAAGCTTATCAATAATGTAGCTAACGTTATTAATAATGATGCTTCTATCAAGGGCAAGATTAAGGTTGTATTCATTGAGAATTACAGAGTATCTAATGGTGAGATTATATTTGCGGCAGCAGATGTAAGTGAGCAGATATCTACAGCTTCTAAGGAGGCTTCAGGTACAGGTAACATGAAGTTCATGCTTAACGGTGCAATTACTCTTGGTACTATGGATGGAGCTAATGTCGAAATCGTTAATGAAGTTGGTGCTGAAAATGCACAGATATTTGGTCTCAGCTCTGATGAAGTTATCCGTTTCGAGAATGAGGGCGGATATGATCCTATGGAAATCTTTAACAATGATCAGGAAATAAGAGATGTTCTTATGGAACTTATCAATGGAAAGTATTCTCCAGAGGATACAGAGATGTTCAGAGATATCTACAATTCTCTTCTTAACAATGATGGAGGCAGAAGAGCAGATACTTACTTTATTCTTAAGGACTTCCGTTCATATGCAGAGGCTCAGAGAAAGATTGATGAGAGATACAGAGATACTAACGGCTGGGCCAAGACTGTTATGACTAATACAGCCAAGGCAGGTAAGTTCTCATCAGACAGAACTATTGAAGAGTATGCTACAGAAATCTGGAAGCTTACTAAGACTCCTGTTGAGATGTAATATCGGATTTGTCAGAAGATTATTGAATATTTCCCCGCACTTTGTGTGCGGGGATTTTTACATTTAAAAACAGTATAAACTTTACGAATCTGGAAAACATATTAACATCAAAGCTTTGCGAAATGATAGGAGGATGTTAGTATGGCGAATGTAAGAACGCGAGGAACCGACAAGGTTAAGGTTGTGTCAGCGGTTATTACGCTGGCGGTTATTGTTGCGCTTGTGTTTGGGATATTTTCAGTAGCACAGAATGTTAAGAAATCTAAGAACAACAATCTTGTGAATCTGAATGAAACAGAAGGAAATGTGGCTATCAAGACAGATGACGACCCGGATATTCCAGTGGAAGAACCAACTGTTGGTGATGATGATATTATTAATGCCAACGCAAGAGCAAGCATGTCTGATGATGGTGATGGAACTGAGGATGAGGTTACGGAGCAGACAAAGGAGCCGGAGACAGAGGAACAGGCGGTCAAGCCTATGACTGAAGCTGAGGTTATGGCAAATGCTATAAGTAAGTATACATTTGACCAGGGAGAGCTTATATACTGGCCTGTCAGCGGAACTGTTACGCTTGGATATAATATGGATTCTACTGTGTATTTTAAGACTCTTGGCATGTACAAATGCAGTCCTGGTATGGTAGTTGCTTCAGATGTTGGAACTAAGGTATGTGCAGCGGTATCAGGTGTAGTTGTTGATGTTGCAGAGAATACTGAAACAGGACTTACTGTAAGGGTTGCAGCAGGTAATGGATATGAGATGACAACTGGTATGCTTTCAGATGTGAATGTTAAGATTGGAGATACAGTTACAGCCGGTCAGCTTCTTGGTACCGTGGCCGAGCCAACAGCATACTATAAAGAAGAGGGCCCAGGAATATATTTTGCAATGACAAAGGACGGTATTCCTGTGAATCCTATGGATTACCTCGGCGAGTAATTGTTGACAATACGTGTAAAATCAGCACCTGCTTATGATTTTACAAGCAATGTGTGCGGAGAAACAGCCGGCAGTCTCCATTATATAAGTGGGATAACGCCTGAAAGGGCAAAGCAGGTGCTTAATATAGATAAAGGCGGCGGGAATCCGCCGCTTACATATTTTATAGGTGTGTGGTGATTACATAATAGCAACGAAGTTATACATCAGTATGAAGTGGCAGAGGCTTCCAGCCATAACAAATACATGAAAGATTTCATGTGTTCCGAAGTTAGGGTGCTTTGCGTTAAATGCAGGCATCTTAATTGCATATATTACGCCGCCAACAGTGTAGAAGATTCCGCCGGCGAGAAGCCAGAAGAATGCGGCTCCGGCAAGTGCTGAATATATCTGAGGAAGAGCCATAATACATGTCCAGCCCATTACAATGTAGAGAACTGAAGATATCCACTTAGGACAAGTTACCCAGAGAAGCTTGAATGCGATAGCAAGAATGGCGATTCCCCACACAATTCCAAACATAACATAGCCATATATATTATGAAGTACAATTAGGCAGACTGGAGTGTATGAGCCTGCGATAAGAACAGGAATCATGCAGTGATCAAGCCTTTTCAGCACAATATTGACATTACTTGATATATCAAATGTGTGATAAGTTGTGCTTGCTGCATATAGAAGAATCATACTTACCATAAATACAGTCATTGAAACAATAGAAACGGTTGTTCCATAAGAGGCTGCTTTAAGAATAAGTGGGAATAATCCTGCAATTGCACAGAGCATGCCGATAAAATGTGTTATCGAACTGCCAGGGTCTTTAATAATCATCTGTGCCTTTATCTTAGTGTGTATATTATCATTCTGTAAATGAAGTGCTGGTGCAAAAGTTGTCATAATAAATCCCTCCTCCTATAATGACATGTAGTATTAAAAACTACATCTTGTTGACATGATAATATAACAAATGGTTTGATAATGCAAGCGTTTTATATAAAATTAATAATTATTGAAATTTTTACTATAAATAATAATATTTGAATATGAATAAAATAAAAGTTGAAACCGTTGTTGATATATAATATAATTTATAAATTTTAAGAGGTGTAATATGGAAGCAATTAGAACAATACAGGATTTTAAGGATTTCATGAATGCCAATTATAATAATATATATTCAAATGCAATTAAAGCCGAAGAACTTACATTAGAAGATGAGTGGATGAAAGAAGATGAGTGGGAGGCTGTTTATCAGCAAGAGGAGAAGAATAATGGGAAAGTATAACATAGGTGATGTATGGTGGACGCATTTTCCTTTTGAAAATAGTAATATTGTGAAACATCGCCCGGCAATTGTAATTAATGATGATGAAATCGCTATTTTGGCTATGTATGTTACAAGTAAAGATAAGGAAACTCCTTATAGTATAGAGATAACTGATTGGGAGCAGACAGGACTTAGTAAAGTTTCATGGGCAAGAATTGATAGAATAATAAGTATAAGTGAGTGGAATCTTGACCGTAAAATAGGAAAATTAACAGAAAGAGATTTACTTAAAATTCTACAATTAGTAGCTGAGATAACAACAGAGACTTTTCATGAATTTTCTTTAGCTGCAATAAAAAATAATAATAGATTTTTGCAAATATATGATAATAGATGGAAGTGCTGGCTGTTTCCTTATTTTAGAAGTACACAGAATAATAATAAAGAAAATATTGATTTGAGTATAAGTAATTTACTAAAAATACAATTATCTACCAAATATATAGCTCAAGCAAAGCATTGCAAATATTCTGTAAGTGATGGAGTATATAAGATTTATAATCATAAGTTATATATGATTAGATTAGATGAGTTGCCAGAATATATGGATAAGGATGAATTTGAAATTGGAGATAAAGTATTTAAATGGTTGTCAATCGGAGAGATGGAGGAAGATTTTGATATTATGTCAAAAAATGATGATGTAATAGCTTTTGTAAAGAAAAGGTGTTGCTAAGATTATAAAACTAAAGGCCCCTGATGATTACATGAAAATGTAATTATTAGGGGTTTTGTTATAAGATAAATTGATAGTAATATTATTGACATACCATATAAGTAGGAATTAAAATTTAGATACAAAAAGCAAAGAAAGGACAAACTATGTTAAATCAGTTTTCAAGAACAGAGCTTCTGTTTGGTAAAGAAGCTATGGATATATTGGAAAATTCCCGTGTCGCAGTATTTGGTGTAGGCGGCGTTGGTGGATATACAGTGGAGGCACTTGTAAGAAGCGGTGTAGGTGCGATTGATGTGATAGATGATGATAAGGTGTGTCTTACCAATCTTAACAGGCAGATTATTGCAACAAGAAAAACAATAGGACAGTATAAGACAGATGTGTGCAAAGAGAGAATCCATGATATTAATCCAAATTGTGAGGTTACAGTACACAAATGTTTCTTCCTTCCAGAGACTAAGAATCAGTTTGATTTTTCAAAATATGATTATGTAGTTGACGCAGTTGATACTGTAACGGCTAAGATTGCACTTGTAATGGCGTGTCAGGAAGCAGGAACCCCGATTATAAGCAGTATGGGTGCTGGTAATAAGCTTAATCCGGCGGAATTTGAGGTTGCTGATATATATAAGACATCGGTATGCCCGCTTGCCAAAGTTATGAGAAGAGAATTAAAGAAGAGGAATGTTAAGCACCTTAAGGTCGTATACTCTAAGGAAAAGCCCGTTCGTCCTATTGAGGATATTGGAATCAGCTGTCGTACTAATTGCATATGTCCTCCGGGAGCAGCCCACAAATGTACAGAAAGACGCGATATTCCGGGTTCAACCGCATTTGTACCATCTGTTGTAGGACTTATAATTGCCAGTGAAGTTATTAAAGATATTACACATGATGCAATGGTTAAAACTCGTCATGAAAATGGTGTTGACATTGAAGGCTGATAGTGGTATTTTATATTCAACAACACATTTACACATCAAGTTAGTAGGTTAATAGGAACGCAAAAGCATATTTGCAAATGCATTCAATACAAGGAGGCTAAAATCCTCTCCTCGTCAAAGGACTCGGATTTTGCTTCGCAAAACAAGGAGGATTAGTATGAGTAAAGTAATTAACAGTGCATTGGAACTTATTGGAAACACACCTCTTCTTAACGCAAGCCGTTATGCTAAGAATGCAGGAATTGAAGGAGTTACACTTCTTACAAAGCTTGAGTATCTTAACCCAGCCGGTTCAGTTAAGGACAGAGTTGCCCTTGCTATGATTGAGGACGCTGAGAAGAAGGGGGAGCTTAAGCCAGGAGCAATGATTATAGAGCCAACATCAGGTAATACAGGTATTGGTCTTGCTGCAGTTGCAGTTGCTAAGGGATACAGAGCAGTTCTTACTCTTCCTGATACAATGTCAGTTGAGAGAAGAAATCTTCTTAAGGCTTATGGTGCAGAGATTGTTCTTACAGAAGGCGCTAAGGGTATGAAGGGTGCTATCGCTAAGGCTGAGGAATTAAAGGAGCAGAATCCTGGTTCAGTAATCTTAGGTCAGTTCGTAAATCCAGCTAACCCAGCAGTTCATAAGGCTACAACAGGTCCTGAAATCTGGGAGCAGACAGAAGGAAAGGTTGATATATTTGTTGCAGGTGTGGGTACAGGCGGAACTGTTACAGGTGTTGGTGAATACCTTAAGTCACAGAACCCGGATGTAAAGATTGTTGCTGTAGAGCCAGCTACAAGCCCGGTTCTTTCAAAGGGAGAGGCAGGACCACATAAGATTCAGGGAATTGGTGCAGGATTTGTACCAGATGTATTAAATACAAAGATTTATGATGAAGTTTTCCCAGTAGAGAATGAAAAAGCATTCGAATACGGAAAAGAACTTGCAAAAGCAGAGGGAATCATTACAGGTATTTCTTCAGGAGCAGCATTATATGCAGCCGTAGAAGTTGCCAAACGTCCGGAGAATGAAGGAAAGACGATTGTAGCGCTGCTACCCGATACGGGAGAACGGTATCTTTCGACGCTGTTGTATGCATTTGAGGAATATCCGTTGTAAAAGTAAATATTTCTGCCGGTTATCCGCTCCATCAATGTGGAGCAGGTGACCGGCAGATGGTATTTATAGTTCGCTTGGTCTTAACCCGAATGACCGGCAGCTTATTTTCTCTACTTTCACTTCCCATATCTTGACATTGCGTACGGCGGGTTCGGCATATTTGCATTCATTTTCCGTATATTGCTTCATCAGCATGTCGAGTACGCGTCGCTTCTCTTCCATGTCTTCCACGAAGTGTACTTTCCCACGACAGATAACACTGCGCGACTTCATGCTGTAGCTGCATGCCACTTGCCGGTGCATATAAACCAGCTCGTGTCCTTCGCAGAAGGTGATGCAAACTTGCGGGTGCTTTGTTACCATCTCCACTTTACTGCCTTCCGGGCCGGAATGCAAGTATATTACCCCGTCTTGATAGGCAAAGTTCATGGGAACCGCATATGGGTTTCCTTCAAGGTCTGTGATGCCCACTATGCAGTATGGGCATTTACGGATAATTTCCTCAATCTGTGTAGGGTCTGTAATAGTAATTGTCTTCATGTGCAAAGCCTCACCCCCGGCCCCTCTCCGAAAGAGAGGGGAGTG
>OLOU01002198.1_pt1 | contig 11559 bp, 6 predicted proteins | sample 1672101 | NCBI WGS metagenome assembly OLOU01 (sample SAMEA3136645, study PRJEB25190) | human gut metagenome | biome: human gut; feature: human-associated habitat; material: faeces | place: Austria | collected 2013
ACTCAACATATACTTATATGATTTTATAATTTATATTTAACTGTTAATTCCCTCCATTGAGAATATATGATGATCTTTAATTATCCTATCTTATAGCAATTCCGGAAAATATTGCAGACAACCTGCTGCATCAGAGAAAGACCGTTATGCGAAATTGCTGTTGATGACTTATATAATATATTGTACACTTATATAGATATAAACGCAAGATTTTACTATTTTCCCCTTAGATTATCAAGGAATTTTATGACACAGCAGGGTATACTTTAATTCAAGAGTGTAGCTGATAAGGCTGCTCCCAAACTTTCATACACATATTCCCGTCTGCCGCTGGTTTTCACACCTGCACTGCCACTGTAAACCGTGAAAATTGTCAGTACATAGTACTCATAAAACTATGTATCAGCGGTCAGACCGGAAAAATGAACGGAGGATTTTTACAATGAATATTCCAAATAAAAATGAATTGACACGTATTTACGGCGAAGCAGAGAAATCAGCAGCACGTTTTCAGGCTGTAGCTGATCATTTCGCAGAAATTTACCATCATGATATAGCAGAATTTTTTACAGCACCGGGAAGAACTGAGATCATCGGAAACCATACAGATCATAATGGCGGCCGTGTGATTGCAGGCAGCATTGATATGGATACCATCGGTGCAGCTTACCCGAATAACAGCAGTGTTATCCGTATCACCAGTGAAGGATATGACAAGGAAGTTGTCGTAGACATCAATGATCTTGCCAGCGTACCGAAGGCTCAGGGAACCGTATCTCTGGTAGCAGGTATGGTGGAAGCTATTCAGAAATTCGGTTTTAAAGTAGCCGGTTTTGATGCTTATGTGACCACAAATGTAATCCGCGCAGCAGGTGTAAGCTCTTCTGCATCTTTCGAAATGCTGGTATGTTCCATCATTAATTATTTCTTTAATGATGGTGCAATGACATACATCAACTATGCAAAAGCAGGACAGTATGCTGAGAATGTTTACTGGCTGAAGGCTTCCGGATTAATGGATCAGCTTGCATGTGCAGTTGGCGGACCGATCCTTCTGGACTTCTCAGACAGAGAGAATCCAAAATATGAGAAAGTAAACTTCTCTTTCCATGATTATGATCATCATCTTGTAATCGTTAATACAGGAAAAGGTCATGCTGATTTAAGTGAAGAATACTCTGAGATCCCTATGGAAATGAAAGAAGCAGCCAAGGCAGCAGGAGCAGAGCTTCTCTGTGAGACAACTCTTGACAAAGTGCTTGCAAATATGGATAAGATCGATAATGACAGAGCAATCTTAAGAGCGATTCATTTCTTCAAAGAGAACGAACGTGTAGAGAGAGCTGCAAAAGCAGTTGAAGAGAAAGATGGTGAGACTGTACTGAAGCTACTCAGTGAATCAGGAAAATCTTCCTGGGAATTACTTCAGAACTGCTATCCGATCAAAGCATATACAGAGCAGAAGATTTCTGTTGCGCTTGCTCTTACAGATCTCTTCCTTGAGAAACTGGGCAAAGGTATCTGCCGTATCCATGGAGGCGGATTTGCCGGTGTTATCATGTGCGTAGTGCCGGAAGAGGAGACAGAGAACTATGTTTCCTATATTTCTGAATTTGCAGGAAAAGAGAATGTATATCCGATGAATATCCGCGCAGTCGGTGCAGTACATATTGAAAAGTAAATATGCCGCAAAGGGTGTTGTCGAACATAAAATTATGAGCAGACAGCGAAGCAGATTGTGAATATCTGTTTGACAAATATTGATTTAGATGTTATCAGGAAAAACAGGCAGCAGTAAGGTGGATTGGATTGCCATACACTTTACTGCTGTTTTTTTGATGGAAGTTTCCTGTTTTGCTTTTCAATGTAAAATTCCTGTATTATAATTGTGATAATGTATAATTATGATAAGAATATATGGTGATTTTTGTAGATAATGCATTTTGTATCTGTTTATCAGAATGTGAAATTTACAGGAATTGCTACAGAATTATCAGGTATCTAACCGAATAAACTGCGGAGCAGTTATTCGATGTAGAGCCGCGTAACGAAGCGGATGATTTTATCCGTCTGACATGAGGGGGAAGGAATAATGAAAAAAAGGTGGACAATGCGGAGGGCACTGCTTGTTCTGTGCATTGCAAGTGTAGTGTTCGCGCTTCTTCTGCAGACATTTCTGTTTCATCAGTCTCTGCGCAGACAGATTCGGGCAGAGAGCATTTCAGATCATGAGATTTCTCTGAATAAAATGCAGACAGATCTGTCTAATTTTATCCACACAATACGAGGGGAAATGCTTACGATCTACAGTGAGCAGGATCTTATCGCAGCTATGCGTGAAGCTGCGGAAAAAGATACAGACATGAAGGATTATTACTGGAGAAGCTGGTATTTTGCAAGGAAGCGTTTTACAAAGGAGGATCAGCTTCTTGCCATGTATCTTTATGATACAAAGGATCATCTGATCAGCAGCTACCGCTACAATTCAGTTACATATCCCAAAGATATTTACAAGGCAGAGTATGATGATAATTCAGAACGGGTTTATGATTATGTGCATGGAAAACGTACAGATCTGATGATTTCCGGATATCACAATTCTGCCGCAAAGAAAGATATTGTGCGATTTGTGCTGAAACTGCATAATTATGATGCAGACAGGAATGCCCTGGGGTATCTGGTCTGTGATATTAACAGTGCGGCACTTACTTCTATTATGGCTAAATATGTAGATGTAGAGCAGGTATGTCTGTGGCTGCAGCCATTAAATGACCGGGTGATCGCAATGACCGGGGAGGCTTCAGAGAGTCAGTGCAGAATCCAGAAACAGCTTGCAAAGGTTGTACAAAGTCATTATAAATCCGGTGAACTGGAACAGGAGTATGATGGGAATTATCTGATCCAGGTGTCTCAGGAGAATTATAATCTGGAGGCATTTGTGCTTGTCTCACAGTCTCTTCTCACTGCAACGCAGAAGACACTGATCCGAACACTTCTTATTATAATGGGAGCCATGATCCTTGCAATTATGGTGATCGTATTGTTTGTGTCTCAGTGGATGACAAAGCCTGTAGAAGAGATGAGCAGCACTATCACGCGGATCAAGGACGGAGAAACCCAGCTTCGGGTGCAGCCCGTAGGATGGTCCCAGGAGCTGACTACGCTGGGTACGGAATTTAATGAAATGCTTGACCGTATGCAGGTCATGGCGCAGGAAGAACTGCAGCATAAAATGCTGGTAGAGCGTACGGAATACAAAATGCTGCAGGCGCAGATCAATCCCCATTTCCTCTATAATACACTGGATACCATGAGCGGGATTGCCAATGCTCAGAACTGTCCGATGGTAAGCGGTATGTGTCATTCACTGTCTGCAATTTTCCGCTACAGTCTGAATATGACAGATGAGCTTTCCACTGTGCAGAATGAGATGGCGCATGTGAGAAATTATCTCTATGTTATGGATGTGAGAAATGGCTCAACGATAGCTTACGATTATCAGATTGACAGCGATACACTGGCAGATCAGATGCCGCGTATCTGTATCCAGCCGGTTGTGGAGAATGCACTTACACATGGTCTCAGAAACGTCCGCCGTAAGGACAAAAAGCTTCTGATCCGTTCAGAACATGTGAATGAGAATCTGGTGATCACAGTTCAGGATAATGGTGCGGGAATGGATGCGGAATCTATGAACCGTCTGCTGGATCAGAATGATATGAAACGTGTGGAATCCGGCATTTCCATTGGAATCCTGAATGTTAATGCGCGTCTGAAGAGGCTTTTCGGAGAGAAATACGGACTGCATATTGAAAGTACAGCAGGCGAGGGGACAACTGTGACGATCACAGTCCCGGCTGTTTCTACGGAGAATTCCGGTGATATGGAAAATGTGTAACTGTTCAGTACCTTCACAGTTACGAGCCAAAATGCATTAAAAATCACCTGCGGTGATGGCATTTTGGCTTGTATGTCTCGGGATTTTGGTACTTACGTGCCAAAACACCTCGCGGGATAGTAGACTACTGAATAGTTACGAAAATGTTCAAAAATGAGCAAGGAGAGAGACAATGAAAAATATGAAATATAAGGTTCTTGCTGCAGATGATGAATTCTGGAGCAGGGAAAATATCCGGAACCTGATACCATGGGAGGAGTATTCCCTGGAATTTCTGGAGCCTGCATGTGACGGGGAAGAGGTTATAGAGAGGATTGCCGAAGAAAAACCGGATATTATTCTCACAGATATTAATATGCCATTTCTGAGCGGTCTGGAATTACTGCAGCGTTTGCAGAATGAATACCCTGAAATCATTACCATTGCCATCAGTGGCTATGATGACTTTGATAAGGTAAAGGGTGTATTTGTTTCCGGCGGTCTGGATTATCTTCTGAAGCCTGTGGGAAAAGAAGAGATGGTAAAGGTGCTTACCAAGGCACTGGGACTTCTGGAAGAGCGGGAGAATACAAAAAAGCAGGATGAGACCAGCAAGCTTCAGAAACATAAGCTGTCATCATTTCTGGAAGACAGTGAATACTCGGCACTGCTTTCCGGAAAACTGTACGGGCAGTCAGCATCCCAGACTCATGTATCCAGCACGAATACATTTTCGGAAGTAGCCACACTGATGGTTAAATTTTACAATATTACAGAGATTGCGGAGCAGTTTGAACATGATAATCTGCAGATGTCCTGGAATATCAAGTCCAGATTGAGAGAATTGACCGGTCTGGAGGAGAATGCGATTATTTTTAACAACAGCAATAAGATGAGTGAATTTCTTATTGTAAAGACTGCTGATGCAAAGGAATTCAGAGCACTGGCGGAAAATATTCTGAAGGAGTTTCCGCTGGAAGAATACGGCCCTGTTTCTGTTGTGCTCCATGAGCAGACAAGTTCACTGGATGATATCGGTACAGTTTACAGAGAACTGATCTCAACACTGATTACCCGTCCGTTTAACAGGAAACACAGTATCCTTTCCTGTCCGGAAGAGAAAACCGGAGAGCTGCCAAGAAACAGCGAAACGCAGATGGTTGGGAAATCAGCACCTGCACATATGGAGACGGAGTTGTACCATCTGTTGACAACGGGACAGAAGGCAGAGGCAGAGAAGCTGATCTTTAAGACCTGTAATTTCAGACAGTGTGATGATGGAAACTGGACTTACCTGGATGTGAAACAGTATGCGGGCAGGATTACAGGAATCCTTTACCGTTATGTTCAGGAGAAATGCCCGGAGCTTACCGCACAGGCAGAGGAAGCCATGGATAACATTGATTATTATATGAAATGTCTCAATGCACACTCTCTGCTTGTATCCCTGAAAATCCTGCTGGACAGCTTATGGGAGAACGGAGAAGATAAAAGCTCTGATGCAGGTTCTATTATGCAGCAGGTAGAGCAGATCCATAAATATATTGAGCGTTCCTATCATGAGAATATTACACTCACTGCTCTGGCAGAACAGTATCATATGGATGCAAGCTATCTCTCCAGGACTTTCAGTCAGAAATACGGTGAGACGATCATTGCATTTCTTACCAGAATCCGGATGGAGAAAGCGGCAGAGCTTATGAAAGATCAGGACAAGAAGCTGGAGACGATTTCGTTTCTGGTGGGATATGATGATTATAACTACTTCAGCAGAGTGTTCCGAAAGAAGGTGGGATGCAGCCCGAGGGAGTATCGGAATAAGTTTACACAATTATAATATGGAAGAAACTCAGGTAGAATTGAGTGGACAGTAACGAAAGCGGAAGTCCTCTGTATGGTGGTTCTTATCGAATCGAATGGATACAGAGGACTTTTTTGGAAGACATCTTTGCCGTGCGTCAGCACGCCTGCAGGTATCTTCCTTGTCCTTCGCACTCTGCTGAACTGTCTTGATTGCATTATTTTATGGAATTACTATAGAAAATCATGGCCGGTTGATGAAGGAGTTCCATCCTGGTAATAGGTATATTTTCTTATAGACATGATATAGTATGAGTGCTATAATAAAAATAATTTTTTATGGCATTTATTGGCAAACCGGTTGAAAAGCCGGGGCGCAAAGCCAGAAGGAGCTAAAGTCAGATTGAAATCTGGCCATGCCAGCCGGTTGCATCATGCCTCAGTAATAAAAAAAGGTAAATGTTAAATGGGCATTATGGAAAAAGTTCCTGTAAAATTTTTTACAAGGAACTTTTTTTTGTCTTCAAGCGGATATTCGCAACCTCCGCAGGGGACTTACCTGATTCGGTTAAATTTGAGGGAAAATAGAGAAGAACAGCAGGAATGGAGAAAAGATGAAGGGAAAAAGAGTGATTGCAGGCATTCTGCTTGTGGGAATTTTAGCAACTGCCCTGGCAGGGTGCAAAAACACAAATATCACCAAAAAAGAAAGAGAAAAGCCCGTTATCACCTTGGGCAGTGACAGTTATCCGCCATACAATTATCTGAATGAAGATGGAATCCCCACAGGAATTGATGTGGAACTGGCTACAGAAGCTTTCAGAAGAATGGGGTATCAGGTGGATGTTGTCCAGATCAACTGGGAGAAGAAAAAAGAACTGGTAGAAAGCGGAGAAATCGACTGTATTATGGGCTGTTTTTCCATGGAAGGACGCCTTGACGATTACCGCTGGGCAGGACCCTACATAGCAAGCCGCCAGGTAGTTGCTGTAAATGAGAGCAGTGATATCTATAAACTAAGTGATCTGGAGGGAAAGAACCTTGCCGTCCAGTCCACAACCAAACCGGAAGGCATCTTTCTGAACCGGACAGATGAAAGGATCCCCAAACTGGGCAATCTGATCAGTCTTGGGCACAGGGAACTAATCTATACTTTTCTGGGAAAAGGATATGTAGATGCAGTTGCTGCACATGAGGAATCCATTGTCCAGTACATGAAGGATTATGATGCAAGCTTCCGTATCCTGGAAGATCCGCTGATGGTGGTCGGGATAGGTGTTGCTTTTGCAAAAGAGGATGACAGAGGAATCTGTGAGCAGATGGATCAGACGCTGGAAGAAATGCGTCAGGATGGCACATCCCTGAAAATCATTAAAAATTATCTGGATGATCCCCAGAAGTATCTGGAGGTGGATGATCTTGGATATTAGGAGAAGAATAAAAGTAAAGCGATTCTGGATATTCGGCATTCTGCTTGGAATCTGTGTGACTGCAACTTCCCTGTATTACTTTTTTCAGGCAGAGAAAAAAGAAGCAGAGAACAGGATGGTGAAAACTGTAAACTATGTCAAAGTGCAGTGTTCCACCTATACCCATTATAATGAAGCTTCGGAATCTAAAAGTCTCCTCCGCGCCATTGAAAGTGCCAGACAGATGAGTACGAATATCGACATGGAAACAGAAAACGGCGGCCGGCTAAGCCAGGAGTTTCTGAAAGAAAATCTGCAGACCCTCTGGGTGGATGGTATCCTTGTGCTGGATGCAGAGGGAAAGACAGTCTGCAAATACAGCATGGATGAGGCTCTGACCAATGAGATCACAGATTATCTGCAAAAAGACATTATCATGGATTTTACCGGATATGAAGAAAGATCTTATTCGGAACGGATTGACCGAGAAGACGGATCACGTATCGACATTGCAGCCTGTGCCAGAAAAGATGGGCCAGGTATGGTTGCAATCTATTATTATACATCTTCGGAATTTGTCAGAAATTATACCCTGACAATACAGAACCTTTTAAAGGGCTATAGCACTCAGAAAGATGGAACGATTATTGTTGCAGACAAGGGAACCATTGTTGCCAGCAACGATGAAAGCCTGCTGGGACAGGATACTGCCGGCAACCAGGTTGTCCAGGCAATGAAAGAGCATACAGACAGTCAGCATATTTTTCATTTAAAAAATGAAGGAACCGGAGGTTACGGAATCATGCTGAAGCAGAGGGATTATTATATTTATGCCTATCTTCCGGATACGGAAGTATTCCGTAACCTGCCGCTAAGTGTAACAGCTGTCGTTTTTCTTTATTTACTCATATTCGGTATATTCTGCTTCTGGGGTTACAGAGCGGATCTGGCACATCGGAAACAGGAAAAGGAAAAAGATGAAAAATATAAAGCAGAACTTCTAAGAGCAGCAAAAAAAGCAGAAGCAGCCAATGAGGCAAAAACTGAGTTTCTGCAGAGAATGAGCCATGATATCCGGACACCGATCAATGGAATCTGCGGCATGATCAATGTGGCAGACCATTATGCAGACAATATGGAGAAACAGACGGAATGCAGGGCAAAGATCAAAAAGACATCCCATCTGCTGCTGGAACTGATAAACGAGGTTCTGGACATGAGCAAGCTGGAGTCAGATGAAGTGGTTCTGGAAGACATCCCATTTAATCTGAACAGTATTTTTGAGGAAATACTGGGTGTGATCGAACATATGGCTGCGGAGCAGAACATCCGGATCATTTGGGAAGAGAAAGAAGTTACACACTGGAATCTTATTGGAAGTCCGGTGCATGTGAAACGGATTCTGATGAATATTTTGTCCAATGCGGTGAAATATAACAAAGAAAACGGATATGTCTATATCAGCTGTCGGGAAATCCCATCGAAACAGACAGCAATGCCCACATTGGAATTTGTCTGCAGAGACACCGGAATTGGAATGACAGAGGCATTCCAGAAACGCATTTTTGAACCATTTGCACAGGAACATGCAGGAAGCCGCACAAAATTCGCCGGAACAGGACTGGGAATGCCAATTACAAAAAAACTGGTGGAGAAAATGGGCGGAACCATTTCCTTTGAAAGTAAAGAAGGCACAGGGACTACATTTGTGATCCGGATTCCATTCCAGATTGATGCAGATATGAAGGACAGGAATGAAACGGAAGAAAAAACAGAAACTTCTATCCAGGGGCTCCATGTTCTTCTGACAGAGGATAATGAGCTGAATATGGAGATTGCAGAATTTGTGCTTCAGAATGAAGGCGCTGTGGTGACAAAAGCATGGAATGGACAGAAGGCTGTTGACATATTCAGAAAAAGCAGACCTGGAGAATTTGATGCTATTCTTATGGATATTATGATGCCTGTCATGAATGGATATGAAGCAGCAAAGATGATCCGCTCTCTGGACAGAGAGGATGCAAAAGTGATACCGATCATTGCCATGACAGCAAACGCGTTCACTGAGGACAAAATGAGAGCAAAGGAAGCAGGAATGGATGAACATATTGCCAAGCCTGTTGATGGGAAATTATTAGTAAAAGTGATCAATGAGTTAGTAAAACGCAATCAGAGGGAGAAGTTATAATGAAAAAGAAAAAATGGAACAAGTTAGTTTCTGTGCTTTTGGCGATGGTGACAGCCGTATCACTTCTGTCTGGCTGCGGCGGGAAAAGTGCGGAAAAAGAAGATGCAGAAACCATCACAGTGTATTTATGGAGCACAAAGCTGTATGAAAAATATGCGCCATACATCCAGGAACAGCTTCCGGATATCAACGTTGAATTTGTAGTAGGCAATAATGATCTGGATTTCTATCGTTTTCTGAATGAAAACGGCGGATTGCCGGATATTATAACCTGCTGCAGGTTTTCCCTCCATGATGCAAGCCCCCTGAAGGACAGTCTGATGGATCTTTCCACAACCAATGCTGCAGGTGCTGTCTATGATACCTACCTTAACAATTTCAAAAATCAGGATGGCAGTGTAAACTGGCTTCCTGTGTGTGCAGATGCCCATGGCTTTGTAGTGAACAAAGATCTTTTTGAAAAGTATGATATTCCTCTTCCAACGGATTATGAAAGCTTCGTTTCTGCCTGCCAGGCATTTGATGAGGTGGGTATCCGTGGGTTTACTGCAGACTATTACTATGATTATACCTGTATGGAAACACTGCAGGGTCTGTCTGCATCAGAGCTGTCTTCTGTGGATGGACGTAAGTGGCGTACCATCTACAGTGACCCGGACAATGCAAAGAGAGAAGGTCTGGACAGTATTGTCTGGCCGGAGGCTTTTGAACGTATGGAGCAGTTTATTCAGGATACAGGGCTGAGCCAGGATGATCTGGATATGAATTATGATGATGTGGTTGAGATGTACAAAAGTGGTAAGCTTGCCATGTATTTCGGCAGTTCTGCCGGTGTAAAAATGTTCCAGGATCAGGGCATTAACACAACATTCCTGCCATTCTTTCAGCAGAACGGCGAAAAGTGGCTGATGACTACACCATATTTCCAGATAGCTTTAAACCGTGACCTGACAAAGGATGAAACACGTCGGCAGAAAGCAATGAAGGTACTGAACACAATGCTTTCAGAGGATGCGCAGAACCGGATCATTTATGATGGGCAGGATCTGTTAAGCTATAGCCAGGATGTGGATTTCCGGCTTACGGAATATCTGAAGGATGTGAAACCTGTGATCGAAGAAAACCATATGTATATCCGCATAGCGTCAAATGACTTTTTCTCTGTTTCTAAGGATGTGGTTTCGAAGATGATATCAGGAGAATACGATGCAGGGCAGGCTTATCAGTCATTTGATTCTCAGCTTCTTGAGGAGAAATCCACTTCTGAAAAAGTAGTCTTGGATTCACAGAAGTCTTATTCAAACCGTTTCCATAGTAGTGGAGGAAATGCTGCATATTCTGTTATGGCAAACACGCTGCGCGGTATTTATGGATCAGATGTGCTGATCGCAACCGGAAACAGCTTTACGGGAAACGTGCTGAAAGCCGGCTATACTGAAAAAATGGCGGGCGATATGATCATGCCGAACGAACTTTCAGCTTACAGCAGCAAAATGAGCGGAGCCGAACTGAAAGAGGCAGTTAAAAACTTTGTAGAAGGCTATGAGGGTGGATTTACTCCGTTTAACCGAGGCTCTCTGCCTGTGCTCAGTGGTATTTCTGTAGAAGTCAAAGAAACAGATGATGATTATACATTGAGCAAAGTTACAAAGGACGGAAAACAAATTCAGGATAATGATACTTTCACGGTAACCTGTCTTGCGATACCAAAACACATGGAGGCTTATCCGGCAGATGATAATATTGTGTTTGATGGAGGAAATACCTCTGTGGATGATACATGGACAGGATATATTTCAGATGGTGATGCCGTTCTTGCAGAGCCTGAAGACTACATGACTTTGAGGTGAGAAGGATGGGCATTAAGAATCATAATACAAAAAGAGAGAAGAATGTCATGATAAAACGGTTAAGGATAGCTGTCTTTATTGCAGTTTCTCTTGGAATTGTGTTGATAGTTTTCCGATATTTTGGATTTGTATCGAAAACTATTTATGAGGAAAGTGTTTCTCATCTGACGGAAGTTTTTCATCAGTCTGATAATATGCTGAGGGAACTGACAGATAAGAATCTGAACTATCTTCATATGTGGGGTGAGAATCTGCAGGATATTTCCAGCGAAGGTGAAATTCGGGATTATATAAAGAAAGCGCAGGAAGATGCCGGCTTTTTAGACTTCTTTTTTCTGTCAGCTGACGGGAACTATAAGATGGCAACAGGGGAAACCGGCTACCTTGGATTACAGGAAAATATTGAAGATGAGATCCGGCAGGGAAATGATGTGA
>OLOU01002199.1_pt1 | contig 11559 bp, 9 predicted proteins | sample 1672101 | NCBI WGS metagenome assembly OLOU01 (sample SAMEA3136645, study PRJEB25190) | human gut metagenome | biome: human gut; feature: human-associated habitat; material: faeces | place: Austria | collected 2013
TCACCTCCACCGGACGTTATCCGGCATCCTGCCCTGTGAAGCCCGGACTTTCCTCTTCCCAGACCTTTCGGTAACTAAGGGAAGCGATCATTTATCCGACTCTTAAAAACAATATAAGATGCAAAAAGCATCGCTCATCATTCTAGCAAATAAGGTGAAAAATGTCAAGGTAAGAAGTTTGTAAGGACTTTTATATTCATTTTATGATAGAATATAAAACAAAAAAAGACGTGAAGGAAGGGTAAAGATATGGAAAAGAATGCTAGTATTCTCGTAGTAGATGATGATAAAGAGATTGCGGATCTTGTGGAGATTTATCTGGTGAATGATGGATATCAGGTATTGAAAGCTTCGGATGGGGAGCAGTGTTTACAGACATTGAAGGAACATCCGGAAGTCCGTATGCTTATTCTCGATATTATGATGCCGGGAATTGATGGATTAGAAGTCTGCCGTGAGATAAGAAAGACAAGCAATATCCCGATTCTTATTTTGTCAGCGAAGGCAGAAGATATGGATAAGATTGTCGGATTTGGAACGGGAGCGGATGATTATCTTACGAAACCGTTCCATCCATTAGAACTCCTTGCGAGAGTGAAGTCTCAGATGAAGCGTTACACAACAATTCAGTTAGGGGAAGAACAGCAGCCAGCCAGCAAGGATGAGATTGAGATTCAGGATCTTACGATTAACAAGGCGGCCCATGTAGTGAAGAAGAACGGCAAGGAAGTTGCACTGACTCCGATTGAATTTGATATTTTATATTTATTAGCCTCAAACAGAGACAGAGTATTCAGCACTGATGAAATCTTTGAAAAGGTTTGGAACGAGAAGGTATACGAAGTAAATAATACTGTTATGGTTCATATACGAAGACTACGTGAGAAGATAGAAGATAACTCCCGAAGCCCGAAGATTTTAAAAACTGTATGGGGGGTAGGTTACAAAATTGAAGGTTAAACGATTTAAAAGCTTCCGTTTTAAGATGGTCATGTACATGTTTTTCAGCCTGATTGCTACCTTTATAACGGAAGGTCTTATATTTATGGGAATCTATTTATATGAGACGGAGATTATAGCCGGTGAATATAAGAAGGTGTGGGGAGCATCCGGGCAGGGAAAAATGTCCTTTGGCACATTTACGATGTCACAGTCGATAGCACTGGATGCCTGGGTCATCGCTATATTTACGATATTGCTTCTGATTATTTATTTTATTCTCATATCAAATAAGTTTGTAACGTATGTAAGAGAAATTATCAGCGGTGTGGAACGTATGAAGTCTGGTGATTTGATGGAGGAGATTCCTGTCCGTGGAGAGGATGAATTTTCAGAAATCGCAGCGTCTATTAACGAGATGCGTCATAATCTTTATGAGACGATGGAAGCACAAAAGGCAGTGGAAAAGACGAAGGACGAATTGATTACGAATGTAGCACATGATCTTCGTACGCCGCTTACTTCAATACTTGGTTATCTGGATCTGCTGACACAGGGAGATTTTCTTACGGAAGAACAAAAACAGAAGTATCTTGGCATTGTATCTTCAAAGGCAAAGCAGTTAGAAACTTTGGTTAAGGATTTGTTTGATTATACAAGATATGACAGGAATAAGGTCAAAATAAAGAAGGAGATTCTTGATTTGAATCTTTTTGTGCCTCAGTTAGTTGATGAATTTTATCCAAGCTTCATGGACCATCAATTGGAATGCCGTACTGATTTTTATGAGGGGGCATTGAATATTGAGGGGAATGGCGAGCTGCTTGCAAGAGCGATTGGTAATCTGATTTCGAATGCGATTAAATATGGGGCCGATGGAAAGCTGGTAGAAGTGCATACCGGTTTAAAAGATAAGAAGGCATTTGTAGCAATTGTCAATTACGGAAAGATTATTCCGGCAAAAGACCTGGACAAGATTTTTGATAAGTTTTACAGGGTGGAAAACTCAAGATCATTAAAGACTGGAGGTACAGGACTTGGGCTGGCAATAGCAAAGAACATTATCAACCTTCATGAGGGAAATATCTGGGCGACCAGCGATGAGTCAGGAACCAGATTCCAGATAGAACTTCCGGTTGTGCAGGCTCATATGCCAAATACCGGAAAATAATAGCAAAGATACGAGGGATACAAAATGATTAATGATTTGTTCCGTACTTACAAAAAAATTATATTACTGCTTCTTGTACTGCTTTGTTCGGTTGTTTTCTGGTTCTATGGCTGTCGGCACCAACAGCGTAGTCAGAGTGAAGTAGTAGAGTGGAATAAAAAGACAATAAAAGGGACGAATGGCTATTGTTATAAGTTTAAGACGAGTAATTGTACGGGAACAGTAACTTTTGGGGCGGCAGGTTATGTTGCCAAAGATAAGGAGATGCCGGTTACTTTAGATATCTTTGCTGCAGAGAAAGATTTTACCGGGGTAATGAAAGTCACTCTTCCGGGAGAAAATGGCAAGGGAATTGCCTACCAGTCTGCAGTGAAATGTAAGGCAGGAGAGAAGGAAAAGATTGTTTTAAATGTTCCGCAACTTGGTGATCCTTCTGCAATTTGTTTTGAAATTATGGATTCTTTTGGTGTTACGGAATTGTCAGAAGATGTCTCTTTTTCTGATGCGAAGAATCGGAACGGAGCATTTTCAGAACAGGCGGAGAATCTCATTGGTGTTTTGAGTGGACAGTCAAAGGAGTTGTCTTATTTAAACAGTCTTAAAATAGGAGAAGAATCGGACGAAGAGTCAGTGAAGGTGGTCTGCTATTCAAAAAATAGTTTTCCACAGACAGAAGAAGAGTTTCAGGGGTTAGATGGAATGATCATTGATTCTTTTGATACGAAAAGTTTGTCTGGAAAACAAAAAAGTGCTTTAAAAAGCTGGTTGAAGTCAGGCGGGAAACTACTGATTGCCGGGGGCGGCCAGCAGATAGATTCTTTTGAGGGGCTGGAAAAGACATTTGGAATTATACAGGAAGATGTCGTCGTTTCTGAACTTTATTTGGCAGATGCGGATAATATAGTACAGGAATTGCCGATTCTTATGAGTAATCTTCAGCTTTCACAAAAATATGAATGGGAAGCTTACGGGGATTTCGAACCAGAAATAGGTTATACTGCAGCAGTAGGGAGCGGAAAGATTTCAATCCTTCGTTTTAGCCTGACAAATTCTGCATTTTTACAATGGAGTGTGAGAGATAAAGCAGCAGTAGAGATTCTTTCTCATTTTATGGGAAAAGATGAAGATACCGAAAGCAGCGATACGAGTCTTTGGTATGTAAAAAAGGCATTATATGCATTTATGAAGTCACAGCTTCCGAATACGTTTTTTTATGGGGTATTTTTTATTTTCTATATTTTGCTGATGGTAACTATCGCATATTATTATTTGTGTAAAATCAAAAAAAGGGAATACATCTGGATTATAGTTCCTGTACTTGCATTGGTTTTTACCGTTGGATTATTTATCCGTTCCAGGGGAATGAAAAGCTCTGGCGATAGCTATTTTTCCGCGCTGCGTGTGACGGACAGTGAGAAGGAGCAGGAAAATATTTATTTTCTCTATCAAAATGATGAGGGAGTAGAGGGTAATGTGAATTTTCTTTCGACAATTACTTCCGTCATACCGATGGATTATAATTACCGGACGATTGTAGGAAAAAATATAAAAACTTCCGGAGAAGATATTACGATTAATAATACACAAAAAGGCTTTGATGTTGCCTTTGAAGAGAGTGTGCCAGGAACTTCAAGAATTTTGAAATTATCAGGCAATACAAAAAGCGCCTCGGAAAAGGAAGTATTTACGCAGGATATTTTTACAACGTATACAAGTTTTTATGGCAATATCACGAATACATCTTCGAATAATTTTTCCAGAGTTATTTTAATTCGGGGGAATCAGTATGCGATTCTTAAAAGTGTAAAAGCAGGGGAAAAGGCGTCTGTTTCTAAAGATATGGTGAAGTGCTGGAATCATTTTGATGAAGAGAATTCTGCTTTTGGTACGGAAAATGAAAATACAGTTACAGGAAATATTATGGAATATCTCCAACAGACTTACATGAATACGCAAAAGTCAAAAGAAGAACTTTTAGTTGTCGGTATTACAAGTGAGAATGACTTTAAGTTGTTTTCTGATGATAATGTTTTGAAAAATCATGTGACGGTGATGATTAATCATTTTACGTTAGAAGAAGAAACCGGAGAGCATATTTTAAATATCAATATGTCCTGTCTGAAACAGGAAGGAGAAGGACTGGCTATAGAGGAAGATACGTTAGAGGAGAATAAGACAGAAGTCAGTTATGTCTTTGACAAAGAAGAAATAGAAGCACTGGCAAGAAACAAGGATAATTTCACAGGAAAGATATATGCGTATAATTACAGTACCGGACAAAGAGACAGGATTTTATCATCGACAGAATCTTATATAACAGGAGAAAGCCTGAACAGTTACTTGTCAGGAGATGGAGAAATGCGGATTACTTATAAGATGGATGCGTCGGATGAGTATGGACCGGCACCGGTGCTGTCACTGATTTATAAGAAGCAGTAAAGGGGGAGAAGAATGCTGGATTTTCAAAATATTTCTATTCAGAGAAAAGGGAAAAAAGTATTAGATGATTTCAGTCTGAAAGCCCCGGATGGAGTGATACTCGCCTTACTGGGTGAGGATAAAGAGGGAAAGTCCACGCTGCTTAAGGCTGCTTCTGGTGGGGAAAAGCCAGAAACAGGAGACATTTATATAGATGGTATCTCTATTTATGAAAAAGGCGGAAATGCGTACTGTAATTTTGGCTATATGTCTAAAGAATATGGCTTTTACAGTCTGTTAAAGGTAGAAGAATATTACGAATTGTTCCTGGCACTGTATAAGGTAGGAGGACGATATCGGAGCCGGAGGATTGAGGAAGTTCTGGAACTTCTTGATATGAAAGAATATGAGGGAGCATTCATCGGTGAACTGCCGGTAGAAACCTTACCGTTTTTATATTTGGGAAAGGCCATTTTACAGGAACCAGAATGGCTGTTGATGGACGAACCGTTTGATAATATGAGTGTGACAGCAAGGAGAAAGATGATAGGAATTTTGCTCACCCTCCATGAAAAAGGGACTTCCATCATTTTAAATACTCCGATGTATCCAGAAATGATGGGATTCATTACGGATGTTCTTGTTATGGAGTCTGGGAAGAATCTGACCTTTGGTCCGGTAGAAGAAGTGTACGCAGAGGCATTATGTAAAAGTCCTGTACGAATGCATATTTTAGCTCAGATGGAGAAGGCACTGGAAGTTTTGAAAGAGAATCCTCTTGTTGACCGGGTTACGGTAGATGGGGATGATGTGATTTTCCGATTTAACGGAGGAGAAAAGGAAGAAGCAGAACTTCTTACCGACTTAGTTGCATCTGGTGCACTGATTCATAATTATATGCGGGACCAGGCGGACATAGAAGAAATTTTCCGGAGGTAGTAGTTATGTGGAATCCCTTTTTAAAAGTAGAATGGCTGAAAGAAGGAAGAAATATACGGCTTCCCATGATGCTCATTTTTTATAATGCGATACTGGCATTTATCACAATTTTATTTATGTTTTTTAATGCAGAGTCCTTTCAGGAAGGCTATTCCTACGATACTTCTGCATATCTGTATCAGTTTTTAATTATAAGCACGATTCAGATTGGAATGATATTTGTACTCATGCCTTTTTCGGTATGGGGATTTTATTCAACAGATAGAGAAAAACATATGTTAGAAGAATTTGCAATGATTCCAGGTTCTTCTAAGCAATTTATTATTGCCAGAGTTTCGGTGATTATTGCCGTATATATGATGTTATTTATATCTAGCCTGCCTATCATTTCCCTGTCTTGTATATACAGCGGCCTGCCGTGGAGAAAGATTATCCGTCTTGGGATTATGCTGTTTATCTGTACATTCTGGAGTGCTTCCGTTTCCATTTTTTCCTTTAGTTATTGTAAAAAAGGAATCTGGGCATTTGCACAAAATACAGTCATTGAGGCAGTGTTCATTCTGGGAACGATTTTAGGAACAGAAATTATGCGAACGATATCTATCTCTGTATCAGGAATGGATAATCTGGCACCAATCACGACAAGTCTGTGCCTGATCTTAAGCCTGATAAATCCGCTGGCAGCATATATGGGATATTACGGGAATATTACGGGAGATAGCGGCCTGATGAATCTTTATTGCGGGCGAATCGGCATCGACAGTTCAACCCAGGCTTTCTCTTTCCTTTTTTATAAGGCAGCGAGTATTATGTGCATCCTTATGGGAATTGCCTTTTTGGCTCTGGCAGTCTGGCAGATGGAAAAGCAGGCAAGAGAGTAGTCAGACAGATAAAAATGCAGGTATAAGAGTAGCCGCCAGCCAATAATTATTTTTAAATTATTGTGAAAAATAAAGAAAAATAGTCCGAATTTTTTTGTAAAAAACAGAAAAAAGAATAAATGAGAGTGAAAACCTGCAAATTATGCGTATACAAAAAGATTTTCGTATGCTATAATGATGGCGTTTATTTGATTTAAAAACCGAAATGACGTGCGCCAGGCGCACAACCGCACACGGGAGGTAGACATGGACTTAATTTATAAAAGTACAAGAAATAATCAGGAAACAGCAACAGCTTCCGAAGCTATTTTAAAAGGTTTAGCCGGAGAAGGAGGACTTTTTGTTCCTTCCTATATTCCAAAGCTTGATAAATCTTTAGAAGAACTTTCCAAGATGAGTTATCAGGAAGTTGCTTATGAAGTTATGAAGCTTTTCATGACTGATTTTACAGAAGAAGAGTTAAAACATTGTATTAACAGTGCTTACGATAAAAAGTTTGATACAGAGAATATTGCAGAATTAGTGAAGAAAGATGATGCATATTATCTGGAGCTGTTCCACGGAGCAACTATCGCATTTAAGGATATGGCACTTTCTATCTTGCCTTATTTAATGACAACAAGCGCAAAGAAGAATCAGGTAAAGAATGAAATCGTCATTCTTACAGCAACATCCGGAGATACCGGAAAGGCGGCATTAGCAGGATTTGCTGATGTACCAGGAACAAAGATTATCGTATTTTATCCAAAGCATGGTGTAAGCCCTATTCAGGAAAAACAGATGGTAACACAGCGTGGAGAGAATACATACGTTATCGGAATCGAAGGTAACTTCGATGATGCACAGACAGGAGTAAAGAAGATGTTCTCTGACGCAGCACTCGCAGAAGAAATGAACGAAGCAGGATACCAGTTCTCCTCCGCAAACTCTATCAACATCGGACGTCTTGTTCCACAGGTTGTTTACTATGTATACAGCTATGCTACATTATTAGCCCGCGGAGAAATCTCTGACGGAGAGCAGATTAACGTAGTTGTTCCAACAGGAAACTTTGGTAACATCTTAGCAGCATCCTACGCAAAACAGATGGGAGTACCAATCGCAAAGTTAATCTGTGCATCTAACGAGAATAAAGTACTCTTTGACTTCTTCACAACAGGATGCTACGACAGAAACAGAGACTTTATCCTCACAACATCTCCATCAATGGACATCTTAATCTCCAGTAACTTAGAGCGTCTCATTTATCAGACTGCGGGAAGAGATGCCGAGAAGAACAATGAGTTCATGAAAGAACTGAATACAAACGGTGTTTATACAATTACCGATGACATGAAAGAACAGATGAAAGACTTCTACGGGAACTATGCAACAGAAGAAGAGACAGCACAGACCATCAAAGAAGTTTACAATAAAGCAGATTACATCATTGATACCCACACAGCGGTAGCAGCATCTGTTTACAAAAAATATGAAAAAGAATTGAAAGATCTTGACGAAGAATTCAGGAGCCTTATTGATAATGCAAAAAGAAAAGAAGTGATATTCGGTGACAGGTTTCCGCTAAGATATTTTGTGGAAGCCTACGGACTGACATATTATGCAGCTTTTCCGGGATGCACATCGGAATCCGAACCTTCGGCTAAAACAGTTGCTTTTCTTATTGACAAAGTAAAAACAGATAATATACCCGTAATATTTACAATAGAGTTAAGCAATGGCAATATTGCAAAAACCATTGCAAAAAGCACAGGCACAAAAGTTCTGACTTTTTACACCTGCCACAATATCAGCAAGGATGATTTTGAAAAAGGTGAGACGTATGTAAGCCTTATGAGAAGAAATCTTGCTACACTTAAGGAGGCATTGTACTGATGGCACTTATTACATGTAAAAATTTAAGCCTTGGATATGAAGGGCATACAATACTTAAAGACATAAATTTTAAACTGGACGGAGGAGAATATCTTTGCATAATAGGTGAAAACGGTGCGGGCAAAAGCACATTGGTTAAAGGCCTTTTAAGACTTAAAAAACCTATGGGAGGAAGCATCATTCCCGGCGATAATTTAAAACATAAAGAAATCGGATATCTTCCCCAACAGACAATGATTCAGAAAGATTTTCCGGCAAGTGTATATGAGGTTGTTATATCGGGAAGACTTAACAATCTGGGTTTTAGACCTTTTTATACAAGAAAGGATAAAGAGGATGCCATACAGAAAATGAAACTTATGGGCATATATGACATAAAAGACAAATGCTATCATGACCTTTCAGGAGGACAACAGCAGAGGGTTCTTTTAGCAAGGGCAATGTGCGCAACCAAAAAAGTTATTCTTCTTGACGAACCTGTAGCAGGACTCGACCCTGTGGTAACGGCTGAACTTTATGAACTTATAGCTTCCATCAACAAGAATATGGGAATTACCGTTATAATGGTAAGTCATGACATGGAAGCAACATTGAAATATGCCTCACATATTCTGTATATTTCCGATGAAACAGCTTTTTTCGGAACAAAAGAAGAATATATGAAGTCAAAAGGCTTTGAAAAACTTACAGCGGCGGCAAACAGGTCAGAAGGAGGATTTTAAGATGATTGAATTAATAAAAACAATGTTTTCTTATGATTTTATGGTACAGGCTGTTGTAGTCGGACTTTTAGTTACCTTGTGCGCATCATTGCTTGGAGTGAGCATGGTTTTAAAAAGATATTCAATGATAGGTGACGGTCTTTCCCATGTTGGATTTGCCGCACTTGCGCTTGCAACGGCATTTAATACGGCACCGCTTAAGGTTGCAATACCTGTATGTATTGTTGCAGCATTTTTTCTGTTAAGAATCAGCAATAACGGCAAAATAAAGGGTGACCAGGCTGTGGCACTTTTATGCAGCGGTTCCCTTGCAGTGGGGGTAATGATACTTTCCATTTCTTCGGGAATGAATACTGATGTCAATAATTATATGTTTGGAAGTATCCTTTCAATCAGTGCGGAAGATGCACTGCTTACAAAAATATTATCCATAATCGTGCTTATAATGTTTGTATTGTTTTTTAACAGGATATTTGCGGTTACTTTTGATGAGAATTTTGCGAAAGCCACGGGAACGGCGGCTGGAGGATATAATATGATTCTGGCCGTACTTACCGCTGTTACGGTGGTTATCGGTATGAGAATAATGGGAGCACTTCTGATATCAAGTCTTGTTATTTTTCCGAGTCTGACATCAATGAGGGTGTGCAATACCTACAAAGGCGTTGTGATGAGCTCTGTAATTGTGGCAGTCATAAGTTTTATGATTGGCATAACCATATCGTTTGCATACGGAACACCTACGGGTGCAAGTATTGTATGCGTGGATATAGTATGTTTTGCACTTTTTAGCATTGCCGGTCAGATAAAACAAAGGACAGCTAAATAATACCTGAATTACGGTATCTGCTTGGGGTAACGTGGTATTTTCTTTTGAAAATACGGTTATAATATGACAGGTTATCGTATCCGCAGGCGGCTGCTATGTCGATGATATTATCATCAGATGACAGAAGCATACGGGCGGATGCAGATAATCTGTAGTCGTTCAGGTAATCTATAAAGGATGTACCCATGGATTTTTTGAAGAATTTCATGAAATGTGAAGGGGAAAAATTACAAAACGAAGAAATGTCTTCTATGCTTATGGAATGCTGGTAATTTTTTTCTATAAAACCAAGAATGTCCTTAAGTTTATCAAGATTCTTATTGTTCTTTACTTCCATATTTTCACAAGAACTGTTATATATAATGTAAAAAAATTCAAAAAGATATCCTTTAAGCGCAAGCTGGTAGCCTTTCGGAAATGTCTTGCAGATATTATCTGCCCTGTCAAGACAACTAGCAAGAGGTCCATGAATATCGTCCTCAAGGGTGATAAGGTGGTTAAAAGATAACATTCCGGACATAAGCGGTATAAAAACCTCGGATTCCAGAGAGTCCGAATGTTTGGAAATGAGCATGTCGGATGAAAAAATAATATTTTCGTATTCCATGGAGTAGTTTTCAAGCTGCGTTATGCCATGCAGCTGCCCGGGAATTACCACAATAATATCACCTGCCTCCACATACATCATATCCATATCAAGGGAAATAGTCCCTTTGCCCTTTTTTATATATATTATTTCCATTTCGTTGTGCCAGTGGGGTGTTACTTCATTAAAATCCAAGGGAATTGAACAGATATATGTATTATATGGAAAGAGTGAATCAGCATGATTCTTGTGTTCGTGGTATATTTCATATTCAGGAATATTCATAAAAGCCTCCAATTTGTTTGAAATCAACAAGATATGATAGTATTGTACCATATTTTAATTATATACTACAAGAAAAATGTTTGAAGATAATATTATAATACATTCATAATGTTAATTTATACGAAAGGACATTAGTAATGGGAAAAGAACTTGAAAGAGGAGCAGGAATACTGCTTCCAATCAGCAGTCTCCCTTCTCCATACGGAATCGGTGATTTCGGAAAGGGTGCTTATGACTTTATCAATTTCCTGACTGGTGCCGGACAAAGCCTCTGGCAGATTTTACCGTTAGGCCACACAGGATATGGAGATTCTCCTTATCAGGCATTCTCAGCATTTGCAGGACAGCCGCTTTTAATCAGCCCTGATGAATTGATCAAGGACGGTCTTCTTTATGGTGATGATTTACGCGATCATCCGCACTTTAATCCAGATCACATCTACTATGGCGACGTTATTCCAGCAAAGCTGCGCATCCTGCATCGTTCCTATGAGATCTTTAAGGAATCAGCTGATCTGTGTATGCTTAAGGAATTTGATGTGTTCTGTGAGCACGAAAAGGATTGGCTGGACGATTATGCACTTTTCATGGCAGGTAAGGACGCACACGGCGGTGCATGCTGGCTGGAGTGGGAAGATGATCTGCGTGACCCTGATGAGGAGATTAAAGCTGCATGGCGTGAGCGTCTGGCTGATTCCATCGAATACTACAAGTACATTCAGTTCATCTTCTTCCGTCAGTGGAACGCAATTCGCGATTATGCACATGTAAATGGCATCAAGATCGTTGGCGATATTCCGATCTTTGTTGCACTTGACAGTGCAGATGTGTGGGCAAACCGTGAACTGTTCCAGCTTGAAAAGGATGGCTATCCGACCGTTGTTGCCGGAGTTCCGCCGGATTATTTCTCTGCT
>OLOU01002204.1_pt1 | contig 11544 bp, 9 predicted proteins | sample 1672101 | NCBI WGS metagenome assembly OLOU01 (sample SAMEA3136645, study PRJEB25190) | human gut metagenome | biome: human gut; feature: human-associated habitat; material: faeces | place: Austria | collected 2013
TATTTTCTTCGCCGCACATGTCGCCGAAGAAAATGATCGGACTTCTTTTCGCCGCGGCGGCGGCGAAACTCTACGAGGTTTTTGAAAAACTGGGGGCGCTGCGATCTTCGGATCGCAGCGCCCCTATGTAGGCTAAAAGAGATATTTTAAGAGCAGCAGCAGCACCAGCCCCGGAAATCCGGCCACGCCGATGACGAGCGCGTTGATCCAGTTGAGGCCGAGCGTGATGCCGACGGCGCTGCCGAAAAAGTTCAGCGCAAAGAGCGCCGCGAAGCCGATGGCCGTGTTGAGCAGCAGCTTTAAGATCCAGCGGATCGGCTTGCGAAACAGCCGGATGACCAGCCAGAGGAGAAACACGGCGGCGATGACGATCAGAATGTCGGTGAGTGATTGCGGCATAAGAAACCCATCCTATTGTGTCAGATTTTTCAGATCATGCACGGCGCAGTTATACTTTGCGCGCAGCGCATTGATCTCGTAGATGCACGCCTCCATCAGCAGGGGATCAGTGACGTTGTCAAACTCGTTGTAGGCCTGCTCGAGCGCGCGGCGCACGCCGAGCATCTCGGTGCGCACGCGCTGCACCTCCGCACGGTGCGCCCGCTGCTGCTTTCTCAGTCCGGACATGGAAAAGCCTCCGTTCGCTTTTCTGTGTATTCTATGCCGGCAGCGGCGGTTTTAGTCACGGCGCAGCGAAATCTCACGTGCATAGCGCCTCGCTTTTGGGCACATACTGAGACCGGACGTGAGATCCGCCGCGCGACGCAGCAACGCAGACCCGCGAAGGCAGACCCGGTACACAGACCGCGGCGCAGCCTCCGCACCCCTGCAGGCAGACTGCAGGCCGCTGTGCGCGCGGGGACGTGCAGCTCCGGCTCTCCGGAGGGCCGTTCGGTACGGAGCGCGTCAAGTGCCGGAGCGGCGGGCTCAATCCCGGAGACTCCGGGGCGGCGGGGAGCGCACTTTTCGCGTTCCCCGTCTATTTTTTGGAATTCCTTGCATTTCCGGCCTTGATACGGTATACTAGATTGGTTAAGGTATGAAATCAATGCTACCACATCTTGTGATATGAGAGGGATCCAACGACATGGCAAAGGCCTCAACGACAACCTATGGCAACGATAGCATCTCGATGCTCAAGGGCGCGGAGCGCGTGCGCAAGCGTCCGAGCGTCATCTTCGGCTCTGACGGGCTGGAGGGCTGCGAGCACGCGGTGTTTGAAATTCTCTCGAACGCGATCGACGAGGCGCGCGAGGGATTCGGCAATATTATAACCGTTACGCGCTACGAAGACAAGTCCATTGAGGTGGAAGATCTCGGGCGCGGCTGTCCGGTGGACTGGAACGAGAAGGAGCAGCGCTACAACTGGGAGCTGATCTTCTGTGAGATGTACGCCGGCGGCAAGTACAAAAACAACGAGGGCGAGAACTACGAATACTCGCTCGGTCTCAACGGTCTGGGTGCGTGCGCCACGCAGTACGCCTCGGAATATATGGACGTGACCATCTGGCGCGACGGGAAAAAGTACAGCCTGCACTTCCGGCAGGGTGAGGTCGTCGGCGGTCTGGAGAGCGCCCCGGCCGACCGCAAAAAGACCGGCACGACCATCCGCTGGCGGCCGGATCTGGAGGTGTTCACGGACATCGACGTACCCGAGAGCTATTTTCAGGACGTACTGCACCGGCAGGCAGTCGTGAACAAGGGCGTGACGTTTCGCCTGCGCGTACAGCGCGGCAGCACGTTTGAGACGACGGACTACTGCTACGCCGATGGCATCCTCGACTATGTCAAGGAGCTCGCGGGCGAGGACGCCCTGACCGCGCCGGCCTACATGGAGACCGAGCGCCGCGGACGCGACCGCGCGGACAAGCCGGAATACAAGGTGAAGATTTCGGCGGCGTTTTGCTTTTCCAACCGCGTCAACGACATCGAATACTACCACAACTCGTCCTGGCTGGAGTACGGCGGCGCGCCGGAAAAGGCGGCCAAGAGCGCCTTCACCTCCGCCATTGATGCCTACATCAAGCAGCAGGGCAAGTATCAGAAGAGCGAGAGCAAGATCAACTTTCAGGATGTGCAGGACTGCCTGATCCTGGTCACGAACTGCTTTTCGACCATTACCTCCTACGAGAACCAGACGAAGAAGGCCATTACGAATAAATTTATCCAGGAGGCCATGACGGAGTTTTTCCGCGAGCAGCTGGAGATCTATTTCATCGAGCACAAGACCGACGCCGACCGCGTCATGGAGCAGGTGCTCATCAATAAGCGCAGCCGCGAGACGGCGGAAAAAGCGCGCCTGAACATCAAGAAAAAGCTCACCGGCAACGTCGACCTCGCCAACCGTGTGCAGAAATTCGTCGACTGCCGCTCGAAGGACGTCTCGCGCCGCGAGATCTACATCGTGGAGGGTGACTCCGCACTCGGCGCGTGCAAGCTCTCGCGCGACGCGGAGTTTCAGGGCATCATGCCCGTGCGCGGCAAGATCCTCAACTGCCTCAAGGCCGACTATGCGCGCATTTTTAAGAGCGACGTCATCACCGACCTCATGCGCGTGCTCGGCTGCGGCGTGGAGGTGCAGAGCAAGCAGGCCAAGGACCTCTCGGCGTTCAGCCTTGAGAACCTGCGCTGGAACAAGGTCATCATCTGCACCGATGCCGACGTGGACGGCTTTCAGATCCGCACGCTCATCCTCACCATGCTCTACCGCCTCGCGCCGACGCTGATCCGCGAGGGCTATGTGTACATCGCCGAGTCGCCCTTGTACGAGATCGTGAGCAAGGGCAAGACCTACTTCGCCTATTCTGACCGCGAGAAGGCAGCCATCGTCGACAGTCTCGGCGGCGCGAAGGCGGACATCAACCGCTCGAAAGGTCTCGGCGAGAACGATCCCGAGATGATGTGGCTCACGACCATGAACCCCGACACGCGCAAGCTTATCCGCGTCATGCCGGAGGATGTCGAGCGCACAGCGCAGATGTTTGACCTGCTGCTGGGCGATAATCTGGCCGGGCGTAAGGCGCACATCGCCGAGTGCGGCAGCCAGTTTCTCGATCTGGCCGATATTTCCTGAGAAAAACCTGCGTAAAGGAACGGTAACGTTATGCCGAGAAAAAAAGCACCGGAAATCAAGAAAACAGTCGATCCCAGCGTCGTTGGGCTCAAGGCGGAGGTCATCTCCCAGCCCATCACAGAGACGCTGGAGCAAAACTATATGCCGTATGCGATGAGCGTCATCGTCTCGCGCGCGATCCCGGAGATCGACGGCTTCAAGCCCAGCCACCGCAAGCTGCTGTACACGATGTACAAGATGAACCTGCTCTCGGGCGGACGCACGAAGTCGGCCAACATCGTCGGTCAGACCATGCGCCTCAACCCGCACGGTGACGCCGCGATCTATGAGACCATGGTGCGCCTGTCCAAGGGCTACGGCGCGCTGCTGACGCCGTTTGTGGACTCCAAGGGCAACTTCGGCAAGGTGTTTTCGCGCGATATGTCCTATGCCGCCTCGCGTTACACGGAGGCGAAGCTTGCGCCCATCTGCGCCGAGCTCTTCGGCGACATCGACAGCGACACCGTCGACTTTGTCGATAACTACGACGGTTCGATGAAAGAGCCGGCGCTGCTGCCGACGCGCTTCCCGAACGTGCTCGTGTCGGCAAACCTCGGTATCGCCGTCGGTATGGCGAGCCAGATCTGCGGCTTCAACCTCGAGGAGGTCTGCCGCACGACGATCGCCTATCTCGAGGATCCGAACCACGACCTGCTCTCGACGCTGCCCGCGCCGGATTTTCCGACCGGCGGCGAGATCCTCTACGACCGCAGCGAGATGGCGCAGATCTACCGCACCGGACGCGGCAGCTTCAAGGTGCGCGCCCGCTGGCGGCACCTGCCGAAGGAGAACATCATCGAGATCTATGAGATCCCGTACTCCACGACCGTGGAGGCTGTCATCGACAAGGTGGCCGAGCTCGTCAAGGCGGGCAAGCTGCGCGAGGTGGCCGATATGCGCGACGAGACCGACCTCAGCGGTCTGAAGCTCGCCATCGACCTCAAGCGCGGCGCAGATCCCGAGCAGGTCATGCAAAAGCTCTTCCGGCTCACGCCGCTGTGCGACAGCTTTGCCTGCAACTTCAACATCCTCATTGCCGGGAATCCGCGCGTGATGGGTGTCGGCGAGATCCTCGACGAGTGGACGTCGTGGCGCATGGAGTGCATCCGGCGGCGCGTGTTCTTTGACCTGCAGAAAAAGCGCGCCAAGCTCCACCTGCTGAAGGGGCTCGGCAAGATCCTGCTCGACATCGACCGCGCCATCGCCATCATCCGCAACACCGAGCGGGAGGCCGACGTCGTGCCCAACCTCATGGCGGGCTTCGGTCTCGATGAGGTGCAGGCAAACTTTGTCGCCGAAATCAAGCTGCGCAACATCAACCGCGAGTACATCCTCAAGCGCACGGCCGAGACCGATGCGCTGGAAAAAGACATTGCCGACCTTGAGGCGACGCTTGAGAGCAAGCGCCGCATCCGCAGCATCATCATCCGCGAGCTCAAGGAGATCATCCGCAGGTACCCGTCGCCGCGGCGCACGGGCATCGTCGCCGCGGAGAGCGTCACGATGCTGCCGACGGAGGACCTCGTGCCGGATTATCCGGTGCAGCTGTTCCTCTCGCGCGAGGGCTATTTCAAGAAGATCACGCCGCAGTCGCTGCGCATGAGCGGCGAGCAGAAGTATAAGGACGGCGACGAGCTCAGCCAGAGCTTCGGCGCGACGAACCGCGGGGAACTTCTCATCTTCACCGACCGTCAACAGGTATATAAGGCCAAGCTCTGCGACTTTGCGGACACGAAGGCGTCCGTGCTCGGCGTGTACCTGCCGACGGTGCTGTCCATGGACGACGAGGAGCACGTCCTGTGCATGGTCGACCCCGGCGACTATCGCGGCGAGCTGCTGCTCGTGTTTGAAAACGGCAAGGCCGCGCGCATCCCCATGGCGGCCTATGAGACCAAGACGAACCGCCGCCGCCTGACCGGCGCGTATTCGGACAAGAGCCCGCTCATAGCCGTGCTGCCGCTCTACGAGGGCGGCGAGGTCGCGGTCTTTGCGTCCGACGGACGCGCACTGCTCTTCCCGCCGGAGGCGATAGCGCTCAAGGCGTCGCGCACGACGCAGGGCGTCGCCGTCATGGCGCTGAAGAAAAAGGCCGTCGTCACGCAGGCGCAGTTTGTGCCCGATACGCTCATCCACAACCACGCGCGCTACCGCGCCAAGAGTCTGCCGGCAGCCGGTGCGCTGCTGCGCGAGGACGACCGCGGCGAGGAGCAAATGAGCCTGATCTGAGGAGAGAACTATGGAACTGCATCGTTTTTCCGCTTTTGACTACATGAAGCTGATCGTCGGTTCGGCGCTCGTGGCCGCGGCATTTCAGTTTTTCACCTTCCCGAACAGTATCGTTTCCGGCGGCGTGACCGGCATCGCGCAGATCATCCATCTGCTGACGCGCATCCCGGTCGGCGTGCTGTCGATCCTCATCAATATTCCGATTTTCTGTCTCGGCTGGCGGCACCGGCTCGGCACGCGCCGGCTCATTCTGGCGCTGTGCGTCATGGCGATGATCTCCGTGTTCATCGACCTGCTTGCGATCACCGAGCTCGTTGCGACGGATGAGCCGATGCTCGGCGCTGTTTACGGCGGCGTCATCAACGGCGCGGGCTACGGCCTGATCTATACCACCGGCACGACCGGCGGCGGCACGGACATTCTGGCCAAGATCCTGCGCCGGCGCTACCCGTACATAAATTTCGGCACGCTGCTGTTCGGCATGAACGTGCTCGTCGTGCTGACGTTCGCGTTCCTGTTCAAGAAATACGACAGCTGCATGTACACCATGATCGAGATGTTCATCAGCTCGAAGGTCGTCAACCTCGTCCTCTACGGGCCGGGTGTGTCGGAGGTGTGCTACATCATCAGCAGCAACGTCGGCGCGATCAAGAGCGCCATCACCTGCACGATGGGCCGCGGCGTCACGCTGCTCAACGGCGAGGGCGCGTGGTCGGGCAGAGAGATGCAGGTCATCCTCTGCGTGGTCAAGCGGCCGGAGATCGCGCAGCTGCGCGAGGTCGTGCGCTCGGTGGACGGAAAGGCATTTGTCATCGTGTCCGAGGCCAAGGACGTCTTTGGCCGCGGCTTTGGAAACATCTACGGCGACGATTGAAAGGAGCGGGGTATGCGCAAACGCTGCATCACCGGCATCCTGCTGGTGGCACTGCTGGTGTCGCTGTGTGGATGCACGTCCGTGTTTGACAAGGAATATCTGTCGGTGCGCCCGTATGAGGAGCCGTCGAATCTGCTGACGGATGCCGACACCACGCAGATCCGCAACTATGCGGGTCTCATGCGCGCGCTCAATGCGATGGCCGCACAGTACGAGCGCTCGTTCGTGCTGGCCTTCGGTGACTATGACGGCATCATTGCCGACGATCTGGCCGCCGCCTGCGAGGAGCTGCGCACCGGTACGGCCATCGGCGCGTACTGCATCGACAGTGTCACCTATGAGACCGAGCAGGTGATCGCCTACTGTGAGGCGAGCATCACCATCGCCTACAACCGCCCGGAGAGTGAGGTGCGCTCCATCTACAGTGCCCAGACGCAAAAGAGCATCCTTGACTGCGTGGTCGATGCGCTCGACCGGCAGAAAACGCAGTTTGCCATTCAGATCAGCACCAGCACGCTCGAAACGGATGACGTCGCGGCGCTCGTGCGCTCGGCGTGCCTGAATCAGCCGCAGCTCGTGGTGGATTTCCCGGCCATCGACGTCACGGTCTACAGCGGCGGCAGCAGCCAGAAGATCTTCGGCGTCACGCTGCGCTATGACCTCGGCGCGTCCGTGGTCAATGACCGCCGCACACAGCTTGACGGCCGTGTGCGCACGCTGATCTCTTCGCTCACGGCCGGGGAGAAGGAGACGCCGCTGCAGGCGGCCTTCGTCGTCATGCGTGCCTGTGAGCAGCGCACGACGACTGTGCGCACCGCCTATGACGCACTCGTCAACGGCTCGGGCGACAGCTGCGCGCTGGCCATGGCATACAAGGCGGTGTGCGACGCGCTCAACATTCCGTGTCAGGTCGTGAGCGGCCGCTTCCAGGGCATTGACCGCTGCTGGAACGTGGTGCAGGTCAACGGCAATTACTATCATCTCGACCTGTCCATGCAGTCGGAGACGCTGTGGCTGCGCAGCGACGAGAGCATGCGCGGTACCTACCAGTGGACGGCTGACAGCTGCCCGACGTGCACAGCGCAGTCGTTCATCTGGCGCGAGGGCGAGAAGCTCTGACACGATAAAATCAGAAAAAAGAGAAAAAACGCTTGACAAGCCGTCTTTTTGTGGTACAATAACGCTTGCATTCACGAAATGCGGGCATAGCTCATTTGGCAGAGCGCCACCTTGCCAAGGTGGAGGTAGCGAGTTCGAATCTCGTTGCCCGCTCCAGATTGAGAACCACACACAGCAAAAACACCGCACGAAGTGCGGTGTTTTTGCTGTGCTTTGCTGCGCCCGCAGCGTGTGGATATCAAGGAACAGATCACAAACACCGATCGGATCAAATTAAGGAGGAACCCTTCATGAACGCAGATGTTGTTATCGTCGGCGCCGGCCCTGCCGGTATTTTCACGGCGCTGGAGCTGCTGCGCCGCGGCGCTCCGGAGAAGATCGTCATGATCGAGCAGGGACAGGCCATTGAAAATCGCCGCTGCCCGAAAGCCAAGACCGGCAAGTGCATGAACTGCAAGCCGTACTGCCACATTACGACCGGATTCTCCGGCGCGGGCGCGTTTTCGGACGGGAAGCTCTCGCTGTGCAGCGATGTCGGCGGTGACCTGCCCACGCTTGTCGGCGAGCAGAAGGCGCAGGAGCTCATCGATTATGCCGACGGCATCTATCTCGAATTCGGCGCGGACGAGCACGTCGAAGGGCTGGAGAACACGGAGGAGGTCAAGCAGATCCGCACACGCGCCATCCGCGCGGGCCTGCGTCTGGTCGACTGCCCGATCCGCCACCTCGGCACGGAAAAGGCACACGAGGTGTACCTCGGCATTGAAAACTACCTGCGCGAGCACGGCGTGGAGATGCTCTTCGGCTGCACGTGTGAGGATGTCATCGTGCGCGACGGGCGCTGCTGCGGTGTCGTGGCACACGATGCGCATCAGGACTATACCATCGAGGCCAGGCACACCGTCATCGCCACCGGCCGCCGCGGCGCGGACTGGCTGGAAAAGGTCTGCCTCGAGCACGGTGTGGAGCACAAGCCCGGCACGGTCGATATCGGCGTGCGCGTTGAGGTGCGCAATGAGGTCATGGAGTCTGTCAACCGCGTGCTCTATGAGTCGAAGCTCATCGGCTATCCCGCGCCGTTTAAGAACAAGGTGCGCACGTTCTGCCAGAACCCCGGCGGCTTTGTCTCGCAGGAGAACTATGACAACGATCTCGCCGTCGTCAACGGCCATGCGTATAAGGAGCTCAAGTCGCCCAACACGAACGTGGCGATCCTCTGCTCACATAATTTCTCCGTGCCGTTCAACCAGCCGATCGCCTACGCGCAGAAGGTTGGTGAGCTGACGAATATGCTCGGCGCGGGGCACATCATGGTGCAGCGCTTCGGCGATATCCTCGACGGCAAGCGCACCTGGCAGAAGGAGCTCGCGCAGTCGAACGTCCGTCCCACGCTGCCGGACGCCGTCGCTGGCGACATCACGTCCGCCATGCCGTACCGCGCCATGCTCAACATCATCAACTTCATCAAGGCCATGGATGAGGTCGTGCCAGGCTTCGCCGCGTATGAGACGCTGCTGTACTCCCCGGAGCTGAAGTTTTACAGCAACCGCATCGCCATGGACGACGCGCTCAATACGAATGTGCCCGGTCTGCACTGCCTGGGCGACTCCTCCGGCTGGACGCGCGGCCTGATGATGGCCTCGGCCATGGGCGTGCTCATGGGACGCAGGCTTGCAGATACGCTCTGATGCGCGGGTGAACGGAAGGATTGTCAACTTTTGCACAAAATGCTTGACAAATTCCTGCAAATCAGTAGTATAAAAGGGATGGGAAATTGATAGATCCGCCGGTGCGGCGGAGGGAAGGAAACACATTATGGATGGATTGAAAAAAGCTTATTACCGCACCTACCAGCAGGTGTTTGACATCGGTATGCGCTGCCTGCATTGGCGCAAGCCGATCGTGTTCTCCGGTGCCGGCTGTCTTAAACAGGTACCGGACGTGCTCGGCAAGTGCGGTGTGGAAAAGGTCATGGTCGTCACCGGTTCGCATGTGGTCAAGTCGCTCGGTCCGAAGCTGTTTGCTGCGCTCGAGGAGGCCGATATGCCCTACGAGGTGTTCAGCGAGGTCGAGGCCAACCCCTCCGTGACCACGGTCGAGAAGATCCGTGCGCAGTACGTGGAGACCGGCTGCAGCGGCTTCGTCGCGCTCGGCGGCGGCAGCCCGATGGATGCGACCAAGGGTGCGGCTGCCCGCGTTGCCTGCCCGAAAAAGAGCTGCAACGACATGGCCGGTGTCATGCGTGTCGGCAAGACCGTGCCGCCGATCGTCGCCATTCCGACGACGTCCGGCACCGGCAGTGAGACGACGATCGCCGCCGTCATCACCGACAGCGAGACGCACCACAAGTACGCGCTCATGGATCTCAAGCTCATGCCGCTGTATGCCATTCTCGATCCGGAGCTGACCGTCGGCCTGCCGCCGCGCACGACCGCGACCACCGGCATGGACGCGCTTACCCACGCGATCGAGGCGTACATCAGCTGGACGTACAACACCAAGGAGAGCCTGCGCCTCGCCGAAGAGGCCGTCAAGCTCATCTTCGATAACCTCGAGGTCGCTTACGCGCACGGCGATGATCTCAAGTCCCGCGAGAACATGATGATCGCCGCCTTCAAGGCAGGCTTCGCGTTCTCCCGCGCCGGTGTCGGCAATGTACACGCCATCGCGCACACGCTCGGCGGTCTGTATAACACCCCGCACGGCCTTGCCAACGCGGTCATCCTGCCGATCGTTCTGGAGGACTACGGCGCGGCCGTGTATCCGAGACTTGCGCGCCTGAGCGAGATCGCCGGCGTCAAGACCGAGGGCACGGATGCCGAGAAGGCGCAGGCCTTCATCGCGGAGATCTATGCCATGAACGAGCGCATGGGCATCCCGAAGGGCTTCGATTTCATTCAGGAAGCCGACATCCCGCAGATCATCGAGTGGGCACTGGCCGAGGCCAACCCCAACTACCCCGTGCCGGTCGTGTACAACACCGCGCGCTGCCGCAAGGTCATCGATACCATTCGCGCCAAGGCCGCGGAGAATCCGTCCGCCGAAGCATAAGAGCATAGCAAAGCCCGCCCCGCACAGCCGTGCGGGGCGGGCTCTTTCTTCCGGCAGACTCAGGCGGCCTGCCGGTCTTTTTTGCTGCCGATGCCGCCGTGCAGGACGAAGCGGCAAAAGCCGTTGTCCGGGTGCGCGGACACGATGCGGTAAATGAGCAGCGTGATCGCGTAGGCGACCGTAGCGGCGACCAGACCGACGATCATCGCGCCGAGCACGTCGGACGGGTAGTGCGCCATAAGGTAGTTGCGCGCAAAGCCCATCACCGGCACAAACAGAAACGCCCAATAGCGCGCGGGCTTTTTGCCCGTGAGCACGAGCGCGGTCACGCCGGCCATCGCGGCCGTTACATGGCCGGAGGGGAAGGAGCATTCGCTCTCGGCATACGCGCCGGCGGCTTGCCACCATGTGCGGAAGGGCTCGAGCGTCAGTGGGCGCGGCCGGGCGACGAAGTCCTTGAGCCAGAAGTTCGTGATGAGCGCGCCGCAGCACACAGCGCCGAACATACAGATGCCCATTTTGCGCGTCTTTGGAAACAGCATTAGTGCGATACCGAGCGCGAGGAAGAGGATGCCCTTCTCGCCCAGCAGCGTGATGGCCCGGCACAGCGGCGTAAAAACCCCGCCCGCCGTCCCGGCCAAGTTGTGCATCGCCTGCAAAATGGCGTAGTCATAGCCCGCAAAGGCCGTGTTGAGCCATTGCGCGATCGCAGTCAGTTCCATAAAAAATCACCGTCCGGAATCAAAAAATTGCGGCAGTGCGGCTGAGCGCCTGCCGATGAGCGGCGTCGAAACATGCCGCAGCGTAACTTTGACATCATACACCGCCTGCGCGGCTTTTGCAACCGTTGCCGCCGGAACGGAGGGTGAAAGTTTTGAATGAACAATTTTTATCAAAAACAAAAATGGAACGTTTTCTGTATTTTGAACCGGTTATTCGGCCGCAGGACTTGACTTTGGCGCGAAAAATCAATATGCTGGTAAACGGAAATTCAATCTTTAGATAGGAGCGATTTTTGCATGATTCTCGATTGCAGCAAGTATGTCGGCCCTTGTAAGTGCGGCCGCGAGCACACCCTGGAGACGAAGAAGGTCGTCGTGGAGTATGACGCGCTCGACAAGTTCGACCAGTATATGGACGAGGTCGGCCTGACCGGCAAGCG
>OLOU01002207.1_pt1 | contig 11536 bp, 9 predicted proteins | sample 1672101 | NCBI WGS metagenome assembly OLOU01 (sample SAMEA3136645, study PRJEB25190) | human gut metagenome | biome: human gut; feature: human-associated habitat; material: faeces | place: Austria | collected 2013
AGGCCTGTAAAAATCTTTTTGCCCAGGATATAGATATCATCGGAGCAAGTAGGACGGACGCAGGAGTACATTCATACGGAAATGTAGCTGTGTTTGATGTGGATACGAGGATACCCGCCGAAAAGATTTCCTATGCACTTAACAGCAGACTTCCGGAGGATATCCGTGTTGTGGAGAGTAGGCAGGTAAGTGAGAATTTTCACCCACGTCATGTAGAATGCCGCAAAACTTATGAATATAAAATATGGAACGATAAATTTGAAAATCCTTTAGTTCGATATTACAGTCATTTTTTCTACGGAAATCTTGATATCGGAAAAATGAATGAAGCGTGCCGTTATTTTATCGGATTACATGATTTTACCTCGTTCTGCTCGGTAGGCAGCCAGGTTCAAAGTAAAATCAGGGAAATATATAGTATTTCTGTTGAAAAAAATAACAGGCTTATTACCATAAGAGTCACAGGGAACGGTTTTTTATATAATATGGTAAGAATAATTGCGGGTACACTGATTAAAGTAGGGCAGGGACAGCTTGAACCTGCAGAAATCCCCAAAATTATTGACGGGAAAAACCGTGAACTTGCGGGACCTACAGCTCCTGCGCGAGGTCTTGCACTTGTTGAAATAAATTATGAAAAAACGGTTGACACAAATTAACCACTATAATATAATATTTAACTGTGGCGACATTAGGAATAAAGTGTTTCACCAAGCCCCGGAGAAACATTTTTAATATATAGTGCCAAGGGTGACGGACACATCTGAGGTGCTGATGCTAACAAATAATTTGATTTTGATAATCTCAAGGAGGTAAACCAATGAAAACATTCATGGCTAGTGCATCATCAATTGATAGAAAATGGTATGTAGTTGATGCAACAGGATATACATTAGGACGTCTTGCTTCAGAGGTGGCTAAGGTTTTAAGAGGAAAGAATAAGCCAACATATACACCAAGCATGAACACAGGTGATTACGTAATCGTAGTCAACGCAGAAAAAGTTAAAGTAACAGGTAAGAAGTTTGATCAGAAAGTTTACTACAGACATTCAGAGTATGTAGGAAGCCTTAAGGAGACAACTCTCAGAGAAATGCTTAACAAGCATCCTGAAAGAGTTATTGAATCTGCAGTTAAGGGTATGCTTCCAAAGGGACCTTTAGGAAGAGAAATGTATACTAAACTCCACGTTTACGCTGGTCCGGACCACAAGCATGAAGCTCAGAAGCCGGAAGTATTAACATTTTAATTTAGAAGGAGGAAAACACAATGGCAGCAAAGAAAGCAGTTAGCGCAAAGTTCTATGGAACAGGAAGAAGAAAAAGCAGTATTGCAAGAGTATATGTAACAGCCGGAACAGGTAAGATTACTATCAATAAGAGAGATATAGATGAGTACTTTGGTCTTGAGACATTAAAGGTTATCGTTAGACAGCCACTTGTAGCTACAGATACTACAGATAAATATGACGTTACAGTTAACGTTCACGGTGGTGGAACAACAGGACAGGCCGGAGCAATCAGACACGGCATTTCAAGAGCACTCCTTAAAGTTGATGCTGATTTCAGACCAACGCTTAAGGCAGCAGGATTCCTCACAAGAGATCCAAGAATGAAAGAACGTAAGAAATACGGTCTCAAAGCAGCTCGTAGAGCACCACAGTTCTCAAAGAGATAATTTCACACAGATGTGTATTCACACCCCAGACTTTGGTCTGGGGTGTTTTTTTTAACAAAGAAAATAAATACGACACCAAGAATGACAAAGTCCTTTTAATTGTACATCCTTATGTGTTAGGATTATGACTTAATATGAAAGGAGAAAGTACAAAGTGACATTAGTAGAAAAAATATTTAATTGTTTTAAAAATAGAGAAAATTTTACTTTACAGGAGGCATATCAACAAAATACGGAAAAGCCGCAGGAAACTGTCAGAGCACGTATTTATGAGAAAATAGGTGTCAAATTTGAAAGAGTAGCAAAAGGTGTATATCGTACAATTAACTGTGAAGAGGAACAGTGTTTGTTAATTGAAGGTAATGGCAGAGACCTGTCAATGCTGAAGGATAATAGTATTGATTGCATATTAACAGACCACCCTTGGTTAGATAGAAAATCAAACAAAGGTGGTACGAGGGACTTTGCAGAATATGATTGTTTTAGGTATACTTTGAATGATTTCAAGGAAAAAGCCAGAGTATTGAAGGAAGGATGTTTTCTTGTGGAAGTACTTCCGGCAGAGAATGAAAATAATTATGAATATCTCTATCAGATTAAAAATTATGCAAAGGAAGCTGGATTTTTATATTATTCTAAGGTAACATGGAAGAAAGGGACTTTTGTAAGTAATACAGGCAGAAAAGCGAAGAATACTCAAGATATAATGTTTTTTTCTAAAGGAAAAGCCAGAAGTATGAGAATTGACAAGAAAAAATCTGATAGTACAGGTCAAATACATTATATGAGTGGGAGCAATGGCATGTTACCTACAATGTTTGACATTCAGCCGGTTTCAAAAAAGAATAAAATACATCAGAGCGAATTACCGGTTGAACTTTGTGAAGAAATTCTGGAATATGTAACATATCAGGGAGAAATAGTATTAGATTCATTTGCAGGAAGTGGAGCTGTAGGTGTTGCAGCTTTGAATAAAAAGAGAAGTTGTATTCTGATAGAAATATTGAAAGAAAATATAGAAAAAATTAAGAATAGATTTAAAAGTGTTGTATATCAAACGGTATTGGAGTCATAACATTGAAATTACAGATGGATGGAAGAAAAACAGAAAACCAATTTTTTCTTTATGCAATACAGTAAAATGAATTTGCAAGTAGAAAATTTTGTTATGGTACTTAAATATTTTTTCCACTTTGTTTCTTTAATAAAATGTGCATAACAAAAGACATTCCTTATCTGACGATGCTTTTATATCTAATGTGTTAGGCTGTTCGTTCGGTTTGAGTAGTTTATAAATATATCATTATGGATATATGGATGCTAATTAATAATAAACTAAATGTAAGTTTAGCATCCGTTTTAGAAACTTAAAACAATATATATATTGAAAAAATAGGATATAATGGTATAATAAGTGTAAAAAGTGTACAATAAAGGATAGAATATGTTGCATAAGATGGAGATTGAATTATGAGATATTCAGCAACACAATTAGCAAGAAAATTAGACATTTCCAGATCATATTTATATTATCTTAAAGATAATGGCGTAATTGAAGTTGAGATAAATGATAATGGTAGAGTTATATGGAATGAAGAAGCATACCAAAAACTTAGTGAGTATATAAAGAAAAATAAAGCGAATAGGTTTGTTGATTCTAAAGAGATACCAAAAGAATATAAAACTACTAAAATAAATAATCGCAGATATTTGGGTAATAAATATAAGCTACTTCCGTTTATTACAAGAGTAGTTGAAAATGAATGTAAAAATATAAATACAGTAGCAGATATTTTTGCAGGAACAGGTGCTGTTGCCTCTGCTTTTATTGATAAGAAGATTACTACGAATGACATTATGTATAGTAATTACATATGTCATGTTGCATGGTTTAGTAGTGAACATTATTCAGAAGAGAAAGTTATAAAAATTATTACACAATATAACAATTTGAAAATTACTGAAGATAATTATATGAGTGATAATTTTTCAAATACTTATTTTTCTTTGGATGATTGTAGAAAAATAGGATTTATTAGGCAGGATATAGAAGATAAATTTAATTCGGGGTATATTAACGCAAGGGAGAGAGCTTTACTAATAACATCATTGCTATATGCAATGGATAAGATTGCTAATACATGTGGACATTATGATGCCTACAGGCAGGGAGTGGAGTTTGAAAAACATTTGGAATTGTATGTTCCACAACCAGAACCTGATGTTAATGAGAATAATGTTTGTTATAATATGGATACAAACGAATTAGCACCAGAAATAGAAGCGGATTTAATCTATATTGATCCACCATATAATTCAAGACAGTATTGTGATGCGTATCATCTATTGGAAAATGTAGCCAGATGGGAAAAACCAGAGGTATTTGGTGTTGCTAGGAAAATGGACAGAACAGCTTTAAAAAGCGATTATTGTACCCAAAAGGCAACAGTAGCATTTGAAAATCTTATTGATTCAATTCATGCAAAGTATATTTTACTCTCATATAATAATATGGCAAATAAAGGAAATGACAGATCTAATGCCAAAATAAGTGATGATGACATTATGAAAATTTTAAGTAAAAAGGGAAAAGTAAAAGTTTTCTCGGAAGATTACAAAGCATTTTCTACTGGAAAGTCAGATATACAGGCAAATCAGGAAAGATTATTTTTGTGTATATGTAATAATGAAAGAAAAGAAGTTATTCCATCCGCATTGAATTATACAGGTGGAAAGTATAAATTGCTTTCACAAATTCTTCCATTGTTTCCGAAAGATGCAGATCAGGTTGTAGATTTGTTTTGTGGTGGTTGTAATGTTGGGATAAATGTAGATTGCAACAAAGTTTTGTTTAATGATAGTAATGAATATCTTATGGGGTTATTGGATACATTTAGACGATTAACGAAAGAAGAGATATTTGATTGGATATATAAAAGTATAGACAAATACGGATTATCGCTAGTAAGTAAGAATGGATATGATTTTTATAATTGTGAAAGCTCAAAGGGATTAGGTGAATATAATAAAGCCGGTTACAATAAACTTAGAGGTGATTTTAATAAAAAAGCCAGCAAAGATAATGAGTATTATTTAATGTTATATTTGTTAATCGTATATTCATTTAATAATCAATTACGATTCAACAGGAAAGGAGAGTTTAATTTACCTGTTGGCAAAAGGGATTTTAACTCTAAGATGCAGGGAAAGCTGGAAGCATTTATTGATAGAGTTAAGAGTGGAGATTATAGGTTTACAACAGATGACTTTAGGAATGTAAGTATGGAAGGCTATACAGATAAAAGTTTTTTCTATGCGGATCCTCCTTATTTGATAACATGTGCAACTTATAATGAACAAGCCGGATGGACAGAAAATGATGAAAAAGATTTGCTGAATTATCTTGAAGAGCTTGATAAAAAAGGGATTAGATTTGCCTTATCTAATGTATTGGAAAGTAAGGGTAAGAAAAATGCAATACTCTCAGAATGGATTAATCAAAATAAGAAATTTAAAGCTATTCCATTGAATTATGATTATACCAATTCAAATTATCATACAAAAAAGGATGGAATAACTAAGGAAGTGTTAGTAGTAAACTATTGATTAGAGGAGATATTTTATGGCAAAAAAGATAGGATTTAAAAGTTATTGTTGGGCTATTGGTACAACAAGTTATCGTACTGACAACTTTAATCTGAGTATTGAAAAGCAATTGCAATTATTAAAGGAGTTTAGGGAACTGGAAGAAAATAAAAACAAGAAGTGGATAAAGAATAAAAAATTTCAAGCAGAATATTACAATTTCTTGAAAGAAAATAATTTTGTAAAAGGAGAGGCTGCTTTTCCAGATAAAGATGCCAGAGAAAAAACATCTGGATTAAGAGATATTGGACTTTTAGATGATGAACATAATATAACTGATGTAGGTTTGGAATTGCTAAAAATAGCTACCTCAGATGATTTTGCAACAGATAATTTTTTGGAAATTCCCAAAGATAGTTTTTTATATTTCAAACAGCTGTTAAAAACAGCAAATAATGTAGAGGGAAAGATTGTAAGACCATTTGTTGTATTTCTGTATGCTGTAAATGAGTTAGGCTATCTCACAAATGATGAGTTTACATATCTATTACCATTATGTGTGGATGAGCATACAACAAAAAATATAGTTAAGAGTATAAAGAACTATCGTGAGACTGGCGAGAAGAATTTTGATGATATTATCTTATCCGTTTTGATGGAAAAAGATAATTATAAACAGGCGTTGAATTTGTTGAAAACAGAGCCTATCTCAGAAGAATTGATATGTAACATTGGAATCAATAGAAAAAGTGCAAAATATGACAAGCCGTATTATACCTTATATTCCTTATTGAAAAAGATTGTAATTTCAAAAGATAATCTTGCATTAGAATTTTATGAAGCTACAAAGAAATTAACCAATAGTAAGGTTGGAGGAGCTTGGAGAAAATATTTCTTCAACAGTAGTGCGCGAAGTGTAATTTCAAGAGAGGGGCTATCTGTACTTAATACTGTTCCAATATTACAGGTAACAACAGAAGAACAGTTTAATGAAGAATTTTTTAAGGTGGTGCATACTTTTAAGGCTAGAGCAACATTATCAGATTACTTTGATTTGAATAGAAGATATTTCAAAATAACAGATGTCGTTTTGTTTGAGGATAATAAAGTAAAATTAGATGTACTTCCACAATGTTATATTGAGATTATAGCGGGAAAACTGTTAAATATAGCTTTTGAACAGACAGAGTTATTACCCCAAAATTCAATGCTTAAAGATATAGGTTCATTCTTTGATATAGATATAAATATTTTATATCAAAAATTAGGACGTGCTCTAGGCACTAGCGTAGCCAATAAAGAGATGGCTCAGAAGGTTATAAAAGATGAGCGTTATATAAGATTTAATAAGCTTATAGATGATAAGTTTAATAAAAACACTATTATTAGACTTCTTGATTATTTTGAAAGCAGAAATGATGATGAAATAAGAAGCATAGTAACAGATAATGCGGATATTCCTACAATATTTGAATATGTGCTTGGTATAGCATGGTATATAATCAGCGAACGAAAAGGTGACGTTCTTGAATATATGAATTTATCACTAGAAGCAGATTTATTACCAAAGACTCATGCCGGAGGCGGAGAAGCTGATATAGTATGGAAGTATGAAATGACATGTGAATATCCTAAGCATACATTGTTAATAGAAGCAACTCTTGCGGATGGTCAAAATCAAAGAAGAATGGAAATGGAGCCGGTATCAAGACATTTAGGAGATTATTGTCTGGCACACCCTGAAGATGAAGCATATTGTGTGTTTATCACAACATTTTTGAATAATAATGTAATATCAGATTTCCGGGCTAGAAGGTTTATGGAGTATTATAATAACGCAGGAACAAAGTATATTATAGGAATGAAAATTCTCCCTATACAGACTACCGAACTTAAAACATTACTCAGATTTGATGTTAAGTATCCACAGATATATAAAATGCTAGATGCAGCTTATAAAACGGAAGGGTCACCTAAAGAGTGGTATGAGAATAGTATTGTGAGAGAAACTGGTATGTATAATGGACAGGAGATGTGAAAAATGGATGAGATTAAAGAGATATTTATGAATATCAATCAGACGACAGATAAAAACATTATTGATACAGTTAATAAACATAATAATGAAATTGGTAAACTTTTGCTCAAAATAGAGTTAATACAACAGGCAGGTTCTTTTATTAATAGTAGTTGTAATGAAGTACTTAAAGAAGTTGAAAATGACATTATTAACAGTTTGATTTTTATGTCACAAGCTTTTTATAGAAACTCGATGATGTGTTTACGAAGTGCAATAGAATTATCATTAAGCTATGTATATTATTATGATCATAATTATGAATATATTTTATGGAAAAATAATAAAGTGGATATGGCATGGGCAAAATTGTTTTCTGAGGAAGGAATAATTAGTGAAAAATATCTAAGTATCTTTATATCGGGACAACTTAAAATAGAAGAATTTAGGGATAAAATAAAGGAATGTTATCATGAATGTTCAGAATATGTGCATGGTAAGTATATGTATATGCAAAGTATAAATGAAATGCAGATAAAATATGATGAAACAGCGGTAAAAGAATATTTTGTTCAGGTTAATAATGTTGCTGATATAATGATTTTATTGTTGTTTATTAGATTTGGAAAAGAATATGAATTTTATATTAAATTAAATGATAAGATAGATATATGGAATCCAATTATAAAAAGATACGGAGGAGAATGGAAATGAGTGAAGCACGAATAAGAACAGAGGACCTATCCATAGATGAAGTAAATGAGTTATATGTTGAAACAGCAATGGATCGTGAGAATATAGAAGCGTTGAAATCATTTCAACCATTGTTACTTATTGGTAGTAGAGGAACTGGGAAAACTATGCTTATGAGAAAAGCCGAGTCAGAACTTACAGATAATTTTGAAGAAAAAAGGATATTGCCGATTTATACGAGCTTTGCAACATGTCCGATTTATGAAAATGTGAATATGTTAAAGCTCATGGTAAGTAAAATATTAATTGCACTTAGAACTAAACTAAAAGAGCAGGGGATAATAGTAAATGGAAGTATATTTAAACCTATAGTTAATAAGGATGTAAATCCAATTGTAAAAAAGCTAGAGGATTACATAAATGATATTTCAAGTGAAAGTTTTGAAATAGATAGTGAATATGTTATAGACGATGAAAATATTTTAAATAATATAGATTATTTTAGAGAGTTTATTAAAGAATTATGTGAAGAATTTAATATAAAGAAGATTATAATTATGTTTGATGAGGCATGTCAAATTTTTGCACCTAAACAACAAAGAGATTTTTTTGAATTATTTAGAGCATTAAGATCTCCGATAGTAATATGTAAAGCTGCAGTTTATCCAGGTTTGGTTTCATATGGTACATTTCAGCAGTTTCATGATGCAACTACAAAAAAGATAGAAAGAGGAATACTTGCTTCTGATTATATTTTAAAAATGAGAGAAATCGTAAAGAAAAATTATCCGGATGAATATGATAAGATGATTCAGAATGGTGATTTGCTGAATACAATTATATATTGCTCTAATGGTAATCCAAGATTTTTATTAAAAAGTTTAAATGCAATACTTGATAAGGGTAATGCTATAAAGGCAGCAGTTGTAAATGATGTTATAAAAGACTTTTATAGAGTAACAATTTGGACAGAACATACAAAATTAGAGGAAAGATATAAAGGTCATAAAAAAATGATTGAGTGGTCTAGAAAATTTATAGAAAATACCGTTACAAAAGATATAACTAGGATTAATACAAGAGATGGTAGTGATTCAAATGAAAAGACCACGGTGTATTTTGCTATTTCAAGGAAAGCCCCTGAAGCGATAAAGCAAGCAATTAAGATACTTGAATATTCAGGTGTTGTTACATTGGATGTAGAGGCAACTAAGTTTAGATATGATTATTATGACAGATATCAATTGAATTTTGGCATAGTTTTATTATCAATGGCTAAAACAAATTTAGCGGTATCTTGTAAAGAAATAATTGATAATATATCACAAAAAAAATTCCCTAATTATGGAGAAAATTCTCCTGTTTATGAAGATGCACATAACTTGATTTCGACAGAAGAAGAAATTGATCAAAAGATGTTTTTAAATAATATTCTAAATAAAAAAGTAAATGAATTGGAGATATCTACAAAGTTGGTGAAAAGATTAAATGACGCTGGATATATATTGATAAAAGATATTTTTGATGGAGATGAGAATGAATTGAAAAAAATTTACTATATAGGTGAGGTTCGCTCCAAACAAATATATAATAATGTTATGGCAGCAGTTATAGAGTATATATCTGGTTAATGATTAATAAATAGTAAAAGATTAATATCTTTGTCAAAGCGAAGCGTGGTTCTAGGAATGTGTGGGTAGTCAACCACATACAATACATATGCAACAATGCCAACCACAAATCTCCCAATTACAGGCTTTTCATGATATACAAACGCTCTCAAAGAGATAATATTTACAATCCAAAGCGTCTTATAGCGTTTCAGAAAAGCATATTACACCTCGGAATTTCGGTTCTGGGGTGTTTTTTTAAAGCCATGATAAAATATATAATGAAAATAACTAAATTCATTTTTATTTTTTGTGTGATTTATTAGCGAGTATATATCCAAGTTCAAAACAGGTTAAGCCCAAGCCTACAACTCGCAATCATGAGCAAGGGACGGCATACATAAGCGGATTATCAGCAAAAACAATGTCATACACAAATCCCCTATTTATAGGCTTTTCTTGTTCTCTAAACGTTACAGTTTGACTAAGTGAAAATATTATTGTAAAAAAATTATAGGCAATGCAATTTTTTACCGAGTTGAATCGTATATATAGTGAAACCGGTTTTATGAATGAAAGAACAGAGGAAGGAGAAAAATGGTTTGTATAGTCGCGATGAATTAGAAAACATTATTAAAAAATACGGCGACAGCGTTTACAGGCTGGCATATCTCAAAATGAAAAATAAAGACAAAGCAGATGATATTTACCAGAATGTTTTCCTGAAGCTTATAAAACAAGACAATAGAATAGAACCTGAGGAACACCTTAAAGCGTGGCTTATGAGGACAACCGTTAATTGCTGCAAAGATTACTGGAAATCATCATGGCACAGGAAAGTCAGTTATGAAGAAAAAGAACCCGATGCCGGTAATAGACAGGAAAATGGGTATCTTACAGAGCTGGTGCAGGATATGCCGGAAAAATATAGGACAGTAATTCATCTTTTTTATTATGAAGGCTACAGTATCAAAGAGATTGCCCTTATGCTTGGGGAAAAAGAGAATACAATAGCCAGTCAGTTGTCAAGAGGACGGGAACGTTTGAAAGGAATGTTATCGGAAAAGGAGGTACGTGGATATGGATTTTGAAAAAGAATACAGAATAGAACAGGACAGAATAAAACATAATATTGGCTTGGACAGGATGATTCTTGAGAAATGTGAAGAAAAAGCACCTAAAAAGAAAATCAGCCTTAGAAAAATTTATGCCCTTGCAGGACTAGTGGCAGCAGTTATTATTGTGGCAATCGGAGTTCCGTCAGCAATTACGTATGGCGAAAATATTTACAACTCATACAGCCTTGTGATTGGAAACAGGACGGTGGAGATGGAGCCTATGGAGCCGGTGTATTTTGATATTGAAAGATTCATATCAAAAGAGGATGTCCAACAAATTAAATACAAAGATCATATATCTTATTGGGTTGCATTTGAGGATGGTAATCTTTTAGAAGATTATACAGGAATGAAGTTGCCGGAAGATAAAGATTTTGTATTTAGAGATATGATGGTAGGCTTTTCTGATAAATATAATATTGTGCGGTGTTCAATGACCGTCAGACAGATATCCACAGGTCAGAGCGCATTAATAAATTCACAGTTCTTTGCTAATGAAGTAAAAGACGGAGATGAACTTGGTGATGGTCGTGATAATGTAAAAGCGTCATTTGTATACACGCTCAGTAACGGTTCAAAAGCATATTTTATCTGGGAAGGAAAGGATGAGCCTATGGAAGGTGTTAGAAATACGCATGACCCTGATGAATATCAGACCGTATATTTTTGTGCTCACGGCATACAATATCAGATGTCAATCGGCAGAACCGAAAAACAGACAAAACTTGCAGTAGATATAATGGAATTGTTCATTAAGTAAGACGGGAATACTTTTTGCCGATGAGCCTACAGGAGCATTGAACATGACCGGCAGCGAGGGACTGTTTGGCCCGCCT
>OLOU01002209.1_pt1 | contig 11526 bp, 10 predicted proteins | sample 1672101 | NCBI WGS metagenome assembly OLOU01 (sample SAMEA3136645, study PRJEB25190) | human gut metagenome | biome: human gut; feature: human-associated habitat; material: faeces | place: Austria | collected 2013
GCGATTTCCTGATTTCATCCGCCCTTGCCGGTTCCCGTCAGATGCACCACGGTCTCACCGCCCGCGATAAAGGCGAGGGACTGGGCCGAATCCTGATGGTATTGGGCGACGGCTCCCAGAAACGCGCCGGCCTCCCGGGCCTCACAGGCCAGTGATGCCGTCAGAACAACGGGGGTATAGCCCAGCGTCTGGCAGGTTTCGGACGCCGCGGCGCACAGCTGCCGGACGGAGCCGGTGATGCGGGTGGTCACATTGTCCAGCTGCTTCGGGGTTTCCCTGTCTAGCAGCTCCAGAGCAGCTGCCGAAAGCTTCAGCCCGTACTTTTTTACAACGGCCCGGGCCTGTTCGGCGGTGGAACTGTCCGGATAGGCGGGGCCGGATGCGATCATGTCCAGCGGGTCTCCCAGAATGTCCGACAGAACCACAGAATACACCCGGGCGGGGGCTGCGTGCTGGGCAAATTTACCGCCCTTTACGGCGGACAGCCGTTTGCGCAGGGTGTTGATCTCCACAATGTCCGCGCCGCAGGCCAGCAGCTGCCGGGTGATGTCATCCATTTCCTCCGGCGGGATCAGGGGCTTTTCAAACAGCGCCGAGCCGCCGCCGGACAGCAGAAACAGGACTGTATCCGTTTCCTTCAATCCGGCCGTCATGGTCAGGGCCGCTTCCGTGGCGTTGTAGGAGTCCGCGTCGGGCACCGGATGCCCGGCTTCCCGGATCGTCAGATTGCCGATGGCGCCCATGGCGTGGCCGTGTTTGGTGATGACGATGCCGTCGTCGATCCTTTCCCCAAGGATCCGGTACGCGGCGGCGGCCATCTGCCACGCGGCCTTGCCCGCGGCCACAAGGATGAGTCTGCCCGAAGCGTCGGGCATCTCCGCCAGCGCCTTCTCCACGGCGGTATCCGGCAGCGCCGCGTGCAGTGCCGCATCCATTATTTTCCGGGCGTCCTCCCGGATTTTCTGTTCTTCCATATGCATGGTTCATGCTCCTTTAATGGGTCGTAATTCAAATTTTCAGCCCGAAGGGACAAAACCGGCGGCGCGGCCTCTAATGCCGCATGGCCGGAGCTTCTGATTTCCTCAGAAAAAGAAAAGTGCCGGGCCGCCGCAGCGGCGGCCCGGCTTGGGATGTATGATCAGATGAACAGAGAGATCACGAACAGCAGAATGATGATGGTGATACCCATGACCGCGGTCATACCGGTCTGGCACTTGTAGGCCTCTTCGGTCTTCATGTCGGAGAACTGAGACACGACCCAGAAGTAGGAGTCGTTGGCATGGGAGGCAACCATGGAGCCGGCGCCGATGGCCATAACGACCAGAACCTTTGCCAGCGGGGAGGTATAGCCCATGGCCTCCATCAGAGGCGCCATCATACCGGCGGTGGTGATCATCGCGACAGTGGAAGCGCCCATGGCCAGCTTCAGGATGCAGGCAATGATGAAGGGGATCAGAATGCCGATGCCGGTGCTGACAAGACCGCCGACGGAATCAGCGATGGGCAGGAGCTTCAGGATGGCGCCGAAGGAGCCGCCTGCACCGGTGATGGCGAGGATGGCAGCGCTGTCCGTAACGCCCTGAGTGACCCACTCCAGAGTATGGGACCTTTCCTGCGCGGGGATCAGCGTTATGGCAAGGAACACACCCAGCAGCAGAGCCACAACGGGATTGCCGATGAAGGTGATGAAGGTGTACAGGAAGCCGGTGCCGAAGGGGCTGCCGGGGAAGGCGGCCACAGAGGACAGGGCGATCAGCACGATGGGCAGCAGAATGGGGGAGAAGCTGTGCAGAGTGCCGGGCAGCTTGCCGTACTTTTCCTTCAGCTCATCCAGCGTATACTCGGAGTTGGCGGGGATGTCGATCTTGCTGGCTACCAGCTTGGCATACAGGACGGCAACCACAACGGCGGGAATGGAGATCACCAGACCGACAAGAATGGTCAGGCCCAGATCCGCGTTCAGCGTACCGGCCATGGCAATGGGGCCGGGGGTGGGAGGAACCAGACAGTGGGTGGCGTACAGACCGCCGGAAAGCGCGGTGCCCATAACGGCCAGAGAGACGTTGGACTGTGCAGCCAGAGCACGGCTGATGGGGGACAGGACCACGAAGCCGGAATCACAGAATACGGGAATACCGGTCACATAGCCCATGGCGCCCATGGCGACCACGCTATTTTTCTTGCCGACCAGTTTCAGGATGGCGTTTGCCATGGTCAGCGCGGCACCGGTCTTCTCCAGAATGGTGCCGATGATGGTACCGCAGAGAATCACGATGCCGATGCTCGTCATAATGTCGCCGAAGCCGCTCTTGACGCTGTTTACGACCTTGGCGGGGGTCAGCTCAGACTCCGGATACACGGTGCCCCAGATCAGACCGACCAGAAGCGCAATGACCGTCATGACGATGAAAGGATGGATCTTCCATTTTGAAATGGCGATGACCATCAGCCCGACTGACGCTATGATGAGTGCGAACAGGAAAAAGGTTTGCATGAATGTATCCTCCTTTTAGACATTTTTCCAATGCCCTTATTTTAAGGCCCGAGGGCCTTGTTTACCAAGATAGTATTCAAGGATCAGCCGCACAGTGAACTCCTGCTGGAATTCGCCGCTGTCGTCCACACCGAGGGTGCTCCAGAGCTTGTGCAGCCGGTAGAGCAGGGTGTTCTTGTGGACGTACAGCTGGGCAGCGGCCCGGGTGACGCTCTTTTCGCAGGCATAGTAGCATTGCGCCGTGTACAGCAGGGATTTCTGTTCCGCGGGGGAGAAATTCCGGCCCAGCCGGGCCAGCATTTCCTCCGCGAAATCCTGATTCTCCACCGCCGTGCAGCGAAGCATGTACCGCAGCCGGGTATCCGGATCGCTCAGAAGGTTGCGGCCGCTGTCCGTGAAGGAGTCCAGCAGAAGCACCTGCTGATAGGCCCGCTGGATTTCCCATGGAGCCTGAACCGGAAGACTCAGGTTCAGCCGAAGGGCGGTCTGGACGTCTTCCGCTTTGCGGCCCGGTCTGTCGGAAAGAAGCAGGATGAGACGCCCGTCGATGAGACTCCACAGATCTTCCGTCCCCGAAAGCACTCCGGCGCTTTCCCAGCGGTGAAATTCCGCCTCCGCTTGCTGCGCTGTGAGGTTTTTCCCATCATTGTCCGCCAGCAGAGCCACCCGGACGGGGTAGCGCAGGGTAAGGTTCCGGGACTTGATCAGGGTCTCTGCCTCCGCGATGCTCTTTGCGCTGCCCTCCAGAAGCTTGGAAAGCAGAATGCTTTTCAGCGCACCCTGCGCATACTGGGGACGTATCAGCGCTTCCAGCTGATAATATTTTTCGGTGTAGACCTCCACCAGATGGGCAAGATAACGGATCTCGGACGGTTCCCCGTAGATACCCACCACGCCGATGATATTTCCGCCTACCCGCAGCGGCATGTTGTAGCCCTCCCGGGCGCCGCTGTACTCTTGAATCTGATCCGGGCGGATGCTGACGGGCTTGCCGCTGACGGCGGCGTCCCGGGCACCCTTGTGGAAGGTGCCGATCCGCTCCGGCTGGGTGGAGGCGATGATGATACCATCCGGATTCATGATATTGATGATCCGCCCGTCCAGCAGCCCGGAGGTGGCGCTGACCAGATCTTCCGCCAATTCTTCCAGCAGCATAGGCCGTTACTCCAGGAAAATGCTGTCTCCGCAGGCCAGATGGCACACCCGGACGCCGGATACGTCTCTGGCCAATGCTTCGGCGGCGTCGCCGGAACAGTGACTCAGGCCCAGTGTCTCCATCCCCATCTCCCGCAGCACGTTCACGGTGTTCAGGATCCGATCTTTTCCGGCTTCCACCAGATGGGTGCCGCCGAACACGGCGGCCACGGGCTTATTCAGCACCGAAAAGACGTGCCGCACCATATTCAGAATGCCGGGGTGAGAGCAGCCGACAAAGAGGTACAGCTTTCCGCCCCGCTCCAGCACCAGACATTGTTCGTCTGGAAAATCATCCCGCCGGAAGCCGTCTTCCGTCAGACAGACGAACCGCTCCGGAATCGTCTCAAAGGGCGTCACCCGGGGGAAGCCCGAGACCAGATATACGCCGAAGTCCAGTTCCAAAACGCCGTCGGTCACATGGGTGGTGATCCCGTGATCTTGCAGAAAGTCCTCGCCGAACCCGGCGGAGAGATCCGTGTAGCGCAGGCCGTCGAAGGCGAACTTCTTCCGGAAGAAGCCGGGGCCTATATAAAGATGCCGGGAGCCAAGACCCGCCTCAATGAGATCCCGGTATCCGGCGGCGTGGTCGTAGTGACTGTGACTCAGAACCACGGCGTCCAGCTCCTTCAGGCTCAGCCCCAGTCTGTGGGCGTTGGCCATAGGAACCGCCGAGGCACCGCAGTCGAACAGCAGCCGCAGCTCCGGCATTTCCACAAGGTAAGAAAGTCCGTGCTCCGCAGTCAGCGCTTTGTGCTCCGAAGCGTGGTCATCCATCAGTGCTGTGACCCGTACCATATCAGCCCTCCATTCGGTCATAATTCATACATATTTATTGATGGTCTTGCATAAATTTGATTGCTGTTTTCTTGATTTATTGTCATTATACACCATATTGCCGAAAAAAGAAATAGGGATTATTTGTGACTTGTCCTGAAATCCGCGTCAGGAATCGACACCTTATTGTGCTGGGTCTGCATTTTCACCGGTCGCCGTTGCTTTTTCCTGCCGGGGCTGTTATAATACCATCACTGTGCATCTGTAACAGAAAACAGCTTGAATCACAGAGACTTGGACAGCAATTTGACGGTGGAGCGCCGGAGAAAACAGGAGGAATGGATATGTATCGAGGATTTCGTCGAAGCCGGATCGTCATGGGCGTGACGCTGGCTCTTACCGTGGCTCTGACGGTTTTTGTGTGGATGCGAAACCGGGGGCGGGCGGTGTACATTCCTGTTCTTGCCTCCGTACTGCTGCTGGGCATCGGCTGCACGGCCGCACGGCTGCTGGGGAACATCACCGCTTCCGTCGCCTGTACCGGAATGCTGGGCATTCTGCACATGGATTTGGACCCGGAGGCGTTTCTGGAGCAGTTCCTGCCCGTGGCCCGGCGGATTCCCGGGGAGAGCCGGGATGGTATGGTCTGCCGGTTTTATCTTTCCGACAGCTATTTCGCGGCGGGCCGCTATGCTGAGGCAAAGTCTGTGCTGGGGGAGCTTCCCGCCCGCTTCTATACGGATGCCCCCGTGGCGGGGGTGTGGTATGCCGACCTTGCTCGGGCGGAGCTGGCGCTGGGAGAGAATGCTGACGAGGCGATGGAGGGACTGCGGGGAATTATCGCCCTCAGCGGCGGAAAAGCGGCGCTTCGGAAAAATCTTCAGGAGAGCTTGTCCCTTTTGGAAGCCCGCCGGGACGCCGCCGCCGGACAGCCCGTTGACCGGGAGCAGCTGGAGGAACAGCTGAACCGGGCGGGCTACAAGCTCCGGAGTCTGGAACTTCTGCAGGTCCTCGCCATGGATGCCCGGAACCGGGGCGACAAGGCAAAGTGCGGGGCATGGCTCGCCCGGATGCGGCAGGAAAGCGGCAAAACCGCCTTCCGGAAATGGGCGGCGGAGTGGAACGCTTAAGAACTGACATTCCGGGAAGTTCCTTCGGAAATGATAAAAATACTCTCTGACAGTGTGAACAGCACCGGTAAAGCCGGACAATAGAAAAAACACCCCCTTATGTAGTGATAAACCTACATAAGGGGGTGTTTGGTTCACGGCAAAGCCCCGATTTCTTCGCCGGTAGGCCAACTTATGAAATGGGAATGTAGTCAAAGGTGTGGACTCGTTTCCCGTCGGCGCCAATCTCAGAACCCTTGTCGTAGGCCAGAGAATCCAGCGCAGAGACATCCAGAATTCCGTCGAAGGTTTCGTATGTAACTTCGCAGATGCGTTCTGCTTCCCATCTTGCATAGTTCTCCTGAGTGGGAACAACCCGAACCGCACTGCCGTCTTTCATGCAGATTTGATAAAGGCCGGGGGAAAGCATCTCCAGCTGCTTCCAACCGTCCCAGTCGTGATCCGACTGATAGACCGCACGGATGGTTTTCTGACCGACTTCCGCTTCCAATAGGGTCAGGCCGCTGTCGCCGATCTCCATGTTGGGGGTGAGGGTGACGGAGTTTTTCGTGCTGTCCGCGCCGGTCAGCGTCCAGTGCAGATCCCAGCAGCCGGATACCAGCGGCTCCTCCATGATGCCGCCCTTTTCAGCCCCAACGCCAATGCCGTTAAAGTGAATGGAAAATTCCTTGCCCCAATAGCGTTCACCGCTATCCCGGAATCGGATTTTCATCTGGTACTCCAGACTTCCGTCATCGGCCACCCATTGGTAAATGGCGGACTGATATTTGTCGTTCCCGAATTCGACGGGCTGGCCGTTGGAGGCGTAGACCCATTCCCCGGCTTCATTGCGGGTGGTGCCGTCATAGAACCAGCCGGTCATGGAACTGTAGAATTCCGTGGAGCCGTCGATTGTCACATCGTCACGGTCCCAGAAAAGTTCGGGATTCCGACCCTCCGGCAGGGTAAAGCCCTCGACCCGGAAGAACAGATCGGCGCCGTAACTATCCACAATGGACTGCACCGCCGTAATGGTGATGCCCTGATCGGTGGCGCTGAGCACCTCGCCGGGGGCTACCTCCTCCTGCTTGTCCTCCAGCATCACGGACAGGCCGCTTTTCTCTGCCTGCTCCTTGACCTGCTGGGGCGGATTGTAGGCCGTCTGAGCGCTTCTCGACCAGCGGGTGAACACCGCCGCACCGGTAAGCGCGCCCACCACCAGCGTGGCCGCCAGAGCCAGCAGCAGGAGCTTCTTCCCGCTCCGGCGCTGACGCGGGGCTTCGGCGGACATGAGAAGCGCCACCATGCGCTCTTTATCGTCTCCGGAAAAGTGAATGGCGTCCATGGAACGCCGCAGTTCCGATTTTACATTGTGGGTCATACGACTTGGCTCCTTTCCTCTGTCAGCAGTGTGCGCAGCTTCCGCCGCCCGCGGGACAGGTACTGGGTGATGTTGGCTTCCGATTTGCCCATCACCTGGGCGATCTCCTTTGCGGAGTATTCTTCATAATAAAACAGGTACAGGGATATCCGGTACTGCTCCGGCAGCCGCTTCAGCGCGTCTAAAACTTCCGTGTCCGGCACCGGCGGCGCGGCTACCGCCGCGGCCTCATCCAGCGCCACGGTGCGCCGGAAATGGGCGCTTTTCAGGTAGTCCTTGCAGGCGTTGATGGTGGTTCGGATGATCCATGCTTTTTCGTGGTCAATGCTGTCAAATGTACAATCGTTGGTGAGATATTTCAGAAAGACAGTCTGGCAGATATCCTCTGCGTCGCAGGTCTGTTTTAAGTAGCTGTAGCTGATACGCAGAATCGTGTCCGCATAAAGGTCTACCAGTCGTCTGGCGTGAAATTCATCCATCAATGTCACCGCCCTTATGTGTGCTTTCTCTTATTGAGGCCTCTGACCATAATACGATTTGCCGGCAGGAATCCTGACAGCATTATAGCACAAAAATGCGGAATGCCTCAAGACCGGCATTCCGCATTTCCGTTATGGATGCTGATACTTCCGTTTTGTGGCCATCCCGCCGCGGATGTGGCGCTCCCGTTTGTTTTCGTCCAGAATTTCCCGAACCTGGAGGTATAGTGCATAGTTGTACTGCTTCAGCCGCTGGGTCAGGTCTTTATGTACCGTGGATTTGGAAATGCCGAGGTGCCGGGCTGCGGCCCGGACGGTGGCACCGGTTTCGATCACGTACACAGCCGCTTCACAGGCTCGCTTCTCAATGGTGTCTGTCATATGCTACCCCTCCGATGCTGTGTGCTACGCATCATCCATATGCGCCCAAAAGAATAAATATGCCGCTCCGGCAAAGCTTTCGCCGGACATTTACTGGACATTTATAAATTTTTGCGGTATACTAAGCAAAAAGGGGGTATTGAAAATGCAGATAGACAAAAAGCTGCTGCGCAGGCTGTTTCTTCTGGCGGCGGGGTGTCTCGTTTTTGCGTGGATTCTGCTGGATACGGAGCAGGCGAGCAGCGCGGCGAAGTCGCTGTGGAATCTGATATCGCCGTTTGTGGCGGGCGCGGTCATCGCCTTCGTGTTCAACGTGCCCATGCGCGCCATTGAGCGGCAGCTGGACGGCATTCATAAAGAGGGGCTGCGCCGGGTGCTTTCCATTGTGCTGACCATTGCGGCCTTGGCGCTGGTCATCATGTTCGTGGTAGAGATGCTGGCACCCCAGATTCAGGTGACGGTGGCCGCCCTGACGGAGCGGATTCCGACATTCATCGAGCAGACGTCGGCAAAGCTGATGCAGCTGATGGACGACAATCCGGACATGAAGGCCTGGATCATGGACATTGCCAATCTGGAAAGTCTGGAATGGACGAAAATATTGAAGGATTCCATGGGCTTTCTGGGCAACCAGATGTCCACGGTGATGGGCAGCGCGGTGAATGTGATCGGCAGCGTGACCAGCGGTATCGTGAATCTGGTGGTCAGCATCGCCTTTGCCATTTACTGTCTGGCGCGGAAAGAAATTCTGGCGCGGCAGGGGCGGCGGATTCTCTATTCCCTGATTCCGGAGAAAACCGGCGATGAGATCATCCGGATTCTGCGGCTGACCAACAGCACCTTCTCCAACTTCATTTCCGGGCAGTGTCTGGAAGCCTGCATTCTGGGCGGCCTGTTCGCCGTGACCATGGCGATTTTCCGGATGCCCTACATTCCGCTGGTCAGCGTCATCATCGCGGTGACGGCGCTGGTGCCGGTGGTGGGCGCGTTTGTGGGCTGCGTGCTGGGCGCGTTCTTTATTCTGGTGGATAACCCCTTGCAGGCGCTGACCTTCGTGGCGATGTTCCTGATTTTGCAGCAGCTGGAAAACAACCTGATCTACCCCAGAGTAGTGGGCACCTCCATCGGCCTGCCCGGTATGTGGGTGCTGGTGGCGGTCACCATCGGCGGCGAGCTGATGGGCGTGTTCGGTATGCTGCTGATGATCCCGCTGGCGTCGGTGCTGTACACCCTGGCGCGGGAGTTTACGGACAAGCGCCTTGCCCAGCGGAACATCCCGGAGGAAAAGTTACAGGATCATCCGCCGGAGCTGCAATCCCGGTTCAAGCAGAACAGGGAGCGGAAAAAACGCCGCCGTTTGCAAAAAATGAAGGAGCAGTTTCTGAAAAACCAGAAGGAAAAGGAAGACAAGGATTCCCAATAAACGTATTCGGGAGGGGCGAAAGCCCCTCCCGAATACTATTTTACTTATTTGATAACCCGGACTTTCAGAACGCCGTCGATCTGCTTTAGATGCTCTACAACATCCGCAGAGGGGTGGCGATCAAGATCGAGCATGGTGTAGGCGTATTCACCCCGGCTCTTGTTCATCAGACCGTCAATGTTGATGTTTTCGCCTGCAATGGCGGCGGTGAACCGACCCAGAGAGTTGGGAATGTTCCGGTGCAGCAGGGTGATGCGACCCTCGGCGCGGCAGATGCCCATGTCGCAGTTGGGATAGTTGACGGAATTTTTGATGTTGCCGTTTTCTAAGTAGTCCATCAGCTCCTGCACGGCCATTTTGGCGCAGTTGTCCTCGGATTCCTCCGTGGAAGCGCCCAGATGGGGGATGGCAATGCAGCCGGGCATATTGGCGGTCTTCCCGTTGGGGAAGTCGGTGACGTACCGGGCGACCTTGCCGGAAGCCAGGGCAGCCGCCATGGCGTCGTCGTCCACCAGAAGGTCACGGGCGAAGTTCAGGATGATGACGCCGTCCTTCATCTTGGCGATGGCCTCGGCGTTTATCATGCCCCGGGTGTCGTCCAGCAGGGGAGTGTGGAGGGAAATGATGTCGCACTTGGAATAGATTTCATCCCGGTCGTTGACCCGGACAATGTGGCTGTCCAAGTGCCACGCCGCCTCAATGGAGATGAAGGGGTCGCAGCCGTAGACGGTCATGCCTAAGTTCCTTGCGGCGTTGGCCAGAGGGCCGCCCACCGCGCCAAGGCCAATGACACCCAGATTCTTGTGGCGGATCTCATGACCGGCGAATTTGGACTTGCCTTTTTCCACCAGTTTGGCGATATCGGGATCGTCTTTGATGGTCTGCACCCAGTTGATGCCGCCCACCACGTCCCGGCTGCTCAGAAGCATACCGCACAGCGCCAGCTCCATCACGGAATTGGCGTTGGCGCCGGGAGTGTTGAACACCACGACGCCCGCTTCGGCGCAGTCGGACAGGGGAATGTTGTTGACGCCGGCACCGGCGCGGGCGACGGCCAGAAGGCTTTCCGGCAGAGCCACATTGTGCATGTCGGCAGAGCGCACCAGAACGCCGTCGGCCTGATTCCGGTCGTCCGTGATGGCGTAATTGTCCGTCAGAAGGGCGGTGCCCTTGGGGGAAATCTTATTTAAGCAGTGAATGTGATACATATTCTTCCTCTTTTCAGCGATTTTCCTTCTCAAAGCGTTCCATGAACTGCACCAGCTTGACGACACCTTCCATGGGCATGGCGTTGTAGATGCTGGCGCGCATACCGCCGACGGTGCGGTGCCCCTTCAGGCTGACGAAGCCCGCGGCTTCCGCTGCCTTGACAAATTTTGCGTCCAGCTCCGCATTCCCGGTGACAAAGGGGACGTTCATGAGGGAACGGTCTTTTTTCACCACGGTGCCGTGAAAGAGCTGGCTGGCGTCCAGAAAATCGTAAAGGACTTTGGCCTTTGCCACGTTGCGCTCCCGGATGGCTTCCAGACCGCCTATGGACAGCAGCCACTGGAACACCTTGCCGCAGATGTAAATGCCGTAAGCGGGGGGCGTGTTGTACATGGAGCCGTTGTCCGCATGGGTCTTGTAGCGGAGCATGGTAGGGGTTCCGGGCAGCACGTCCTCGGTAATCAGGTCTTCCCGGATGACGGCAATGACCACACCGGCGGGGCCGATGTTCTTCTGCACGCCGCCGTAGAGCATTCCGTATTTGGTCACGTCCACCGGCTCGGACAGGAAGCAGGAGGAAACGTCGGAGACCAGCGGCTTGCCCTTGGTGTTGGGCAGCTGCCAGAACTTGGTGCCGTAAATGGTGTTGTTTTCACAGATGTAGACATAGTCCGCGTTCTCGTCGATGGGCAGGTCGGAGCAGTCGGGGATATAGGAAAAGGTCTTGTCGGCGGAGGAGGCCACCGCGTTGGCGGTGCCGTACATTTTGGCTTCCTGCCATGCCTTTTTCGCCCACTGGCCGGTGATGATGTAATCGGCGACTTTGGTTTTCATCAGGTTCATCGGCACCATGGCGAACTGCTGGCTGGCGCCGCCCTGCATGAACAGGACTTTGTAATTGTCGGGGATTCCCATGAGGGTGCGCAGATCAGCCTCCGCCTGATCGATGATGGCCTGATAGGTCTTGGAGCGGTGGCTCATTTCCATGACGGACATGCCGGTTCCCCGGTAATCCAGCATTTCAGCGGCGGCTTCCTGCAAAACGCTTTCCGGCAGGACCGCGGGGCCTGCGGAAAAAT
>OLOU01002211.1_pt1 | contig 11492 bp, 13 predicted proteins | sample 1672101 | NCBI WGS metagenome assembly OLOU01 (sample SAMEA3136645, study PRJEB25190) | human gut metagenome | biome: human gut; feature: human-associated habitat; material: faeces | place: Austria | collected 2013
TCAAGGGCTCTAAAGGGGCTCAGGGATAGGTTTTGTAATAGCCTTTGGAGTTATCGGAAATACCAAAACGCAGGTTGTGGACGTGCTAGAATTGCATGGCCTTTATTATGTAATTAACCGCAGGGCTATGAACTGGATGAGGCTCTCTTCGCATTGGCGGAGAGGGCTTTTTAATCGTAGAGGAACGTACATGCACATGCAGAACTTGAAAGTGAATACCGTGCGCACCGCGTTTTGCGCACTGCTCGTCTCGTTCGCGCTCGTGTTCGCCGGTGCGGCGCAGGTTGCCGTCGCCCCGACGAACGCGTATGCGCTCGACACCGCCAAATGCACGGCGAAACCCAACGTCAGCGGGTCGTCGGACGTGCTCGGCGGCGTGGAGACGCGCATCACCTGGGAAGGCCAGGCCGATCCCGATGAGCAGATCGCGGGCGTCACCTTCACCTTGCCTGAGGGCACGACCTGCGAGCCGGGCGACACGCGTGCAACGATGCTCACCGGCGACGACCTGATGACGCGAACGAACCTCGACGTCTCCGCCGACTACAAGGACGGCAAGCTCACCGTGAAGTTCTCCGAGATGGGCGGCGACATGCAGCTTACGGGCGCATATACGCTTGCGGACGGCACCGAGGTCGCCATGGACACGCTGCCTGCGATAACCGTGAAGTCGCATTCGTTCTTCGAGTCGCTTTCCGATTCGCTCGCCCAGCAGGACTGGGTGAAATCGTGGAACAGCGTGCTTTTCCTGAAGCTGTTCTTGAACCCGTCGGTGTTCGTGTCGAGCCTGCCGGTGGTCTTTTGGGGCTGCCGGTCTTTTTGCGCTATGGAAACCGCATAGGAGAAGGTGGATTTTGGGGCAGTTTTTTGGTCGTTCTGCGAGTTGGCACAGACTGGTGATTCCGATATATTTTATGTACGGCAACCGTATGACGATGGGCAACCGAAATGAGGTGAAGATTTGAGAAAGAAATGTTACATATATACCCGTGTTTCTACGGCAATGCAGGTGGACGGCTACAGTCTGGAGGCACAGAAAGAAAGGCTGATGAAGTTTGCGGAGTTCCAGGAAATGGAAGTGGTCAGGGAATACTGTGATGCTGGTAAATCCGGAAAGAGTATTACGGGCAGGCCGGAGTTTCAGAGGATGTTGCAGGATGTGTCTGAGGAACGTGACGGAGTGGCATTTATTCTGGTGTTTAAGCTGTCACGTTTTGGAAGGAATGCGGCGGATGTTTTAAATTCCCTGCAGTTTATCCAAGATTATGGTGTGAATCTGATCTGTGTGGAAGACGGAATTGATTCCTCTAAGGATTCCGGCAAGCTGACCATCACGGTGCTGTCGGCAGTGGCTGAGATTGAAAGGGAGAATATCCTGGTCCAGACAATGGAAGGAAGAAAGCAGAAGGCCAGAGAGGGAAAATGGAATGGCGGACAGGCTCCTTTCGGATATGATCTGGATTCCAAGAATAGCACTCTGGTGGTGAATGAGGAAGAAGCGGAGATTGTGCGGATTATTTATGACAAGTTTGTGCATACGGATATGGGGGCAGATGCTATCTGTAATTATCTGAACCAGAGAGGTTATACGAAGAAAAAGGTCAGGGGGCATGAGCTGAACTATTTTGCCAGAGGACTGATCATGAAGATTTTGGATAATCCGGTTTATACTGGGAAGATTGCTTACGGGAAGAATGTTACGGAGAAGGTGAAGGGAACGAGGGATGAATACCGGCGTGTGAAGACTGATGATTACCTGCTGGCAGATGGACTGCATGAGGCGATTGTGGATGAAGAGACGTGGGAGGCGGCGAGAGAGAAAAGGAAGAGGACAGGGGTTAAGTGGAATAAGACACATAGTCTTGAACATGAGCATATTTTGTCGGGACTTTTGAAATGTCCGGTGTGTGGTGCTGGAATGGCAGGAACTGTGAGGAGAAGGAAGAATAAGAAATCTGGTGAATATAAGGATGACTTCTATTATAGATGTCAGCACAGGAGAAAGATTGATGAGGAACATTTCTGTGATTTTAAGCCATCACTGAATCAGAATGAGATCAATGCAGAGGTGGAGTGGTTCATCAGAGGGATGATTGCTGATGAAAGGTTTCATGAGTATATTGGAGAAAGATTGCAGGAAAAGGTGGATGTCTCGAATCTGGAAGAGGAACGGAATCAGCTGAAGGGACAGTTACAGCAGGTTGTCGGGGCGAAGAATAAACTGCTTGTGATGCTGGATACTTTGGATGCTGGCGATAAGCATTATGCAAGGAAGTTCCAGGACATGCAGGACCGTCTGGATAATCTTTACGACAGGATTTCTGGTTTTGAGAATGAGATTGCCGATGTGGAGGAAAAGATTAAGGCAGCGTATGGAAGACAAATTGGTGAAAAACAACTGTACCAAATCCTGCAAAAGTTTGATATACTGTATGCAGAAATGTCAGATATTGAAAAAAAGGAATTTATGCAGTTGTTTATTGATGCAATTGAGTTATACCCGGAAAAGATGGATGATGGGCGCATCATCAGGTAGATTGATCTGGCATTTCCGGTGTATTATGAAGGTTTTGAAGGCGAAGCAATTCGGTTGCTCAACGAAAACACAGTCGAGACGGTATGTTTATTGTCCAAACTCCACGAAGCGAAGCATCATGTGAATGTGAGACTTGACATGGACGAGATGGATTTAACGGCGGCTGAGAGCAAGGCTACTTATGAGGAGATAAAGAAGTATGTTGCAGAGTATAATGATGGGATGAAGGTATCTAATCTGTATATTGCACAGGTGAAGAGAAAGTGTGGAATTGAATTAGCGGAGAATTTTAATATTCCTAGGTCAGAGGGAGCAAAGCAACCACAATGTCCGAAGGAGAAAGAAGAGGCAATTATTGGGGCACTGAAAGCATTTCAGATGATTTAAAATCACAAAGAGGAGTGAATTACATGATGTATAATCCACAACTTGATACATTTATCTGCGTTGTAGAAGCTGGAAGTTTTAGTAAAGCGGCAGAAGAATTATATATAAGTGCACCTGCGGTTATTAAACAGATAAATTCTTTGGAAAACAGCTTAAATTTGCAATTATTTGAAAGAACACACAGAGGTCTTATTATTACGGAAGCTGGTAAATCGCTCTATCAGGATGCAAAATATCTGATTCAATATTCAAAAGAATCGTTGATACGGGCGCAGGAAGCAATGAATCATAATGAAGAAATCATTCGTGTTGGAATATCTCCGATGACGCCACCGGAAGTTTTTGTGGAACTTTGGCCTAAGATACAGAAAATATATCCGGAGATGAAGTTTAAATTGATTACATTTGAAAATACACCAGAGAATGCAAGAGAGATACTGGCTAATATGGGAAAGAATATTGATGTGATAGCTGGAATCTTTGATGAAACAATGCTTGAACTCAGAGGCTGTGATGGCACTGAGATTTCAAGAGAACCATTTTGTGTGGCGGTATCAATTCATCACAGGCTGGCAAAAAAAGAAAAAATAACACTTGATGATCTGGCTGGAGAAAATCTTATGCTCATGCGAAGAGGATGGAGTTATTATGGCGATATGCTAAGGGATGATATGATGAAAAATCATCCTGAAATCAATATTGTAGACTTTAATCTGTACAATGTAGAAGCATTTAACCGATGCGAAAACAATAATGAGGTATTACTGGCATTCAAGAGCTGGGAAAGTGTTCATCCACTGATCAGAATCATTCCAGTAGAGTGGGATTATACTATGCCGTTTGGAATTCTTCATTCGAAAAAACCGTCCATTAAGGTTAAGCGGCTGATAAATGCTATTAACAAGGTAAAATAAAAATTGAATACATGCGAGTAGAAACCTAAAGGTTAATACTGAATAACAAAACGAGACTTCTAATGGAGTCTCGTTTTGTTATACTTTAGCTGAAGTGAAAATGGAGGATACTATATGCAGATAAAGAGGATAGCTCTTGGAGGAATCATCATGACTGTTATCATGTTTACGCCAACCTATGCCTGTGTCGGAACAAGTGACGGAATTGCATCATACAGAAGTATGGAAAATTATATTTCCCAGATACAACAAAATGGCCCAAATAAAAAAATAGAAGTATTTAAAGGCCTTTCTCATGGATTTGGATTGGGAGAGGGGACTGTAGCAGAAGGATGGATTGATCGTGCAATATCTTTCTGGGAAGACAATATGAATGCTTTAGATAAGAGGTAGGATATGAAAAATAAACGATTTACAGCAAAAATATTGATAGATATAGGAATGACGATATGTTTGCTTCTTCTTATGCCATATAGTCTGCTCAGCGAGACTGCACATGAGTGGATTGGTATGGCGATGCTTGTGCTTTTTATTTCACATCACATACTGAATCATAAATGGGTGACCTCTGTAAGGAAAGGAAAATATAATGCGTTCAGAGTGATACAGACAGTACTGGTTATCATCATGCTTATTCTTATAATGGGTTCCATGATAAGTGGAATATTATTGTCAAATCACATATTTAAATGGATAAAGATTTCCGGAACATATATGACAGCCAGACAGATACATATGTTTTGCGCATACTGGGGACTGGTGGTGATGTCATTACATCTCGGATTTCATTGGAATATAGCGGTAGCAATGGCAGGACGATTATGGGAACATCCATCCGTCATCAGAACATGGGCAGCAAGATCTGTCGCAACCACAATTGCAGGTTATGGTTTATATGCATTTTACAGGAGACAGATAGGAGATTATCTGATTATGAGGATGCATTTTGTATTTTATGATTATGAAAAGGGGATCTTTCCTTTTCTGCTGGATTATCTGGCAGTAATGATATTGATAGCATTTATTGGATATTATAGTGGAGTGTTTCTAAAGAAAACAGGTAAGAGAAAACGAAAAGGTTCATACTGAAAGAAGGTGGTGTATTTATGGAAAAGCGGAAATTAGTACTTACAATTATTGGAGTTGTTATTTTAGCAATGGTAATCATGGTATATATCTACTTTTCAAAACCTGGCAGGGATGAAAAGAAGAATCAACAAACAATAAACCAGGTACAGACCGTACAGCAGAAGACAGATGAGAAAAAAGAAAATACAGAAAAAAATACATCCGGAGATGAATTGGAAAATGTTACGCCGGGAAGCGAAGAATACCGGGGCTTCCTCCTGGATAATGTTCTTCATTCTCCAAATGAAGGGGACATTCATTACAATGTATATATTCCGGATGCATATGACGGGACAAAGGAATATGCACTATATGTAACATTACCCGGATATCAGGGATTATATTTTCAGGGCGTGGGAGAAAATATCCGGACAGAAGATTTTGGATTTGAAGCACAGAAGTATATTACCGATATGATTATTGTAGCTCCACAGTTAAATGACTGGGGACAGACATCAGCAGATCAGACAATTGAACTGACACAGTATTTTCTGACGCATTATATTATTAATCCATCGAAAGTATATATTAATGGTTATTCCGGAGGAGGAGAAACCCTGTCACTGGTATTGGCAAAGCAGCCGGAATTATATACAGCGGCACTTATGTGCAGCTCTCAGTGGGATGGTGCATATGAGCCGGTTGTGGAGATGAAAACGCCGGTATATTTTGTGATTGGCGAAAGCGACGAATACTATGGATCAGAACCTTTTAAAGAGGCATACCAGCAGATACATGAGCTTTACAAAGAACAGGGATTATCGGAATCAGAGATTGATAAACTGGTGGTACTGGATGTAAAAGATAAAGATTACTTTGAAGGAACACCGGTCACTTATCAGCATGGCGGTGGCTATCTGTTTTGTCGTGACAAAGAAATTATGGGATGGCTGTTCAATCAGTAAGAACCAGAATAAACCGAAAGGTTAAGACTGAAAAACTTATCGAAACTTCTCAAAGGAATCTATCAGTATTATAGTATGAATGTAAGATGAATGAAAGAAAACAAGGAGGATACGACAATGGAATATATTTCATTAAATAATGGTGTAAAAATGCCAATACTGGGATATGGCGTATATCAGGTAACAAAAGAGGAATGTGAAAGATGTGTGCTTGATGCTTTAAAAGTTGGATACCGGGCGATTGATACAGCACAGAGTTATTTTAATGAGGAAGAGGTTGGGAATGCAATCCAAAAGTCAGGCATTCCAAGAGAAGAAATCTTCCTTACAACAAAGGTGTGGGTTGAACATTATGGATATGAAGAAGCAAAGAAATCAGTTCTTGAATCCATGAAAAAGTTAAAGACAGATTATCTGGATCTGGTATTGCTTCACCAGCCATTTTCAGATGCTTACGGTGCTTACCATGCATTGGAAGATCTGTACGATGAGGGAAAAATCAGAGCAATCGGAATTTCCAACTTTTATGTAGACAGAATGGTTGATTTTGCATCCTTCAACCGCATTAAACCTATGGTAAATCAGGTGGAAACCCACATCTTCAATCAGCAGAAAGAGATGAAGGAATGGGCAGACAAATATGATATCCGGTTAGAAGCATGGGCACCATTCGGTGAGGGCAGAGGAGGCACCTTTGAGAATCCTGTCATCGCAGAGATTGCAGAAAAATATCAGAAGACTCCGGCACAGGTTATGCTTCGCTGGCATATTCAGAGAGGGGTAGTGGTTATTCCGAAATCAACACACATTGAGAGAATGGAAGAAAACTTTAATGTTTTTGATTTCACACTTTCTGATGAAGATATGAAGACTATTGCAGAACTGGACAAGAAGACAAGCTCCTTCTTCTCGCATCAGGATCCGAATATGGTGGAATGGTTCGTGAAGATGGTTGAGGAAAGAAAAAAGAATAATGACAGTTCAAAAGAAAAAAAGAACTGGTAAGCATAAGAGGAAAAATCAATGAAAGTATTACTTGTCAATGGCAGTCCACACAAAAATGGCTGTACTTATACAGCTCTTTGTGAAGTATCCAGTGCATTAAATGAAAATGGCATAAGTACAGATATTTTCTGGATTGGAAACAAGCCGATTTCAGGATGTATTGCCTGCAGAAAATGTCAGGAAAAAAATAAATGCATCCTGGATGATATCGTGAATGAATTTCTGGAAATAGCAGGGGATTATGACGGATTCGTATTTGGAACTCCGGTACACTGGGGTGGTGCAGGCGGTGCAATCACATCCTTTATGGACAGAGTCTTTTATGCCGATTTAAACGGTGGCGGCGACAGATTCCGCCTGAAACCTGCCGCTGTGGTAATTTCAGCAAGAAGGGCCGGAACAACGGCCACATGGGACCAGGTAAATAAATATTTTGGTCTGATGCAGATGCCGATCATTACATCGAGATATTGGAATATGGTACATGGGACGAATCCGGATGAAGTAAAACAGGATCTCGAAGGAATGCAGGTTATGCAGATCCTTGGAAACAATATGGCATATTTCATTAACTGTAAAAATGTTGCGACAAAAATGGGAATTGAAATGCCAAAGGCACCGGATTTTGTATTTACCAATTTCATCCGATAGAAATTAGCGTGACAAACATTTTATACGACAGGAGGTGACCTTAGAATGAAAACAAAGAAAATAGCAGCAGTACTCTTAACATGCATCGTGGCAATCGGTTTGATGGCAGGATGTGGAGCAAGCAATACAAACCAGTCTGCTTCTAATAATGACAGCCAGTCTACAAGTACAAACCAGTCTGGAAATGAAGAAGCGGATACAAATTCCGAAAACACTACAGATACAACAGAAAATACATCAACAGGAAATGGAAAAACATTGGTTGTATATTATTCAGCTTCAGGAAATACAAAAGATGTTGCTGAAAAGATAGCAAAAATTACAGAGGCAGATCTGTTTGAAATAGAGCCTGTGGAGCCATATACAGATGATGACCTTGACTGGACAGATGATGACAGCCGGGTGTCAAGAGAACATGATGATGAGAGCTTAAGAGATGTGGAACTGGTGTCTACAACAGTTGATAACTGGGATTCATATGATACGGTATACATTGGCTATCCTATCTGGTGGGGAATTGCAGCATGGCCAGTAGATAACTTTGTAAAAGAGAATGACTTTACAGGAAAAACAGTCATCCCATTCTGTACAGCAGCGACCTCGGGAATCGGTGACAGCGGTAATCTTCTGGAAGAGATGACAGGAACAGGTGACTGGAAAGAAGGGGAACGATTCCATGGTGGAGCGTCTGAATCAGATATCAGTTCATGGATAGACAGTCTTGGATTATAAAAGAATATAAAAATATTTGGAGGAATCGTAATAAGTAAGACATAACCTTTAGGTTTAAACTGCCTAACAAAGAGAGACTTCTGTCCGGAGTCTCTTTTTCTTATACTTACAGTAAAGTTTGAAATATAGAAAAGGAAGATAAAGATGGAGATAAGAATTTTAGGAAGAGACTTAGAAGTATCAGAAATCGGATTTGGATGTATGGGAATGAGTCATGCATATGGAACTGTTTCAACACAGAAAGAAGCAGAAGAATTGATTGAAAAAGCGATCGATGAAGGCTGCACATTTTTTGATACGGCAGAGATATACGGAACAACAGAAGACCCTCATCACAATGAAAAACTGCTTGGGGAAGTGTTAAGGCCATATAGAAACAAAATTGTCCTTGCATCAAAGTGTGGGATACGTTTTGATGAAACTGCAACAACTGTAAATAAACCTTTGATTCCTGATGGACGACCGGAGACGATTAAAGCATCGATTGAGGGATCTTTAATGAGACTTAACACAGACCATCTTGATTTATATTATATTCATCGTATTGACATGACTGTACCGATTGAAGAGACGGCAGGAGCTATGAAGGAGTTAATGGAGCAGGGAAAAATCACACACTGGGGGTTATCAGAAGCCAGTGAAGAGATTATTCGACGTGCACATAAAGTATGCCCGGTTACAGCGATTCAGAACAGATATTCCATGATGTACAGGGATTATGAGAAATTATTCCCGGTGCTTGAAGAATTGAAAATAGGATTTGTTGCATTTTCGCCGCTTGCAAATGGATTACTGACAGCAGCATATCATTCCCATGGGGAATTTGAAAAGCCGGGAGATTATCGAAGCGCAATGCCACAGTTTACAGAAGAAGGATTAAAGGAAAATAATGAATTTATGTCCTGGATGAAAGTGATTGCAGAAGAAAAAAATGCCACGCCTGCACAGATTTCTCTTGCATGGATGCTTGCAAAGAAACCATATATCGTACCAATTCCGGGAACAAGAAAAGTAAATAGACTGGAAGAAAATATGGAATCAGCAGATATAAAGCTGACTCAGGATGAAGTAAAATCTATTGATGAGATGCTTGCCCATATGCCGATGTCGCAGGTGTTTGGAGGTTCAAAAATACAGAAGAAATAAAAGAGGTGAGCAATGAAAACAAGGAAAAAGATAACCATCGGGGTAATAGTGGCTTTCTTAGCGGTAGTCATGGTGGGTTATATCTATCTGTTTACAGGGGTTAAAATAAGTAAAGGAGAATAGAGATAATGAAGAAAATGTTAGTTGTATATTATTCCTGGTCAAATGGAAACACGAAAAGAATTGCAGAGCAGCTGACTAATGGGACAGGTGCAGATATTGCGAGAATCGAAACAACAGAGCCATACAGCGGCAGTCATGAAGATGTGGTTGAACAGGGAAAAAGAGAGGTAGAGGCAGGCTTTATGCCTCAGATCAATCCGATATCTGTAAATCTTGCTGATTATGATGTGATTGCTATCGGAACTCCAACGTGGTGGTATACGATGGCACCTGCAGTGCTTACATTTTTGACAACAAATGATTTTACAGGAAAGACAGTGATTCCATTTATGACAAATGGTGGATGGCCGGGGCATGTTATAAAAGATATGGAGGAAAATTGCAAAGGAGCTGCCTTTGCACATGAAATGCAGATTCAGTTTGATTCCAAAGGAAAAGATCATCTGGAAACTTCAGAAGAGGTGATTACAGAATGGATTGGGCAGATAAATACTGATATAAACAAATAACCATAAGGAGAGATAAAACAATGAGAAAAAATTTTGGAGCAAAGCCATTTTTATATCCACAGCCGGTTATGATTCTGGGAACCTATGATGAAAATGGAAAGGCAAATGCAATGAACGCTGCATGGGGCGGAATTGTAGGTGCAAATGAGATTATTGTAGATTTGTCTGCCCATAAGACAACAGACAATATTATAAAAAATAAGGCTTTTACAGTAGGGGTGGCAGATCTTGAACATCTGGTTGCCTGCGATTATGTGGGAATTGTTTCTGCAAATAAAGAAGCAGATAAGATGAAAAAAGCAGGCTTTACTACAACGAAAGGTGAATTTGTAAATGCACCAATCATCAATGAACTTCCATTGACTCTTGAGTGTGAACTTGTAAAAGTCATTGATGGCAGCAAGTATCTTGCGGAAATTAAAAATGTAAGTGCAGATGAGAAATATCTCGGTGATGACGGAGAAATTGATCTTAGTAAGTTTACACCAATTACATATGATCCGGTACATCACGGATATTACAGACTTGGAGAACGTGTGGGAAATGCTTTTAAGGATGGAGCAAAGTTAAAATAAGGACAGGTGATTAAAGTGAAAAAAATTGTACAGACAGCAGGAAGAAACGCACTGAATGAATTTGCACCACAGTTTGCACATTTTAATGATGATGTTTTGTTTGGAGAAAACTGGAATAATCAGGATATTGATGTAAAGACAAGATGTATTATAACAGTCACAGCACTTATCGCTTCAGGAATGATTAATACATCTTTAGTACATCATTTTGAAAATGCAAAAGCTCATGGAGTGACTCAGAAAGAAATTGCAGCCGTGATTACCCATATAGCATTTTATGCAGGGTGGCCAAAAGGATGGGCGGCATTCAATCTTGCAAAAGATGTCTGGAGTATAGACGAAGGTGATCTTTCATATGAAGATGAAGCAATGAGAGCTCATGCTAAAAAGATGATATTCCCGATTGGAGAGCCAAATGATAAATTTGCACAATATTTTACAGGGAAAAGTTTTTTGGCTCCTGTGTCTACGTCACAGGTTGGAATTTTCAATGTGACTTTTGAACCTGGTTGCAGGAATAACTGGCATATTCATCATGCAAAAAGCGGAGGCGGACAGATTCTTATCTGCATTGCAGGACGTGGATACTATCAGGAAGAAGGAAAAGAAGCAGTAGAAATGAAACCTGGAGATTGTGTCAATATTCCGGCAGAAGTAAAACACTGGCATGGAGCAGCACCAGATGAATGGTTTTCACATCTGGCAATAGAAGTTCCGGGCGAAAATAGTTCCAATGAATGGCTTGAACCGGTAAGTGATGAAGAATATAGAAAACTAAAATAGGAAGGTTGAAAAAACTATATTTATAAGACAATTTGAAAGTTGTAAAGTGGTGTAAAGATTAATGATCTTTGTATTGGCACCGAAAATATATTTATTTC
>OLOU01002213.1_pt1 | contig 11483 bp, 9 predicted proteins | sample 1672101 | NCBI WGS metagenome assembly OLOU01 (sample SAMEA3136645, study PRJEB25190) | human gut metagenome | biome: human gut; feature: human-associated habitat; material: faeces | place: Austria | collected 2013
GAACGGTGCATAGAAGTGCGCCCTCGTTATCTGTTCGATAAATTCCGATTTGCAGATGAGTTCGGCTCCATAGTATCGATAAACTACAAGAACAGCCACAGCAGTGCAAACTGCTGTGCCTGTTCGCTGCCTTACGAGCACCGACCATTGTGCGGGAGCCTGTTGGGGTGCGCGTCAGAACTTGACGAAGCCGGTCGTCGTGCCCATCGGGTAGCCGAGCGTCCACGCGCGCTTGCCGCAGCGGGGGCAGACCTCGCCGCGGGCCTTGAGCTCGTCGATGAAGGCCTCGGCGCGCATGATGTACATATTCGTCTTGCGCACATAGCGGCAGTGGTCGCAGAAGACCACATAGGTCGCAAAGCTGTCATAGATGCCGCGGGCGCGTTTTTCCTTTTCCTCGGCGGTCAGCGGCCGGGGATTGACGTTTTGATTGACTGCCATCGTTTGCTCCTCCCCTGTCAGATCTGGTGCTCGCGCTTGACGCTGTCGTAGTGCTTGTTCAGAAACGGCACGACGACGGAGCGCATGAGCTTCATGTCGAGATTATAGTAGTAGATCACGAACAGCACGGCCAGCGCGCCGCCGGTGATGCCGAAGGCCTTGAACAGGAACTTTGCAAATCTGCATTTCATAGTGGCTCTCCTCCTTTACCAGCCCATGCTGTCGTCAAAATCGACCAGCGACGGATCGACCGGCTCCTCGTGCAGGACGCTGGTCATGTATTCGTTGACGGCGCTGCGTGCCTCCCGCGGCGAGACGATGCGGTGATCCATCAGCGAGTGCGGCATCCACACGACGTGGAAGCGGTCATTGTGCTTGCGGATCTCCTCCTCGATCAGACCCTGTGCGCCGGCCATGCCCTTGCAGCCGATGTCGTCGTACATGAGGATCATGTCGCAGTTGAACTTCTCCGCCGTCTCCCACATCTGCATGATGTGGCGGTTGCCGCCGACGGTGTGCGTGCGCATCGGGGTGCGGGCGTGCCAGTCGGCCACGTCGCTCATCATGATGTCGCGGTCCTCAGTGTCGACGATGTTGTGGCCGGTGAGCGAGTCCATGTTGATCAGGCACAGGATGCCCCAGCAGTTATACAGCCACTGCACGCCGTGCGCGTAGTACGTCGAGCCGCAGCTCCAGGCAATGGCGCGGTGGCGCGTGTGCGGGAAGGTGTCGATGTTCTTGCGCACACATTTGTCAAAGATGCGCGTGATCTTGCGCGAGGCCTTGAGGAAGTACTCGTTGCCGCCCTGCTGATAGAAGTAGATGCGGAACAGGCCCTGACACACGGGGTTTAGCGCGCCGTTGTTCGTCTTGGCGTAGATATCCCAGCGCTCGGTCTCCTCGCGGTTGAACTGGTTGGTGTTTTCAATGTGCTGGATGAACGTGTCCCAGTTGAACGGCTGGTGGAACTGATCCTCGAGGAAGTGGATGGCCTCGTACACCTCGTGCACGCCGAGCTCCTTGCAGGTCGGGTCGTCGTACATGAGCGGGGTCGTGAACGGATGCACGGCCTTCTTGCCGTCGCCCGAGAGCGCGCGGTACATGGCGACGTTGTCCATCATGTTCGCGTCGCAGGGGTTGTTGGTCGTGAGCCAGCAGTTGCCGATGTCGGGATACTCGCCCTCGACGGCGACGCCGGTCTCCACGAGCGGCAGCGTGCACATATCGCCCGGGATGCCGCAGCTGACGGCCTGATCGACGTAGTACGAGCCGAGGTTTTTGTTCAGGATCGGCACCATGAACGCCGCGTGCTGCTGGATGTTGATGCCGAAGTAGCCGGGGAAGCCGTAGATGATGTGCTTGGGCAGCGTGTAGTCAAAGGCGATCGTGCGCTCGGTCCACTTGTTCTCGCCGAAGCGGCGGTCGGCGCGGATCTCGCGCCACATCGTCGTGATCGAGTCCGAGATCATGCAGTCGATGGCCGTCAGGTCGGCGCGCAGGACCATGCCGCGGTCGCCCTCGATCCATTTGTCGACCATCATGGGCGTGGCGAGGTAGGCGCTCAGCCAGCGGTATTTCCAGAAGGCGCGCACCATGCGCACCGGGTCGCGGCCGATGAGCCCGGCCATTTTGACCCACGTCTGCAGCCAGCGGGCGAAGGCGTAGGCCGTGTCCCGCACGCCGCGCCATTCGCGGTGGCGGTAGAAGTTTGTGCCCTCGATGTACAGGTCGCCGAGATAGTGGCAGTCGTTGTCACCCCGCAGGAAGTGGCCGAGCGTGCCGTATTCTTCTTTGAGCGTGCGTTTGCGTTTCCACATAGTTGAGCCCCTCCCTTACTGCTGCGCCTGGATCTTTTTGATCTCCAGCGACTCGATGAACGCCTGAAACCGGGTACGCAGCTGGCCGGAGGCGGCGCTCGTGTAATCCTTCTCGATCTGGCACACCGGAATACTGCGCGGCAGCTCGTAGCCCTCGTAGAACCACATGCCGTCCTGCGCGCGCTCGTAGCCCCAGTATTCGCAGAACTTCATGTTCTCGACGATGATGCCGTCGGCGTGGTATTTCTCCGCGAGATCGAAGATGTAGCGCTTGCGCGCGATGATGTTCTCGGGCCCCATGGCGCGCGGGCACTGGTTGCGCCACATATAGTAATCGGCGATGGACTGCAGAACGTCCTTGCCCTCTTCGAGCGGGATCTCCTCGCGGCCGGGCATCGAGCCGAAGCAGTAGCGGTCGGCCACGACGAGACCGCCGGCCATCTCGCACATTTTCGTAAACTCCGGGTCGTCGATCTCGCTGCCGGCGATGAGCACACGCGCCCGGTAGCCCGGTTTCGGGTCAGGCTCGCGCGTGCGCAGCTCCTGCAGCGTCTCGCGCAGGTAGGGCAGGATGAGATCCTTCGGGCACGTCTGCGTGCACAGCTGGATGACGTGGAATTCATAGCCCGTGATGACGGGGTTTTCCGCTTCACGCATGGCGTTGATCTCCGTCATGATGCGGCAGACCTCGTTGAACTGCTCAACAGCCTTGCGCAGGTTGGCCTCCGAGAAGTCCACGCCGTAGACCTTTTCGAGCGGCTGAATGATCTTCTGCTCGATCTGGCGGCGGTAGTAGCCCGCGTGCCACTCGGTCTTGCGCAGCGGCATGTCGAGATACGTGCAGAAAAATTTCTCGTTCGGGATCAGCTCGCAGTATTCAAAATACTGCTCCATGCGGTTCATCGTCGTGCAGCACTCCTGCCCGATGAGCGCGGAGATAAAGTTGTAGCCGCCCTCGAACGCGCGCTCGAGGATGCTCTTGGAGTACGGACACGAGCGGTTTGTCATGTAATAGGTGGCCATGTCGGGGTTTGTGCAGTTCGGCGCGCGCAGACGCACGCCAAAGCACTTGTCCGTATCCAGCAAAACCTCCGGTATGTACGAACAGTTCCATGCCAGCGCCAGCCGCCCATCCCCACAGGCGGCCTGAACCAGGTCGTTGTTTGCCTGCTGCAGCAGGTTCTCGAAATAGATCAGATGCTTCAGGTCTCTCATTCGCGCATTCCCTCCTTCATTGCACGGTTCTCGCGCCGTCTTTGAAAATTCGACATTTTGCACAAGCGCGGAACGTTAGCGCACATTTATTATAGGACTTTGTCCGAATCATGTCAATATGTGTAACAAACGTTTGTTAACAAACATCCGGCGCTGCGCCTGTTTGTTTGCCGCGCGCCGCAGCCCGCGCTGCGGGCGTCCGGCGCGCAGAATGCCGGCTCCTGTCAAATGCGGGTAAAAACTATTTGCATATGGTGTAGAATTGGCATATAATTTTCTCATTGACTGCATTGTGAGAAAGGGCGGCGCGTATGTTCTGGCTCTGGCTGCTTTTATATGGGCTGCTCTTCGCCGCGCCCCGCGCGCTCGCGCCGGCCGCGGCGCCGCTGCTCACGCCGGCGCTGCTGGCGGTGTATTGGGCGGTGCTGCTGCGCGGCCTGCACACGCGCGGCCGGCTGCGCAGCTGCGGCCTGTGCCGCGGCAGAGGGCTGACGGCGCGCGACGCGCTGCTGTCGCTGCCGGTGCTGCTGTTCGCCGCGCTCAACGCCGCCTTCGGCGGCGCGTGGCCGGGGATCGCGCAGGCGGTGTATCTGCTCTTTGCCGTGTTCGGCGAGGAGGTGCTGTTTCGCGGCGTGCTGCCGGCCGTCTGGGGCGAAAAGCTCGGTGCGGCCGGGGCGGCCGCGGCATCGGCGGCGCTCTTTGCGCTTTTGCATCTGAGCAGCGCCATTGGCGGCAGCTTTTCCGCCGCCGCGGTGCAGGCGCTGTGCGCCTTCGGCGCGGGGCTGCTGCTGACGGCGGTGCGCGCAAGGACCGGCAGCATCGCGCTGCCGCTGCTCGCCCACGCGCTCATCAACCTCACGGGCAGCGGCGCGGTATCCGCCGCGCCTCAGGCCGCGGCCTATCTGGCGGCGTCGGCGCTGTGCACGCTGTGCGCGCTGCGGCTGCTCAGGGATGCAGCCTGAATTTTGAACGCAACAGAAACAATCGAAGGAGAACAGACCCAGGATGAGATTTTACATTGACCCCGGCACGGGCAGCATGCTCTTTGCGATCCTCATCGGCATCATCGGCGCCGCGACCTATATGCTCAAATCGTGGTTTTTGAAGCTGCGTTTTCTGCTCAGCGGCGGCAAAAAGGTCGATACCGGCGCAAAGAAGATCCCGCTGGTCATTTTTTCGGATGACAAGCGGTATTGGAGCGTTTTTCGCCCCGTGTGCCGCGAGCTCGACAAAAAGGGCATCGACACGGTCTACATGACCGCCTCGCCGGACGACCCCGCGCTCGAAAACGACTTCCCGCACATCCATGCGCAGTTCATCGAGGAGGGCAACAAGGCCTTTGCCAAGCTCAACTTCCTCAACGCCTCCGTCGTGCTGGCCACGACGCCGGGGCTGGATGTCTACCAGTGGAAGCGCTCGAAGCAGGTCGACTATTACGTCCACCTGCCGCACGCGGCCAGCGACATCAGCGGCTACCGGATGTTCGGCATCGACTATTACGATGCCATCCTGCTCTCGGGCCAGTATCAGGTCGAGCAGGTGCGCGCGCTCGAAAAGCTGCGCGCGCTGCCCGCCAAGGAGATCGTCAAGGTCGGCATCCCGTACATGGATGATATGCTCGCGCGGCTGCACGCAGACCCGCCGCTGCCGGAGCACGAGCGCACGGTGCTGCTCGCGCCGTCCTGGGGCGAGAGCGCCATCCTCAAAAAATACGGCGGCCGGATCATCGACACCCTGCTTGCGACGGGGTATCACATCATCATCCGCCCGCACCCGCAGTCGTTCCGCTCCGAGCAGGACATGATGGCAAAGCTCATGCGCGCCTATCCCGACTCGCCGCAGCTCGAGTGGAACCGCGACGCGGACAACTACGACGTGCTGCGCCGCTCGGACATCCTCATTTCCGACTTCTCGGGCGTGATCTTCGATTTCTCGCTCGTGTACGACAAGCCCGTCATCTACACCGACACGGACTTTGACGACGCGCCCTATGACGCGTGGTGGCTCGACACGCCCTACTGGACGTTCGACGTGCTGCCGCGCATCGGGCAGAAGCTGACCGAGGAGAATATGCCGCGCCTGCGCGAGCTCATCGACGCCTGCCTGCGCGACCCCCGCTATCAGGCGGGGCGCGATGAGGCGCGGGCGCAGACATGGGAGCACATCGGGCAGGGCGCGCGCAACACGGCCGATTACCTGGAGCGCAAGCTCACGGAGCTGTCCGCAAAGACGGCCTCCGACACCGAGATAGGAGAACAATAACATGTCATTCTGGGACATTCTGGGCACGCTGCTCATCAAGCCGCTTCAGCTGCTGTTTGAGGTGGTGTTCGTCATGGCCAACCGGGTCGTCGGCGACCCCGGCCTTGCCATCATCGCGCTGAGCCTTGCGATGAACTTCCTCGTGCTGCCGCTCTACCGGCGCGCCGACGCCATGCAGGAGGAGGAGCGCGAGACGGAGCTGCGCCTGCACAAGGGCGTGGCGCATATCAAAAAGACCTTCCGCGGCGACGAGCGCATGATGATGCTGCAGACCTACTACCGGCAGAACAACTACAAGCCGACCTATGTGCTCAAGGGCGCGACGTCGCTGTTTCTGGAGATCCCGTTTTTCATCGCGGCCTACGCCTTCCTCTCGCATCTGGAGCTGCTGCACGGCGTGTCCTTCGGGCCCATCCGTGACCTCGGCGCGCCCGACGGCCTGCTCACCGTGGCGGGCGTGACGGTCAACGTCCTGCCGTTTCTCATGACGGCGATCAACCTCGTCTCCTGCGTCATCTTCACCAAGGGCAGCCTGCCGAAAACAAAGGTGCAGCTGTATACCATGGCGCTGTTTTTCCTCGTGTTTCTCTACACGTCTCCGGCGGGGCTCGTGTTCTACTGGACGCTCAATAACCTCTTCTCGCTGCTCAAGACGATCTTCTATAAGCTCAGGCACGCGCACATCATCCTCGGCGTGCTCTTCTCGCTCGCGGGCATCGCCGCCGCCGTCTACGGTCTGTTTTTCTACGGGCAGGCGACGCCGCGCCGTCTGGTGTTTTTCATCGCGGCGGCCCTCGTGCTGCAGCTCCCGCTGCTGGCCGTGCTGTGCAAGGGCAAGGTCCGGCTGCCGGAAAAGCTGCGCGGCGCGCAGCCGAGCAAGAAGCTCTTCGTCTCCGGCTGCGTCTTCCTCGCCGTGCTCACGGGGCTGCTGATCCCCTCGGCGGTCATCCACGCCTCGCCGCAGGAGTTTGTGAACATGACCAGCTTCCTGCACCCGGTGTGGTACATCGTCAGCGCCTTCTGCTTCTCTGTGGGCACGTTCGTGATCTGGTTCGGTATTTTTTACAGCCTTGCCAAGCCCTCGGTGAAGGCCCTTCTGGATCGGTGCGTCTGGGCGCTGTGCGGCATCGCGCTGGTGGACTATATGTTCTTCGGGCGCAATCTCGGCAATCTCTCGGCGGGGCTCGTGTTTGACAACGGGCTGCAGTTTACAACGGGGCAGATGCTCGTGAACCTCGCCGTCGTGCTGGCCGTTTTCGCCGCGTTCACCTTCGCTGCGTCCAGGTGGCGGCAGCGCATTCCCGGCATCCTCACCGTGGGTATCATCGCCGTCGTGTGCATGTCTGTGGTGAACACCGTGGGCATCTGCCGCTCGATCAACGAGATCAAGGCCGGCGCACAGTCCGACGGCGAGACCCCGACCTTCTCCCTGAGCAAGACGGGCAAAAACGTGATCGTGCTCATGCTCGACCGCGCCATGGGGCCGTACATTCCGTATATCTTCAACGAAAAGCCGGAGCTGGAGGCGCAGTTTGACGGCTTCACCTACTACAGCAACACCGCCTCGCTCGGCATCAAGACGAACATCAGCACGCCGTCCCTGTTCGGCGGCTATGAATACACGCCGGCCGAGCTGAACGCGCGCGATCAGGAGCTGCTTGTCGATAAGCAGAACGAGGCGCTCAAGGTGCTGCCGGTCATGTTCGATCAAAACGGCTTTGACGTCACCGTGCTCGAGCCTGTTTACGCCGGTTACGGCTGGGTGCCGGATCTCTCGATCTTTCAGGACTACCCGGACATCCGGCGCTTCAACGTCCGCGGCTACTTCTCCGACCCGATGCTGCAGGAGCAGGCCATCCGCAGCAACAAGCGCAACTTCTTCTGCTACGCGCTCATGAAGGCGGCGCCGCTGTGCATTCAGGCAAATCTCTACGACTACGGCACCTACAATCAGGGCAACTTCGTGTCCGACGACGGCTACGCCGGTCAATCGACCGACGGCACGCTCACGGCGAGCGGCATCAGCGCATTGTTCATGAATTCCTACAACGTCCTCGCAAATCTCCCGAACATCACCCGGATCAGCAAGGACGACACAAACACCTACATGGTCCTGACCAACGACACGACCCACGATCCGGTGCTGCTGCAGGAGCCGGAATACGTCCCGGCGCCGGAGGTCGACAACACGCAGTACGAGCGCGAGCACGCCGACCGCTTCACGGTGAACGGCAGAACGATGACCGTGGAACAGCGCAATGACTATGCGTACTATCAGTGCAACGTCGCCGCGCTGCTCCAGCTCGGCAAATGGTTTGACTATCTGCGCGCAAACGGCGTTTACGACAACACGCGCATCATCGTCATGTCCGACCACGGCGGCACGATGGGACAGTTTCCCGAGCTGCTCGCGGACGACGGCATGGATGCCGAGAGCTTTGCCTCGCTGCTCATGGTCAAGGACTTCAACAGTAAGGGCTTTACGACGTCGGACGAGTTCATGCTCTCTGCCGATGTCCCGCTGCTGGCAGTGAAGGATGTGATCGCAGATCCCGTCAACCCGTTTTCGGGGCGGCGCATCGACGAGGTCTCGAAGCCGAAGCAGGAGCAGCTGCTGCTCTACTCGTTCGAATGGGACGTCAACGTCAACTGCGGCACGCAGTTTATTGCCGGTGACTGGTACACCGTGGGCGGTGACATCTGGAACAAAAACGCATGGCATTCGGTCGCGAACAAGGCCGTGCTGACCGCCGAGCGCTGAACGGAGGGAACAACTTGTACAAAGTAGACAATGCGGTCATTATGGCCGCCGGCACATCCAGCCGCTTCGCGCCGCTGTCGTATGAGACGCACAAGAGCCTGCTGACCGTGCGCGGCGAGGTGCTCATCGAGCGGCAGATCCGCCAGATCCGGGACGCCGGCATCGACAGCGTTGTGCTCGTGGGCGGATATATGAAGGAGCGCTTTGCATACCTGCGGGAGAAATTCGGCGTCACCATCGTCGACAACCCCGAATACACCTGCCGCAACAACCACTCGAGCATTTATGCCGCGCGCCACCTGCTCGGCAATTCCTACATCTGCTCGTCGGACAACTACTTCTCGCGCAATCCCTTCGAGCCCTGCGTGGACGATGCCTATTATGCCGCGCTCTATGCCGACGGCCCCACGTCCGAGTGGTGTGTCTATGAGGGGGACGACGGCTATATCGACCGCGTCAGCATCGGCGGCGAGAACGCGTGGTACATGATGGGGCACGTGTTCTGGTCAGAGCCCTTCAGCCGGAAATTCGTCGAGATCCTCGAGCGGGAATATGACACGCCGGAGATCCGCGACAAGCTCTGGGAGGCGGTCTACGCCGCGCATCTCGACGAGCTGAAGCTGCGCATCCGGCGCTATGACGCGCGCGACATCTTCGAGTTTGACAGCCTCGACGAGTTGCGCGGCTTTGACGCCAGCTACATCGACGACACCCGCTCGCAGATCATCCGCCAGCTCGCGGCGCGCCTTGGCTGCGGCGAGGCGGCGCTCACCGATTTTCACGCGCGCAAGGCGTGCGGCGGCACGCAGGCGGTCGGCTTCACCTTCCGTTATCAGAACGAGACGTATCAGTACGACTATAAAAATAAAGAAATGGAGAAGATCAATGGCTAAAGAAATTGTGCAGGCAGATCTTGCCCGGATCCGGGCGCTGCTCGACGAAGTGCTCGGGCACTCCGATTACAGCGACGTGCAGAGAATGGGCGGCCTCACCAACCGCACCTACTGCGTGACGTTTGCCGACGGCAGCCGCATCATGGTGCGCATCCCCGGCGAGGGCACGGAGGAGCTCATCGACCGCGCCGACGAGAAGGTGAGCACGGAGCTTGCCTGCCGCCTCGGCATCGACGCCAAGCTCTACTTCTTCGGTGACGACGGCGAAAAAGTGTCGCAGTTCGTGCCGAACGCCGTCACCATGTCGGCCGAGACGATGCGCGGCGACAAGCGCATCCGTCAGGCGGCACAGCTGCTCAAGACGCTGCACGGCAGCGGCGTCGACACCGGCGTCCCCTTCGAGGTGTTCGACATGGCCGCGGGCTATGAGAAGATCATCGAGGAAAACAGCGTGCCCATGTTCGGCGACTATGCGCAGGTCAAGGCGGCGGTCATGGCCGTCAAGGCGCAGGTCGACAGCGTCTGCAACATCCAAAACGTCCCCTGCCACAACGACCCCCTGTGCGAAAACTGGGTGGTCTCGGCAGACGACGACCGGCTCTATCTCATCGACTGGGAGTACGCCGGCATGAACGACGGCATCTGGGATCTCGCCGACGTGTCGATCGAGGGCGTGTTCACGCCGGGAAACGACGAGCTGCTGCTCACCGAATACCTCGGCAGCAAGCCCGACCAGAACGAATACAAGCATTTCCTTGCCAACAAGATCTACGTCGACTACCTCTGGACGCTCTGGGCAAAGACCCGCGTGCCGTATGACGGCCAGCCCATGGAGGACTGGGCGGTGGAGCGCTATGCCCGTCTGAAGGACAACCTCCGCCTCTTTGCCGAGGCCTGAGCGCAGCAAGCGCAGAAAGGAGCAAAAGCTATGTTTTATGGTATTGCAGCGGGCGCGACCTGGGCGGTGGAGACCATCATCCTCGGCATCGCGCTGTCGATGGCGCCGTTTGTCTCGACCGAGCAGGCGATCTTCCTCGCGCCGTTTGTGAGCACCTTCATCCACGACGCATTTTCCGCGCTCTGGGCGACGCTGTATAACGGCGTGCGCGGCAACCTCAAAAATGTCTATAAAGCCGCCTTCAAGACCAAGAGCGGCAAGTTCGTCATGCTCGCCGCCGTCATCGGCGGGCCGATCGGCATGACGGGCTACGTGCTCGCCATCAACTACATGGGCGCGTCCATCGGCGCGGTCGCCAGCGCGGTCTTTCCCGCGATCGGCGCGATCCTCGCCTACTTCTTCCTCAAGGAAAAGATGCAGTGGTACCGCTGGATCTTCCTGCTGGCGACGCTGCTGGGCGTCTACGGTCTGAGCTACTCGCCGGAGCTGAACATCACCGACTTCTGGCTCGGCATCGCCGGCGCGATGATGTGCGCTTTCGGCTGGGGCATCGAGGCGGTCATCCTCGCCAAATGTATGCAGGATCCCGACGTGAAGGACGAGTATGCCCTGCAGATTCGCCAGACCACCTCCGCGCTGGTCTACGGCATCGTGCTGCTGCCCCTGCTGCACGGCTGGGGCTTCACGGTGAGCCTGTTCACCTCCGGCACCGGCTGGCTGCTGCCCGTGATCGCGATCGCGGCGTTTTTTGCCACGCTGTCCTACCTGTGCTACTACCGCGCCATCGCCGCGATCGGCGCGTCGAAGTCCATGGCGCTCAACGTCACCTATGCCGCGTGGGCGATCTTCTTCACGGCGGTGTTCCTCGGCGACACGAGCGTGCTCACGCCGACGACGATCATCTGCGCGCTCATCGTCATCGTCTGCGGCATTCTGACCGCGGCCGACGGCAAGGACCTCTTTTCCAAAAGCAGAGCGTAACGCAAGGCTGTCAAAAAGTATTACTTTTTGACAGACCGGAAAATGTGCCGCTCAGATTGCTGAGCGGCACATTTTCTTTCTCATATAGCCTGTTAAGGGCTTGACATTCTCCGCTTTTCGCAGTACACTGCATCTGTCAGCGAAACTGACAAAACGAAGAGGAGGCGAACGCACTTGCCGCACGAGGAGCAGAGAGAAAAGAATATCCGTCTGGT
>OLOU01002219.1_pt1 | contig 11470 bp, 12 predicted proteins | sample 1672101 | NCBI WGS metagenome assembly OLOU01 (sample SAMEA3136645, study PRJEB25190) | human gut metagenome | biome: human gut; feature: human-associated habitat; material: faeces | place: Austria | collected 2013
GATCGGAACCATGTATGTAAAAGCTGAGAAGAAGATGGATAAATTCTACACAGATATCATCGCAGATGAGCTTAACGTAAAAGAAGTGAAATTCGCAGATGATGTAGAGTCCTTCATTTCCTACAGCTTCAAGCCGCAGCTTCGTACAGTAGGACCGAAATACGGCAAGCTTCTGAACGGCATCCGTACCGCACTCTCCGAGATCGACGGAACCGCAGCAATGAAAGAGCTGAGAGATAATGGTGTTCTCGTTCTTGACATTGACGGAAACAGAGTCGAGCTTGCAGAGGAAGACTTATTGATCGAAACAGCCCAGAGCGAGGGCTATGTGACAGAGACAGACGGTGAGACATCCGTTGTCCTTGATACAAACCTTACACCTGAACTGATCCAGGAGGGCTTTGTCCGCGAGATCATCAGCAAGGTTCAGACCATGCGTAAAGAGGCTGGTTTCGAAGTCATGGACAAGATCATTGTCTATGCAAAAGATAACGATAAGATCATGGATATCATGAAAGCAAACCAGGATGAGATCAAACGTGAAGTACTGGCAGAAAACATTATTCTGGGAGAAGCAGAGGGTTACACCAAGGAGTGGAACATCAATAAAGAGGCTGTAACACTGGGAGTATCCAAAGTACAGGAGGAAAACTAATGATTGACAAGCAGTTTGAGAAAGAGGAATTCAAAAAAAGTGTAAAAGAAAACGTAAAATTCCTTTATCGAAAAACACTGGAAGAGGCTACACAGGAGCAGATCTTTCAGGCTGTAAGCTACACTGTGAAGGACGTGATCATTGACAACTGGCTCAAGAGCCAGAAGGCGTATGAAAAACAGGATCCGAAGATCGTATATTATATGTCCATGGAGTTCCTTATGGGCCGTGCCCTTGGAAACAACCTGATCAACCTTGGTGCATACGGTGAGGTTAGGGAGGCTCTTGAGGAGCTTGGACTTGACATTAACTGCATCGAAGACCAGGAGCCGGATCCGGCTCTTGGAAACGGTGGACTTGGAAGACTGGCAGCATGCTTCCTGGATTCTCTTGCAACTCTCAACTACTGTGCATACGGATGCGGAATCCGTTACCGTTATGGTATGTTCAAGCAGGAGATCCGTGACGGTTATCAGGTAGAGGCACCGGATAACTGGCTGAAGAACGGCTATCCTTTCGAGCTCCGTCGTCCGGAGTATGCAAAAGAGGTTCATTTCGGCGGATATGTACGCGTTGAGTGGGATCCGGTGAAGAACGAGAATAAATTCATCCATGAAGGATATCAGGCAGTTAAGGCTGTTCCTTACGATATGCCGATCACAGGTTATAACAACGATGTTGTAAACACACTTCGTATCTGGGATGCAGAGCCGATCGTAGACTTCAACCTTGACTCTTTTGACAAGGGTGATTATCACAACGCAGTAGAGCAGGAGAACCTTGCACGTACTATCGTAGAGGTGCTTTATCCGAATGATAACCATATGGCAGGTAAAGAGCTTCGTCTGAAACAGCAGTACTTCTTCGTATCTGCCAGCCTTCAGGCAGCGATTGCCAAATACAAAAAAACACACGATGACATCACAAAGCTTCATGAGAAGGTTGTATTCCAGATGAATGATACTCATCCGACAGTTGCAGTTGCAGAGTTGATGCGTATTCTTATCGATGAGGAAGGTCTTGGCTGGGATCAGGCATGGGATATCACAACAAAATGCTGTGCTTACACCAACCACACCATCATGTCCGAGGCACTTGAGAAATGGCCGATCGAGCTGTTCTCCAGACTGCTTCCGCGTGTATACCAGATCATCGAGGAGATCAACCGTCGTTTCATTCTTGAGATCCAGCAGAAATATCCTGGAAACTTCGAGAAAGTTAAGAAGATGGCGATCATCTATGACGGACAGGTTAAGATGGCTCACCTTGCGATCGTTGCAGGCTACTCTGTAAACGGTGTTGCACGCCTTCATACCGAGATCCTCAAGAATCAGGAGCTGAAGGATTTCTATGAGATGATGCCTGAGAAGTTCAACAACAAAACAAACGGTATCACACAGAGACGTTTCCTTGCTCATGGAAACCCGCTTCTGGCTGACTGGGTAACAGACAAGATCGGACCGGACTGGATCACAGATCTTTCCCAGCTTTCCAAGCTTAAAGTTTACGCAGACGATGAGAAGGCTCTTCAGGAGTTCATGACCATCAAGTTCAAGAACAAAGAGCGTCTTGCAAAATATATCCTGGAGCACAATGGTGTTGAGGTTGACCCGCACTCTATCTTCGATATCCAGGTTAAGAGACTTCATGAGTATAAACGTCAGCTTCTTAATATCCTGCATGTGATCTATCTGTACAACCAGATCAAGGCACATCCGGAGATGGATTTCTATCCAAGAACATTTATCTTTGGTGCAAAAGCTTCCGCAGCTTACGCACGTGCAAAGAAGATCATCAAGCTGATCAACTGTGTGGCAGATGTTGTAAACAATGATGCTTCCATCAACGGTAAGCTGAAGGTTGTATTCATCGAGAACTACCGTGTATCCAACGCTGAGATCATTTTTGCGGCAGCAGATGTTTCCGAGCAGATCTCCACAGCAAGTAAAGAGGCTTCCGGTACAGGTAACATGAAATTCATGCTGAATGGTGCTCCGACACTTGGAACCATGGATGGTGCTAATGTTGAGATCGTACAGGAGGTTGGCGAGGAGAATGCATTTATCTTCGGTATGAGCTCCGACCAGATCATCAACTATGAGAACAACGGCGGTTACGATCCGGACTTCATCTACAACACAGATCCGGAGATCCGTCAGGTACTGATGCAGCTGATCAACGGAACCTTCTCCAGCGATACAGAGATGTTCCGTGACATCTACAATTCACTTCTCGACAAACGCAACATGCCGAGACCTGACCAGTACTTCATCCTTGGCGACTTCCGTTCCTATGCAGAGGCACAGAAGCGTGTTGAGGAAGCATATAAGGATGAGAAACGCTGGGCTAAGATGGCACTTCTCAATACAGCATGCAGCGGTAAGTTCACATCCGACAGAACTATCCAGGAGTATGTAGATGATATCTGGCATCTGGATAAGGTTGTTGTGAAAGAGAACTAAAGATATATAAAGTAATCTGCAAAGTATTACCATAAAATAAATTTCCACACAAAAAACAGGGCGCGTCAGAAGTGGCGATGGCCCTGTTTTTGTGTGGAAATTATGCCGGATTGATGACGATCCGGTTCCGCCTGGCCAGTGCAATGGCGATATGGCAGCCTTCCGCGATGGCGCAGGCTTTATCGGCAAAGCTGATGATCCAGGCTTCCCTGTTGCGTGGAATAGGTCCCAGAGGGAACATATGTGAGAGTATCGCATCCAGCTCTCTGTCTGTGACATCAAAGTGTGCGGCACTGTTGTCTGCGGCAGCCTTCGGGTGATAAAACGCCTGATGCTCACCGGTCGGTGTCTTCGCCCTGAAGTCATAGGGACAGAAATCGTGGAGAAGTCCTGCCCTTGCGGCGGCTTTCTCGTCACATCCCAGCTTCCTGGCAATGAACCAGGAGAGGTAAGAAACATTGATACTGTGCATGAGCCGTGTGGTCCACTGGTGGTGGGTGTACAGGCTCAGCTTCAGGAACTCTCTGTTACAGAGGATGTTCTTCACAAGCGCATGATATTCCTGTGAGACCTCATCCGACACCGTGATATCCATCGGCAATCACCTTCTTTCTTTTGTTTATAATTTCATTATGACGATTATGGAGAAAAATGCAATATGGTTTATAGTTTTTTTAGAAATTAGCTTGGACAAATTTATTTGGGATGGGAAATGTCAGCGCGCAGAAGTAAGGAGAATGTTTTTTGGGGGTCTGTTCTTTGGGAAATTATGGTATAGTAAAGTGAAAACGCTATAACGGTTTTATGGACAGCTATAAGATAGGCTGAAAATAGTTGATTTAGATGGTTGACATAATAAAAAGAAGAGGAGCGTAATATATATGAAACCAGAAAAACTGATCGAAGTACTTTCCGTTGCAGAGCGGTTAAAGGATGCAGTGCGTCATAGTTATACTTCCGGTGGCAGGCGGGAGAGCGTTGCAGAGCATTCCTGGAGGATCACGTTGATGGCATATTTTGTCAGTGATGAGTTTCCTGAGGCAGATCTTCTGAAAATTATGAAAATGTGCCTGATCCATGATCTGGGAGAAGCTTTTACCGGTGATATCCCGGCCTTTGAAAAAACGGATAAGGATTCGAAGAAAGAAGCCGATGTGCTGGGAGAATGGGTGAAGACTCTGCCGGAGCCCTTTGATAAAGAAATGGCTGAGCTTTATCAGGAAATGGAAGAGCAGCAGACTCTGGAGGCCAGGATCTATAAAGCTCTGGATAAGCTGGAAGCCCTGATCCAGCACAATGAATCTGATATTAAAACCTGGATTCCGCTGGAGTATGATCTGCAGATGACATACGGAAATGAACAGGTGAAGTTCTCAGAATATCTGACAGAGCTTCGCGCAAAGGTTCGGGAAGATAGTGTACAGAAAATTCAGAAAAAAGGTTGTTGAATATGAATAACTTTTGTATACTAATATGTATGGAATAAGTCCAAAATGCTTATAAAAGGGGGAAAAGTAATGAAAAAAGCAGTAAAGAGTATGAAAAGAATCAAAAAACTGTCAGTTATGCTATTATGCTGTTTACTGTTAAGCGTGATTGCCATGCCAGTTTCAGCCAGTGCCGCAAAGCTGAACAAAAAGAGTATTTCCCTTAATGTTGGAAAAATTTACACTTTGAAAGCAAGTGGAACAAAGGAGAAAATTACTTGGACAAGCAGCAAAAAGAGTGTAGCAACAGTATCTTCAAAAGGTGTTGTAAAAGCTAAGAAGAAAGGAACAGCGGTCATCACCGCAAAATATGGAAAGAAAAAACTTACTTGCAAAGTGACAGTTAAGCAGCCAGTAAAAAGCATAAAGCTGAATAAAACATCAGCTACACTTAAAAAGGGGAAATCTCTTACTTTAAAAGCAACAATTTCTCCAAGCAGTGCTAACAATAAAGCGGTAACTTGGAGTTCAAGCAATAAAAAAGTAGCAACAGTATCTTCAAAAGGTGTTGTGAAAGCTGTTGGAAATGGAACTGCCACAATTACAGTGAAAGCGAAAGACGGAAGTGGGAAGAAGGCAACTTGCAAAATTACAGTAAAAGCGCAAGGTTCCACATCAGTAAAAACTGATCCATCAACCTATTTTAAAACAGTTGAATTAAACCTTGAGAATATTTCTCAATATTTTACATTTGAAGTTGTTGACACATATGATAGTATATGGGGTGACCATACAGGCGCTCGTACATATTTAAGAGCAAAACCATTATCTGATTGGTATCTGTTTTCTACTACAGGATTGGGAATTGAGGCTAATTTTTCCATTGATTGTATAGACGATGATGGAAATAAATATACTTACGCTGCAAAGAGTTCTATGGTTCATAGGTTTAACTGTAAAGAAAAGGGATATGACATTAACAGTGCTATGTTTAAACCCACTCGTGTAAAAGGGCAGTTGATCTTTATTAAGAAAGAGGCTGTAACGAGTATTCGGTATAAATACGATGAAACAATCAAGAGAAATAGAGTGCTTGATTGTAAAGTAATAAAAGAATTAGATGACTATGTTATGGACAATTATGCAACACTTGGGATTTCATATTTTGGCTTTGATAATATTTTACAGCCATTTGAATTAAATTAAATGGGTAAAGGGGAGTGAGATTAGATGTCTCACTCCCCTTTATAATAGCTGTGCGTGTCCCTCAATGGCTTCTTCAATCCGTTGCGGCTCTATTCCAATATAACGCTGTGTAATGGCAGCAGAACTATGTTGGAGCAGTCGTTGGACTAAAGTAATATTATAGCCATTATTTTTGTAAATTTCCGTTGCATACCACTTTCTGAAAGAGTGTGTTCCGATTCCCTCAAATCCAAGGTAATCACAGACAAGAGCAAGCTGTTTACTGATTGCGCGTTCAGTCAGATTAAAAATCCTTTCATCTTTTCCAATTCTTCAACACAACTATTGCACTTTTTTGAATTTGCACATTTAAGCTATTTGGTGGTGTAGAAGAGAGAAGAGTTTGCACACTATATAGAAAAACAGCAAAAAAGAGAGGACAGATTTCTCTATCCTCTCTTTGTAAAAATCCTTATTTTATGCGGATTTCTTATTTGCCGAAATATCTCTTAAGCAGACCTGCGAATGCTTTTCCATGTCTTGCTTCGTCCTTAGCCATCTCATGTACTGTGTCATGGATTGCGTCAAGGTCAGCTGCTTTCGCACGTTTTGCAAGGTCGAATTTACCTGCTGTAGCGCCGTTTTCAGCCTCTACACGCATCTGAAGGTTCTTCTCTGTGCTGTCTGTTACAACCTCACCAAGGAGCTCTGCGAATTTAGCTGCATGCTCTGCTTCCTCGTAAGCTGCTTTCTCATAGTACATACCAACTTCCGGATATCCTTCTCTGTGAGCAACTCTAGCCATTGCAAGATACATACCAACCTCGGAGCACTCGCCCTCGAAGTTCGCTCTCAGGTCTGCAAGGATGTCCTCGCTCACGCCTTTAGCTACACCTACAACATGCTCAGCTGCCCATGAGAGCTCGCCTTCCTGTTTCTGGAATTTAGAAGCTGGTGCTTTACATACTGGACAGGCTTCCGGTGCCTGCTCGCCTTCATAAACATATCCACATACTGTACATACCCATTTAGCCATAGTAATGATCTCCTTTTCTTTTTTGAAATATATTGTTTGTTTTTGTTTCTTCTAAATTAATAATAGTAATTATTACTATTTTATGATACCATGTGATCTTTATTTTGTCAAGCTTGTTTTTCTTCTTTTTTCAGGCATTCCTTGCAGATTCCATAGAAGCTTGCATCTACGTCAAAGACTTTTCCGTGGATAAATTCTGCAGCTGCCTGTTCAAGAATTCCGTTAAGGCTGTCTGACTGCATATCGATCACCCGGTTGCATCTGGTACACATGAAATGTGAGTGTGGTGCGACCCTTCCATCGTAGCGATCCGCGCTTCCGAAATTGGTCAGCTTCCGGATCTCACCGATGTCACTGAGAAGAGAAAGATTACGGTAGACAGTTCCGAGACTGATGTTCGGGTAGATCTGTCGAAGATTCTCGTATACTGTATCTGCCGTTGGATGATCTGTTCTGGATCTCAGAAATTCCTTGATGGACTCTCGCTGACGGCTGTATTTAAGTGCTGCCATAATGTTTCCTCCTATCAGTAATAGTAATTATTACTGATATTATAATATATGACAGAGGGAAGTTTGTCAAGAGGTTTGGATATGATTATCCTGAAATATTTTCATTTTATGAGCTGGATGTAAATGAGTATTTTTACGCTGCAGGTGTAGGGGATATTTGCAACCCTGCAGAGGACTTACTTGATTCGGTTAAATGGTGAGAACTGGCAGTCGGATGTCTGACAGAGTGTTTGTTATAAGGAATATTGTGTCCTTAATGATAGGATTTTATCAGTAAAAATTCTCGGTGAAAATTTATAAAAATAAGTTGACAGAGACTAACTTTGGTAGTATATTTACAACAGTTAGAGAAATCTAACTAATATGTAAAGGAGAATGCAAATGACTTGTGAAAAATTTGAATCTGTCATGGGTTATCATTGTTCCCCTGTATTAATGGGAATGAAACCGGCGAATCTTGTTTCCTTTTCCAAGGAAAAAATGCCGGAGCTGCCGGAGATCATTTCGGATTATGAGGAGAGTCTTGAACGGGAAGGTATCCGTATGGAGATCATCTGTGGATGCAGGAAGCATTATCTTCTTCTGGTGTACCGGCCGGATATGCTGCAGGAATATCTTAAGCAGGATGAAGCCAGGAAACTTTTGCTTCAGGATGGGTATAATATAGATAGTTCTTTGGATGAGATGATCGCCCGTTTGAAGGAGAGATTTTTTCATAAGACGGAGTTTCCTCATGAGATCGGACTTTTCCTGGGTTATCCCATTGAAGACGTGAAGGGTTTCCGGAAGTTCGGAGGCAGTGGCTGCAAGATGTGTGGTTACTGGAAGGTTTATGATGATGTGGAGCAGGCTCGCAGGATTTTTGACAGCTATGATAAGTGCCGGGAGTTTACTGCGGCGCAGATCCGTGCGGGGTATTCGATTTTGCAGGTTGTTGGTATGAAGCATCTCTGTACATCTCAGATGTGCGTATAATATAAAGTTTAAAAACAGGAGGTTTTTAAGATGAGCAAGGTAGGAATTATTTACTGGTCTTCCACAGGCAACACAGAGGCAATGGCACAGGCTGTTGAGGAAGGTGCAAAAGCAGCTGGTGCGGATGTTGAGATCATGGAAGTTGCAGATGCAGATGTAGATAAAGCTCTCTCTTATGATGTTTTGGCACTTGGTTGTCCGGCAATGGGAGCTTGAGGATGGTGAGTTCGAGCCATTCTTCTCTGATCTGGAAGGCAAACTTTCCGGTAAGAAAGTTGCGCTTTTCGGTTCCTATGACTGGGGCGACGGAGAGTGGATGAGAACCTGGTGCGGCAGAGCAAAAGACGCAGGCGCAGAGCTTGTTGATGATGAAGGACTCATTGTAAACAACACACCTGATGATGAAGGACTTGCAGCTTGCCGTGAACTTGGCGGAAAACTTGCATAAGATCTATTAGATTTCAAATAAATAAAAACTGAGCAGAGCATTGGATTTTCAAACACAAACACCATCCGGACAGAAGGGATAGATATCTTTTTTGTCCGGGTGGTGTTTTATTTTGAGCGAAAATATCTGCTTATTACTTTGAGGAAATATAGAAGAAATGAATATTAAGACAAAAAATCCTTGTTGATTTTAATATTTACGTGTCCTAAAATAGATAAAAATGAAATAAAGCAGGAAAGTGAGGGATGCCGGATGACGCGGGAGGAAGCGGAACAGTATTTATATTATGCGATGACAATTGGTGAACAGCTTCTTTGCTGCGGAGCAGAGGTTGGACGTGTGGAAGATACCATACGGCGGATCTGCCTGGCATATGGAGCCACCCGGGCAGATGTTTTTTCTATCACATCCAGTATTGTGACGACTATTTATGGAGAGGATTTCGGTATTTGCACCCAGACGCGGCGTGTGCCGGGAATGTCCAATGATCTGGGACGGCTGGATGACCTGAACCAGCTTTCCAGATACATCTGTGAGTATCGGCCGAAGCCGGAGGAGATCCAGAAGGGGCTGGAAAAGATCCGGGATAAACAAGGATATTCTTTTAAAACGCAGATTTTGATCTATGCTGTAATTTCAGGTTCTTTTTCCGTGTTTTTCGGAGGAGATGTCAACGATATGATTGCTTCTGCGCTGATTGGTATCGCTCTGAAGCTGTTTGAGGCTTTTGTAAAAAAAGGTGCATTAAACTCGCTGCTGACAGTGCTTCTTTGCTGCGGAGCCGGCGGAGTACTTTCCAATCTTACAGTTCTGATCGGGCTTGGACATCATGCGGATCTGATCAGTATCGGAAATATCATGCTTCTGATACCGGGAATTGCATTTACCAATTCATTGCGCGATATGTTTTCAGGAGATACCATTACAGGTTTGATCCGATGTATGGAGGCGCTTTTGCTGGCACTGGTCGTGGGCCTTGGTTTCACGGTGGCGAATCTGTTGTTTTAACCGAATCAGGGAAGTTCTCTTGAAGGTTACGAAAAGCAATAAGCAGTGAATGAGGAGTTTACATACTGTATCAATTGCGGAGTAGCGAAATGCAGCAGATAATGGGAGCATTTGATAGTAGTTATGATTTATTCAGGAGGAAAATATGCGGGAAATCATACAGCTGGTTGTATCCTTCACAGGATCCCTCGGCTTTGCGGCATTATTTAATATCCATGGAAAAAACTCTGGTTTGCGGCATTGGGTGGATGTCTGTCCTGGGCTGTATATCTGGCAGTAGAGTTCATAACGCCAAGTCCGTATGTGTGCGGTTTCTGGTCAACAGTAGCTATTACTTTGTATGCAGAATGTATGGCAAGAATTCATAAAACGCCGGTAACTGTATTTCTGGTTTCCGCGACAATTCCGCTGATTCCGGGAGCAGCACTTTACCGGACAATGAACTGGATGTTGATGAAGGACTGGGCGAAATTCCAGAAAGACGGAATCTATACGATCCTTTTTGCGGTGAGCATGGCAGCAGGAATGACGCTGACAACCATTGCGTTCCGGATGGCGTGGCGGTGGATGTACAGGCAGAGGAGAATGTAATACAGTATCGAAATTCCCCGTTTACAAACCATCGGAAATGTGTTACGATTTTCCCATATGGAAAACTCATGGAAGAAGAGAGTACATGTGTACACCGTACTACAGGGAAATCCCCGGAGAACTTTTTAGATGTAGGCTGTGACGCAGTTGATGTCATAGATCTGCGGCAGAGTGAATGGTAAAGGTTCACTTTATGCAGGAGTTCCGAGACTGAGAGGGATGTGCAGGCGCAGATGGAAGATGGCTTCGGAGAGGCATTGCTGAACCGGTTTAAACGCGATAAGCGAAGTGCGAATGTCCGATTTAACGGACCCCGGCAGGCAGTGACAGGACCGCCTGTTATAGCGGAAGGGTATAGAGCTTGCTGTACCTGATGAGGTTTTTGCCGCGAGGCAGGAACGAAAAGAAGTGGTAACACGGGTAATAACTCGTCTTCTCATATCGTTATGGTATGAGAAGGCGTTTTTTTATGTCGCTGAGAATTACTTGGTAATCTTCCAATGTCCCCGGACAGGAAATTTCCTGTTTTGACGGAATATATTTTCAGTCCGTTATGAGTAAGTACACAATTTATTTTTATATTTATGGAGGAAAGAAAAGATGGAAAAGCAGAGATATTATATCAGCACTGCCATTGCGTACACATCCGGTAAACCGCATATCGGAAATACCTATGAGGTCGTTCTTGCGGATGCGATCGCACGTTTTAAAAGACAGCAGGGTTATGACGTATATTTTCAGACAGGTACTGATGAGCATGGCCAGAAGATCGAGCTGAAGGCTGAGGAGGCTGGTGTTACACCAAAGGAATTCGTAGATAACGTTTCCGGTGAGATCAAACGCATCTGGGATCTGATGAACACATCCTATGATAAATTCATCCGTACAACAGATAAAAACCATGAAGAGCAGGTCAAAAAAATCTTCAAAAAAATGTATGCAAAGGGAGATATCTACAAGGGTCATTATGAAGGAATGTACTGTACACCATGTGAGTCCTTCTTCACAGAGTCCCAGCTTGTAGACGGCAAATGTCCGGATTGCGGACGTCCATGCGTACCTGCCAAGGAAGAGGCATATTTCTTCAAAATGAGTAAATATGCAGATAAGCTTATTGACTACATCAATACACATCCGGATTTCATCCAGCCGGAATCCCGTAAAAACGAGA
>OLOU01002222.1_pt1 | contig 11462 bp, 10 predicted proteins | sample 1672101 | NCBI WGS metagenome assembly OLOU01 (sample SAMEA3136645, study PRJEB25190) | human gut metagenome | biome: human gut; feature: human-associated habitat; material: faeces | place: Austria | collected 2013
CAGGGCGAACCCGCCTGCGGCAGTTCGCGTGCCCCGGTCAGCCGGTGCAGGAAAAGGAGCCGCCCCGTCAGGGCGAACCCGCCTGCGGCAGTTCGCGTGCCCCGGTCAGCCGGTGCAGGAAAAGGAGCCGCCCCGTCAGGGCGAACCCGCCTGCGGCAGTTCGCGTGCCCCGGTCAGCCGGTGCAGGAAAAAGGGGAGGACGCAAAATCTAACGGCGAAACCGCTGCAAACTTTGTTTATTGCTACAAGATAGCGCAAAACCGGTCGGTTTTGCTTGAAATGACCGGTGCAAAGTGTTAAACTAAAATCGGACTGTTATGGAAGATTAGACACCATCCAAGTCCGTTATTTCGTTATAATTTGGATAAAATACACACCGGAAAGGACGAATAACATGAACAACGTGTACGAAAGCCCGCTTTCTTCGCGCTACGCTTCCAAGGAGATGCTCTACACCTTCTCCTCGGATATGAAGTTCTCCACCTGGCGTCGGCTGTGGCTGTCGCTGGCTAAGGCGGAGCGGGCGCTCGGTCTGCCGATCACGCAGGAGCAGGTGGACGAGATGGCCGCGCACCTGACCGACATCGACTACGATGTGGCCCGTCAGCGCGAGAAGGAGGTACGCCATGACGTTATGGCGCACGTTTACACCTTCGGCAAGGCGGCTCCCAAGGCGGCCGGCATTATCCACCTCGGCGCTACCAGCGCGTATGTCGGCGACAATACCGACATCATCCAGATCCGTGAGGGTCTGCTGCTGGTTCGCAAAAAGCTGGCGACCGTACTGGACAAGCTGGCGCAGTTCGCGGATGCGCACAAGTCCCAGCCGACCCTCGGCTTCACCCACTTCCAGCCCGCACAGCTGACCACGGTCGGCAAGCGCGCTACCCTGTGGATGAACGAGCTGCTGATGGATTTGAATGAGGTAGAATACCGCATCGAAAACCTGCGCATGCTCGGCAGCAAGGGCACGACCGGCACGCAGGCGTCCTTCATGGAGCTGTTTGACGGCGACGAGAGCAAGGTTAAGGAGCTGGAGAAGCGCATTGCCGATGATTTCGGCTTTGCAGGCGTGGTTCCGGTCTCCGGCCAGACCTACTCCCGCAAGATCGACGCGCAGACACTCGCAACGCTCGCCGGTATCGCAGAATCCGCTTCCAAGTTCGCAACCGACCTGCGTCTGCTGCAGCACCTGAAGGAAGTAGAGGAGCCGTTCGAGAAGAACCAGATCGGCTCGTCCGCCATGCCGTACAAGCGCAACCCGATGCGTTCCGAGCGTATCTGCGCACTGGCGCGCTACGTCATCTGCGACAGCCTGAACCCGGCGTTCACCTCGGCTACCCAGTGGTTCGAGCGCACGCTCGACGACTCCGCGAACAAGCGCATTTCCGTGCCGGAGGCATTCCTTGCCGTTGACGCAATCCTCAACATCATGATCAACGTCGTTTCCGGTCTGGTCGTTTACCCGAAGGTCATCGAGGCGCACGTTATGAACGAGCTGCCGTTCATGGCGACCGAGAACATCATGATGGACGCCGTAAAGCGCGGCGGCAACCGTCAGGACCTGCACGAGCGCATCCGCGAGCACTCCATGGCTGCGGGCAAGCGCATCAAGGAGGAGGGCCTCGAGAACGATATGGTTGACCGCATTGCCGGCGACCCGATGTTCGGCATGACCCGTGAGCAGATCCTCGAGCACCTCGACCCGTCCGCTTACATCGGCCGCTGCCCGTCTCAGGTAGACGAGTTCCTGAGCGCGTGTGTTCGTCCTGCCATTGCACCTTATCTGACTGGCGAAGATGTAAAGGTTGAGATTAACCTGTAAACCGGAAAGTTTATCCCTGAAATTGACAGATATCCCGCTCACGCGGGATATTCTGCCGCTTATGCGTCAATGGCGCATAAATGTTGCACAATTCATGCAGAATGATTGACTTTTTGGCTATTATGCTGTATACTAAATCAGTTGTGTAACAAAAAAATTAAAGGAGGCACTTGCAAGTGAAAAAGAGTGTAACTTCCTTTATCGCGGTCATGCTGATCATCATTTTCTTCGGCGTGACGGCGGTAACAGGAGTGTACATTCCGGGCGGCTGGACCATGCCGTTCCGGAACACGGCAACGTCCGACACGTCTGCGACGGATACGAGCGATACCTCGTCTACCGACAGCAGCGCAGACAAGGCGGACAACACGGCAGACAGCACGAATGCGTCTGCTGACACCTCTGCTGACTCGGCTTCGACCGATTCCGCAGACAAGACAGACTCCGGTCTGAAGGCCATCATCCCGAGCGTACTCGATACCGACAACGGTATCCGTCTGGGTCTGGATCTGGTCGGCGGCTCCCGTATCGTATACGAGGCCGAAATCCCGGACGGCTACGACACCAACAACCTGTCCGACGACATGAACTCGGTACAGAAGGTCATTCGTCAGCGTCTGACCGACAAGGGCTTTACCGAGGCTACCGTATCCCTCAGCGGCGAGAACCGCGTAACGGTTGAGATCCCGCAGATCACCAACCCGGAGGAAGCGGTTCAGACCCTGGGCACCACCGCTCAGCTGACCTTCCTCGATGCCGACGGCAAGGAGTGGCTGTCCGGCTCGGACATCAAGAAGGCGTCCTACGGCTACGGCAACCCGACGAACGGCATGTCCGATCAGCACTACGTTGAGGTGCAGTTCACCTCCGAGGGCCAGAAGAAGTTCGCTGAGGCGACCGGCTCCGTTGCTGCCCGCACGGACGGCACCAACATTCTGTACATCATGATGGATAACCAGATCATCTCGTATCCGTCTGTTTCCGAGAAGATCGACAACGACAGCTGTGTTATCACCGGCAACTTCACCCGCGACAGCGCGACCGAGCTGGCAAACCTCATCAACGCAGGTCAGATTCCGTTCTCGCTCAAGCAGGTAGAGCTTCGCTCTGTCGGCCCGCAGCTCGGCGCTGACGCGATGAGCTCCAGCCTGAAGGCAGGCCTGATCGGTCTGGTACTCGTTATGCTGTTCATGATCATCATGTACCGCATTCCGGGCGTTGTTTCCTGCTTCGCTCTGTGCTTCTACATGGTTATCGAGGCACTGCTGTTCAGCCTGATCCGCGTAAACCTGTCCCTGCCGGGCATTGCAGGTATCATCCTGTCCATCGGTATGGCGGTTGACGCAAACGTCATTATCTTCGAGCGCATCAAGGAGGAAATGGCTGCCGGCAAGACCGTCAAGAGCGCCATTGACTCTGGCTTCAAGCGTGCGTTCACCGCAATTCTGGACTCCAACATCACCACCCTGATCGCGTGCGGCGTGCTGTTCTTCCTTGGCACCGGCACGATCGTCGGCTTCGCTACCACGCTGGGCATCGGTGTTATCGTGTCCATGTTCACTGCGCTGACCATCACGCACTTCCTGCTCAGACGCATGGTGGATTTCCACATCCGCAATCCGAAGGCTTACGGCCTGCGCGAGCGCAAGGAAGAGAAGAAGCATTTCCCGATCCTCAAGAACTTCAAGATCTTCAGCGGTATCTCTGTCGTACTGATCGTAACCGGCCTTGTTGCGCTGATCCTGCTGCCGTTCGGCAAGAACCTGTTCAACCTGAGCATCGACTTTGCCGGCGGTACCGAGATGGAGTTCAACATGCACACCGCCGTTACGCAGGACATCCAGACCGAGGTCAGCGATCTGTTCAAGGACGCAACCGGTGTGGACGCATCCTCTGTAACCTCCTCCGGTGACGGCAACGAGGACGTGCTGATCCGTTCCACCTCGATTAATTCCGAGCAGCGTGCTGCCGTGATCGACAAGATGCTGAAGCAGTACAGCCTTGCCGATACCGATATCCTCAACAATAACGACGTATCCGCTTCTGTCGGCAGCGACCTGCAGCGTTCGGCATTCATCTGCTCGATCCTTGCAATCCTGCTGATGCTGGTGTACATCACCTTCCGCTTCGAGCTGACCAGTGGTCTGGCTGCGATCTGCTGCCTGGTTCACGACCTGCTCGTTATGCTGAGCGTTTACGTTCTGCTGCAGATTCCGCTCGACAGCAACTTCATTGCTGCTGCACTGACCATCCTCGGCTACTCCATCAACGCGTCCATCATCGTATTCGACCGCGTTCGTGAGAACCTGCGCACCGCGCGCAAGGAGCCGTTTGAGGTCATCGGCGAGAAGAGCATCTGGCAGACCATGGGCCGTACCATCAACACCACGCTTACCACGCTGTTCACCATCGGCATGGTATACATCCTCGGTGTTCCGTCGCTCAAGCAGTTCACCCTGCCGCTGATCGTCGGTATCCTGGCCGGCGGCTGGTCGTCCGTTATGCTGTCTACCGGTCTGTGGGGCTTCTTCCGTAAGAAGTTCCGCCGCCGCCGCAAGATCTAACGACTATCGAAAAGGCACCCGTTCGGGTGCCTTTTTTGCGTCCGTTTATCGGCGCAGGGGGAGCGGGGGACACGAACCCGCCTGCGGCAGTTCGAGTACCCCGGTCAGCCGGTGCAGAAAAGAAGCCGCCCGGAGGGCAGGGCAGGAAAAGGTGCCGCTTTATCACAATAAAAAATTGACTTAACAGCACCCCGCGTAGTATAATAACAGCAGACAGATAACAAACCACGCGCGTGAAGCGGTGTTCACAAGGGGGAAGTACGATGAAGTGCCCATTTTGCAGCTTTGAAGACAGCAAGGTCGTGGACTCCCGTCCGACGGACGAGGGTACCAGCATCCGCCGCCGGCGTGAATGTCTCCACTGCGGAAAACGCTTTACCACCTACGAGACGGTGGAGCGCATGCCGCTTATGCTGATCAAGCGCGATGGCACCCGGCAGGCGTACGACCGCCAGAAGCTGCTCAACGGTCTGGTGAAGGCGTGCGAGAAACGCCCGGTTTCGCTGATGCAGCTGGAACAGATCGTCGATCACGTCGAGCAGAAGCTGTTCGGCTCGCTCGAAAGCGAGGTATCCAGCAAGGTCATCGGTGAGCTTGTCATGGAGCAGCTGCGTAAGGTTGATGAGGTCGCGTATGTGCGGTTTGCCTCGGTCTACCGCCAGTTTAAGGACATCAACACCTTTATGGAAGAGCTGAACACGCTCCTCAAAGATAAATAATTCGGCGGGTATGGCGCAGGCTGTACCCGTTTTTTCATATCGAAAGGAAGATGGATTTATGGACGAACGGCTGCAGAAACAGCTGAATTTCATTCTCGAGATCGACAAGGAGAAGAACATTTTCCGGCAGACGCATCTCTCCGGCCACGGCCGCCGCGAGAATGACGCCGAGCACGCATGGCACATGGCTGTCATGGCGTATCTGCTGCAGGAATATTCCAACGAGCCGGTGGATGTGGCGCGCGTCATGCTCATGTGCCTGCTGCACGATGTGGTGGAGATTGACGCAGGTGACACCTACGCCTACGACACCGACGGTCTGAAGACGCAGAAGGCGCGCGAGGACGCGGCAAAGCAGCGCATTTATTCGCTCCTGCCGGACGACCAGAAACGCGGGCTGATGGCTGTTTTTGACGAATTTGAGGCCGACGAGACCGCCGAGGCGCACTTTGCCCACGCAATGGACAATCTGCAGCCGCTTCTGCTCAACAACAGCAACGGCGGCAGCGACTGGGCCGACCACGATGTGACCGCCAAGCAGGTCTACGGCCGCCAGAGCCGCACGGAGAAAGGCTCGGCGTACCTGTATAAGCTGACGGATAACATTCTGCAGGCGAATATCAAAAAGGGTGCGCTCAAAGAGAAATAAAAAATTTCGACCGAGTTGACCATTCGTGGTCAATTTTCGCCGCCGAACGGCGTATGGGTGCAGGCACTTATGCGAAGCAAGGAGGTGAAAACGTGTCAGCTGAGATCATCATTGCGGGACTGAGCCTGCTGGGGACGCTGGCGGGCACGGCCGGCGGCATTATCGTCTCCGGCAAGCTGGTCAATTACCGCATCGAGCAGCTTGAAAAGAAGGTCGAAAAGCACAATAACCTCATCACCCGAACCTTCAGGCTGGAGCAGGCAGTCGCGCTGCTGGACGAGCGTGTCCGCGTGGCTAACCACCGCATCAGTGATTTGGAAAAGGAGGAAGTCGAGTGAACTGGAAGGTGCGGCTTAGGAATCCGGTATTCTGGGTGCAGATTGTTGTGAGCGCGTTCGCCGCGGTGCTGGCGTATGCCGGTCTGACCGCCGCTGACCTCACCACATGGGAGAGCGTCGGCGCGCTGCTCTGCAATGCGGTACGCAATCCGTATTGCCTGTTCCTTGTGCTGTCGAGCGTGTGGAACGCCGTCAATGACCCGACAACTAAGGGTGTCGCGGACAGCGAACGGGCAAGAAGTTATGATACGCCAAGCAGGTAAAGGAAAATCCCTCTCGGAAACGAGAGGGATTTTTCGTTGTGCAGAATGGAAAATTGAGAATGGAGAATGGAAAATGAATGGATAGTGCAGGTTGGTATGAAAGCCGGTGCATACCGTAAACAAAGGACGCGCAATGCGTGTCCAAATTCCAACAAATTTGCACAATATAAATGAAAAAATGGAGAATGCTCCATCTAAGGTTCATTCTCCATTCTCCATTTTCAATTCTCAATTATTTAGAGGATTTCTTTCAATGCTGCAATCAGCTTATCCATCTGCTCATCTGTGCCGACGGTGATACGCAGGTAATTATCAATGCGCGGCAGCTTGAAATAGCGGATAAAGATACCCTTTTCGCGCAGGGCGGCGAAGATATCCGGCGCTTTCTTGTTCGGATGGGTGACAAACAGGAAGTTTGTCAGCGACGGCAGCACGGTAAAGCCGAGCGCCCGCAGCGCCTCCGCCGAGCGGTCACGGGTGGTGCTGACCTTGCGGCAGGTCTGCTGGAAATAGTCCTCATCGCGGATGGATGCCTCACCGACAGCGAGTGCGATGGCGTCCATCGTGTACGAGTTGTACGAGTTTTTAACCGCCTCGAGCGTGGAAATCAGCGTCTCCGAGCCGAGCGCATAGCCGATGCGCATGCCCGCGAGCGAGCGCGACTTGCTGGTCGTCTGCACGATGAGCAGGTTTTCGTATTTGCCGAGCAGCGGAACCGCGCTCTGTGCGCCGAAGTCCACATACGCCTCGTCGATGATGACAACGCAGTCCTGATTGTGCTGCAGCAGGTCCTCGAGGAACTCGAGCGTTACGCCGCGGCCGGTCGGCGCGTTCGGGTTCGGCAGGACGATACCGCCGTTCGGCTTGTCGTAATCACGCACATTGACGCAGAAATCCTCGTCGAGCGGCATGTTTTCGTACGGAATGCGGAACAGATCGCACCAGACCGGATAGAACGAGTAGGTGATGTCCGGATAGAGAATGGGCTTGTCCGAGCAGAAGAACGACTGGAACGCCAGCGCGAGCACATCATCCGAGCCGTTGCCGAGGAATACCTGCGACGGCTGCAGGTCAAACCGCTCTGCGATAGCGGTTTTGAGTGCTTTCGCGTTCGCATCCGGGTAAATTGCGAGTTTTGCGGCGTCAAATGTACGCAGAACCTCGGTCACGCCCGGAGCGGGAGGGTACGGGTTCTCGTTGGCGTTCAGCTTGATGATGTTGTCGGTTTTCGGTTGCTCGCCCGGCACATACGGGTCGATCTTGCGCAGCTTATCGAGAAAAGGCTTGTCCATGGGGAGACCTCCTGTGTTCGTTTTCTTTGATGGGGATAGTTTATCATAATAAAGCGATAAAGTCAAGAGGGTTTGTCGATAACGAAAATTTATGATATAATTCATAACATATGAACGATAATCGTAGGGCGCGACGACTCGGCGCGCCGCATTGAACGGTATGCAGATGGTTTACAACGGCGTGCCGAGGTCGTCCTCCAGAGGACCATCTCTTGCCCTGCAGGGCAATTCACCTTGTCACGCCCTACGAAAAAAATGGTTAAGGTGAAATTATGTACCAACCTTTAGCAGACAAAATCCGTCCGAAGGCCTTGGACGATGTGGTCGGGCAGCGGCATTTACTGGGCGAAAACGGCCTTTTGCGCCGCGTCATTGAAAGCGGCAGCATCCCGAACCTGATATTTTACGGGCCGTCCGGCGTGGGCAAGACCACGGTCGCGTCCATCATCGCGCAGCAGACCGACCGCAAGTTATACCACTTAAACGCCACCACGGCGGGCATTGCCGACATCAAGGCGATCATTGACGAGCTGGACACCTTCCTTGCGCCGAACGGTGCGCTTGTGTACCTCGATGAGATCCAGTATTTCAACAAAAAGCAGCAGCAGAGCCTGCTGGAGTTCATCGAAACCGGCAAGATCACGCTGATCGCGTCCACGACGGAAAACCCGTATTTTTACATCTACAACGCGATTTTAAGCCGCTGCACGGTATTCGAGTTCAAGCCGGTCGAGGCTGCCGATATGCGCCGGGCAGTGGAACGTGCGTTGAAACTTGCGATGGGCGAGGACGCAAAGCCGGTCGAGGACGGCGTGGCGGATTACATCGCGCAGGCGGTCGGCGGCGACGTGCGAAAGGCGCTCGGCGCGGTCGAGCTGCTCGTCTCCGGTGCGGGGGCGGACGGCATCACGCTCGCGGACGCGCAGCAGGCGGCGCAGCGCTCGAATATGCGCTACGACCGCGACGGCGACAGCCATTATGACATCCTCTCGGCGCTGCAGAAGTCCGTGCGCGGCTCGGACCCGGATGCCGCCCTGCATTATCTCGCGCGGCTGCTCGAGGCAGGCGATATGATCTCCGCGGCGCGGCGCATGCTTGTCATTGCGAGTGAGGATATCGGTTTGGCGTACCCGCAGTGCGCCGCCATCGTCAAGGCGTGCGTGGACAGCGCGTTCCAGCTGGGATTGCCCGAAGCGCGGATTCCGCTCGCGGAAGCGATCATTTTGATGGCGACCGCACCCAAGTCCAACAGTGCCATCAACGGTATCGATGCCGCCATTGCCGACATTCGGGCGGGCAGGGCCGGCGATATTCCGGCGCACCTTAAGGATGCGCATTACGGCGGCGCAAAGAAATTAGGCCGCGGACTGACGTATCAGTATCCGCATATGTATCCGAATCACTGGGTGCAGCAGGAGTATCTGCCCGAGGAGCTGCGCGGTGCACAATACTACGAATACGGCCCGAATAAGACCGAACAGGCCGCAAAAGCGTACTGGGATAGAGTGAAAAATCAGAAATAATGGAAAATGGAGAATGAACGTGACGGTTTCATTCTCCATTTTTTTCGCTGTTCACTCGAAAACGGTTTTAACCGGCTTTTTATCGCACCCAACCGGCGTATAGGTCCATTCATCAATGTGTCCTTCGGTGATGAAATACCGTGGCGGTGTCGGTGCGTCATACGGCGCGAGAACGTCGATGACGGTCAGCTTTACCTTCATCCGCTGCGGCAGGATGGACTTGATGTACACGGATACCGCCATGCCGGGCCGCAGGTCCGCGCGCGGCTCCGCGAGACCGGACAGGTTGGGCGTAAGCTCGATGAACACGCCGTACGGCTCGATGGAGCGGACAACGCCGCGCACGGTCTCACCGACGGAAAACAGCGCCGCGTTCTGCGCCCAGGTGCCGAGCAGCTCGCGGTGGGTGAGTGAAATTCTTCGGTTTTCCGGCTCCACGGTGCGGACAGCCGCCAGAATGGACTGCCCGACGGTCAATCGGTCGCCCGGGTGGCAGATGCGCGACACGGACAGATTTTCGATGCCGATGAGCGACGGCACGCCGCAGCCTGCGTCCACGAACGCGCCGAACGGCTCCAGATGCGTTACACGCGCCGGAATCACGTCACCGGGACGGAGGGAATCGAGCAGCCGGTCCTGCGCCTTCTGCTGAACGATGGTGCGCGACAGCCACGCCGTGGGCGGGTCCGTGCTCTCGTCGATATCGGTGACAACGAAGCAGGTGGGCTTGCCTACACGCGACAGGATGGCAATCTCGCGCGTGTCGCCCTCCGCCACGCCGAGCGCGCAGGACACGCGCGGCAGGATGCCCTGCGCGATGCCGAGGTCGAACAGCAGGTCATGCGCGGCGGTGCACCGCTGTGCGACGGCTTCCAGAATGCGTCCCTCGTCCTGCGCCTGCCGCAGTGCGCCGAGCGTTGAAAATGCCTGCCGAACCGCAGGCTGTACCATGTAGCTGCCCTCAGGCAGATAGGATTCGCTTGTTTTCATATGCAGCCGAGCCTCCTTTGGGGTCTGCCTTACTATATGTGCAGGCAGGGCAGAGTAGCACCAAATTTCGCAAAAGTGCATAGTCTGTAAGCAGAAATTATGGATAAGGGGCTGATTGGATGGCAGATTCGGCAAATATTTCGCTGTCGGCGCTGCGGGACGGACAGCAGGCGAGGGTCGCGGCGCTGCATCTCAGCGGCGGCATGCGGCGGCGCGTGCAGGATTTAGGGTTAGTGCCGGGCACGCGCGTAACCTGTGTGCGGCGTGCGCTCTCGGGCGACCCGATCGCGTACCGGATACGCGGCGCGGTGGTTGCTCTGCGTAAATGCGATGCCGCTCAAATCGAGGTGCAGCCATGAGGCGCACCGTGGCGCTGGCGGGCAACCCGAACGTCGGCAAATCGACCGTGTTCAACGCCCTGACCGGCAGCCGTCAGCACACCGGCAACTGGAGCGGAAAAACAGTCGCGTGCGCCGAGGGCAGGCTGCGCGGCGGCGGTCTGACGCTGACCGACCTGCCGGGTACTTACTCGCTGCGGGCGCACTCGGAGGAGGAGCGTGCCGCGCGGGAATTTCTGGTTTCGGGTCAGGCGTGCGCGGTGGTGCTCGTGGCGGACGCGGGCTGTCTGGAGCGCAGCCTCATCCTCGCTTTGCAGGTACTGGAGGTACAGAAAAACGCCATTCTGTGCCTGAATCTCATGGATGAAGCCGCGAAAAAGGGCATTGAGATTGATGTTGCCGCGCTCGAGCGGGAGCTTGGCATACCGGTGATACCGTGCGCCGCACGGCAGGGAAAGGGTCTGCACGAGCTCGAAGCCGCGATACGCCGAGCGGCGGCAGGCGAAAATGAAACGCACCCGACCGCCATCCGCTATCCGGCGATGGACGAGGATTTGACGGAGGAACAGAGGGACGATATTGCAACCGCAGCGGCGGCACTCCGCGCGGAGGAGATCGCGCTGACGTGCGTCAGACAGCCGGAATGCGCCTGCGCGCGGGATGACCGAGCGGACGATGTGATCCTCAGCCGGAGGTTCGGCGTGCCGCTCATGCTTTTGCTGCTCGCAGGCGTGTTTTACATCACTCTATTCGGCGCAAACGTGCCGAGCGAGTGGCTGAGCACGCATCTTCTGGCACTCGGCACGCCGTTTGCGGGTGCGCTTGCGAAGCTGGGACTGCCGCCGTTTTTCGTTTCGATGCTGACCGACGGGCTGTGGCGCGTATTGGCAACCGTGGTTTCGGTCATGCTGCCGCCGATGGCAATCTTCTTCCCGCTGTTCACGCTGCTCGAGGACGCGGG
>OLOU01002231.1_pt1 | contig 11418 bp, 8 predicted proteins | sample 1672101 | NCBI WGS metagenome assembly OLOU01 (sample SAMEA3136645, study PRJEB25190) | human gut metagenome | biome: human gut; feature: human-associated habitat; material: faeces | place: Austria | collected 2013
GCTCCTGCTCCTGCTCATGATCTACGTCAACAAAATGGACATCATGGGCGCGGACTTCTATAACGTCCTGCGCATGATCGACGAGCGTCTCAAGTGCAATGCGGTGCCCATCCAGCTGCCCATCGGCAAGGAAGCCGAATTCCGCGGCATCATCGACCTGGTCGAGATGAACGCGGACGTCTACTATGACGAAATGGGCAAGGATATGCGCGTGGAGGAGATCCCCGAGGATATGCGCGAGCTTGCGGAGGAATACCGTGAGAAGCTGCTCGACGCCGTTTCCATGTTCGACGATGAGATCATGGAGATGTATCTTGAGGGCAAGGAGATCCCCACCGCCAAGATCCGCGCAGCGATCCGCAAGGCGACCGTCGCGGTCGAGATGATCCCTGTGGTCTGCGGTACATCCTACCGCAACAAGGGCGTGCAGAAGCTGCTCGACGCTGTTGTCGACTATATGCCCGCCCCCACCGACATCCCCGCTATCAAGGGTGTCAACCCCAAGACCGATGAGGAGGAGGACCGCAAGCCCTCTGACGACGAGCCCTTCTCCGCGCTGGCCTTCAAGATCATGACCGACCCCTATGTGGGCCGTCTGAGCTTCTTCCGCGTCTATTCCGGTACACTCAACACCGGCTCCTCCGTTCTCAACTCCACCAAGAATGTTCGTGAGCGCATGGGCCGTATCCTGCAGATGCACGCCAACCATCGTGAGGATATCGAGACCGTTTACTCCGGCGACATCGCCGCGGCGGTCGGTCTCAAGAACACCACGACGGGCGACACGCTCTGCGATGAAAAGCACCCGATCATCCTCGAGAGCATGGAGTTCCCCGAGCCTGTGATCCGCGTTGCCATCGAGCCCAAGACCAAGGCTGGTCAGGAGAAGATGGGCATTGCGCTGATGAAGCTGGCTGAGGAGGACCCCACGTTCAAGACCTACACGGACGAAGAGACCGGTCAGACCATCATCGCCGGTATGGGCGAGCTCCATCTGGAGATCATCGTCGACCGTCTGCTCCGCGAGTTCAAGGTCGAGGCCAACGTGGGCGCTCCCCAGGTTGCTTACCGCGAGACCATTCGCAAGGAAGCCAACCAGGAGACCAAGTACGCCCGCCAGTCCGGCGGTAAGGGCCAGTATGGTCACGTCAAGATCATTCTGGAGCCCAACGAATCCGGCAAGGGCTACGAGTTCATCAACAAGATCGTTGGCGGTGCTATCCCGAAGGAATATATCGAGCCTGTTAATCAGGGTATCCAGGGCGCTATGCAGTCTGGTATCCTCGCAGGCTACCCGGTTGTTGACGTTAAGGTAACCCTGTATGATGGCTCTTACCACGAAGTCGACTCCTCTGAGATGGCGTTCAAGATCGCTGGTTCTATGGCGTTCAAGGAAGCTATGAAGAAGGCTGATCCGGTTCTGATGGAGCCGATCATGCAGGTTGACGTAATGGTACCGGAGGAGTATATGGGCGACGTTATCGGCGACCTGAACTCCCGTCGTGGTCAGATCCAGGGCATGGAGCCGCGCGGCGGCGTACAGGCTATCTCTGCCGGCGTTCCGCTGAGCGAGATGTTCGGTTACGCAACTGCTCTGCGTTCCCGCACTCAGGGCCGTGGCCAGTACACCATGCAGCCGAGCCACTACACTGAAGTGCCGAAGAGCATTCAGGAGAAGATCATCGACAGCCGTACCAAAAACAACGACTAAAATCTGCTGCAGCCTATTGCATTTTTTCTCGAAATGCAGTAAAATAAATGCAACATGACTTTTAATTCATTTTACGAGGAGGATATCCACAATGGCAAAGGAAAAATTTGACCGTTCTCTGCCGCACGTTAACATTGGCACCATCGGCCACGTTGACCACGGCAAGACCACTCTGACCGCTGCAATCACCAAGGTTCTGGCTCTCGAGGGCGATGCTGAGTATCAGGCATACGACGCAATCGACAAGGCTCCGGAGGAGAAGGAGCGCGGCATTACCATCAACACCGCACACGTTGAGTATCACACCGCTAAGCGTCACTACGCTCACGTTGACTGCCCGGGCCATGCCGACTACGTTAAGAACATGATCACCGGCGCTGCTCAGATGGACGGTGCTATCCTGGTTGTATCCGCTGCTGACGGCCCGATGCCGCAGACCCGCGAGCACATCCTGCTGTCCCGTCAGGTAGGCGTTCCGTATATCGTTGTCTTCATGAACAAGGCTGATCAGGTAGACGACGAGGAGCTGCTCGACCTGGTTGAGATGGAGATCCGTGAGCTGCTGTCCTCTTACGATTTCCCGGGCGACGACGTTCCGGTAATCCGTGGTTCCGCTCTGAACGTTCTGACCTGCGAGTCCAAGGATCCGAACGCTCCGGAGTACAAGTGCATCCACGAGCTGATGGACGCTGTTGACTCTTATATCCCGACCCCGGACCGCGCTGCTGACAAGCCGTTCATCATGCCGGTTGAGGACGTATTCTCCATCACCGGTCGTGGTACCGTAGCTACCGGCCGTGTAGAGCGTGGCGTGCTGAAGATGGGCGAGGAAGTTGAGATCGTTGGTCTGATGGACGCTCCGCGCAAGACCGTTGTAACCGGTATCGAGATGTTCCGCAAGCTGCTCGACTACGCTGAAGCAGGCGACAACATCGGTGCTCTGCTCCGTGGTATCCAGAAGAACGAGGTTGAGCGTGGCCAGGTTCTGGCTAAGCCGGGCTCCATTCACCCGCACACCAAGTTCCACGGTCAGGTATACGTTCTGAAGAAGGAAGAGGGCGGCCGTCATACTCCGTTCTTCAACAACTACCGTCCGCAGTTCTACTTCCGTACCACCGACGTGACCGGCGTCATCACCCTGCCCGAAGGCACCGAGATGTGCATGCCTGGCGATAACGTTGTGATGGACGTTGAGCTGATCACCCCGATCGCTATCGAGGAAGGCCTGCGTTTCGCTATCCGTGAGGGTGGCCGCACCGTAGGTTCCGGCGTCGTAACCGCTATCAACGCTTAATTTCAGTTAAGCAATAGCATAACGCAATTTACAAGCTCCCATGCTTTGGCATGGGAGCTTTTTTGTGCGTAAAATCCTCTTTCCTGTGCATACTATGCGAAGGAGGGATGCAATTATGTCGGAAAATCACGAAAACCGCTATCAGCTCCGGGCCGCCGCGAAGGCGTTCGAGTGGCTGCGCCGCAGCAAACCGGCAGTGGCCGCGAGGGAACAGGAAAAGATGAGCGAGGGTATCTCGCTGCCGCCCAATGAACGGGATTGCGGAACCGCCTGTTCCATGCAGGGCACCGATCGGGAAACACTGAATGAGTGGTGCAAAGAACACGAAACCTGAAAAAGAGACGCGAAAGCGTCTCTTTTTTCAGGAATGGAGAATTGAGAATGGAAAATGAAATTTGGTTATCGTTCTATCATCACGTTCATTCTCCATTCTCAATTTTCAATTATTCCCGGATTTTCTGCTCGGTTTACTTATCCGAACAATTGTGCTATACTATATACTAACAAAGTATTCCCTCCGTGCATAGGCTGATAGCAGGAGGGAACGCTCATGTCTGTTTTTCTGCAATCGGTTCTGGCGGTATTTGCCGCGGTGGGATTTTACACCGTGCTGCACACGGTGTACGAAATCGTCTCCGCACGGCTGCTGCGGCTGCACGGCTCGGCGGAGCTGACGCTGTACGGCGACGGCTGCGATGCCGTCAGCGAACACCTGATCCGCGCGGCACTGCGCGTGCGGCGGCAGTATTTTCCCGGTCTGCTGATCACATTTGTCGAAATCGGCAGCGGGCAGGGACAGAATATCGCCAAGTACATGGCGGCACGGCAGGACATAACCTATCTGGAATGACAAGTTGGGACGGTGGGACGTTGGACGAAAGAGAATATTTGATCGTGCGCGGCACGGTGCAGCAGATCGTTTACTACAACGACGAAAACGGCTATGCCGTGCTGCGCCTTGCTGCGGAAAACGGAGCCGAGGTCACGGCGACCGGCACGTTTCCCAACATTGGACTGGGTGAGGAGGTCATTCTGACCGGCTGCTGGGTGACGCACCCGACCTACGGCGAGCAGTTTGCGACCGAGGCGTTTGAGCGCCGGCTGCCGACCTCGGTGCGCGGCATCGCGGAGTACCTCGGTTCGGGCCTGATTCGCGGAATCGGTCCGCGGCTGGCGGCAAAAATTGCGGAAAAGTTCGGTGAGGACACGTTTGACATTCTTATGCACGAGCCGGAGCGTCTGTCGGAGCTGCGCGGCATTACCGACCGCAAGGCGAAGGAGATCGGCCGTCAGTTCACCGAACAGAGCGAAATGCGCCTGCTGATGGACTTTCTGAGCGAACACGGTCTGCCGGTCGCGCTCACGCCGCTGCTGTACAAGCGCCTGCACGAAAGCGCCATCGACGCGCTGTGCGAGAACCCGTATCTGCTGTGTGACCCATACTATGATGTGGATTTCAAGCTGGCGGACGGTCTGGCGATGGAGCTTGGACTGTCGCTGCTGAGCGATGAGCGCGTGGACGCGGGCATTCTGTATACGCTGACCTTCAACCTGAACAACGGCCACACGTTCATCCCGGTGGAGAAGCTGCTGTACGCGGTGTGCATGCTGCTGAGCGACGATGACGTGGTCGTGGACGAGGACCGGGCGCTGCACGGCATTGCTCGCCTGGAGGAGAAGGGGCGGCTGGTGCGTGAGCACATCGCAGGTCGCGACGCGGTCTATCTGCGCGATATGCACGACGCGGAGGCCTACCTTGCCGAAATGCTCGGCTACATGGCAGAGCGCAATTATGAGTACGATTTTGACGTGGATGAGCTGCTTTCCGCGCTTTTGGAGAGCAGTGAGTTCACTTTTTCCGAGAAACAGCAGCTTGCGATTTCAACGGCTGCACGCAATGGTCTGGTTATCCTGACCGGCGGCCCGGGCACCGGCAAAACGACTACGGTGCGCGGCATCCTGCAGGTGTTTGAGGCACTGGGACTGGACACGCTGCTCGCCGCGCCGACCGGCCGCGCGGCAAAACGTCTTTCCGACCTGACCGGCATGGAGGCCAAGACCATTCACCGGCTGCTCGAGGCAGGCTTTGCGGGCGGCGGACGCACGGTGTTTGCCCGCAGTGCGACCAATCCGCTCGAGTGCGATGCGGTCATTCTGGACGAGGTGTCCATGGTGGACATCACGCTCATGCAGGCGCTCATCAATGCGCTGCCGCACGGTGCGCGGCTCGTGCTCGTCGGTGATGCCGATCAGCTGCCGCCGGTCGGTCCGGGCAACTTCCTGCGCGACCTGATCACCTCACATCGGGTGCCGACCATTCAGCTGACCGAGATTTTCCGTCAGGCGCAGCAGTCGGATATTGTCATGAACGCGCACGCGGTCAACGCGGGTGAAATGCCCAGGCCATCCGGCGCGGACGGCGACTTTTTCATCATGAAACGGGCGGATCCGGCGTCTGTTATCGAAACGGTGGCACAGCTTTGCGCCCAGAGACTGCCCAAGCACTACGGCTTTACTCCTGCACAGATACAGGTGCTTTCGCCTGCCAAGCGGCACGGCAGCGGAACCATTCCGCTCAATCGCCGTCTGCAGGAGGCACTCAATCCACCAAGTGAAAGCAAGCTGGAAAAGCGCTTCGGAGACACCATTTTCCGCGAGGGCGACCGCGTGATGCAGGTGCGAAACAACTACGACATCGTGTGGGAAAAGCAGGGGGACGACGAGCAGGGAACCGGCGTGTTCAACGGCGACGTCGGCGAGATCATCCGCATTTTTCCGCAGCAGGAGTGCATGGTGATTCGCTTTGACGACCGCATTGCGACTTACACCTTCGATATGCTGAACGAGCTGGAGCTGGCGTATGCCGTTACCGTACATAAATCGCAGGGCAGCGAGTTTGACGCGGTAGTGCTCGCTCTGTCGGACGGTCTGCCGCGCAAGCTGCTCACGCGCAACATTCTCTACACCGCGATCACACGCGCGAAGCGCCTGCTCGTTATCGTCGGCAGTCAGGATGTGGTAGCGTATATGGTAAATAACAACCAGAAGGGCAGACGGTACAGCGCGCTGAAAGCCCGTCTTAGGTTAGCCGAAACTCAGTAAAAGGTGCTGATAAAATGCAGAAGAAAGAGAAAAATACCCGCAAGGGATTTACGCTGGTAGAATTGATCGTTGTGCTGGTCATTCTGGCGATTCTTGCGGCGTTTATGATACCGGCGCTGATACAGTATATCGAGAGAAGTCTGGAGGCATCCGACCTTATCGAGGTGCGGGCGGCGTATATTGATGTGCTGACTGCGGTTACGGAGCAGGACAGCGACAACATGAGCAAGACGGTCAAGCTGAAGCAGAAGCAGGACGACTGGCAGTCGAGAGATCCCATTACAATTGCAGGCATTACCCATTATAAGGAGCAAGGAGATACCGCAAACTGGAAAGGAATCCCTGCCGCGGGCGGAGAATGCGAAGTGTACTATGACAGCGCAAAGGCTGTGATCGTGTTTGACTGGAAAGGCAAGAGCACACCGGGCAGCACGATCGACTGGAACGAGGATCTGCACGACATACTCAATCGGACCGGCATTTTAGCGGACCTGAAGAATAATCAGAATTTTGAGATCGACTCGAAGTGCCCAAATTCCAGTATGGTGCCTAAGGTGGAGCAGCAGATTAAAAGCGACAGCCTGCTGAACAAGGGCACATGGGCGTTTCTCGGCAGTTCCACGAAACCTGAAAAACGCTATTTGTTCTGGACATCGGTCGATACAAAGGCCGTCGGTGCGGGCAAGCAGATACCGGTCATTGTCAGCCGGGCGAGCGGCGGCTTTTACATCTCCGAAACGATTACCGCGGCCCGGAGCAACAAGGGCAAAAGCTATGTTGCGATTGCGGACCATATCAACAGTTACAGCAGCTTTCAGACATATACCACCGGCAAGAGATATGAAACGCTGACGGAGGCTTATAGCGCATATAAAAAACAGGTAAACGACAACGCAGAATTCACGAAGTATAAGGACACACTGCCGGAGTGATGCCGGTTTCTCTGTCGAATTTTGGGTATTTGCCCCGGAGTCTTGCAAATGGCGCACAAAATCTGTATAATGGTAATACTGTCAATCCACGCGAACAGAGCGCGGAGAAAGGAATGAAATATGGCTTCTTTTCTGCAAAGAATCGCGAAAAAGATGTCGCTTTTTTCAAGCGATATCGGCATCGACCTCGGCACGGCAACCGTGCTGGTCTATGTCAAGGGCAAGGGCGTTGTACTTAACGAGCCGTCCGTTGTGGCGGTGGACAAGGTTTCCGGCAAAATCCTTGCCGTGGGCGAGGAAGCGCAGAGCATGCTTGGCCGTACACCGGGCAACATTGTCGCCATCCGTCCGCTGCGCGAGGGCGTTATTTCGGATTACGAGATGACCGAGCGCATGATCAAGGAATTCATCGCAAAGGTGCAGGGTATCCACCTGTTCAAGCCGAATGTGGTTATTTGCGTGCCGTCCATCATCACCGAGGTGGAGGAGCGTGCCGTCATTGATGCGGGCACGCAGGCGGGCGCAAAGCGCGTTTTTCTGGTCGAGGAGCCGGTCGCGGCGGCCATCGGCGCGGGTATCAACATCAACAGGGCCAACGGCAATCTGGTTGTCGATATTGGCGGCGGCACGACCGACGTGGCGGTTATTTCGCTCGGCGGCATTGTCGAGTCCACGTCCATCAAGGTCGCGGGCGATAAGTTCGACGAGGCCATTGTCAAGTATGTCCGCCGTAAGCACAATGCGCTGATCGGCGACCGCACGGCAGAGGAGATCAAGCGCACGGTCGGCTGTGTGTATCCGCGCAGCGAGGAAGCGATCATGGAGGTCAGGGGACGCTGTCTGATGACCGGTCTGCCGCGCACGTTTACCGTAAGCTCGAGTGAGATTCTCGATGCGCTCGAGGAGGTCTCCTCGGCGATCGTCGAGGCGGTGCACTGGGTGCTCGAGCGCACACCTCCCGAGCTGACCGGCGACATTTCCGCCAACGGCATCACCATGACAGGCGGCGGTTCGCTGATCTGGGGCTTCGATAAGCTGATTGCCTCCAAGACCGGCATTCCGACGCGCGTCGCGGACGAAGCGGTTTCGTGTGTGGCTTACGGTACCGGCAACTGTCTGGAAAATCTGTCGAAAATGCAGGACGGCACGATGAATCTGTCGCGGCAAAGACAAATGAAAGCGCGCTGACGCTTTATAGGGGGTATCCATACCCCTGTATGCAATTTGCAAGCAAATTGAAATTTTTAACATGGACTTTACTGTGGGGCAGGTGAATCTTGATGAGTAAAAACGTAGTTGCAACCATTCGAGAGGACGCACCGTTCGTACCGGCGGGACGCTATTACTTATTTTCCGAGCCGGCGGCGTGGACGCTGATGCCGACCGACGAGGGCAGCGGGCAGCTGCCGCTCACGCTGGACAAGGGCGCGTACACGCTTACCGCGGACGCGGCACCGACCGAGCCGGACGAAATGCAGGGTATGCTTCGTGTGTACAAGCTGCGCCCGATCGCGCTGACCCTGACCGACAGCAGCGGAAACCATGCTGCACTTTCCGTGTCCTACGGCGCGGACAATCTTGCGGTGCTGCAAAGCTGGGGATTCGACTGCCACAGTGCCGGTGAGCCGACGGACAAGCCTGCGGAAACCTTCACGGTTGCCGTTAAAAACGGCGGCGGACTGCTGCCGAAGGGCAAGCTGGAGGTCTGGCGCGACGGCGATGCGCTGCGCTTTTTCCGTCGGGATAAGGGTCTCTACACGGGCAAGGGCAGCCTGCAGAGCGGTGAGCTGCCGGTTCGTTCGATTCGCTCGGTAAAAGCAGCGGGTGAAGTGCGTCGAGAGGCTTATCAGGTACACGGCACAGAGGGCGGTCTTATGACCGGCAGAGCGATCGCGATCGGTTCGGCGCTGGCACTTGTCTTTGGCTTGTTCGGTACACTTCTGCTGAATATTGTCGGTCTGGTAATCGGCATCGTGATCGGCATAATCGTCGGCATTCAGACCAGTTTGCAGGAGGGTGAACCGGACCGTACGGAATACCGCGAGGTAGACGAGCGCAGCACAGCGGTAGAGATTGACGCACCGACAGGCGGTGCTGCAACCTTGTTCTTTGAACCGCAGGCAATGGAGAGCTTCGCTAAATTGCTGACGTTCGAGGAAATGCGCGGAGAAGCAAGGAAAACTGCACCAAAGGCGGATATGATCGACCAGTTGGAGCGGCTGGCTGGACTGCACGAAAAAGGGCACCTGACAGATGAAGAATTTGAGCAGGCGAAAGCGCGTCTGCTCGGGAAAATCTGAGGAATTTATGACCGAACAGGAAAAATACATGAAGGCCGCGCTCAAACTGGCGCAAAAGGCGGCGGACGAGGGCGAAGTGCCGGTCGGCGCGGTGGTTGTCTGCGACGGCAAAATTGTCGGACGCGGACGCAACCGCCGGGAAACAAAGAAAAACGCACTGCACCATGCAGAAATCGAGGCCATCGAGAAGGCGTGCAAAAAGCTGGGCGGCTGGCGGCTGCACCGCTGCGATCTGTACGTTACGCTCGAGCCGTGCCCGATGTGTGCAGGCGCGCTCATCAACTCGCGCATGAAAACCGTGTACTACGGCGCACCCGACCCGAAGGCCGGTTCGTGCGGCTCGCTGATAAATCTGTTCGCACTGCCGTACAATCATCAGCCCGCGCTGGTGAGCGGCGTGCTGGAGCAGGAATGCGCGGACATTCTGCGGAATTTCTTCCGCGAGCTGCGCAAAAAGCGGAAAGAGATCCGCAAATTAGAGAAATCACGCGTCGAAGAACAATCATGACGCTTGATTATAGTATGTAAGTCGTGCCGATATTGCAGTTTGCTCAATACGCGGCACAGAAAAAAGGGGAAAAATAAACAATGCCAAGAGAAAGACTCGGTTCACGTCTCGGCTTCATCCTGCTTTCCGCAGGCTGTGCCATCGGCGTGGGCAACGTATGGAAGTTCCCGTGGATGGTCGGTCAGTACGGCGGCGGCGCGTTCGTCGTGTGCTATGTGCTGTTCCTGCTCATCCTCGGTCTGCCGATCATGACGATGGAATTTGCCATCGGCCGTGCGAGCCAGAAAAGTCCGGTGCGGGCGTATCAGGCGCTCGAGAAGCCGGGCAGCAAGTGGCACATCCACGGCTATCTGGCGATGATCGGCAACTACCTGCTGATGATGTTCTACACCACCGTGTGCGGCTGGATGCTGTACTACTTCTACCTGACGGTCAGCGGCCGATTTGTCGGTGCGACCAGTGAGCAGGTGCAGGCAGCCTTTCCGGAAATGCTCGGCAAGCCGGTGGTTATGGCGGTCTGCATGGTTGCGGTCGTTATCGTCGGCTTTATGATCAACTCGTTCGGTCTGCAGGGCGGTCTGGAGCGCGTTACCAAGGTGATGATGATCATTCTGCTTGCCATCATGGTTATTCTGGCGATCAACAGCATCATGACCGAAGGCTCGGGCGAGGGTCTGCGCTTCTATCTGATTCCGGATCTCGGACGTATGCAGGAGTGCGGAATCGCCAATGTTATCGTTGCCGCGATGAATCAGGCGTTCTTCACGCTGTCGCTCGGCATCGGCGCGATGGCTATCTTCGGCAGCTATATCGGCAAGGGCCGTGCGCTGCTCGGCGAGGCCGTCAATGTTGCGATTCTGGATACGTTCGTAGCATTTACTGCCGGTCTGATCATCTTCCCGGCGTGCTTTGCCTTCGGCGTGGCACCGGACAGCGGTCCGAACCTGATCTTCGTTACGCTGCCGAATATCTTTAACCACATGGCGCTCGGCCGCCTGTGGGGCAGCCTGTTCTTCGTATTCATGGCGTTTGCGGCCTTCTCGACCGTCCTCGCTGTGTTCGAGAACATCATGTCCTGCTGCATGGACCTGACCGGCTGGAGCCGCAAAAAGACCGCAGCCATCAACATCGTGCTGATGATCCTGCTGTCGCTGCCGTGCGTGCTCGGTTTCAATGTCTGGTCCGGCTTCCAGCCGTTCGGCGCAGGCTCGAACGTGCTCGACCTCGAGGACTTCCTCGTGTCCAACATCTGGCTGCCGCTCGGTTCGCTGGTTTACCTGCTGTTCTGCACCTCCCGCTGCGGCTGGGGCTGGAAGAACTTCAAGGAGGAGGCCAATGAGGGCGGCGGACTCAAGGTCAAGGATAATATCCGCTTCTATGTAAGCTATATCCTGCCGATTATCGTGCTCATCATCTTTGCACTCGGTATTAAGGATAAGTTCTTCTAAAGAAATGCGAAAAGCACCGCGAAAGCGGTGCTTTTTTTCGTATGCGAAGAAGTGATTGAGAATTGAAAATGGAGATTGACCCTGCGGTGAAGCAATGTGCAGATGGGCTGCACGGCGGGGCAC
>OLOU01002235.1_pt1 | contig 11392 bp, 14 predicted proteins | sample 1672101 | NCBI WGS metagenome assembly OLOU01 (sample SAMEA3136645, study PRJEB25190) | human gut metagenome | biome: human gut; feature: human-associated habitat; material: faeces | place: Austria | collected 2013
GCGAGGTTTATACTTGCCGAAAAGATGAAGCGGGGAAGAAGCTGGACAAGGCTGCCATGCTGATCTGCAGCAAGGCGCTGGGGCATAACCGAATCAGCGTCGTAGCGGATAACTATATTCGGGGCCTGTAAGGAGGTGCGCTGCCGTGGGCGAGTTTGTAAAAAAGACTTTGATGGGATATAAAGAAGTTCCTGACGGCCAATCCGATCCAGAGTGTACCCATGTAATTTTGACGGAGACCGAATATGCAAAACTACAGCGGAAGATCAGCGATGCGGAGCAGTTGGCCAGGACAACGAAATATGAAGCAGAGCGAGAGGTTGATTCTGCCAGACGTGACGCCGATTATAAAATTAGGCAGAATGTCGAGAAAGCAAATCAGACGATAAAAAGGTGGAGCGAGGCCCTGGATGCGGAACGAGCCGAGAGCGGCCATCTGCGGAGCCTAAATGAAAACCTGCTACGGATTGCCAGAGAGAGGGCGAATGCCGACAGGAAATTGAAGCCGAAGAAAGAGCATACCGGGTATAGTGTAGTTTTCTCTACGGAGAAAGAGCATCGTTATGGAAAAGGAAAAAATATGACAAGGGTGATGCTGTGGGAAACAGTAATACAAAGCCCCTATTCCATAGATCTTCCGGAGGGGTTGGTTCGCAAGCAGATTACAGATGAACTGACACGGGTGAATGAGGACGGGGAGAGCCTGATTTGCAGAATAGGGATTGATAGTTTTTATCCTGGCAGCTATGCGGCGATGCTTCAGAAAAGAAAACAAATTGAGTTGTTTGAAGAGTCGGAGGATGACGAGGAGCCGGAGAAGCCGAAGGGAGAGAACATCATGCTGCGGCCATATTTCCGGGCGAACTTCAAGGCCGGTTATTGGGAGGCTGTGTTCTTCCATACAAAGCCGCTGGGAGTTGTTCCTGCGGATATGCGGGCGAGGTGACGCCAGGGGCTCTGTGTGCGGAGAAGAGAGATACCCCGTACAACATGCAAGTTGTAAAATAAGCCTGTCCAGGGGGCTTGAAAAGGACTGCCTGGACATGCTATATTAACAATCAGGAATAGGGAAAAACTCTATTGATAATATATGCCGTATAAGAGGGGTTAGTGAGTGTGCCCATATGGGGTAGATTTGGCTTGTCGAAAAATAGGGAAAAATTCTATTGATAATATATGCCCGACTATGGGCCTTTAGGCCCTCAAATAAGCTCTTAAAATTCTCTCTTTAAACGGGAGAAAGTCGGAGGGGAAATGGGGGGTGAGCGGAGGCTGTGGGAATGTGGTAAACCCGATAGGGTTTTCCATCATTTCCATGGCCGGAGCGAGGGGGGAAAGGGGGAGGTGACTTTCTCTTTAAGGCCCCGGAGGGGCCGCTCTTTGGCTCCCCCTTCCCCCCTTCCCGCCCGCAGGCGGTCCCCGCCGCAGCGGATTTTCTTTTTGCTACTTTTTCTTTTGGAGGTGATTGCTTTGTTTATTGAGAGACGGAAAGGAAAGCCAGAAGAAAGTAAGACTGTCCGGCAATGGGCACTTTTGGGGCGGATACCCATAGATGCGATGAAGCCGAGCTACATTTGGGAGACGCAGACCGATGGGCCGGTAACGGTTTATTATCATGAAGATAATACCCGAGAAATGACGAGAGAGGAAAGAGCGGACTTTTTAGCGGATCAGAAGGGCTATGGTCAGCGGTATTTACAGCTGATAATTCAAGAAAAAAGACGGTTGAAGAGAAAGCGTGATGGTGTAGAATGAGGGAAGAACGGGATAATCTGGAGCAGATGCGGGCATTGTATCGTGAAAAAAATGAGCATTTGGAGAAGTTTCTGGAACCGGTCACGCCCTTTGAGTTTTACCGGGAGATCTTCCCGGTGGGCAGCTTTGAGAGGAAAGGCCATTATGAGGACGAGAAGGGTAACGGGATTGCGATAACGGTGCCGAAGGCCGCAGGGATTGCTCTGGAGGTTAAGGATGGAGGAAAGGCAAAGCATTATACCATCACCGACGAGCTGTCGGAGCTGTCGGAGGTTTTTGATACGGACTTTACTATCATGTCCCCTCTGTCTTACTTTGGGCGGCGGCGGTGCGGTAAGAACGCCCGGTATCTCTATGCCTTGGTCTTTGATCTGGATGGGGTGGGTATGCCCCAGCTCCGGGACACGCTGCACCAGATGAACAAGGATATTCTTCCCCAGGCAACCTTTGTTGTAAACAGTGGGACGGGACTTCACCTGTATTATGTCCTGGAAGAACCGATCCCTATGTACCCACATAACCAGAAATGCTTGAAGGAATTGAAGTATGCCCTTACCCGGCAGATATGGAACAGGTACACCTCTACCATCAAGGAGCCGCAAATGCAGGGCATTTTGCAGGGGTTCCGGGTGGTCGGCTCCGGCTCCAAACTGGGCCGGGAGTATCCTGTGACGGCGTACCGGCTCGGCGGGAGGGTGACGCTGGAGAGGCTGTTGGACTTTATCCCGGACAGCAACGGGGAGCAGCAGTACCTTGTGGGCCTCATGCGGAAGGGCCGGCTCTCACTGGCCGAGGCGAAGGAGAAGTACCCGGAATGGTACGAGCGGCGGATCGTCAAGAAGGAGCGTCGGGGCCGCTGGACGGTCAAGCGTGACCTTTACGACTGGTGGCTGCACCGGATCGGGGACGAGATCAGGGTGGGCCATCGGTTTTATGGCATTATGACGCTGGCAATCTATGCGAAGAAGTGTGGGATCAGCGAGGACGAGCTGCGCCGGGACGCTTTCTCCCTGCTGAAACCCTATGATGATATGAGCGTGGAGGACATCAACCGTTTTACGAAAGATGATGTGGTGTGCGCTCTGGAGATGTATAACGAGGACTATGTGACATTTCCCAGGGACGATATAGCGAAGATCTCTGGTCTGACTATGCCCGTCAATAAGCGGAACTGGCGCAAGCAGGAGCAGCATTTGAAGATTGCCAGGGCAACGAGGGACATAATTCACGATAATTGGCGGGAAGGGAATGGCCGTCCATCGGCCCAGGATCGAGTGTATGAGTGGCGGCAGCAGCACCCAGAAGGCCGCAAGGCCGACTGCCACCGGGATACGGGCCTTGATCCCAAAACGATCCGCAAGTGGTGGGACACCGCGCCCCCGACTGTGCGTGTCCAGGATGGGCATATCACGGTGCGCGTTAGGCCCTCCCAGGCGGTGAGCGATCTGCTGGTGGAGGCGTTAGGGCCGGATAAGGATTAGGGGCTGTTTTCGGTCCTGGAGCGGCCCAGGAAGGCTTTTCCGGCTCTATGGGGGTAAAGATACCACCCCCCTCTCTACTGCGCCCGGAAAGCCGCATAAATCAAGGCTTTTTCGCACTCTAAATGTCCACATAAGCAGAAAAATTATTAAGACATGGCATCTTGATAATTTAGCGTAATTATGATAAAATACTATCAAGGAGGCTGATGTTATGAATATGATTAGACCCGTTTCTGATTTGAGAAATAATTTTGCTGACATTTCAAAGACTGTGCATGAAACCGCTCAACCTGTTTTTTTGACAAAGAATGGCTATGGTGATATGGTTGTTCTGAGCATGGAGGCATTTGAAAACCTGCAATTCGAGAGCGAGGTATATTTCAAGTTGCAGGAGGCTGAGAGAGAGGCCGAGCTGACGGATCAGCGCTATTCCTCCAAAGAGGTGCTGAAAGCGATGAAAGCCGCTATTGGAGGGGAACAGGTTGTATAAATTAGAGTATTTGCCTGTTGCCCGAAAGGATATGCTTGAGATCGTGCGGTATATCAGCGGGGAGCTGCAAAACCCGGATGCGGCGGATCGTTTGGCGGTGGAGTTGGTTGATGCAGCGGAGAGTGTGCTCACATTCCCGTATGCAACTCCGGCCTACCAGCCGATCCGTCCATTGAAACATGAGTACCGAAAGATCCTGATTCAAAATTATCTGATGTTTTATTGGGTGGACGAAGAAAAAAAGCTGGTGACAGTCGCTCGCGTGGTCTATGCGAAACGGGATTATGGCCGGTTGTTGGAGTGATGGAAATGGGGAAGTTGGTTGAAGTTACGCTGGAGATTGATGCAGAGCTGAAAGAACAGGCAGAAAAGGTCTGCATGGAAAATGGCCTGACTTTGGAGGAGGCGACGGTTTTATTTTTTGAAGAAACTGTCCGCCTTGGAAGATTTCCTTTTGAGCTTGATGAAGATATGAAAAAGTATATAGCAGAGCAGTCAGGTAAACCCGCCAATGATAGCGCGGGGAGTGTGAAGGTATGAAAACGATCCGGCAGATAGCCGACGAGATAGGGGTATCAAAGCAGGCTGTTTTCAAAAAAATCAAGCGCGAACCGCTGTCAACCAGTTTACAGGGGTTGACGGCAACGGTTGACGGTCGGTTGATGGTAGAGGTTGACGGTGAAAAGCTGATAAAACAGGCATTTTATGAAAATGCACCGTCAACTACCGACAACCAGTTGACGGGTGCGGTTGACGGTTTGGTTGACGGCGCGTCAACCAAAAATGAAGAAAAAACGGTGGCGGTTGATGGTGTGATTTCTGTTTTACAGGCTACCATAGACATGCTACAAGGGCAGCTTGAAGTGAAAGACCGACAAATCGAGCAGCAGGCCCAGACCATTATCCGGCTCACTGACGCGCTGGCCGCTGCACAGCAGACAGCGGCAGCGGCCCAGGCTCTCCATGCAGGGACAATCCAGCAGCAGCTCCTCACTGGTGAGGCCGGAGCGGATCAGCAGGGCCAGGAGCCAGAAGAAAAAAGAAGTTGGCTTAGAAGAATTTTCGCTATGAAGGGGAAGTAATGGAGGGCGAGTTATGGGAGACACATATTGCGGGAAATTGTGTGAGGATTGTCAATTCAAAGATAATTTGCAATGTCCAGGATGTAAAACCGGGCCTGGAAAGACGTGGATGACTGAATGTGAGTTGGCTAAGTGCTGTATGGATAAAGGACATCAAAATTGCACCACATGCAGTTATAGTACATCATGTGGTAAGTTACGGGGGCGGGATAACGAGCCAGAAAGAAGGTTGGAGAGAAGATCATATGAGCAAGAAAAGCAAAAGAAGATAGCTGATAAGGCGGACTTTTTGGGGAAGTGGCTATGGATTTTGTTTTGGCTTATTATACCGAGCATTATTTCGAGTATTATGACAGAAGAAAATGTGGCCGAAAGATTTCCAGCACTCAACTTGCCCGGACAAGTTTTACAGGTGATTGTACTTGTGCTTTATGGAAGTATCCTTTTGAAAATTTCTTGCGAGGATGAGAGATATAAAACTTCTGGAATATGTTGTTTTATATCCGCTGGCGTAAGCGTTCTTCTTTTTGTGGTATCTCCCGGGCAAACAACCCCTCCATGGACATTAGTATTTACCATACCAGCAATGATTGTTTCTTTAGTAGGCGAATATAACGAGTATTCAGCTCATGCAGAGGTTGTAGGGGATGTAGCACCAGTGCTATCAGACAAATGGACGGGGCTTTGGAAATGGTATATAGGGATGACCCTTGGATTATTGGGAAGCATTTTACTAATGCTGATAATACCGATTTTGGGATTGCTGGTTGCGTTGGTGACAGCGATAGGAACAATAGTTGTTTCAATATTAAAACTGGTTTATCTTTATAGGACAGCTAAGGTTTTTCGGGAATATAGAGTTCCAGCGTAATTTGAACTTTGTTGAGGGAGCCGGCTGGGGCCTCAATTCCACCGCCTCCGGCTGAGAGTAACGAGAAACCGCAGCGAGCTGTTGGTTCTTGTAGCCCCCGGCAGGGCGCAAAAGCACTTTCATACTGCCAGCCCCGAAGGGGCGGCGGTGTGAAAGTGCTTTTGCGTTACTTTCTCACCGAGAAAGTAACAAAGAGGTGTTGCTCCCTTGCGGGGACTATGGTAAGATGGGAGCAGTAAGGGATGCGGACGATAGAAAGGACGGGTGATTTTATCGGGACAACCATATCCGGCATGACTGGCCGGGGCAGTATCCGGCACAACAACCGGAGCTTTACAGCGGCGAATGTAGACCGGAGCCGGACGGGGCAGAATGTGACCTTTTGCAACGAAGATCTGAAACAGGTCTATCATGAAATCTTTGACGAGGCCCTGGCCGCCTACAATGCCAAAAAGAAAAAGACCAGGGACAAGATACCGGACTACTATGAGCATATCCGGCAGAGCAAGCAGGAGAAGTTATTTCACGAGGCGATCTTCCAGATCGGCAACCTGAACGACTGCGGGTGCGGTTCCCCTGGAGGGGAACGGGCGGCGGCAGCTCTCAAAGAATTTGCGGAGTCCTTCCAGGAACGCAATCCCCATCTGCGGGTGTTCAATATGGTGCTGCACATGGACGAGGCAACGCCCCACCTCCATGTAGACTTCGTGCCGGTGGCCACGGAGCAGAGCCGGGGCCTGTCTACCAGGGTTTCCATGAAACAGGCATTAAAGCAGCAGGGCTTTGAAAGCCTGGGCCGCAAGCAGACGGAATGGAGAGCCTGGATGGAGAGGGAGAAAGCGTCCCTTGCGGAGATCGCCCAGGCGCATGAGTTCGAGATCGTCAGCTTGGGCGGTGGCCGTCCCCACATGGACTTGCCGGAGTACCGGGCGGCGGCGCAGAGACTGGAGGCCGTTCAGGAACAGGTGACAGCAGCGGAGCAGGACATGGCTGTGCTGGAGCAGCAGAAAAAGGCTCTCGGAAAGACTGTACGGAGGCTCCAGGCGGCGGAGAGCGTGCGGGTTGACCTGGACGCGATCCGGCCGGAGAAAACACTGACAGGTGCCGTCAAGGGCGTTACAGTGGAGCAGATAAAAGAGCTGAAGGCAGCGGCGATCCGTGGGGCGGCAGCGGAGCAGGAAGTGCGAGAGCTGAAAGCCGAGAACAAGCAGCTCCATAGCCGGTTGCCGTCCATGAAAGAAAAGCTGAAGGAGGCCCAGGAGCGACAGGAGCTTATCAGCGAAAACCGTGATCTGCGGCAGCAGGTGGCGTACTTGGAGGACAGCTTGGACAGTGAGCGCAACTTCTCGTCCCGGCTCTTGGAGGGGGTCGGGGCGGTGCTGGACTTCCTGGATCGGCACCTGCCGGAGCAATTTCGGCCTCTGGTTGAACGGGCGAGGGAGCTGCTACCTGTGCCAGAGCTGCAGCAGCCGGAACAGGAGCAGGAACGGGGCCATACCTGGGGCGGCATGGAGCTGTAAAGAAAGCCTGTCCGGGGGGCTTGAAAGAGCCGTCTGGACAGGCTATAATAACAACTGAAAATAGGGAAAAAATATATTGATAATATATGCCGTGTAAGAGGGCCTGTGAGGGATAGAAAAAAAGGCCGGAATTATGGCTGTCGAAAAATAGGGAAAAAATATATTGATAATATATGCCACACTAAGGGCCTTTAGGCCCTCAATAAAATCTCTTAAAATTCTCTCTCGGACAGGGAGAAAGTCGGAGGGGAAAAGGGGGGTGAGCGGCGGGGTGTGGGAATGTGGTAAACCTGAAAGGTTTTCCATCATTTCCATGCCCCAGAGCGAGGGGGAAAAGGGGGAGGTGACTTTCTCTTTAAGGCCCTGAAAGGGCCGCTCTTTGGCTCCCCCTTTTCCCCCTGTGGGTTTGCAGAATGTATGAAAAGAGGTGTAAGGAATGGCGGATCAGCAAGAGGCTCTGGAACGGCAGCGGGAGCTTTATCAGGAAAAGAATGAGCATTTGGAAAGGTTTTTGGAGCCAGTGGCGCCGTATGAGTTTTATCGGGAGATATTCCCGGAGGGTTCTTTCGAGAGGAAGGGACATTTTGAGGACAGGAAGGGAAATGGGATTGCGGTGACGGTTCAGAAAGTCGAGGTCGATAAGGCGACCGGGATCGCCCTGCAGATCGAGGGGGACGGTAAGGCGAAACGGTGTACTATCACTGACGAGCTGGACGAGCTGCGGGAGCTGCAAGACACCGATTTCACGATTATGTCCCCGATTTCCTATTTTGGTCTGCGGCGGTGCGGTAAAAATGCCAGGTATCTTTATGCTCTGGTGTTTGACCTGGACGGGGTAGGTATGCCGCAGCTTCGGGACACGCTGCACCAGATGAACAAGGATATTCTGCCCCAGGCAACCTTTGTTGTAAACAGCGGGACGGGGCTTCACCTGTATTATGTGCTGAAAGAGCCAGTGCCTATGTATCCGCACAATCAGAAATGCTTGAAGGAGCTGAAATATTCCCTTACTCGGCAGATTTGGAACCGATATACCTCCACGATAAAAGAACCGCAAATGCAGGGTATTTTGCAGGGCTTTCGGGTGGTCGGCTCCGGCTCGAAACTGGGGCGGGAGTACCCTGTAAGGGCGTTCCGGCTCGGTGGGCCAGTGGATCTGGAACGGTTGCTTGATTATATCCCAGACAGTAACGGGGAGCGGCAGCGGCTTGAGGGGCTTATGAGAAAGAGCCGCCTGTCGTTGGATGAAGCAAAGGAGAAGTACCCAGATTGGTATGAACGGAGGATCGTCAAGAAGGAACGGCGGGGCCGCTGGACGGTCAAGCGTGACCTTTACGATTGGTGGCTGCACCGAATCGCTGACGAAATTCGGGTAGGCCATCGCTTCTATGGCATTATGACGCTGGCGATTTATGCGAAAAAATGTGGGATAGACGAGGACGAGCTGCGCCGGGACGCTTTTGCGCTGCTTCGGCCTTATGATGATATGAGCGTGGAGGATATAAACCGCTTCACGAAAGATGATGTGGTGTGTGCCCTGGAGATGTTCAATGAGGACTATGTGACTTTTCCCAGGGACGATATAGCGAAGCTCTCTGGTTTGACTATGCCCGTCAATAAGAGGAACTGGCGTAAGCAATCGGTACATTTACAGGGCGCAAGGGCGATCCAGGAGATCAACGATAGGGCCAATGGTACGAATTGGCGTGAGGGTAATGGTCGCCCATCGGCCCAGGTGCGGGTTTATGAGTGGCGGCAGCAGCACCCGGAGGGGCGCAAGGCCGACTGCCACCGGGAAACTGGCCTTGATCCGAAAACTATCCGAAAATGGTGGGACTGTCCGCCGCCAGCGGTGCGCTTTGAAGATGGGCATATAACAGTGCGGGTGGCTCCCTCCCAGGCATTGAGTGATTTGTTGGTGGAGGATTTCAAAAAGGGGCTGTAACCGCCCCAGAACGCCCTGTACGGCGTTTTTGAGGGTGGGAAGGGTTTTTATATTACCATGCCGAAAAAGAGCCGTAAAAACCGCATAAAATAAGGCTTTTTTAACCCCTAAATGTACACGCTACATTGTTACGCATATCAGAAATTGGTGTTCACAAAGATGTTGCAATAAACATTCGCAACGCACTTGCAAAATGAATGGATATTGAATATAATAAAGGTGCAAGCTATCAGAGAAGAAAGGAGAGCTTTATATGGCAAAAGAAAATATGACGATTAGGATGGAACCGGAGCTGAAAGCACAGGCGGCAGCTCTCTTTAAGTCCCTTGGGATGGATTTGAGTACGGCAACCGGCGTTTTTTACAGGCAGGCACTTCGCTGTCATGGACTTCCCTTTGAAGTCAAGGTTGACGAGCCGAACGCAGTCACCTATGCAGCGATGGAAGCGGCAGAAAAAGATGAGGATATGTATGGGCCGTTTGATAGTGTTGCAGATCTGATGGAGGCGCTGAATGCTTAAGCCGGAGTTTACGGGGCAGTTCAAACGAGATTATAAGCTTGCAATCAAGAGGGGCTGCAATCCGAAAAAATTGGAAGAAGTAGTTACAATGTTGTGTAAGGAGCAGCCGTTGCCGGAGTCATATCGGGATCACGCCCTCACAAATTCCAGAAACTATAAGGACATGAGGGAGTGTCACATTGAGCCGGATTGGCTGCTCGTTTACAAGGTTTATCGAGAGACTTTGATTTTGAAATTGATTAGGACAGGTTCTCATAGCGATTTGTTTTGAGAACGGTGCTGATTTGGAAGCGTGGTGATGATATATGGCGGGTACAATAGCAGAAATTGCGGCAGAATGTGGTGTGTCTGAACAGGCGGTTCGTGGATGGTGTCGGCGAAACCATGTTGCGAAAGATGCGAAAGGAAGTTTCGCAATCAGCGAAAGCCAAAAAACCGCTATATATCAGCATTATTTAGGTGTTGGGCGAAACCAAGTTTCGCAACCAGCGAAAGCAAGTTGCGAAACTTGCGAAACCTCTGAAACGGCGTTGATTTCCATGTTACAGAAAGAATTAGACCGTAAAAATGAGCAGCTTTCTGTAAAGGACAAGCAGATTGAAGAATTGAATGCAAGGCTGGCAGAAATCAGCTCGGCGCTGGTGGTGGCGCAGCAAACTGCCCAGGCCGCCCAGGCACTTCATGCCGGAACAATTCGGCAGCAGCTTACGGATGGTGACGCTGATCCGGATGTACATAGTCAGGAGCCGGAAGAAGCGGAGGAAAAGAAAGGGTGGTTGAGCCGCCTGTTCGGAAGATAAGGACAGGGCTTAAGTACGATATAAGACAAAAGGAGAAATAGCTTATGAAAAAAAGAATGTATGCAGGACTGCTGGCATTGGTGCTGATGTTCAGTGTGACAGCGTGTGGCAAGCCGGCAGAAAACCCAGAACCGGAACAGGGAACACAAGGGACAGAGAATGTCGATAGCTCTGAAAAAAATGAGACACAAGAAAATTCTGATGTTTTAGGCGGAGTCTATCCTGGAGGGGATACCCTTGTAGAAATTCCATTTGGAAGCACAATAAATGGTGAAGCAACTGAGATTTTTACGGTAAAGGTTCCAGAGAACTATATGTGTGGTGCATTTTATAATGACGCAGAAGGAGAAGAACATACTCCTGATATAGCAAATGGTAATGACGAGGTAAAAAAAGCCATTGAAAATGGACTTTTAACATTAGATGGGAAAATACATGATCTTACAGTTTACAGTACAGATGGTTCATCAACCGACGTACTTTATAGTTTCTCTCCATATAGTGAAGAAGAAAATTATGAATTATGGAAAAACAGCACAGAAGATCATAAGGTTATTGAAAGTGATAAACATGAAGCCTTTTATTATGAATCACAAGATGGAAAACGTGTCGTATTGCTTTATGATTTAGGCGAAAAAGGATTTATTCAAGTAAATCTTATTATTGGTAAACTTAAAGATAAAATTGGTATAGACCAGCTTGCGCAGAACATCTATGATTTGATTACGGTAATCGAATAACGGTAATCCTGTACAGCTATGGGGCGCTGCCAGGAGCCGGGCAGGAACAGCGGATTAAAACGGGGTTCTCGCCTGGCTCCTTTAGCCCCCGGCAGGGCGCAAAGCACTTTCATACTGGCAGCCCCAAAAGGGCGGCGGTGTGAAAGTGCTTTTGCGTTACTTTCTCACCAGAAAGTAACAAAGAGGTT
>OLOU01002236.1_pt1 | contig 11390 bp, 9 predicted proteins | sample 1672101 | NCBI WGS metagenome assembly OLOU01 (sample SAMEA3136645, study PRJEB25190) | human gut metagenome | biome: human gut; feature: human-associated habitat; material: faeces | place: Austria | collected 2013
TTCTACCAGAGCCTGCAAGCTATGTCTTCTTTTATGCGGTTTTCAATTTGCGCAACTTATTGTACATTATCAGTGAGACACCATATGTCTCACTCCTTTTTGATTAGTTGAATAACGGCATCAAGACTTGCCTTATGGAAGAATCACTTGGAACCTCTCGCACACCATAGCCAACTACCGTTCCATTCGTATGCTTTCTCAAATGAGGCAATACGAATTCAGTATAGAGGTCTGTAGCAAACGTGTAGTCTCCACGACTCATGAGATGCTTACGGAGATAACCATTCATTATACCTACTGCGTAATCAGCCAACTGAATTCCTGCGCTTTGAGAGCTACATTCTGTCAGCACACCGTGATACACATTTTCGTATTTCACAAAGTCACCATCGACCATCATCCGATGACATGCATCTTTGAGCTGTTTGACTTTATCCTGATTTAGCTCATCCATAATCACTGTGGCAAAGCCATCGGGACGGGCATCCATCTGGATACGCTGAAATGCCTCTTGCATGTGAAATTTCAGCACCTCGTTCTCCGCCTGATAGCATGGCTGGGTGTATGCGCAGGTCACCGTGAATATGAACAGCAGAGAGGGCTTGTCCACCACACGGTTGAAGAACCGGCGATAGTACCCTTTGAGCTTGTCAGGAGTAAAGGATTTCAGAAAATCGGCACGGTATTTTCCTTTTGAGATTTCCCACAAATCTGACCACTTGATTTCTTCGCCAACCGGGACACCATACTTAGTATTGAGCTCCTGAATCTCTCTTTGGAACACACGATAATCGCTGGCAGATAAACGGACATTTGCCCGTATGTAGAAGGGATGGCTGCGACGGAACGACTCAGATGGCCGCTTATTATATGCACCAGCTTCATCAGTAAAAATGTAGTATGCTTCGGCCATCTGCTCACCTTCTACTCTTGTACTTGTTATAATAGGGTTTACTTGGCAGAATTCTCTTGAATGATATTGACCGCAAAATCTTTTGCACCAGAAAGTAATTTACGGCGAAGTGCTTTTTTATTATTTGCATCTTGTTCAGACGCAAACATACTTTTATTCCGCTTAAAAACACCGTTCACCTTATCGCTATCTGCGGGAACTTCAAACACGTTAACTAATAGATGAATAATGTCATCTACAGCAAACCACTCGCCCTTTCCTTCATTGGTGACGATGTACATTGCCATTATAACCTGTTCCTTTGCTCCAGAGAGGTCCTTTACGGCAGGGTAGCTTTTGGTATTCAAATCGTCAGCAGTAATGGATACATACATTTCGGAAATGTTGGAGGTTGACTTTTTCACTTTGGTGCGTGGTTTTTTCTCTCCGGAGTTTTCTTTCGGGACATATGTTTCTATAAATGCAATACCGGCTTCCGTTAACATATAGCACTTACCACTCTTTCCTTCGTCTGCGGTAGCTGCATCCATAATATATCCTTTTTCAGCCAGTCTATTGAGCGACATGCTGGGATTCTTTGGTAATGACCGTCTGGCCTCGGCGTAATACCTTTTCACGTCTTCAATGGAGAAGCACATATTCCTGTTTTTCTTCTCATCGAAATATGCAGCAAACAAGGTGAAATCCTGTTCAGTAAGTTGCCCATATTTTTTCAGAAAAGAAGAAAGGCTGACTCGGGAATAGTCAACGGCATCAGACACCGGTTCCGCTTCTGTATGCCCTGCTTCAAGGAGCGACTGCTGTGGCGCTGTTTCGATGTATGCTTTGTTTTCAGAAACAGATCGGGTTTGCACCATAGCGTTCACGGCAGCAGGTAAAACGGCGTTCATAAAATTAATGCGTTGCTGCTCTACGGCATCGGCCGGGCCTTCGGCTTCAAATTCAATTTCGCCGACTTTATATTTCAGCTTTAAGGTATCGCTCACTTGTTCAATCCTCCTTACATCAAACCGGCTCGGTTATATAAATCTTCCATCATGACGCGGTAATCACGGGATATATTGTCAATATCGAGTTTGCCCGCTGTGTAAGTAATGCTGTGGGCAGAATTATTGCCTACCTCACGAAATGCATCAAAATTTTTTGAAATTCTTGCAGGGATACCAAGCGTTTTATTTTGTGTGGCATCTTTCACAATTCCTTCAAGCATTTTGTGACTGCCATCCGGCTTGGCGATATCAGTTTCTATGCCTTTATTTTGATATGCCAGCACCAACAGCACTTCAAATAGTCTGCGCATAAGAACGGCACACGCATCATAGCAGTTATGACCATAGGTGAAATTGATTTGCTGAATTAGTCTGGTCAAGAAAGGACGCTTTCCGCAAAACTTAGCTTCTTCAATCAACTCATCATGGGATTCAATGGTCACGGTATCTGTCCACAGAGCGCCATAGTCACGCTCCAGTGTCTGTAGTACTGTAGGAACAAACTCTATGGCATTCTTGTTTGCTTTTGAGCCAAGAAATGCCCGTCCTTTGCCCTTCGTTAGATTTGTCTTAAGGCGAGATGTATTGGGCTTGCTAAAACTGCATTCCTCCATCCAAGCGGAAATGTTTGACATTATAAATGTTGTCTCGCCGTCTTCTTTGAAATGGTAAAAGCAAAGCAACTTAGCCCTTTCAACTTCCGTTTTTGCCGCGAGATCCGCGGCCTCCATATATTTTAGTAATTGCACAATTTCACCTCATTCCACCGTGGCTTGTCCGTTCATCAGCATCGGAAGGAGCCAATCGCGGAGTTTTGTGAGTTCGCGATTTTCAGTGCCCTTTTGCTCCTTGAGTGCAAGTAATGTTTTAACTTGAGTGGTAAATGCAGTCACAATATCTTTTGGAGGTATCACAGCAGCAATGTCTAAAAGCGTGTTGATTCGGATGCCTTTGAAAATGCTGCCCGTCGAACTGGATGTTGCGGCCTTTATGAAGGTGTCACTTATAAAGTACATATACAGAAACTCCGAGGTTACGCGGGATGCATTCCGACGAATCGAGAAAACGGATTCGTTGATGTCCCACTTTTCGGGGGGATTTTGGATCAAATAGCATCTGCCGAGTGGTGCAATGCTTGCAAACAAAATATCCCCCACCGAAACATCAGAGCGCTTATGGATGATTTCTCTCGTCTGTTCGTCCACTGTGTCGCAGCCACTGAAATCAATCGTTCCTGAAGTGGTTAAGTTCTTGACTGTGAGATACTGGATGTCACCATTTCCAAGAATAAAATTATCTCTCGGATTCAATCCCGTATTGATGCTGGAAATGACATGGGATAATGGCCGAACATCCCACCCCTTCGGAATCTCCCGCTTGAGCTGGTCATTCCAGACCATTTCGCCCCCGGAGGAACGATAGGACTTGCCCTCTGCGTTCGGGAAATCAAACTGTGTAAACCAGTAGTCGTATAGTGTCTTTGCCATGGCTTCCAGTTCGGTGCAAATACGAGTATTTGTATCAATTTTCTCGTCAATAGTCCCCAGCACCCCGACAACTTTATCTTGATAACTTTTAGGCGGAACTTTGAAATCGAGATGAGAAAGATAGTCGATGTTGATATTGTCCTGGATGCTTCCAGTAACGGAATTTTGGATTGAGTTTCGGATATAAGTAAATACATAGTGCATGAATTTTTCTGACGATTCCGATGGAAATGCAGAAAATCCAACTACGCTATCTGGAAAGCACATGGGGTATCCAAGAATGGCAGTTTCTGCTATATTTGCAGCAATCGTAATACATAGCGTCCCTGCATCCCACAGTTTACTTTGTGCCAAACCGAACTCGCCGTATTCCTGTTCATGACTGGTGATGTATAGATTGGCAGCCTTCACCTCACCCGTTTGAATCAAGGGATAGCCGCCGCCCTCATACAACCGTTCATCATCTCGCGGTCTATGTTTTGATTTACCCCTTGCAAATGTGCCAAGTTCAGAAAGCTTTTTGGTGTTCCAGTGCGAGTTATATCTTGTTTCGTTATATATCATACGATAACCCCGCCAAAGCACGATCAATAGCATCATCGAGAGCATTTGATTTATCAGCCAATTCTCTCAATGTTTTCCTATATTGATCTATTTTTTCAATGAATTCTTCATGAGAAATCTCTGCGTACTCAATAGTTGCCTCAAAATACTGTCCAGGAGAAATGGAAAACTTTTTCGCCTTTATATCTGCATAGCTAACTGTCACACTAAAACCAGCTTCAGATTTTCTTTCGTTAAAGGTATCGACAATTCGTATTATTTCGTCATCGCCCAAAACCGTACGTTGATTCTTGCCATCCACTTTTTCCTTTGTTCCAAGATTAGAGGCATCCATCAAGAGTACACTCCCTTCTGTGTTTTCACGGTCAACAAACAAGATGGATACATTTGTGCCAGTGGTAGCAAAGATGTTAGAGGGCATAGAAATCACACCGCGAAGCATCTTTTCTTTTACCAAATACTCTCGGATCTTTTTTGCAATTCCCGATTTGGTCAAAAAACCTGTCGGAACAACAATCGCTGCTTTTCCCTTGGGGGCAAGTGAGTATAAAATGTGCTGGATAAACAGCAGATAGACTGCCATTTTTTCTATGTCCTTTTTGGGAATACTCGGCACTCCTGCGAAAAAACGCTTCTTGTGATTATCTCCTGCCAATGTATCCCTACTGTCAGAGAAGTCCATGTTAAAAGGCGGATTGCTGACAATATAGTCAAACGTGGCAAGCCCGTCGCCTTTGGCGTTTTTGTGATAAGGCCGCAACAAAGTATCGTCATGTACGACATTGGGCAGCGAGTGGACGAGATTATTGAGAATCAGGTTCAAGCGCAGGAACTCGTTGGACTTCTGGGAGATGTCCTGGGTATAGATGGTGCAGTTGCTTTCGCCGATTTCGTGGGCCAATGCCAGCACCAGTGTGCCCGAGCCTGCGGCTGGGTCATACACCGTCACATTCTTTGCGCCGTTAGGTACCATGATTTTTGCAATGATGTTGGCGATGGAATGTGGCGTATAGTATTCGGCGTACTTACCGAAATCCTTATTGTAGTCCTTGATCAGATACTCGAATATTTGAGCAAAGAAATCGTACTTCTGCTCAAACACACTATCGAAGCTGCATTCAGCAATCTTGTCGATGATAGCACGGCAGAAATCGTCCTTCTTCTCAGCCTCAATCACATGCTGGGAGATACCGCTGAACAAGCGCATCTTGGACTGGCCGCCAGTCCGGACAGAAAAGATGTCGATGTTGTATGTAGCAATATCCAGCAGTGTATCATCAAAGACCATATGAAAATTTTCTTCATTCTTACGGTTGAACAGGTAAGAGATAAAATGAGTCTGCTTCAGTTTTGCAGTATCCGGGTCAAAACCAAGCAGGAACAGTTCATAGTCATCATCGGTCATCTGGGCGAGTTGCTTTTCGGCATCTGCCGGGGACAGCTTTGCCAGCGCAGGCTCTACTCGCTTCGCTTCGAAAAGGAACTTGTCGTTGAGGAACTTGTAAAGGAAAACCTCAGTGATGATCTTGTACTCGCTGGAGGCATTACCCAAACCAAAATTGGTACATACGGCCTTCAGACTATCGATCATCTGCTTGGTTTGTAGAGTAATATTGGAATCCATTATGATGCAAAATTCCTTTCCGTAAAGTATTCGTTGGAAATACAGGTGCCGATATACTTAATCTGCGCAGCAGAGTATTTCAGATGCTGGGCATCAAGCTCCTGCTTAATCATCGGGAACATGCCCTGCATGAAGTAAGGCTCGTTGTCCATCAAGTGACTATTGGAAAGCACTTGGGAATCCACCCGGTGCTTCAGGTGCGTAAGGACTTGATGCAGTACGACATCCCCAGCAATAGGAGGCGGCGTTTCACGCAGGCGTTTATGGGTACGCATGAATTTCACATCGCCATCGTATTTAGCCGCCAACATCTGGTCAGCAAGATTCTTTTGCTCGGCCAGTTTACGGATGCGCTCCAAGGCTTCGATATCCGCTGTCATTTCGGCAGCGGTCAATTCCTCGATATTCTTCTTAGCCAGCAAACGCTGCAATTCTTCCAGTAGTGTGACGTACTCAGGATCTTTTGGGTCGAGCGTATGCAGAACGGCCTTGCGGGTCCGATTGAGGGTATCCTGATATTTATCAGCAATCACCAGTTCTTTCTCGGAAACCTTGCGGAAATGGAACTCAATTTCGTCCATAGCAAGGTTCAGAATAGCGCTCATATCCTGGGCTTCTTCAAGGAGTTTCTTCTGGTTAATAAGCGCAATCCTATTGCAGACCTCGCTATAAAGGGCACTGATGTTGTTCAGGTCAAATTGGTCAGCCAGTTCGTCATAGCCGAACAGTTTTGCAACATTGAACAATTCTTTATACAGTTCCAATGCACGGCGGAGCTGTATGAGATCCTGTTTATCGTCTATGGCAGAAATCTGCTGTGAGAACACCTCCGCATTTCCAGTATCATACAGGAACAGTACGTCCTTAATGTCCTGCAAGTCTGCTTCAATTGTCTCCGGGGATTTGAAGATGTTATCATACTGTTTGAACTCATCGCCCAGTTCGGCCTGAAGCTCATCGAAATATGCTTTATTGGTCTTATCAAATTCCGCACGGATATCCGCAAAATCGACCACATAACCGTATCGATAATTCTTGTAGGGCCGGTTAACCCGGGTCAAGGCCTGTAACAGATTGTGGTCTTTGATCATACGTCCCAAGTAGAGTTTCTTCAGCCGAGGAGCATCAAAGCCGGTCAGCAACATGTTGTAGACCACGAGGAAGTCAATCGTGCCTTTTTTGAAGGCATCTATGTTGTCTTTTCGGGTCTCTTTGTCGTCTGCATCATGCAAAATCAATGCCGCAGAACAGGGATAGGATTTTAGCTCTTCAAAAATCGCACGCGCCTGCTCGGAAGAATCGCAGACGATCATACCACCGATGGATTCATCGTTCATGGCGATACGGCTCTTGCGGAAATCGTCCGTAATATACTCGACCAAGGCAGAAACATATTTCGGATGGGCGTACATCTCTTTCTTATCGAGAGAGCCTTTGAGCATCTCAATTTCTTCCAATGCTTTTTGCAGCTTTTTCTTATAGGTAGTTTCAATGCCTTCGCGAATCAATTTGAGAGTATATCCATCAGCAATAGAGCGATTGTAGTAATATTTGTGGATATAATTACCGAACACAGACTTGGAATCATATTTTTGGCCTGCAATCGGCTTTCCATCATCATCGTAAATCGTACCAATCAGTGGCGTGCCAGTCAATGCGATCATAACCGCTTCTCGGTCGGAGGAAAGCAGATTGGCCAGGAAGGATCCGGTAGGTTTATAGCTGCGGTGGGCTTCATCCAAGAAATAGATGCGCTGTACATTTACTGCATAGTCGGACTGTTTCGCAATGGATTCCTTGGAGAACTTCTGAATATTGACCACCGTGATCGTAGGTTTGCCGGTGTTGTTGACTGTTCCGGTGGAATGGATGTTTTTGATGAAGTCTTCCTTGGAATTGATTTCCTCTACATGAAGTCCACGAGCACGGAACTCATTGGCCGCCTGTGTCAATAGGTCAAGACGGTCTACGATGAAATAGAATTTTGCAATCGTTCCATGCTTCTGATAGTAGTCGGTCAGATAACGGACATTGTAATAGGCAAGCGCTGTTTTACCACTGCCCTGGGTATGCCAAATGATGCCGTTTTTTACCCCGGCATTCAATTTGTTTTCGATTGCTTTAGTAGCAAAGAACTGTGGATACCGCATCAGATGTTTTTCCAGATGGGTGATACCATTTTCATCTGTCCGTTCTACATAAGCGATTGCATATTTCAAGAAAGTTAGAATACGCTCAAACGAAAAAAGCGAAGTGATGATTCTATTGGTAGGCGAAACTGGGGAACTATTTGTTACATACTCCGGGCTATACTTGATGCTACTCAGATTGTTATCGGTCAGAATGAAATTTTCAACCGCCTCATCCTTCTCTGGCACGGAAGTCAGGAGCTTTTCGTCTTCCTCTCGGAAATGACTAAAAAACAGCTTCTCATAGCTGATGGTGGAGTAGAATGCTCCTTCCAGAGGGACGGCTTCGGTGTCATCATATTCGCTGTTGTTGGAAAAGACCATAATTTGTATCAAGTTGATAAAGCGCCTAAACTTTTTATTTTTAACACGCATCAGCATACGGTCATATTCAGCCTTGATTCCACCCTTGTTATTGGGCTTCTTTACCTCAATAAAAGCCAGAGGAAGACCGTTGATCAGCGGTGTGATATCAGGGCGGAATTCATCAGAACCATTCTTGCAAGTCATCTCTGTGACCACATGATAAGAGTTGACTGTCCCTCCGAAATCTTCAAAATCAATCAGTTTCAAGCCGTTGTATCCATTGATGAGAACGGAATAAAACTTCCTGCCCAAATCATCGTTTTCCAGCATCGCTTTCAAAGCATTGACAATTTTCTGGACATCTGTGGTAGTCAAGGAAGTAGCATTGATCCGATTGATTGCATCACAAAGAACATCGACCAAAATGTTGGTATCGTCGTCGATGACTCCTTCATATTTTCTCAGAGAGATGTATTTATATCCCAGACGAGTGAAATGCACCAATGCAGGAATTTTGACTCGAGAGTTTTCATTGTGCGGCATTGTGCAATCCTCCTTTGTGGCAGAATTAGTTTTTTCCTTATGATTTCAACTTATAAATGCGGTTTCGATTGCTGCCCTCTGCAACAATCGTTCCCTCAACAATCATCTCGCTGAGTATCCGTCTTGCTCTTGCGTCTTTAACGCCGAGCATATTGGAAATATCTGAGCATTTTGCAGAAGCATGATCTGTAAGATATTCAAGGATGGCGATTTTTTGTGAGGCGGTTTTTGTACCTTTATCGCCATTTTTTATCGCTACTTCTTTATCGCTACTTTCTTTTTTGAGTAGCGATAATGATAGAATAATTCTGTCCGGTTCAGAGAGCTCCGCGATAACTGGCTCTTTCCACCCCTGCTCACGCCAGACACGGAATATATTCGGAATACCACTTCCGGCACGCTCACCAATATCGATTAGGTTGAACATCTTCAGCATGGTTCCGTTGCGGGGATCAGAGACACCGCCGCTCTTTGCCGCGTCGATTTCGATACGGAACCCGCCAGGATTAGCCATGGTGATGGAATCGCGCTTTTTGATGATGACCAGCCCTTGTCTGCCATAATAATCGGCATTCACCAAACAGTTGGCCAGTGCTTCACGCAGAGCCTGATGCACTGGGGTATCATCTACACGAGTACCTCCGTCCATTTTGAATGGAACTTTGATATCCTGGATCAGTCTGTTGTAGACCCGGAAATAGAAGTCGTACACATTGCCGCTCCAGTCGCCGGAGGAGGAAATGATGCGGTCAGTCCAGCGGGTGTCAGCATCGTACTGTTCCTGATAGTCCAGGAAGTAGGCATTAAATTCCCGCACGATGTCGTATTCGTTGCCGAACATGAGAAGTCCTGCGGAGGTGGGATGCTTTTTCCCATCAGAGCCGATACCGACAGCACCAAGTTTCAGGAGGAAATCTTCATCCTCCAAGACTTCCCACACATGGCCGGGGCGAGAGAGGCGCATTCTCTGGCGATAGCTGCGGACGCTCTCCTTGTTGAATACGGTCATATCCATTTCATCGAGGACGAGCATATCCTGAGTTTTCACAGAAGCATCCCGCACCATAGCCTGATATTCCTCCTTGGTGCAGCGATAGTCGCCCTCACCGTTACGGCGGTATGTGCAGAGCGGATTTCCGTCCACATACACCGGTTTATAGGAGCGTTCCGCGCGGGGAACATTGATGACCACGATATGATTGCCGTCGACTTCCTGCACAAATACATCCTTGGAGGACAGCACATTCACGCTGGTCTTGTTGGGATTGTTGACGATGTCCCAGAACTCCTTGATGAGTCTGTCAGGGTCTGGCAGATCTACCGTGTGCAAGGATTTATCCGCCCATTCTTCCACGCCCAACAGGATAATGCCGCCGTGGGTATTGGCAAAAGCGGAATAGGTTTCCCAAATGCTCTTGGGAAGCCCGCCAAGGGCTTTCTTGGCCTCAATACGGTTATTCTCCCGATATTGCTCGATTTTGGAAAAGTCAATCATGGTTTTCCTCCTTTACGAGCTCTATGATATCGCAGAAGTCGCAATCCAGCACGGTACAGATTTTCATCAGGATTTCTGTACTGACATGCTGGTTCTTGCCCAGTTTGGCAAGGGCGGTCGTAGACATACCGGTAGCCAGACGCAGATCCTTCTTTTTCATGTTTTTATCAATCAGGAGTTTCCACAGCTTATTATAACAAATCGTCATCGTAACACCTCGTGTCAGAGTATACACTAATACAGGTTAATTCTAACACAGCAGCTTCAGTTTGTCTATTGAAAATCCAATTTTCAGATTCGTGATGTCCTTTCCAGACGAGAGATTTTGAATTATAAACTGGCAAAGGATAACCGCAGGAATGCTTTTTTGCTCTCCTGCGGTTATTTCATTGTTTATGCGGCGCAATTTTTGAGGTCAGCCCATGATGCCGATTTTATTGCCGTTCTCGTACATATCCTCGGCGTACTCGACATGGTTGGGGCCTTCACTTCGTATCCAGCCGAAGCCGGGGACATAGACCATATCCGCCAGTTCGTTATCGTTAGCTATTGGCTCCGGTGCCGATTCAGACTGCGTAGGATGTACCGGAGCGGGTTCTGTCTGCATAGGAGGTGCAGTTTTTTGTTCCGCTTCGAATTGCTTTTCTATTTCCGGTGCAGGGATGGGCAACTCCTTGGCGGCCACTTCCGGGGCTGATTCAGCTTCCGGCATTCCCGACTCTTGCTTTTCTGTGATTGCTGGCAATATTAGTTCTTCCGGCTCCGGAAGTGTCGGCCGTGGAGTGGTCACGTTGGCCGTTTCGCTCGGCGTGGGTGGTTTCTCGACCTTTTCGGTCTGTGGCCACACGGCGGCACACAGGGCAAGACAGGCGGTGATTGCCGCGGTAACGATGATTCTCTTTTTCATTTTGGTTCCTCCTCTTTGGATGTAAAATGATTGAGTTCTGTGGACAACTCACCTTTTGCGGAATAGCTATCAGAATTTCAGAAAACTGTCCAGAATATTTGCCGCCTGCTGAAGCTCGCCCTGAGTGGCTTCGTTTGGTATATCCTCATTCTTTTTTGCTGCGCTGGACAGATAGGGCTCATAGTTCTGCCGGGTGATCGCGGGGCGGTAGTGCCCAAGCATCTTTGCCACTTCCTTGGTATCCATGCCGGTCTTTAGAGCAAGGATGGCGCAGGTATGGCGGAGATCCGTGAATCGGATATGGTCGATTCCCGCTTCCTTGATGATCTCGTTATGCATCCGGCGCACCATCTGCGGCGAGTAAGGTTTCAGC
>OLOU01002253.1_pt1 | contig 11299 bp, 7 predicted proteins | sample 1672101 | NCBI WGS metagenome assembly OLOU01 (sample SAMEA3136645, study PRJEB25190) | human gut metagenome | biome: human gut; feature: human-associated habitat; material: faeces | place: Austria | collected 2013
CGCAGATCCCCATGGCGGTGGTCGGCATCGTGATGAAGTTCTTCCAGATCGTCATATCCATCGTGGTCGGCATGGCAGCGGGGTGCATCCCCATTGTGGGCTACAACATGGGCGCGGAGAAAAAGATGCGTGTCCGGGAGCTGTTCACCAGACTGCTGATCGCAGAAGCGCTGGTGGGCGCGGCGGCGCTGGTGCTGGCCGAGGGCTTCCCCCGGCAGCTGATCGCCATTTTCGGCGCGGCCAATGAGAGCAGTTACTATACAGATTTTGCCATTAAGGCCTTCCGTGTGTACCTGTGCATGATGGTGCTGGCCTGCGTTAACAAGGCGTGCTTCATCTTTTTGCAGGCGGTGGGCAAGGCGCTTCCCTCCACGCTGCTGTCCATGTTCCGGGAGGTGGTGTTCGGCGTCGGATTCGCGCTGCTGCTGCCGGTGTTCTTCGGGCTGGACGGTGTGCTGTATTCCATGCCGGTCTCGGATGTCCTGACCTTCGCCATATCGGCGGTCATCATAGGGAAAACCTACCGGGAACTGAATGCGTAAAACCTGAAAAGGCGCTGTCTCACGGTTTTGTGAGACAGCGCCTTTTATGGAGGAAGGGGAGTTATCTGAAGTATTTGACCGCCGCTTCAAACATGCGGATGTTGTACTCGCCGGGGACGTTCTTGTACAGGCCGGAGCCGATGCGCTCGCTGTGGCCCATTTTGCCGAAGACCCGGCCGTCGGGGGACGTGATGCCCTCGATGGCGTACAGAGAGCCGTTGGGGTTGAAGTGGACGTCGGCGGTGGCGTTGCCCTCCAGATCAACGTACTGGGTGGCGATCTGGCCGTTGGCCGCCAGCTGACGGATCAGCTCTTCGGATGCCAGGAACTTGCCCTCGCCGTGGGAAATGGGGACGCTGTACACATCGCCCACGTTGGTCAGTGCCAGCCACGGGGATTTGTTGGAGGCGACCCGGGTGCGGACAATGCGGCTCTGGTGGCGGGAGATGTTGTTGAAGGTCAGGGTGGGGCAGGTCTCGTCGGTGTCGATGATTTTGCCGTAGGGTACTAACCCCAGCTTGATCAGCGCCTGGAAGCCGTTGCAGATGCCGCACATCAGGCCGTCCCGCTGCTCCAGAAGGGCGGTGACGCCCTCCTTGACGGCGGCGTTGCGGAAGAACGCGGTGATGAACTTGCCGGAGCCGTCCGGCTCGTCGCCGCCGGAGAAGCCGCCGGGGATGAACACCATCTGGGCGGTTTTCAGTTCGTTCGCAAAGCGATCCACGCTGCGGGCAATCCCGTCGGCGCTCAGGTTGTTGATGACGATGATCTCCGGCTCCGCCCCGGCGTCCCGGACGGCCTTGGCGGAGTCGTATTCACAGTTGGTGCCGGGGAAGGCGGGGATCAGCACCTTGGGCTTGGCAACCTTGACGGCGGGGGCTTTCCGCTGGGTGGCCTCATAGGAGAAGGTCTCCATGCTCTGCGCCGGGGTGGGGATGTTGCAGGCGTAGACGGATTCCAGCTTGTCTTCGTAGGCACCGAGAACCTGAGCTTGGGACAGAGTCTCGCCACGATAGGAGAAGCTGCCGTCAGCGGTGGTGACGCCAAGAACTTTGCCCACGGTGCCGTCCGCCATTTCCAGCACGAAGCTGCCGTAGGCGTAGCCGAACAGCTCGTCAAGGGTCAGTGCGTCGTCGAAGGCAAAGCCGAAGCCGTTGCCGAAGCCCATCTTCATCACGGCCTCCGCGATGCCGCCCATGCCGGGGGTGTAGGCGGCCACGGCCTTGCCGCTGCGAAGGAGTTCGGTGACGGTATCGAAGGTTTCCAGCAGGGAAGCGGTTTCGGGCAGGCCGTTTTCGTCGTAGGCGGGGGTCAGCAGGCAGACCCTGTGACCCGCGGCCTTGAATTCGGGGGAGACGACCTCACCGGTTTTGCCGGTGGTGACGGCGAAGGAGACCAGCGTGGGCGGTACGTCCAGCTTCTCGAAGGAGCCGGACATGGAGTCCTTGCCGCCGATGGCACCGATGCCAAGCTCCATCTGCGCCCGGAACGCACCCAGCAGCGCGGCAAGGGGCTTGCCCCAGCGCTTGGGGTCCTTGCCGAGGCGCTCAAAATACTCCTGGAAGGTCAGGTAGGTGTCCTGGAAGGACGCGCCGGAGGCGATGAGCTTACACACGGACTCCACCACAGCCAGATACGCGCCGTGATAGGGAGAAGCGGAGGTGATGAAGGGGTTATAGCCGAAGGCCATGAAGGAGCAATCGTCGGTGTGCTTCTTCTCCACGGAGATTTTCTGCACCATGGCCTGAATGGGGGTGAGCTGGTATTTTCCGCCGAAGGGCATCAGCACGGTGCCCGCGCCGATGGTGGAGTCGAACCGCTCGGAGAGCCCCTGCCGCGAGCAGACGTTCAGATCCTGCGCCAGATCGCGGAGGCCTCCGCCGAAGTCCGCGGGGATGGTCTTATCGAAGGACTGCGGTTTTTCGACGAGGACGTCGATGTGCTTTTCCGCACCGTTGGAGCTGAGGAAGGCGCGGCTGACGTCCACGATCGTCCTGCCATTCCAGTGCATGACAAGGCGCGGACTCTCCGTCACGCGCGCGACGATCGTCGCCTCGAGGTTCTCGCCGTCGGCGAGGGCGAGGAAGCGCCCGGCATCCTCCACCGCGACCACGACGGCCATGCGCTCCTGCGATTCACTGATCGCGAGCTCCGTGCCGTCGAGGCCCTCATACTTCTTTGGTACCGCGTTGAGGTCGATGTCCAGCCCGTCGGCCAGCTCGCCGATGGCGACGGACACACCGCCCGCGCCGAAGTCGTTGCAGCGCTTGATCATGCGGCAGGCTTCGGCGTTGCGAAACAGGCGCTGGAGCTTGCGCTCCTCGGGGGCGTTGCCCTTCTGCACCTCCGCACCGCAGCTCTCGAGCGACTGCACCGTGTGCGACTTGGACGCGCCCGTTGCGCCGCCGCAGCCGTCGCGGCCCGTGCGCCCGCCGAGCAGGATCACGACGTCGCCGCTCTGAGGCCGCTCGCGGCGGACATTGGCCGCCGGGGCCGCGGCGATGACCGCGCCGATCTCCATGCGCTTGGCCGCGTAGCCGGGGTGATAGAGCTCATCGACGATGCCGGTGGCAAGGCCGATCTGGTTGCCGTAGGAGGCATAGCCCGCGGCGGCGGTCTGGCAGATTGTCCGCTGGGGGAGCTTGCCGGGGAGCGTCTCGCTCACGGGCTGCAGGGGGCTGGCCGCGCCCGTCAGGCGCATCGCGCCGTAGACATATGAGCGGCCGGAGAGCGGGTCGCGGATCGCGCCGCCGACGCAGGTGGCCGCGCCGCCGAAGGGCTCGATCTCCGTGGGGTGGTTGTGCGTCTCGTTCTTGAACAGCAGCAGCCACGGCTCGGCCTTTCCGTCGACCTCGACGGTGATCTTCACCGTGCAGGCGTTGATCTCCTCGGACTCGTCGAGCTTGTCGAGCTTGCCGGTCCGGCGCAGATACTTCACCGCGAGCGTCGCCACGTCCATGAGGTTCACGGGCTTTGTGCGGCCGAGCTGCTCACGCGTTTTGAGATAGTCCTGATACGTCTTCTCCGCCAGCGGATCCTCGAAGGTCACGCAGTCGAGTGTGGTGGAGAACGTCGTGTGGCGGCAGTGATCGGACCAGTAGGTGTCGATCATGCGCAGCTCCGTGATGGTCGGGTCGCGCTGCTCCGTCCGGAAATAGTCCCGGCAGAAGCGGATGTCGTCGAGATCCATCGCAAGGCCGCGCTCTTCGATCAGCTGCGCGAGTTCCTCGTCGCTGCGGGAGCAAAAGCCCGTGAGTGTCTCGACCTCCGTGGGAATCTCATAGCGGATCTCCAGCGTCTCGGGCAGCGCCAGCGACGCCTCGCGCGAGTCGACGGGGTTGATGACGTGCTTTTTGACGGCCGCAAGCTCCGCGTCCGTCAGCGCACCGTAGAGCAGGTACACGCGCGCCGTGCGCACGTCCGGCCGCTCGCCCTGCGAGATGATCTGGATGCACTGCGCGGCAGAGTCTGCCCGCTGGTCGAACTGACCCGGCAGATACTCCACGGCGAACACGCTCGCCCCGTCCGTGTCGGCCTCGCGCGTGACGAGGTCGACCTGCGGCTCGGAGAACACCGTCTTCACGGCGTAGTCAAACAGCTCCGGCGTGATGTGCTCCACGTCATAGCGGTTCAGGATGCGCACCCGCTCGAGGTGCTCCACGCCGGGCAGCTGCTTGGCCTCGTTCAGCAGGCTGCGCGCGTCGTTGGCCAGCTCCGGCTTTTTTTCAACAAATACACGGTATACCATGTTACTTTTCCTCCCTGAGCGCCTGCAGCGCGCGTGCGCCGATGTCGCGGCGGTAATATGCGTTTTCAAAGTGGACGTGCCCGACGCGCTCATAGGCAGCCTGCACGGCCTGCCCGAGCGTCGGCTGCACGGCGGTGACGCCCGCCACGCGTCCGCCGGAGGTGACGAGCACCCCGTCCTCGCGCAGCTTCGCGCCGGCGACGAATGTGTGCGCCGCGGCGTCGGCATCCATCGTGAGCGGGAAGCCTGTCTCGTAGCTCTGCGGATAGCCCTGCGAGGCCATGACGACGCAGCAGCACGCGCTCCCGGTCTTGAAGCGTACGGGCGTATCCTTCAGGGTGCCGTTCGTCGTCGCCTGCATGACGGTAAGCAGGTCGCTCTCGAGCAGGGGGAGAACCACCTGCGTCTCGGGGTCGCCGAAGCGGCAGTTGTATTCGATGACTTTCGGGCCGTCCGGTGTCAGCATCAGGCCGAAGTACAGGCAGCCGCGGAACGTGCGCCCCTCGGCGCGCATGGCGCGGATCGTCGGGAGAAAGATCTTCTCCATGCACTCGGCCGCGATCTCGTCGGTATAGAACGGGTTCGGCGCGATCGTGCCCATGCCGCCGGTGTTAAGACCCTCGTCGCCGTCGAGCGCGCGCTTGTGGTCCATGGAGGAGACCATCGGCACGAGCGTCTCGCCGTCCGTGAACGACAGCACCGACACCTCCGGCCCCGTCAGGAACTCCTCGATCACAACGTGGCGGCCGCTCTCGCCGAAGCGCCCGTCGCGCATCATGGAGACAACAGCCTCCTTCGCCTCCTCGCGGCTCTGCGCGATGATAACGCCCTTGCCGAGGGCGAGACCGTCCGCCTTCACGACGACCGGCACGGGGGCCGTGTCGAGATACGCAAGCGCCGCGTCCATGTCGTCGAACGTCTCATAGGCCGCCGTGGGGATGCCGTATTTCTTCATGAGATGCTTGGAAAAGACCTTGCTGCCCTCGATGATGGCCGCCGCGCGGTTCGGGCCGAAGCACGGGATACCCGCCGCCGTCAGCGCGTCCACCGCGCCGAGCACCAGCGGATCGTCCGGCGCGACCACGGCATAGTCGACCTGCTCGCGCTGCGCGAGGGCGACCAGCCCGTCAATATCCTTCGCCCCGACCGGCACGCACACCGCGTCGGCGGCGATGCCGCCGTTGCCGGGTGCGGCAATGATCTGTGTCACGGAGGGGTTCTCCTTCAGCTTTTTGATGATGGCGTGCTCGCGCCCGCCGCCGCCTACAACCAGAAGCTTCATTCCGGCACTCCTTTCGCTCTGTCCGTTAATGGTGGAACAGCCGCAGACCCGTAAAGGCCATGACCATTCCGTACTTGTCGCAGCAGTCGATCACCGCGTCGTCGCGGATGGAGCCACCGGGCTGGGCGATGTAGCGCACGCCGCTGCGGTGCGCGCGCTCGATGTTGTCGCTGAAGGGGAAGAACGCGTCCGAGCCCAGCGCCACGCCGTCGATTCCGGCGAGATAGGCCGCGGCCTCCTCGGCCGTCAGCGGCTCGGGGCGGGTCTGGAAGTACTTCTGCCAGATGCCCTCGGCGCAGACGTCCTCCTCGTTCTTGTTGATATAGCCGTCGATGACGTTGTCGCGCTCGGCGCGGCCGAGCTGCGGCAGGAACGGCAGGTTGAGCACCTTGTCGCACTGGCGCAGGTGCCAGGTGTCGGCCTTGCCGCCGGCAAGGCGCGTGCAGTGGATGCGGGACTGCTGCCCCGCACCGACGCCGATGGCCTGTCCGTCCACGGCGTAGCACACGGAGTTCGACTGGGTATATTTCAGCGTGATGAGCGCGACGAGCAGGTCGCGCTTGGCGCTTGCGGGCAGGTCGGTGTTCTTCGTCACGAGCTTTTCAAGGAGCGCCTCGTCGATGCGGCAGTTGTTGTGCCCCTGCTCGAACGTCACACCGAACACCTGCTTGCATTCGAGCGCGGCGGGCTCATAGTCGGGGTCAACCTGTACGATGTTGTAGCTGCCTTTGCGCTTGGCGCGCAGAATCTCGAGCGCCTCCGGCTCATAGCCTGGGGCGATGATGCCGTCGGACACCTCGCGCTTGATGAGCTTCGCCGTCGTCACGTCGCATACGTCCGACAGGGCGATCCAGTCGCCGAAAGAGCTCATGCGGTCCGTGCCACGGGCGCGGGCATAGGCGCAGGCGAGGGGCGAGTCGTCCAGCCCCTCGATGTCCGAGACGAAGCAGGCGCGCTTGAGCTTTTCCGGCAGCGGCAGACCCAGCGCCGCGCTCGTGGGGCTGACGTGCTTGAACGAGGCCGCGCAGGGCAGACCCGTCGCCGCGCGCAGCTCGCGCACGAGCTGCCACGAGTTGAACGCGTCGAGAAAGTTGATATATCCCGGACGGCCGCAGAGAATCTGCACCGGCAGCTCCGCACCGCCCTCCATATAGATGCGGGCGGGCTTCTGGTTGGGGTTGCAGCCGTATTTCAGTTCAAATTCCTTCATGAATGACTCTCCTTTCCGATGTTAAACGCGCAGCTCCGCATGAATCTCGCCGCCGCTGCAGCGGTCGAGGATGGGCTGCGCCACGCCGCGCAGGAACTCCTCCACCTGCGAGACGCTGCGCCCGATATAGAGCGCCGGGTCGAGCTGGGAGACGATCTCCTCGCGGCTGAGCGGGAAGAGCGGGTCGGCCGCGATGCGGTCGATGAGGTCATTCGCCCCGCCCTCGAGCTTGACGCGCCGCGCCGCCGCGTGCGAGTGGACGCGCAGCGCCTCGTGCAGCTCCTGACGGTTGCCGCCGCGCTTGACGCTCTCCATCATGATGTTCTCGGTCGCCATGAAGGGGAGCTTTTCCATCACGCGGCGTGTCACGACGCGGTCGTAGACGACGAGCCCCTGCGTGATGTTGATGTAGATGTTCAGAATGGCGTCCACGGCCAGAAAGGCCTCGGAGACCGAGATGCGCTTGTTCGCACTGTCGTCGAGCGTGCGCTCGAACCACTGGGTGCCGGCGGTCATGGCCGGGTTGATGCTGTCGGCGATGACGTAGCGCGCGAGCGACGAGATGCGCTCGCTGCGCATGGGGTTGCGCTTGTAGGGCATGGCGCTCGAGCCGATCTGGTGCGCCTCGAACGGCTCCTCCATCTCCTCGAACGACTGCAGCAGGCGCAGGTCGTTGGAGAATTTATAGGCGCTCTGGGCAAAGCCGGAGAGCACCGAGAGAAAATATGCGTCGACCTTGCGCGAATACGTCTGGCCGGAGACGGGGACGCAGGCGGCAAAGCCCATCTCCCCGGCGATGAGCTGCTCGAGACGGCACACCTTCTCCTCGTCGCCCGCGAACAGCTCCATGAAGCTCGCCTGCGTGCCGGTGGTGCCCTTGCTGCCGAGCAGGCGCAGCCGCCCAAGCTGGAACTCAAGGTTTTCGATGTCCTGCGTCAGCTCGTACATCCAGAGCGTTGCGCGCTTGCCGACGGTCGTGAGCTGCGCGGGCTGGAGGTGGGTATAGGCAAGGCACGGCAGCGCCTTGTACTGTTCGGCGAACGCCGCGAGGTTGCGCAGCACCTGCGCCGCCTTGCGCAGCACGAGCTGCGACGCTTCACGCAGGATAATGACGTCCGTGTTGTCGCCGACGTAGCAGCTCGTCGCGCCGAGGTGGATGATCGGCTCGGCCTTGGGGCACTGCCTGCCGAAGGCGTAGACGTGCGCCATCACGTCGTGGCGCACCTCGCGCTCGCGCGCTTCGGCTGTGGCGTAGTCGATGTCGTCCTTGTGTGCTTCCATCTCGGCGATCTGCTCGTCCGTGATGTCGAGCCCCAGCGCCTGCTCGGCGCGCGCCAGCGCGATCCAGAGCCGCCGCCACGTGCGGAACTTGAAGTTTTCGGAGAAGATATGCTGCATCTCGGCGCTTGCGTAGCGCGTGGAGAGGGGGGAGATGTAGCTGTCCTTGTTATTCGCCACGGCGCGCACCTCCCAGAGCGTTCTTGTTGATCAGGCGGCGCTCGGTGCGGCCGCTCTCCAGATCCACCATCCGTACATAGAGCGCGATGCGGTTTTCCTCGTTGAGGCTCTCCCACAGCTGCTGCGTCAGCTCGTCGATGTCCTGGGGGATGGCCATGCGCTCGGGCTCGCCCTGAAACGTCGGGAGGGGGTTGCCGTCGCCGACATAGGTGTGCAGGAAGTGCCCCACGCCCGGCAGCGCCGGGTAGCAGAAGTGGTAGCGGCTGCAGGCGCTGCCCGCGGCGTCCGCGCTCTTGAGAATGCTCATCTCATAGCGGAAGTCCCTGCCGACGAAGGTGACCATGCCGCTGATGCGGGGGGTGAAGTTCGGCGCGTCCGGCTCGAAGCAGCGGCTCTCGAGCGCCTTTTCAAAGCTCTGGCCGCGCGCGAGACCCTCGCAGATGGTGTCGGTCTGGTCGCCGTTCGTCACGATGAGGTGGCCGCCCATGCGGCGCACCGCCGCGTAGATGATGAGCGACGGATCCTCGACCTTCGACTCGTCGAAGGGACGGGTGTAGACCGTGCCGCCGTCCTCGGTGAAGATGCGGTTGCGGCTGTTGGCGCTGCGCCCCATGATGAAATAGGCCACGGCGGCCTTTTTGCCGTCCGGGGTCTTGCCGATGACGATGCCGCGGCCGGCATAGCTGTTGCCCGCGAGCAGCTCACGCGGGGTTTTCAGTTCGTAGACGTTCATGCCCTGCTCCCTCCTTTTTCTGCCTGCAGCCGCGCGGCGACCATCTCCGCCGCCTGCGGCAGCAGGATCCATTCGGCCTGCTCCATCACGCGCCGCTGCAGCGTCTGCGGCGTGTCGTCCGGCAGCACCTCCACCGCCTTCTGCAGCAGAATCCGGCCGCCGTCCGGAATTTCATTGACATAGTGTACCGTCGCACCCGTCACCTTCACGCCGCGCGTGAGCGCGGCCTCGTGGACATGCAGGCCATAGAAGCCCTTGCCGCAGAAGGCGGGGATCAGCGACGGGTGGACGTTGAGGATGCGCTCGGGCCACTCGGCCGTGAACGCCTCGCTCAGGATGCTCATAAAGCCGGCGAGGATGATCATCTCCGCGCCGCTCTCGCGCAGCGCCCGGCGCAGCGCATCCTCGAAGGCCTCCTGACTGCCGCAGGCGCGCCGCTCGACGACGACGCTCTTTACGCCCGCGCGCGCCGCGCGCTCGAGGGCATAGGCCTTGGGATTGCTCGCCGCGACGAGGACGATCTCACCGCTCGGGATCTTTCCGGCCGCCTGCGCGTCGAGCAGCGCCTGCAGGTTCGTTCCGCCGCCGGAGACGAACACGGTGATCCGTGTTTTCAGCATAGAACCACCTTTTCTTCGCCCTCGGTGATCTCGCCGATGACATAGGCGTCCTCGCCGTTTGCGTGGAGGATCTCCAGCGCGCGCTGCGCGTCCTCCACCGCGACGACCACGCTCATGCCGACGCCCATGTTGAAGGTGTTGAACATGTCGCGCTCGGGGATACCGCCCGCGCGGGCGATCAGGTCGAACACCGGCAGCACGCGCACGGCGCTGCGCGTAATGCGCGCACAGAGACCGTCGGGGATGCTGCGGGGGATATTCTCATAGAAGCCGCCGCCCGTGATATGGGACACGCCCTTCACGCGCACGGCGTCAAAGAGGGCGAGCATGGGCTTTACATAGATCTTCGTCGGGGCGAGCAGCGCCTCGCCGAGACTCCGGCCGCCGAGCTCCGCGCGGGGGCTCCTGAGATCGGCGTGCTCGACGTCAAAGACCTTGCGCACGAGGGAAAAGCCATTGGAGTGGACGCCGCTCGAGGGCAGCGCGATCACGACGTCGCCGGGGCGCATAGTCGTCTTATCGAGGATCTTCGCCTTGTCGACGACGCCCACGGCAAAGCCCGCGAGGTCGTACTCGTCCGCGGGGTAGAAGCCCGGCATCTCCGCCGTCTCGCCGCCGATGAGCGCCGCGCCGCTCTGCACGCAGCCCTCGGCCACGCCGCTGACGATCTCGGCGATGCGCTCGGGGACGTTCTTGCCGCAGGCGATGTAGTCCAGAAACAGCAGGGGCTTCGCGCCGCAGCAGATGATGTCGTTGACGCACATGGCCACGCAGTCGATGCCGACGGTGTCGTGCTTGTCCATGAGGAAGGCGAGCTTCAGCTTCGTGCCGACGCCGTCCGTGCCGCTGACGAGCACGGGGTGCTCGATGCCGGTCGTGTCCAGCTCAAACAGGCCGCCGAAGCCGCCGATGTCGGAACAGACGCCCGCGGTCATAGTGCGCGCGATGTGGCTTTTCATCAGCTCAACGGCCCGGTATCCGGCGGTGATGTCCACCCCGGCGGCCGCGTAGCTCTCCGAGCGGGAATTATGATTCATGGGAAGTACCCTTGCCTTTCGAAATTTTTTCTTCAAAACGGTTCTTGTGCGTCTCGCTGGGGATTTCCGTGGGATAGACCCCGTCGAAGCACGCCGTACAGTAGCCCTTGCCGTTGACGCCGCAGGCCAGGCGCTTTGCGCTCTCGACGCTCAGATAGCCCAGAGAGTCCGCACCGATGATTCTGCTGATCTCCTCCACGCTGTGGTGGCAGGCGATCAGGTGCTCGCGCGAGTCGATGTCCGTGCCGTAGTAGCAGGGGTTGAGGAACGGCGGCGCGGAGATGCGCATGTGGATCTCCGTGGCCCCCGCCGAGCGAAGGAGCTTCACGATCCGCGCGCTCGTCGTGCCGCGGACGATCGAGTCGTCGATCAGCACGACGCGTTTGCCGCGCACGACATCGGAGATGGGGTTGAGCTTGATGCGCACCTTGTCCTCGCGGCTCTTCTGACCGGGGGCGATGAAGGTGCGGCCGATATACTTGTTCTTGATGAAGCCGATCTCATAGGGGATGCCGGACTGGCGCGAATAGCCGATGGCCGCGTCGAGGCCGGAATCCGGCACGCCGATGACGACGTCCGCCTGCACGGGGTGCTCGAGCGCGAGGAACGACCCCGCGCGCACGCGCGCCGTGTGTACCTGACAGCCGTCGATCACGGAGTCGGGGCGGG
>OLOU01002255.1_pt1 | contig 11270 bp, 10 predicted proteins | sample 1672101 | NCBI WGS metagenome assembly OLOU01 (sample SAMEA3136645, study PRJEB25190) | human gut metagenome | biome: human gut; feature: human-associated habitat; material: faeces | place: Austria | collected 2013
AATTCTTATGGCTGACCTTTACCTCCCCGAGGGACATGCTGTTCAGGTCCGCATCATAAGAGAACAGGATTCCGGTCTGCTTTGTCAAAGCGTCCGCAACCCCTTTCACCGTCGCATCCTTTAGAGAGATGCTGACATTGTACGTTTTCTGGTCTTCCTGCGGAGAGGCTTGAGCGGACTGCATTGACAGTCCCGACAAAAGCGTGACGCACAAGAATACCCAACTGAAAAACTTAAATCTCATAAGTGATTTTTTGATTGGTTAAACTTAGTTTTTGGTATTATGTATTACTTTTTCACGATTTCACAGTCCACGCCGGACAGATGAGACAGAATGACGAGAGCCTCATCCACTCCACGACTTTTCAGACAGCAGAAATTATAATGCTTACTGTCATCCGCGTTCTTTCCCACCTTTATCTCTACCTTATAGGCTCTTGCAATACTGTTGGCGATTTCCTGGACAGTCGCATCATTCAGGGCAATGACATTGTATTTCAAGCGGACTGCCGCCTGGACATATTGATGTCCAACGAATATGTCATTGCTGTTCAGGTCAAAAGTAGCTGTCTGATCAGGGCAAAGCCGCATAAGATGGACGCCTTGAGGATTGCACAGTCTGACACTGCCATCTTCAAGCATGACTTCCGTGCCTTTTTTATCCTCGACGAGGACATTGAATCTGGTACCGACGGCGACTACTGACAAACCGGGTGTCTTCACAATAAACGGATGTAGCGTATCCTTGGCCACATCGAAAAAGGCTTCTCCTGTAAGATAGATGTCGCGCGTGCCGCCTTTCGCCTCCTCGACATAACGCAATGAAGACCCGCTCATGATCCAGACGTTTGTCCCGTCAGGAAGGCAAGTCATGGCAGGTTCTTCATCAGCATTTGAATACACTGTACCGAGCAAGGACGCGTCATCCGTATGCGGTTTCACAGGAGCGAAAAGTAATACGGCAATGACAGCAACAGCGGCAGCTATGCTACAGGCGAATGAATACGTCCTCACTTTGCGCTTTCTCGAAGCCGTCTGGGCATCCTGTTTTTCAATGCTTTGGGACAGGCGCTCGAGAAAAGCGTCACGATTTGATTCGAAATGCTCATCACTCACCACTTCCGCTGCGCTTATGACAGACATCGTATCAGCAAATATCCGTTCATTTTCCTCATTCTCGAGCAGCCATCTCATCAGATGACGGTTCTCTGAAAGAGTGGACTCACCCTTGAGATATCTTCTAAACAGTTCGTAAGGTACTTCATTCATAGTCTTGGAAAGTTGTCTTTACATATATAATACAGACAACTCTTCAAAACTGCCTAAGAAACTGTTTTGAAATGATTGAATAGTTGTTTGAGGTAAAATTCCTTCATCTTCTTCCCGAGTTTTCAGGTCAGATAGGCCCAGCTATCTTCCCTGAACCCTCGGTTGAATCTGAAGTTTTTTCCACTCAAACCTTCTGTGAATAATTTCAAAACAGTTTCTAAAACGATTTTCTATTTTTTATGATTATTCTGAAAGGAACAGCAGGAAAAGGGAAAAGGTCACCCCAAGAGACTCCCTTAAAAGTTTCAGGGCATTGTAAATATGATTTGAAACGGTACTGGTAGAGACACCCAACTGTTCTGCTATTTCTTTTGTGGCTTTATGCTCTATATAACTGAGTTTGAAGACCTCACGGCATTTCGGCGGCAGAGCCATCACAGCTTCGTCTATCTTTTTCTTCAAGTCCATCGTGTACAGCCTGCGTATCGAGTCATTGTTCTCCGGGTCACAATAGTAACTGGCTAGCGAGGCTATTGAGGTCCTGTACCATTGTCTATAATCCGCCGCTGACTTGTCCTTGGACAATTTGTTCAATGCCGCATTATAAATCGAGCGCAAGATGTAGCCTTGAAGCGAACGGTCTTCCACAAGACTCTCACGTCTGCTCCAGACATTCAGCAAGACATCTTGGACGACATCTTCCGCCCCGTCTGCCGGCAAGAACATCCTCGCATAGGAGATGAAGGCAGCATAATATTCCCTACAAAGAATATCGAATGCCTTCCTGTCCCCTTTACGGATCAGCCGAACCAGTTCCAATTCAGTCATCATTGCTCTTATTACAATTCAATGGTATTTTAGGCGAATGCTTGTCCACAAGAATCCTCGGACAAATATAACGATTTTTAACAATAGTCAAACACGCAAAAAGAGTGGCCGACATGGTCAGTCACTCTTTACACTCAGTAATCCTTGTTACGGATTACTCACGTAGCCCCGACAGGAATCGAACCTGTATTTAAAGTTTAGGAAACTTCCGTTCTATCCGTTGAACTACAGGGCCATTATGAGCGGAAAGCGGCTTATTCAGCTACTTTCTTCTCAATAATCTGACGGCCTCTGTAGAAGCCACACTCAGGACATACTCTGTGATACATTACTGTAGCACCGCAATTTGGGCAAGTTGCCAAGGTCGGAACAGCAGCGAAGTCGTGTGTTCTTCTCTTGTCCCTTCTTTGCTTTGAAAGTTTGTGTTTCGGATGTGCCATTGTTATATAACTTTTAAAATTTATTCACTCCTGTGCTCGTAATATCTAATCTAACTTCAACCCTTTGAGCACTGCAAAAGGATTATAAGTATCGTTGTTTTCCTCAGTCTTGCGGTCTTCTTCCCGCTCTTCCCCCTCTCCGGACAAATACTTCAATGCCTCGGGATTACATTTGCCTTCTTCATGGACTCTCTGCATCGGCAATGACAGACAAGCATAGTCATAAACCGTCTGGCTCAAGTCCATATCAGCTCCTTCTTCAGGGAGATACACGATCTCGCGTTCATCACTGACCGTAATTTCTTCTTCCGAAACCGGCTCCGCACCGAACTTCACGCTGAGCAATGCCTTGGCATCTACCGGAAGCACGACATCTTCCATGCATCTGTCGCAAGGAACTGTCAATGTGCCCGCAAGCGAGCAATCGACTCCGAGATAAGACCCGGACTTTTCAGCGACGACATCGGCAACTATATCAGCGTCAATGATTTCCGTGTTCTCAAATCTTCTGAAGAACTCTTTCCCGACATGCCAGGAGAAACTTGTCCTGCCAGGTTTCAATCCATTCAAAGGTATAATAAATTCGTCTTTCATTTGCCTATAAACAGATTAGGGGATGCAAAGGTAAGAAAAACTTTTGGAATATCAATCCTCGTCTCCGCTTTTTCTTTTCCTCTCTGTCGGGTCAAGCAGAACCTTGCGGATTCTGAGATGGTGAGGAGTAACCTCCACGAGTTCATCTTCATTGATATATTCGAGCATTTCCTCGAGAGACATCTTGATTGGAGGAGGGAGGATAATCTTCTCGTCACTGCCGGCCGCGCGGACGTTCGTCAGCTTCTTGGTCTTGCAGATATTGACATTCAGGTCGCGGTCACGGGTATGCTCACCCACAACTTCTCCCATATATATTTCCTCTCCCGGATCAACGAAGAATTTGCCTCTGTCCAGAAGTTTGTTCATCGAATATGCTATGGCCTCGCCAGTTTCCAATGAAACGAGAGAACCGTTGGTCCTGTGCTCGATCTCACCCTTGTACGGCTGATAGTCCTTGAACCTGTGTGCTACCACGGCCTCTCCCTGAGAAGCGGTCAACAGATTGCTCCTGAGTCCCATAAGACCACGGGTAGGAATCTCGAACTCGAGAAGAGTCCTGTCGGCTCTCGGCTCCATATGTATCAATGCCGCCTTTCTTCTTGTGGAGATCTCGATTGCCGCGCCGACGAACTGCTCCGGCACTTCGATGCTGAGTTCCTCGATAGGTTCACATCTCTGGCCGTTGATGGTCTTGTCCAGCACTTTCGGCTGTCCCACCTGAAGTTCGAAGCCTTCACGTCTCATCTCCTCAATCAGGACTGACAAGTGAAGCACACCACGTCCGAACACCACGAATGAATCTGCATTCAGGCCAGGTTTTACGCGAAGGGCGAGGTTCTTTTCGAGTTCCTTGTCCAAACGCTCCTTTATATGTCTGGAAGTCACGAACTTGCCGTCTTTTCCGAAGAACGGGGAATTGTTGATGGTGAAGAGCATACTCATGGTAGGCTCGTCGATCGCGATCGGAGGAAGCGCCTCCGGATTCTCATAATCAGCAATCGTATCGCCGATTTCAAATCCGTCGATTCCCACTACCGCGCAGATATCGCCGCACTGCACTTCCTGAACTTCTTTCTTTCCGAGTCCGTCGAATACAAGCAGTTGCTTTATCTTGCACTTCTCGATTCTGTCGTATCTCTTGCAGAGGCTCACGTTCATTCCAGTCGAAAGTTTGCCTCTTGTAACCCTTCCCACAGCAATACGTCCCACATAAGGAGAGTATTCCAATGAAGAAATAAGCATCTGTGGGGTGCCTTCCACCTGTGCAGGCGCAGGAATCACTTCCAGGATGGTATCAAGCAGAGGAGTGATGTTGTCGGTCGGCTTTTTCCAGTCAGTGGACATCCATCCCTGCTTGGCACTTCCGAAAATAGTGCGGAAATCCAGCTGGTCCTCATTGGCATTGAGAGCGAACATAAGGTCGAAGACCTCTTCCTGGACTTCATCAGGGCGGCAGTTCGGCTTGTCCACCTTATTGATCACGACTATCGGCTTCTTGCCCATGCTCAGGGCTTTCTGGAGCACGAATCTCGTCTGCGGCATACAGCCTTCGAACGCATCAGCGAGAAGCAGGACGCCGTCGGCCATGTTCAGGACTCTTTCGACCTCACCGCCGAAATCGCTATGGCCCGGGGTATCTATGATATTGATTTTAACTCCTTTATAAACTACAGATACGTTCTTGGCAAGAATAGTGATACCTCTTTCCCTTTCAATGTCATTGTTGTCGAGTATGAGTTCACCGAGATTTTCCGGCTGTCTTACCAAATTCGCCTGATAAATCATTCGGTCCACGAGAGTCGTTTTACCGTGATCGACGTGCGCGATAATCGCAATGTTTCTAACGTCCATAAACTTATTATAATGCTTCTAATAACTTCCTGTCAGCCCTCAACGGCTTGAAATCAAATACATTCTGATACAGAAGTGCAAAATTACTCATTTCTTCGGTTTTAACAAACATCAGAAGATTGCCGAATGAAGATTTTGTATTATTTTTGTGAAACTAAATCTGTCGGGGCGGCCGCTTGGCGTGTCCCGCATTTGAAAACTTCTCAATATGACAGAAAAAATCATCATTCTCGATGCCGGTTCCCAGGTAACGCAGCTTATCGGACGTCGTCTCAGGGAGCTCAATGTGTTCTGCGAAATCTACCCTTACAACAAGATGCCGGAAATCGACCCGAGCATAAAGGGTGTGATCATTTCAGGCAGTCCATGCTCCGTAAGAGATGCCAATGCGCCTCAAATCGACCTGGAAGGAATCAAGGGCAGGCTTCCGCTGCTGGGAATCTGCTACGGCGCCCAGTACTTGGCTTCCAAGTTCGGAGGAAAGGTAGAGGGTTCGCTCGCAAGAGAGTACGGAAGGGCCATGCTGAACATCGTCAATGGAGAGTCCCCTCTTCTGAAAAACGTGTCAATGCATTCGCAGGTTTGGATGTCCCACGGCGACACCATCTCCGCCATTCCGGACAATGCAGAGGTTATCGCCTCCACGGATGACGTGGTCAATGCCGCTTTCCATTTCAAGGGAGAGCAGACATATGCAGTCCAGTTCCATCCTGAGGTGTTCCATTCTACGGAAGGCTCCAAGATGCTGGCGAACTTTGCCTTCGGAATCTGCGGATGCAAAGGCGACTGGACACCTGCGTCTTTCATTGACACGACCATTGAGGAACTTAGGGCAGAGGTCGGTGACGACAAAGTGATACTCGGTCTGAGCGGCGGCGTGGACTCTACGGTAGCTGCCGTGCTGCTGAACAAGGCTATCGGACACAACCTCACCTGCATCTTCGTGAACAACGGACTGCTGAGAAAGAACGAATTCGAGGATGTGATGAATTCATATAAGGACATGGGCCTGAACGTCATAGGCGCCGACGCTTCCAAAGAATTCATCTCCGAGCTGAAGGGCGTTACCGAACCTGAGGCCAAGAGAAAAATCATCGGAAGACTGTTTGTCGAGACGTTTGACAAATACGCACAGACTATCGAAAATGCCAAATGGCTTGCCCAGGGCACCATTTATCCGGACGTCATCGAGTCTGCCGGCATCCCGGGAATAGCATCCAAGATCAAGTCTCACCACAATGTGGGCGGTCTTCCGGAGAAAATGCACCTGAAGATTGTAGAGCCTCTGAAAATGTTGTTCAAGGATGAGGTACGCCGTGTAGGACGCTCATTGGGCATAAAAGAGGAGCTTGTCGGAAGGCATCCGTTCCCCGGACCGTCCTTGGCCATCCGTATAATAGGAGATGTGACCGAGGAGAAGCTACGCGTTCTGCGTGAGGCTGATGACATCTTCATAAGCGGTCTGCGCAACTACGACTGTACCGGTATGGGCTTCCCTTCCGCATCAGACCCGCGCATCATGGCGACAAATCTTTACGATGCCATCTGGCAGGCCGGTGTGATCCTCCTTCCTGTCAAGAGTGTAGGCGTGATGGGTGATGAAAGGACTTATGAGAATCCTGTAGCGCTCAGGGCAGTGGTTTCCACCGATGCGATGACAGCAGACTGGTTCCACTTCCCATACGACTTCCTCGCCAAGGTCAGCGATGACATAATAAACAAGGTGAAGGGAGTGAACCGCGTAGTCTATGACATCTCTTCCAAACCACCTGCAACCATCGAGTGGGAGTAATAAGTTCCAGACGAAAAAAAGGACGGCCACCAGAAAACATGGTCGTCCTTTTTTGTCTTTTTTATTGTTCGCACTTTACCAGCCTTTGGATATGTTTGCCGCGACAGCTTCTATCAGGCGCTGACGTGCTTCTTCGCTTGCCCAGGCCGTATGTGGCGTGAAGCGGAATTTTTCCGGATGCGAGGTGTGCAGCAGCGGACTGTCAGCAGGAAGCGGTTCGCTTGTGAACACGTCGAGCGCAGCGCCGCCGATAAGGTCCTTGTCAATGACTGTGGACAATGCCTGCTCGTCCACTATTCCGCCGCGCCCCATATTGACGATTATCGCGCTCTGCTTCATCCATTCAAGTTCTTTCAAGCCGATGAGCCCGGCAGTACGCTCATTATATGGTGCATGAATGGATATCACATCCGAGGTTTTCATCAACTCCTTTAGGCTTATGCTCGGATATTCCTTGCAATGCCCTGTTCCGGACGTGGAGTAATACACCACTTCCATTCCAAACGCCTCGGCTACTTTCGCCACCCTGCTGCCGATCGTTCCCATTCCGATTATACCGATACGCTTTCCGTGCATTTCGATAAAGGGCCTGGAAACATCCGTAAACAGGCCGCTCGCCGAGTACGCACCTGATTTCACGACATTGTCGAAATATGGACCGTTGCCGAGCAGGGACAGGATATGCATAAACGTTTCCTGCACTACCGACTCAGTAGAATAGCCGGCCACGTTCCTGACGGGAATACCTCTCTCCTCGCACGCCTTCAGGTCAATATTGTTGACACCTGTAGCCGCTTCACAAACGAGTTTCAGCTCAGGCGCGGCATCAAGCAGTTCCTTTGTCACGCGCACTTTATTGACAATCAAAACATTACAATCGCCTACGCGTTCCAATGCCTGCTGCGCTGACGAGTTGGGCCAGCATACCAGTTCACCCAAAGCCTCAATCGGCGCCAATGATGAGTTGCCCATAGTGGCAGCATCCAGATAAACAATTTTCATATTTTTGCTTTTTTGTACTGCGAAAATAATAAATTCGTGCCGATAATTGTCAAATCAGTTTTCAAGGTAATATAATCAGAAAAACTGGTAACTTGGCAGGAATGGTAATTGAAGCAAAGGAAGAGTAGAACCAAGTAAGATTTTAGAATATATGGAAAAGATTATCGGTCAAGAGTTTATCGGGGAGAGGCCGCTCTATTGCAGACACGGATTGTATCTTGAGAATGTGAAGATTCACAGGGGCGAGTCAGCATTGAAGGAAACAAGCGACATTACTGCGGTCAGTTGTGTATTCGAGGGGAAATATCCGTTCTGGTGCTGTGAGAACTTCATCGTGAGGAACTGCCTTTTCACTGGAGGAGCAAGAGCCGCATTGTGGTATTCAAAAAACGTGGAGATGACTGACACATACGTAGATGCGCCGAAGATGTTCCGCGAGATGGATGGCATCAAACTGAAAAACGTACAGATTCCGGGAGCTGCGGAAACACTGTGGCACTGCAAGAACATCGAGCTGGACAATGTAAGCGCAGACCATGCCGACTACATTTTCATGCACTGCAGCGACATAAAGATCCATAATTTCCGTCTGGACGGCAACTACTCGTTCCAATACTGTAAAAACGTGGAAATTCACGATTCCATCCTCAACACCAAAGACGCATTCTGGGAGACCGAGAACGTAACAGTCTATGACTCAGAGATAAACGGCGAATACCTCGGATGGTATGCCAAGAATCTCCGACTGGTAAGATGCCGCATTTCCGGCACACAGCCGCTGTGTTATGCAGAAAATCTCATAATGGAAGACTGCACCATGGCACCGGACGCCGACCTCGCGTTCGAATACAGTTCTGTCAATGCAGATGTCAAAGGGCACATCACATCAGTGAAGAACCCGCGCACCGGACACATCAAAGCTGACAGCATCGGAGAAATCATCATTGACGAAAACATCAAGAAACCAGGAGACTGCAAGATATGTTCGACTTCGACAAAGTAAATCAGCGCCGTGGAACCGGCTGCGTGAAATGGGACAATGACAGAGACGGGGTCATACCGATGTGGGTGGCCGATATGGATTTCCAGACGGCGCCATGTATCGTGGAAACGCTCCGGGAACGTGTAAACCAAGGCATCTTCGGCTATACGCACGTCCAGGATTCATATTACGATGCCATCAGCAGTTGGTTTTCCAGAAAACATAGGTGGAACGGAATCAGGAAAGAGTGGATAATCTACACCTCCGGCGTAGTTCCGGCACTGTCCGCCACGATCAAGGCAATGACCAAGCCAGGAGATAAAGTACTGATACAGACACCGGTATATAACTGTTTCTTTTCCTCAATAAGGAACAACGGCTGCACCATGCTGGAAAGCCGGCTTGTTTACGATTATGCTGACGACAACAGTTTTTCATGCCACGTGGACTTCGATGATTTCGAAAGCAAGGTGAAAGAGGCTGCGGTTTTCGTCCTGTGCAATCCTCACAACCCTGTGGGGCATATCTGGACGAGAGATGAACTGGAACGCATGGCCTCCATCTGCATTCGACACGGAGTGCCGATCATCAGCGATGAGATCCACTGCGAAATAGTGATGCCCGGCTACAGCTACACTCCTCTTGCAAGCATTTCTCAGGAAATAAGCCGCAACACCATCACTTTCTGTTCTCCGAGCAAGGCCTTCAACATTGCCGGACTGCAGATTGCCAACATCATCACATGCCGTGAGGACTGGCACAATGCAATCGACAAAGCCATCAACATCAATGAGATATGTGATGTGAACCCGTTCGGCGTAGCGGCCCTTGTCACGGCATATACAAACCCGGAAGCGGATCAATGGCTCAGCGAAATGAACAGTTACGTCTTCGCAAACTACTGCCGTCTCCGCGAGGTTTTCGCGTCCAGGCTGCCGTGGATGCGGATATCCCGCCTCGAAGGCACATACCTCGTCTGGTGTGACTGCCGCAAGACCGGCCTCACCTCCCATGAAATCGAAAAGTTGCTGGTGGACAAGTTCAATGTTCATGTCAATGCCGGTTCCATGTATGGTGAAGCGGGAGAAGGTTTCATCCGCATCAACCTGGCCTGCCCTCGTGAATTGCTGGATGAAGGCCTTAACAGAATCTCTGACGGTCTTGCCAGATAGATACTGAGACTGATGGGTGACATATGGACTTGGAGCTCGTCGGCACGGACAAAAAAAAGAGTCAAGCATTGACTGACAATGTCTTGACTCATTCGTGCGCGAGATGAGAGTCGAACTCACACGTCGTAATTGACACTAGCTCCTGAAACTAGCGCGTCTACCATTTCGCCACCCGCGCAACTGATTTAGACTACAAAGTTAATCATTGTTTTCTAAAAACCAAAACTCTTTTTCATATCACCACCTCAAACTGCTCCGAATGAGTCCATTTGTCTATTGTAAATGATATGACAGTTCTTGCATAATCTATCTCCAGACAAATGTCCTTCAGGTCCGCAGAAGTCCAGTCATATCCGCTCGCAGCGATGTAATTTCCTATGGCAAAGGACTTTGCCACGCCGTCGTCTGTGACAATTTCCAAAGTCAGGGAATCATCTGTCTGTCGTGGTACAGTCACAGCATATCCATGTCCGTATCCGGTGCTTTCCGATGCAGTTCCAGAGTCATCACCCTCCGATTCAGTTCCGTATCCGGCACTTTCCGTCTCTGACCTTTCAGCATCACAAAGAAAGGCTCCCCGTGCAGGCTTGCCGTCCAGACCATAACCGTTCACATTTCCTCTGACACGCAACTTGAACGGAAATTCCTCCCCGTCCACATCCCTGACCTGAATGTCGATCCGGCAAAAGTTCTTATGCAACCTCACAGGGACTGTCACCCTGTCCGCCCTTGCAGACACCTTTTCACAGCATGTCCATATGGAGGGACAGGGCCGCCCTTCATCGATCTCTATCCATCTTCCCGAAGAGTTCAACTCCCCTGCAAGTCCATCCACAGAATATGCAACAGCCAAATCAACATCCCCTTTAGGAACCACATAACTATACGACCACTTGCCTGAAACGGTGTCAGCAGCTCGACCGGCCAGAAGTGTGTCACATAGAGAAAAAACATCATCAGAATATCCTCTCATACAGACAGTTACCCCGTCCTGCAGACGTTCCGCATCCTCACGAGGGAACTCCAACACCAATGTGCATGGACATAAGTCCCTGTCCTCCTTCACAGAACAACCCGGGCAGGTGAAAAAAGGTTGCAGGACGCTGAGGAGGACAAGAAACTTATAAAATCTCCAAGTTTCAGAAAACATAACTTAGCGCAATCATAACGTCCGACGGCAATATGAAGAATTTGGAGCCGGTATTTTCAGTAACACCACATACAGGGCAGGCATACACGGAAAACTTGTCATATCCGGTCCAGAGCCCCAGACCGAAGTCGATATTGAAATGCTTTCCGAGCATATATGAGTACCCTCCCGAGATACCGGCTCCGAG
>OLOU01002256.1_pt1 | contig 11267 bp, 10 predicted proteins | sample 1672101 | NCBI WGS metagenome assembly OLOU01 (sample SAMEA3136645, study PRJEB25190) | human gut metagenome | biome: human gut; feature: human-associated habitat; material: faeces | place: Austria | collected 2013
GGAAAATTTGAAAAGGGATTGGATCCAAACAATGAAATGGAAGCTATGAATCGTGCCTGCCAGCTGATTGAGGAATTGGGAGCCGGTGAAGTTGTTGGTGGTGCCATTGATGTGTATACAACAAAAATGGAAGGCAGACGTTTGCCATTTGAACCGGAGAAGTACAATCATATGTTAGGTACTGCCATTGCAGAAGAAGAAATGCTTGCGTATTTTAAGCGTTTGGATTTGGGATATGATGAACAAACACGTGAGGTGCTTGTGCCATCCTGGAGACAGGATTTGGAAAGCTATGCAGATTTAGCTGAGGAAGTGGCACGTTTTTATGGATATGATAAGATTCCAACATCGCTTCCAAGCGGTGAGGCAACTACAGGTCGTCTTTCTGAAAAGTTAAAAGTTGAAAAAATTGTACGCAATGTAGCACAGTTCTGTGGATTTTCACAAGGTATGACGTATTCGTTTGAAAGTCCAAAGGTATTTGATAAACTGCTTTTGGATAAGGATGATGCGCTTCGTCAGGCGATTGTTATTTCGAATCCACTTGGAGAAGATTTTAGTATCATGCGTACAGTGCCGCTCAATGGTATGATGACCTCTTTGGCGACCAACGCAAACCGTCGTAACAAAGACGTCCGTTTATTCGAAATGGGCAACATTTATCTGCCAAAGCAGCTGCCTTTGACGGAGCTTCCGGAAGAAAGAATGCAGTTGACACTTGGTATGTACGGCGAAGGCGATTTCTTTACAATGAAGGGTGTGATAGAAGAAATTACATCACAGCTTGGCATGGAAGCAAAACTTTCTTATGATCCGGCGGCAGGAAAGAAATTCTTACATCCGGGCAGACAGGCTAATGTATTATATCAGGATACCGTAATCGGCTATTTGGGAGAGGTACATCCAAAGGTGTGCGCAAACTATGGCATGAAAGAGCGCACATATATTGCAGTGATGGATATGCCTGCAGTCATGGAATTTGTTTCCTTTGACAAAAAGTTTGAAGGTATTGCAAAATTCCCGGCTGCAACAAGAGATATCAGTATGGTTGTGCCAAAGGATATTCTGGTTGGACAGATTGAAGATGTCTTTGAACAAAAAGGCGGCAGCTATTTAGAGTCTTATGAACTTTTTGATATTTATGAAGGAAATCAGATTATGAAGGGGCATAAGTCAGTAGCATATTCTTTGACCTTTAGAGCAAAGGATAAGAACTTAGAGGAAGAAGATATTGCATCTGCTATGAACCGTATTTTGAAAGCACTAGAAGCAATGGGTATACAGCTTAGAAAGTAATTGAGGAAAAGCATGGATGTAAAAGATTTTTATTATGATCTGCCAGAGGAACTGATTGCACAGGATCCTCTGGAAAAAAGATCTAATTCAAGACTTATGATCCTGGATAAAAAAAGTGGCGATGTAACGCATCGCCATTTTTATGATATTAAGGATTATCTGAAACCGGGCGATTGCCTTGTGATTAATAATACAAAGGTGATTCCGGCGAGATTATACGGAGTACGTGAAGAGACAGGCGGTAAAGTGGAAATTCTTCTTTTAAAGCGCAAAAGTGATGATGTATGGGAAACTTTAGTCAGACCTGGGAAAAAAGTACGTGTAGGCACCAGACTTACATTTGGAGATGGTCTGTTAAAAGGTGAAGTGATTGATATTGTAGAGGAAGGAAACCGCCTGATTCGTTTTACATATGATGGGATTTTTGAAGAAATCTTAGATCAGCTGGGTCAGATGCCACTGCCACCTTATATCACACATGAATTGAAAGATAAAAACCGCTATCAGACAGTTTATGCGAAGTATGATGGGTCTGCAGCAGCGCCAACGGCCGGATTGCATTTTACAGAAGAATTGCTGGATGAAATCCGACAGATGGGCGTTTCGATTGCGGAAGTAACGCTGCATGTTGGCCTTGGTACGTTTCGACCTGTGAAAGTGGACAACGTGCTGGATCATCATATGCACTCTGAATTTTTCCAAATCTCGGAAGAAGCGGCGGAGCTGATTAACACAACAAAGAAAAACGGTGGACGTGTGATTTCTGTTGGAACAACGAGTACGCGAACTTTGGAATCAGCAGCGGAAGCAGATGGAACATTACATGAAAAGAGCGGTTGGACGGATATTTTTATTTATCCGGGCTACTCCTTTAAAGTAATCGATGGTCTGATTACAAATTTCCATTTGCCAGAATCCACCCTTGTGATGCTTGTCAGTGCACTTGCTGGCAGAGAGCATGTTATGGCAGCATATGAAAAAGCCGTTCAGGAACGTTATCGTTTCTTCAGTTTTGGGGATGCTATGTTAATCATTTAAAATGTAAAAAAATACAGGAAAGATACGTGCATAGCACAGAGACTTCCGGACATAATAGTATAGTGGCTTGCATAAGTGCAAGCTGCTATTTTTTTATTTGCAACAGGCAAAAGGAAGGAGTTTTGATATGACACAATTGGATTGTAAAGCAACAGAATGCCGCTACAATGAGAAAAAAATGTGTGCGAGAGCAGGAATCACGGTAGAGGGGAAGAGCGCGAAAAAGAGCGAGGAAACCTACTGTGGTAACTATGAAATTGGTTTGGATGGAAGTGCCATCAATAAGGCAGGAGAGCCGGATGGAGTGACAGCAATTACCTGTGACGCAAAGAATTGTCAATATAATGCATGTGGTAAGTGTGAGGCAGGAAGTGTTGATATTGCCGATAGTAATGGTGTAGGCCAGACAATGTGTGCAAGTTTTTCTTTAAAATAAGAAAAGGAGAAAGACCCGTGATACAAAGCGGGTCTTTTGCTATGGATGAAAATGTGCTACAGTAGGAAACAGAAAATGAAAGGTGGAAAAAGGAATGAATATGGATATTAATTTCCCTAATCTACATATATATCTGAAACATGTAGGTAAAGGTGTGGAAATATTTGGGTTTCCGATTGCGTTTTATGGCATGGTGATTGCACTAGGGATGGTGCTTGGGGTGTCGTTGATTTTGCATCGTGCAAAAAAGGATGGACTGGATCCGGATCAATGTCTTGATATATGTATTTTTACCATTATTTTTTCAGTGATTGGTGCGAGAATTTATTATGTTGCATTTGCATGGGATTACTATAAGGATAATTTGCTTTCTATTTTCAATATCAGACAGGGCGGCCTTGCGATTTATGGAGGCGTACTTGCAGGAATTCTGACGGTATACATTATGTGCCGTATCAAAAAGATTTCCTTTTTACAATTTACAGATCTGGCTGCACCGGGACTTCTGGTTGGACAGATTTTGGGACGTTGGGGCAACTTTTTTAACCGTGAAGCGTTTGGACAATATACAGACAGTCTGTTTGCCATGGAATTGCCACTCAATGCAATACGCTCTATGGATGATGTCACACAGGAAATGCTTGCACATGCCCGCGTTGTGGATGGCGTTTCCTATATACAGGTACACCCGACTTTTTTGTACGAATCATTGTGGAACCTGGCGTTGCTTGTATTTATTTTGCTTATGACAAAGCATAAAAAATTCCATGGAGAATTTTTCTGTTTTTATTTGTTCTTTTATGGCATGGGAAGATTCTGGATCGAAGGAATGCGTACGGATCAGTTAAAGATGTGGATTACGGGATTTCCAGTTTCACAGGCGCTTGCTGTTGTGCTGATGGCAATATCGGTTGTTTTATTTGTCGTAAGATATCGTTCTGAAAAAAAGAAGGGGATGCAGCAGACGAAAAAATAAAAATGCACAAAAAATATAGGTAAATTTTGTGCGAATTTTTACATATACTTTGAAAATTGTATAGAAAAGGAGGGAGGCCACTAGGTCTTGTAGTTGTTTGGAATGTGATACTAGAAGTTGTAGTGGGACAGCCCTCCACTACTCACCACAAGCCCGAAAGCCTTGTATTTACAAGGTTTTCGGGCTTGATTTTTGCCCTTTTATACCATAGAATGTAGTTAAAAGTGGCGCGAAGTGGTACTTGGTGTCACGAAGTGGTGGATAAGTTGATAAATGTGTGGATAAACACAGCAAGGGAAAGGAGGTACAGCAGATATGTTCATGGGCGAATATAGTCATAGCGTAGATGCCAAGGGCAGACTTATTGTTCCGGCAAAATTTCGCGAACAGTTAGGCGATCAATTCGTTGTGACAAAAGGCGTGGACGGCTGCTTGTACGTATATTCCCAGGAAGAATGGAAACGCATTGAGGAAAAGTTTCGTGAAGTGAATTTAACGACAAAAGATGCGCGTAAATTCATGCGTTTTTTCTTTGCGGGTGCTGCCATGTGTGAGGTGGACAAGCAGGGACGTATCTTGATTCCATCGGTACTTCGTGATTTTGCAGGCTTGGAAAAAGACGTTGTTCTTGTGGGTGTTTTATCCAAAATCGAAATTTGGGACAAGGATCGTTATGCAGATGCAAGTTCTTATGATGATATGGATGAAATTGTAGAACATATGGCTGAGCTTGGCCTTAGTATTTAGGAGTGGAGACGTAGATGGAATTCAATCATTATTCGGTGTTATTGCCGGAGACAATCGAACAATTACATATCAAAGAAGATGGCATCTATGTTGACGGAACACTCGGAGGCGGCGGACATTCCTTTGAGATTGCCAAGCGTCTGACAACAGGACGTCTGATCGGTATTGATCAGGATTATGATGCGCTTGAGGCTGCAGGCGAGCGGTTACGACCATTTGAAGATCGCGTAACTTTTGTACATAGCAATTATGAGGCAATGGTAGAAAGAGTACACGAACTTGGCATGGACAAGGTGGATGGTATTTTGTTAGATCTCGGTGTTTCTTCGTTCCAGCTGGATACACCAGAACGCGGATTTTCCTATATGGTGGAGGATGCACCTTTGGATATGCGTATGAATCAGGACAATCCAATGACAGCTGCTGATATCGTGAATGACTATGCGGAAGAAGAACTTTACCGCATGATTCGTGATTATGGAGAAGATCGTTTTGCAAAGAACATTGCAAAAAACATTGTAAAAGAACGAAAGAACGGGCGCATTGAGACAGCGGGACAATTAAACCGCATCATTGAAATGTCCATCCCTAAGAAATTGCAGATGACGGGTGGTCATCCGGCAAAACGTACATATCAGGCGATACGAATTGAACTGAATCGTGAATTGGATGTTTTAGCACAGAATTTAGATGCTTTTATTGATTTGTTAGATGATGGCGGAAGAATCTGTATCATAACATTCCATTCCCTGGAAGATCGGATCGTTAAAAACACATTTAAGAAGAATCAGGATCCATGTACATGTCCGAAAGATTTTCCGGTATGTGTATGCGGGAAAAAGTCAAAGGGACGTGTGATTACCCGAAAACCGATTTTGCCGACGGAAGAGGAATTGGAGCAAAATACAAGATCACGAAGTGCAAAACTGCGTGTATTTGAAAGACAACGATAAAAAGACTTTTTGAAATTTAGAAAAGGAGAACGGCTATGACAGAAGTAAAGACATATTATTATACAGAAGGGAATACAGTTCGACAGGTAGCACAGCCGTTACCAGATCGTCATACAAGAGAACGTGAAATCCGAGAGGAACGCGAGAGAAGAAAACGCCAGGAAAGACGTAAAATGCAGAGAATGATGCGTAAAAAACGCATTTATTCTATATATGTTGCAATGGTCGCCACTGCTGTGGTAGGGTTATTTGTTGGTTACATTAATCTGACCAACAGTATTACGACACATATGGATAATATTTCAGTCTTAGAACAGAATATTTCTGATTTGAAGGCATCGAACAATGCAACCGAAAGCCGCATTGCCAGTCAGACGAATCTGGGCGAAATCAAGGCAGTTGCAGTGAACGAAATGGGAATGGTTTATGCAAGTGCAGATCAAATCGTATATTATGATATGGAAAGTAGTGATTACATGAATCAGTATCACAATATTCCGTAGAACAGGAGTTTTTTGATTGACGAGAACAATGCGCAGAACAAATAAAAAACAAATAAAACCAAAGAAACCTAAAAAATTACTTCGAAGAATGCATAATAAACTTTACCTCGTATTTGTCGTATTATGCATTCTTTTTGTGGTTCTGATCATCCGTCTGATGTACATTGAATATACGAGTGGTGAGAAGTACGAAAAGATTGTGCTTTCACAGCAGGAATACGATAGTACAATCATTCCTTATAAACGTGGAGACATTATGGATAGTAAAGGGACGGTTCTGGCTACGAGTGTAGATGTCTATAATGTTATTTTGGATAATAAGGTTTTACATGCAAATGAAGATAAAATAGCATCAACCATAGCATATCTGACACAATGTTTTCCGGAGATTACGGCAGAGGAAGTGAATGCGCAGATGAACGAACATCCGGAACGCGAATATACGGTGTTGGCAAAACATGTATCTTATGAGCAGAAGTCAGCTTTTGAAGCGTTGATGGAAGGGGAAGATACAAAAGGACAGATTACAGGTGTCTGGTTTGAAAAAGAATATACAAGAACGTATCCTTATCAATCATTAGCAAGTGCGTTGATTGGATTTTCCAATGCAACAACAGGTGTGATTGGGTTGGAAAATCAGTACAATGATACATTGAACGGCACGAATGGAAGAGCTTATGGGTATCTCAACGCGGACAGCAATGTTGAACAGACCGTAATCGAGCCGGAGAATGGGTATTCGCTGGTGACTACATTAGATACAAACATACAGACCATTGTAGAAAGTGCTATTTTACAAGCCAATGAGGAAATGAAGCAGGAGACAGAAGGTGCTACGACAGGTAGTGATAATACGGCAGTGCTTGTAATGAATCCGAAAAACGGAGATGTGCTTGCTATGGCATCGTATCCAACGTTCGATTTGAATAATCCGAAGGATCTCAGTGCATACTTTACAGAGGAACAATTATCTGCGATGTCAGATGAAGACAAAATGAATACACTGAATAATCTCTGGCAGAACTATGCAATTTCAAAGACATTTGAGCCAGGATCTACGTTTAAGCCATTTACAGAAGCAATGGGACTGGATTCCGGAACATTACACGGAGACGAAACCTATATCTGTGATGGTGGAGAATGGGTAAGTGGCCATGAAATTGGCTGTGTGAAGCGGACAGGTCATGGAACGGAGGATTTGCGAGGCGCACTCAGAGATTCCTGTAATGATGCGATGATGCAGATGGTACGCTCCATTGGACCGGCGAATTTTGCAAAATATAGCCGGGAATATGGCTTCGGTCAGAAGACCGGTATTGACTTGCCGGGAGAGGCATCGACAGCTTCTTTGATTTTTAGCGAAGAACAATTGGCACAGACGGAATCGAACCTTGCAGTTTCTTCCTTTGGACAGGGCTTTAATGTGACGATGGTTCAGCTGGCATCATCTTTTTGCTCTCTCATCAATGGAGGAGATTTGTATCAGCCGCATGTTGTTAAAAAAGTTGTGGATGATTCCGGCAATACGGTGCAGGAAATCAACCCGGTAGTATTGAAAGAGACGGTTTCTCAGGAAGTAAGTGATACCCTTCGCGACTATATGTACACCGTTGTCAGCGAAGGAACCGGTGCAAAAGCAGCGGTAGAGGGTTATGCGATTGGCGGTAAAACCGGTACAGCAGAAAAAGTGCCACGTGGCTCCGGAAATTATGTGGTGTCGTTTATTGGCTATGCACCTGTGGAAGACCCACAGGTCGTGGTGTATGTGGTTGTTGATGTGCCGCATGTAGAAGCGCAGGATCACTGTTCGCAGTCTTCTTTCATTGCAAAAAATATCTTTTCACAGATTTTGCCGTATTTGAATATTGAACGTATGGAATCTGCTGTAACAGAATAAAATGTGATAAAGCGTTTGATTGAGGCAGTTGATTTGTGGAGCGATTACGTGTATATTCCCACCGAAAAGCAAAACTAGTCGGTGGGATGTTTATTGCAGTTCTGATTTTGCTGGGGGTGCGTGTTGGATATCTGATGGTTTTTCAAGCGAATCATTATGCAGCGCTGGCAGAAGACGTAGAACAGCGGGAACGTAAGGTGAAGGCGGCACGAGGCCGTATTATAGACCGGAATGGAATCGTTCTTGCGTCAAACAAAACAGTGTGTACGATTTCTGTGATACATAGTCAGATACAGGATGAAGATGCTGTGATTGCCTGTTTGACAAAGGAATTAGGGGCTTCAGAAGAGGAAATACGAAAGAAAGTAACAAAGGTTTCTTCGATTGAAAAGATAAAGACAAATGTGCCGAAGAAAATTGGCGAGTCTATCCGGGCATATGATCTTGCTGGTGTGAAAGTGGATGATGATTATAAGCGAGATTACCCCTATCATCAAATTTTATCAAAGGTGTTAGGATTTACCGGTGGCGATAATCAGGGGATTATCGGACTGGAAAGCTATTATGATGAGGTGTTGCAGGGACAGGATGGAAAAATCCTTACCTATACCGATGCCAGAGGGATAGAAGTGAAAGCATTAGGCGAGGTTCGGTTAGAGCCGGAAGCCGGGGATGATCTGTATGTTTCATTGGATTATAATATTTCACGCTATGCAACGCAGCTTGCAGAGAAGACCATGCAGCGCCATGGAGCATCAGCGGTGGAAATGATTGTGATGAATCCGCAAAATGGAGAAATCTATACCATGGTCAACGTGCCGGAGTTTTCACTGGCAGAGCCATTTGTTTTGCCCGAAGAGCGAATGGATGAAACAAAAAAGGAATCCGATCTTTTGAATGAGATGTGGCGCAATGATTGTATCAGTGATACGTATGAACCAGGTTCTACCTTTAAGATCATCACAACGGCAGCAGCATTGGAGGAAGGGGTGGTAACACCCGAGGAATCCTTTTTCTGCAATGGGAGTATCATGGTAGAAGATACAAAAATACGCTGCCATAAAACAACAGGTCATGGAAGTGAGGATTTTACTCATGCCATCATGAATTCCTGCAATCCAGTCTTTATTCAGTTGGGATTGCGTCTGGGAGCACAGGGATTTTTTCACTATTTTGATCAATTTCAGATGCTTGGGACAACGGGAATTGACTTGCCGGGAGAGGCAGGAACGATTATGCATCAGCAGAAGAATGTAGGACCGGTGGAATTGGCAACGATATCATTTGGGCAATCGTTTCAGCTGACACCGATGCAGATGGTAACAACGGTATCATCGTTGATTAATGGTGGAAAACGTATTTGTCCTCACATTGCATTGACAAGCAGAAGCAGAGATGGGGAGGTTCATAAACGTTATACCCCGGATGATAAAGGTCGTGTGTTATCAGAAAAGACATCGCAGACATTACGCGGACTTTTATATCAGGTCGTCGCAGAAGGGACAGGGAAAAACGGGCAGGTAGAAGGTTTTGCCGTGGGTGGAAAAACAGCTACTTCGCAGATGCTTCCGCGTGGCAGTGGCAAGTACATTGCATCTTTTATCGGATTTGCGCCGGCGGACGATCCGCAGGTTCTGGCGATTGTAATTATCCATGAACCACAAGGCATATATTATGGAGGTACAATTGCAGCTCCGGTATGTAGCGAGCTGTTTGAAAATATTCTGCCATATCTTGGGGTAGAGCAAATAGAAAAAAATACGGATGGCGCGGTTGCGCAATAACCGTAAAACGCTTATACTATTAAGTTGAGAAAAAATGAAAAAATTGCAAAAGAATGCATAAAAAACAAGGAGTCGTTATGGTTGAAAAAATTTTATTTCCGGTACTTATTTCATTTGGGATAGCAACACTTTTAGGTCCGATTGTTATTCCGTTTTTAAGAAGACTCAAAGTAGGGCAGACAGAACGTGAAGAATTAGAATCACATCAGATTAAGACAGGAACCCCGACGATGGGTGGACTGATTATTTTGGCAGCAGTTGTGATTACATCACTGTTTTATATATCGCGCTATCCAAAGATCATTCCTATCTTATTTTTAACGGTAGGGTTTGGCGTAATTGGATTTTTAGATGATTATTTAAAAGTTGTTTTACGCCGTTCCGATGGTTTGCTGGCATGGCAGAAGATGCTTCTTCAGATTGTGGTTACAACCATTTTTACAGTATATCTTGTGCGTTATACGGATGTATCGCTTGCGATGCTGGTTCCATTTTCGGGTGGACAGTATATCGATCTGGGCTGGCTTGCAATTCCACTGTTATATTTTGCAGTAATTGGAACGGTGAATGGTGTGAATTTTACAGATGGTCTGGATGGTCTGGCATCGTCTGTTACCGTGCTGGTAGCTGTATTCTTTACGGTTGTAGCTGTCGGTATGCACAGTGGTGTTGAACCAATTACCTGCGCTGTTGTGGGAGCGCTTCTGGGATTTTTATTGTTTAATGTTTATCCGGCAAGCGTTTTTATGGGAGATACCGGTTCTCTGGCTCTTGGAGGTTTCGTGGCTGCAACAGCTTATATGCTGCAGATGCCGCTGTTTATATTGCTTGTGGGCTTGATTTATCTTGTGGAAGTTCTCTCTGTAATCATTCAGGTATCTTTCTTTAAGATTACGCATGGAAAACGAATTTTTAAGATGGCACCAATTCACCATCATTTCGAACTTTCCGGTTGGTCAGAGACAAGAGTAGTTGCTGTTTTCTCTATTATTACAGCGCTGCTTTGCCTGGTTGGTTATGCAGCATTGTAAGATATAGGATAACGATGGAGGCAGATTATGGATATTTCAAATAAGACATTTGTCGTAGTAGGGACAGGAAAAAGTGGTGTCGCAGCAGCCGAGCTTTTGCTGCGTCAAAGTTTATTTATATGATGGAAACGAAGCACTTGATGTGGCAGCTTTTCGTAAGCAACATCAAAGTCTGGAAGCAGTAGAACTGATTTTGGGAACACTCCCTGCAGAAATCGAAGCGACACTTGATATCGCTGTTTTAAGTCCGGGAGTACCGCTTGATATTCCGGTTGTGGAACAGATGAAAACCCAGGGGATTTGCATCTGGGGCGAAATAGAACTTGCCTATGTTCTTGGCAAAGGAACGGTTGTTGCGATTACAGGAACCAATGGAAAGACTACAACAACGACACTTGTCGGACAGATTATGGAAAGACATTTTGCAAAGGTGCAGGTCGTAGGAAATATTGGCATACCTTATACCAGTGTGGTGGAGGATACGACGGAGGATACCGTTGTAGTTGCGGAAATCAGCAGCTTTCAGTTAGAGACAATTCAGACATTTGCACCGAAAGCCGCAGCAATTTTAAATATCACACCGGATCATTTGAACCGCCATCATAC
>OLOU01002257.1_pt1 | contig 11261 bp, 10 predicted proteins | sample 1672101 | NCBI WGS metagenome assembly OLOU01 (sample SAMEA3136645, study PRJEB25190) | human gut metagenome | biome: human gut; feature: human-associated habitat; material: faeces | place: Austria | collected 2013
GGGAAATACACAAAGTATTCCTCCGTTTCCGATACCTCGATTGGACGAAAAATCTCTCGCTCACAGTTCTTGCCGATTTAATCAGAGCTTCCTTTATGTTTCCCTTGACGAAAAGCCGGAAAAATTGTAAAATTCAAATATCCTTCACATGTCGATACATATTTCTTCATATGTGACGGATAGAGTAGGATAAGAAAAGAGAAGGAGGTAACCACCATGGACACCTTTGCAAATAGCGAATATCCGGAAGAAAATAACCCGGCTCCCGAAGCGAGTTTCGACGCCCCGCAGGAGCCGCAGAACGAAGCTCCTCAGGAACCACGGAATGAAGTTCCTCAGGAGCACCAGAGCGAACCCCAGTCCGGCACCTATCACGCCGCCGGTACGGGCCGCAGGGAGTCTCCCTACGCCAATTCCCCCTATATGACCGGCCAGCCCCGGCCGTATCAGTATCAGTACCAGCCCCAGACGCAGCCGCCCGAGAAGCGGGAGAAAAAACCCCGTAGATCCGGCAAGTCGACTTGGAAGACCGTTATCGCCGCCGTTCTTGTTGTGGCGCTGGTGGCTTCCGGCTGCCTGATCACGGCTTCCACCGTCAACAGCAGATGGGAGCAGAAAACCAACCAGATCACCCAGCAGCTGGGCAGGCAAATTGACGACCTGCAAAAGCAGATCGACAGCGCTCCTGCCTCTGGCGGTACATCCGGCGCGCTCCCGGCAGCGGACGGTTCGGCCATGACTCCGGCGCAGCTGTATCAGAGCAACGTTGACAGCGTGGTCGCCATTTCCTGCACCATGCAGACCACCGCCTACGGCCAGAGCGTGGAGGGAACGTCCTCCGGTTCCGGCTTCATCCTGACGGAGGACGGCTACGTGGTGACCAACTATCACGTTGTGCAGAATGCAAGCAATATCACCGTCACCACCCACAGCGGCGACGAGTACGACGCTACGGTGAAGGGCTACGACGCGACTAATGACGTGGCCGTTCTGAAGGTGGAAGCCGAGGGGCTGTCCGCCGCGACCATCGGCAGCAGCGGCAATCTTTCCATCGGCGACATGGTAGTCGCCATTGGTAATCCCCTTGGCCGTCTGGCGGCAACGGAGACCGTCGGCTACGTCAGCGGCATCAACCGGGAGGTCACCACCGACAACACCGTCATCAGTATGCTCCAGACCGACGCGGCCATCAACCCGGGCAACTCCGGCGGCCCGCTGTTCAACATGTACGGCGAGGTCATCGGCATCACCACCGCCAAGTATTCCGGCACCACCAACTCCGGCGCGTCCATCGAGGGCATCGGCTTCGCCATCCCCATTGACGACGTGATGGGCATTATCTCCGACCTGATCGACTACGGCTACGTCACCGGCGCTTACATGGGCATCACCGTGAAGGACAACGACAAAGAAGCCGCCGCTCAGTTCGGCCTGCCCACGGATGGCGCTTACGTCGTGGACGTGACGCCGGGCAGCAGCGCGGACAAGGCCGGTATCCAGTCCAAGGATCTGATCACCGCAGTGGACGATCACAAGATCACCACCAGAACCGACCTGACCCGCGCTCTGCGGAACTACAAGGCAGGGGACACTGCCCAGATCACCGTCGTTCGCAGCGGACGGGAACTGACGCTGACCATCACCTTTGACGAAAAGCCCCACAGCACCACCGTCGAGACCGCCCCGCAGGAGGATTCGTCCATGCCCAGCGAGGGGGACTACAACGACTGGTACGAATACTTCCGCCGTTTCTTTGGCGGCTGATGATTGAGCTGAGCAGCAAATTGCCCCGGACATCCTTGGATGTCCGGGGCGTGCTGTTTTTATGGGATTACTTGCCCAGCAGCGCGGTGATGTCCGCGTCAGCCAGTGTGAAATTGGCTTCGCCGCCGGAGAGGGTCAGGCGGTAGACGTCCGAAGACGCGCCCTTGGCGATGACCTCGGCCAGAGAGAAGCTGACGGAGATGGTGCCGTTGGTAAAGGTGATGGTATCGATGCCCCGGCTTTGCAGGGTTTGAAGCCCGGAGATCGCGCCCTCCAGAATGGCAATGTCGGCCTGAGCGGTGAGCAGCAGAACGCCGTCCTCCTGCTTCGTCTCCACGGGGAGCGCCTTGCCCGCGTCGTCAATGACGCGGTAGAGCGCCGCTTTGACCGGCTGGGGTTCTTCTTCAACAGCAACGGGATCGGGCGCGGGCTTCGGGAAGCTGCTGCGGGGCTTGGGCTGGGGGATGTCAAAGGTCGTTCCGGCGGGGAGACGGTCGATGCTGCCAGTCAGACCGGAGGTATTTACATCTCTTTCTTCACCGCGGACAGGCTGACCATTCCTATAAATACCGCCCGCGCCGATGGCTGCACCGTCACCGATTTCTCCGTCACTCGCCCCGCCGGCTGCTTTCACGTTCGCATTGCCGGAAATGGAAATGTTGCTCCCGTCCCCGCTGTCACCGCCGCCGATTCCTGCGCCGTTTGCGCCGCCTTTGGCGATTACTTCGGCATCGATGATGGTGATGTTTTCGCCTTTGGACAGGTAGCTTCCGCCGATACCGGCAGCATAATTGCCGCCGACCGCCATGACGCTTCCGCCTGTGATTTTGATATTGCTGCCGATTCCGGGGTCAGGAGTCTGATTACCGCCGCCGCCAATACCTGCACCGCTTACATCTCTGGAGGATTCGGTCTTTCCTACGGCCGTAATATTTCCGCCGGTAATGGTGATGTCGGTGCCGTTGCCGCGCCAGCCGCCGCCAATACCGGCAGCACCGTGGTTGCCGGTGGCAAAAATATCGCCGCCGGTAATGGTGATGTTTTCGGCACCTGTGTTTTCACCGCCGCCGATGCCTGCACCGCTGCTGCCGCCGGTGGCTACCAGCTGGCCGGAGCCGGATTCAGAGCCGATGGTCAGATTGCCGCCGTTGCCCTTTTCCACACCGGCGTGTGTGCTTCCGCTTTGCAGGGTATTGTCCAGTTCAACGTTCAGGTTGACGTTGCCGGCGCCCTCGGTTCTCACCGCCGCGTCGCCTGCGCCATTCGGCCCTGCGCCGCCGGTGGTGTCGATGTTGGTGTCCTCCAGGGTGACGTTGGCCGTCGCCCCTGTGTCCGCCCTGATGGTGACATTGTTGGTGGTGGAAGCGGAAGAATCCCGGTTCCGGATGACGGGGGCGGAATCCTCTTTGGTCACGCCGCCCTGGCTGACGTTCTGGCCGCTATCGGTGGCGGAAACGGTGATGCTGCCGTCCTCCAAGTACCAGGTATCCGCCATTGCGACGGTGGGCAGAAAGACCGCGATCAGTGCCAGAGAAACGAGCCGGGTCAAAAGCTTTCGGATGTTCATAGCGTTGCCTCCTTACAGCGGGAAGGTTTCATGGTGTACAAACCAATCATAACATGGATTGGAAGAAAATGCAAGGGGATAAACGGATTTATTTCGGAAGCATCTGCCGGTTTCCCTGTTGCAAAGGGTTCCCATTTGTGATAAGATAGCTGTAACTATATGCTGGAGGGGAACCATGGACGACGCGACTTTGAGAAATCAGATCGGCTCCAATATTGCCGCGTACCGCAAGCAGGCGGGACTGACCCAGGCGGGACTGGCGGAAAAACTGAATTATTCCGACAAGGCCGTCTCCAAATGGGAGCGGGGAGAATCCGTGCCGGATGTGATGACGCTGGTGCAGCTGGCAGAGCTGTTCCAGATACCGGTGGGGGAACTGCTGGCCGACCCCAACGCCCTGCCGGGAAACCCCGGCACGCTGGAAAAAGCCATGACGCAGGTGTCCGAAAAGGCGCTCAAGCGCAGGGCCAACAAGAATGTGATATTAGCGCTGTCGTCCACGCTGGTGTGGTTCATTGCGCTGCTGATATTCGTCATCATGTCCTCGTTCAGGGCCGTGGAGCGCTACAGCTGGCTTGCCTTTTTCTACGCCGTACCCATCAACGCCATCGTGATGCTGAGCCTGCTGTCGGCGTGGCACGATTTCCGGAAAAACCGGCTGCTGATCTCCGCCATCGTGTGGGGATTCCTGATCGCCATTCATGTTTCCGGACTGCTGATCTTCCGGTATAATTTCTGGAAAATTTACCTTCTGGGCATTCCGGGGCAGATCGCCATTTTCCTGTGGTTCCGGATGTTCCACCCGGTGAGCGAGAAAGCGGAGGGTACGGACAATGGATAAGATGGAACTGCGCCGCCGGATTCGGGAGAAAAAACGGGCGATGACGCCGGAAGAAATTGAAGAGCGGAGCCGGGAGCTTGGCCGCAAGTTTGCCGCGACGGAAGCCTACCGCAAGGCCAAAACCATTTACGGCTACATGCCCTACAACCAGGAGGTGCGCACCGTCCCCATGCTGGAGCAGGCGCTCCGGGACGGGAAAAAAGTGGCCGTGCCCAAGTGTTACGGCGACGAAATGAAGTTTATTTACTTGGACGACCTGACCAAAGTGGCGAAGGGCTACGCCGGGATTCCGGAACCCATCGCGGACGAGCCGGTCGCCCATGACGAGACGGCGCTGGTGCTGATGCCCGGGCTGGCCTTCGACCCCCAGGGACACCGCATCGGCTACGGCGGCGGTTTTTACGACAAGTTCCTGTCCCGGGAGCCGAACCATCCCACGCTGGCGCTGTGCTACGATTTTCAGATGCTGCCCCATCTGGACACCGAGGAACATGACATCCCCGTGGACACGGTGCTCTGGGCGTAGGCGCATATATACAAGGAGAGAAAGATATGCAGTTTGTCATTGTTTTGCTGATCGCAGCCGCCGTGTTCGGCGTGTGCTATCTGGTGGATAAGGGCTTTTCCAAGGCGTTCCGGGGCAAGGCGCAGCACCGTTCCGGCATGGCCGTCCGGGCGAACAAGCGCTTCGGCGTGTTCGGCGTGGTGCTGACGGTGCTGGGCGTCATGGCGTTCTGCATTGGCATCGGCGACGGGCCGGTGCTGATCGTGGGCGGCCTGATCGTGTTTGCCATGGGCGTTTTTTTGGCGGTGTACTACCTGAGCTTCGGCATTTTTTATGACGGGGAAAGCTTCCTAATGTCCCGGTTCGGGAAGAAGGACGCCGTGCATCGCTATGAGGAGATCGTAGGGCAGAAGCTGTACGTGGTGCAGGGCGGCAGCATCGTGGCGGAGCTGTACCTGAAGGACGGCTCCACTGTCAGTCTGCAATCCACTATGGACGGCGTGTATCCCTTTCTGGACACCGCCTTTGCCGGTTGGTGCCTCCAGACGGGGCGCGACCCTGAGAGCTGCGACTTCCACGACCCCAGCAAGAGCCTGTGGTTCCCGCCGGTGGAGGAAAGCTGATGGCGCACATTCCCAGCGGAACGACACAGGAGCTGGAGTTGGTCACCTTCCGGCAGGCGCTGGAAGCCGCCGACACCCCCAGCGACGAATACGATATCAAAAAGTGGATATACGCTCCCAATTTTTACTCGGAATACCGTTACATATTGGGGACACGGGGGAAAAAGCCGCTGATCTGCATTGGCATCAACCCCTCCACGGCCAGACCCGGCGCGCTGGACAATACCCTCAAATCCGTGGAGCGCATTGCCCTGGGGAACGGGTTTGACAGCTTCATCATGTTCAACGTCTACGCCCAGCGGGCGACCTCTCCCGACGATATGGAGAAGGTCTGCAACCCGCTGCTGCACAAGGAAAATCTGAAAGCGTTCCGGTATGTGTTGTCTCTTTCGGAGCATCCGGTGGTGTGGGCGGCATGGGGCGCGATCATTGAAAAGCGGAAGTACCTGCCCGACTGTCTGCGGGATATGCTGCTGGCGGGGGAGGAGTACGGAGCCGAGTGGTGCTGCGCCGGGGCCATTTCCCGGAAGGGACACCCCCATCATCCGCTGTATCTGCGGAAGGACGAGAAGCTTCGGCCGTTCGACGTGAAAGCGTATCTGGAACAGCTATAGAAAAATTAAGGGTCGGTGGCTTCACCGACCCTTGCAGTGTTTGAAACAGGAGGATTTCTTATGAAATTGCTGATTGCGTCTGACATTCACGGCAGCGCCTTCTGGTGCCGCCGCCTTTGCGACCTGATCGAGACGGAACGCCCGGACAGGCTGATCCTGCTGGGAGATTTGCTGTACCACGGCCCCCGGAACGACCTGCCCCGGGATTACGCGCCGAAGCAGGTGATCCCCATGCTAAGCCGGTACCGGGATATTATCATCGCGGTGCGGGGCAACTGTGAGGCGGAGGTTGACCAGATGGTTCTGCCTTTTCCCTGCATGGCGGAGTTTTCCCAGCTGCTTCTGGACGGGAAAACCTTCTATCTGACCCATGGACATCACAACAACCCGGATGATCTTCCGCCCCTGCCGGAGGGCAGCGTGTTCCTGTTCGGACACACCCATGTGAAGATGGACGAAGTGCGCTCCGGCGTCCGCTGCCTGAACCCCGGCAGTGTCTCCATCCCCAAGGACGTCTGATTTATGAAAACGGAGAATTTTCTTTTCGGATTTTGGAGGAATGACCGTGGATTCGACAGAATGCGAGACCTGCTGGTATTATGATTATGATGAGGAGTACGACGAATACTACTGCATGATGGATTTGGACGAGGACGAGGTTTACCGCATCGCCAATTCCCCCTCCCGGCACTGCCCCTTTTATCGGCGGGGCGACGACTACACCCTTGCAAGGAGACAATAGATGAAACGATGGTATCCCGCGCTGATCCTGCTGTGCCTGCTGCTGGCGGGCTGTTCAGGGAAGGGGGAGGAAACGACGTTCCCCACCCAGACGGAGGCCGTTCCCGTGGAAGCAGCGCCGCCTGCCGGGCTGCATGACCCGGATGACCCGGTGGAAGTGCGCTACGGCGACGCCCTGCGGGCGTATCCGCTGAGCGCCCCCAATGTGGCCGGAATGAAGGCCATGGGCAGTGACCTGCTGGTGTTCTCCGACACCGAGGTCAGCACCCGCATTACCCGGCTTTCCGGGGAGGAACTGTACATAGCGGCCACCGCCCGGCTGGATTTTGGCCTTACTCCGGATAACCCGTCCCTACAGGTCACGGAAAGCGGCCTGAGCTATTTTGACCCGGTGAACCGGCAGACGGTGGTGCTGGATGCTTCTCTGCGGGAGATCACCCACATTCCCGTGCCGGAGGACTTGGAGGGAACGCCCCTGCTGTCCCGCGACCGGGAGACCTTGTACTACTGCACAAAAGCGGGCGTCCGCGCATGGAATCTGGAAACGGGCATCCGCCGGGTCATCAAGGAAGCCGGGTTCGCCCAACAGAGCGTGACGGGGCTGCACCTGAACGACACCGTCCTGCAATGCCGCGTGGCGGACAACGAGGGCAATGCCAGCACGCTGCTGCTTTCCACGGAAAGCGGGCGGATATTATATGAAGGGGCGCAGGAGCTGACGATGCGCTCCCGGGGCGACAGCTATTTTATCTCCTTCCCCACAGGCTGCACCCGGGCGCTGCTGTTCGGGCAGGCGGGGGAGGAAGCCCCTCTGGCGCTGACCCCGGCGGAGCTGAGCGGGGAGGACTTTCTTCTGGAGACCTTCGCCGACGCGGTGACGGCCAGCGTTGCGTCGGATACGGAGATCAAGCTGGACTATTACGATCTGGAAACCGGACGCCGCCGCAGTTCCGTGACCCTTCCGTTCTTCGGCCTGCCCCTGACGGTGGAGGAGTCCGCCGACGGCTGGGTCTATTTCCTGCTTTACAACAACGACGGTCGGCCGGTCATTTACCGCTGGGACACAGCCGCGCTGGAATTCGCCGTTTCCGACACGGAGGTCTACACCGGCCCCTATTATTCCGACCAGGAGCCGGACTATCACGGGCTGGTGTGGTGCGAGTATTACGCGAGAACCATCGGCGATACCTACGGCATTGAGGTGCTATTGTGGGAGGACGCCAATCTGGTGCAGCCATGGGACTACAATTTTGAAACGGAATATCTGGTGCCGGTTTTCAAACGGGAGCTGGACTGGCTGAACGAGCGCCTTGCCAATTTCCCGGAGGGGATGCTGGAAGCTGCAATTTCCCATTTTTCCTCTCTGAAGATCTGTCTGGTGCGGGAGATCATCGGCAGCGCCGAATCCGGCAGTGTGAGCAGGGCGAACGGCATCCAGTTTATGAACGGGACGGACGCCTACATCGTGCTGGCGGCGGGGGATACCTCGGAAAAAGCGCTGTACCACGAGCTTTACCATGTGATGGAGACCCACATCTTAGGCAACAGCATCGCCCTCGACCAGTGGGCAAAGCTGAATCCCGTAGGATTTGAGTACGATTACGATTACCTTGCCAACGCTCAGCGGGATGGCAGCGAGTTTTTGCAGCCGGACACCCGCAGCTTTGTGGACACCTACTCCATGAGCTATCCCAAGGAAGACCGGGCGCGGATCTTTGAGTATGCCATGACGGCGGGAAACAAGCCGCTATTTGCGGCCTCGCCCCTGCAATACAAGCTGAAAATGCTGTGTCAGGGGATCCGGGAGGCTTTCGGCCTGAAAAAATCCCCGGAAAACTTTCCATGGGAGCAGTATCTGAACCAACCTATGGCGTACACGGGAAAATAACAAAAGCGCTGTCACTTAGAACCATTGAGGTCCAAGTGACAGCGCTTTTTGTGAAAATTTGGAGCGTATCTGAAAACAACAAGACAGCAAAGGTCAAATCAACTTTCTACTCGGTTACGTATCATCTTCGACAATTTCAAGTTCATCATCACTATTATCCAATGCGTCTTCTCCTCCTTTTTTGGGGGAGGAAAAATCGCCGAGAATAAACATTCGATATGCACGGTTAGCAATTATCTTTGTTTCGGCAAAATCAAATCCACCACTGATTACGCCGCCAACAACGGGAATTGCTTTCCCAAAATTGATTAGCCCTTTTGTGCCGAACTTTGTCAGAAAGCGAAAACCGACTTTCTGATTGATTTTTGTCAAAACAGTTCCGGGTATTTTCTTAACCATTTGGTTTGCAACTTTAACACCAAACTTTATGCTAACTTGCTTCACAACTTGGTCAAGGGAGATACCTGCAAGGCAGGCATAAACAAGGGTTTGAACCTGATCGCTTTTTGTATCGAACCCGCCCATTTGGGCAAGGCATGCAATCATACGCATTTGAACATACAGGACGCTACTTATGTTAGCGGGAATTGCGATGGGAAGCGTAATAAGTCCTCCAAGCCCTGTTATAAAGCCGGAGGTGGTACACTTAACAATCTGATAGTTTATAAACGATTTGGCTGCACTTTCTATGTCTTTAGACTTGCTTATATAATCGTCTGCAAGCTTTGAAATTGGCGGGCTAACCTTGGGTATCCCGGAAACAGAGCAACCGTAGAGTTTGTTCAGGAGTTCCATAATATCTTCTTGTTTCAGAATCGCTTTTTTATTTTCCATATCTAAGACCCCCATAGAAATTGTACTCTATACATGCTCTGTTTTTTTCGCGAGGAATCAGGATTGACTTAATTTACGAAACAGGCAGAAAACTAGCGTTCTATCTGCAAAAGACTCCACCGTATGACTGGGAAAAACCATGCCAGTTCGCCTTTGCCATCCAGATGCTGAGAACGATAAGTTCATAACAAATGCTACGTTATCGATGGGCAGATAAAACACTAGTTGTCTGTATGCAATTACATAAGTATTTGATGCAGTGGTGTCAGTCCTCGGGGAACAGCTTTTCCCGGCAGTAGCGGATGATGGCCTTTCGGGTGATGAGGCCGATGAACGCGTCCTTGTCGTCTACTACAGGAACAAAGTTCTGATTGGACGCCCGCTCCACCAGCTCGTGCATAGAGGTGGTGACCCGGACGGGGACGTTATCCTTCCGGCGGGCGATCTCCATGACCCGGCGGGCTTCGGCCTGACGCATATCCATGTAGCACATGTTCTTCATGGCCCACAGTAGGTCGCCCTCTGTCAATGTTCCCCGGTATTCGCCCCGGTGGTTGAGAATGGGAATCGCGGCGTAGCCTGCGGATTCCATCTTTTCCAGTGCCTGCCGGATGGTATAATCATCGTACAAATATGCACACATCGCCTTTGGTGTCAGAAAAAACAGAATGTTATTCATGGGGTTCTCCTTTTCGGCGCGGCTGATTGGGAGGATGCCTTACTGCCGCCTTATACATTATAGCATAAACGAAACGGAAAAGTATGAAATTTTCTTGTTAATTTGCAATCAGCCATCCAAAAAATCACGATTGTTTTTGTGCGGAATGACGGTTCTATTTTCCAAAGTGAAAATCAGAAAAATCGAAGGTCGCGAAATAGTCCTCCGGCGTCTCGGCGCGGCGGATGAGCTGGTGGGAGCCGTCCTCCTTCAGCAGGACCTCGGCACTGCGCAGCTTGCCGTTGTAGTTGTAGCCCATCGAGAAGCCGTGTGCGCCGGTGTCATGGATGTAGACAATGTCGCCGATGTCGATTTCCGGCAGCATACGGTCAATGGCGAACTTGTCATTGTTCTCACACAGACCGCCGGTGACGTCGTACTTGTGGTCGCAGGGGGCGTCCTCCTTGCCCAGCACGGTAATATGGTGGTAGGAGCCGTACATGGCAGGGCGCATCAGGTTGGCCGCGCAGGCGTCAACGCCGATGTACTCCTTGTAAATATGCTTCTGGTGCAGCACGGTGGTGACAAGTGCGCCGTAGGGTGCCAGCATGAAGCGGCCCATCTCGGTGAAGATGGCGACATCACCCATGCCGGCGGGCACCAGAATCTCCTCAAACTTCTTGCGCACGCCCTCGCCGATGGCGGCAATGTCGTTGCTGCGCTGGTCGGGGCGGTAGGCAATGCCGACGCCGCCCGAAAGGTTGATGAACTTGATTTTTGCGCCGGTGCGCTTGTGCAGGCGGACGGCCAGCTCAAACAGGATACCGGCCAGCTTCGGGTAATAGTCGTCAGTCACGGTGTTGCTGGCCAGGAAGGAGTGGATGCCGAACTGCTCGGCTCCGGCAGCCATCAGCCTGGTGTAAGCCTCGGCCATCTGATCCTCGCTCATGCCGTACTTGGCGTCGCCGGGGTTGTCCATGATACCGTTGCCCAGCTCGAACACACCGCCCGGGTTGAAGCGGCAGCAGACGGTTTTGGGCACGCCCGCGACCTTTTCAAGGAACGCAACGTGGGTCAGGTCGTCCAGATTGATGTACGCGCCGAGGTCGTAGGCTTTCTTCATGTCCTGCGCGGGCGTGTCGTTGGAGGAAAACATGATGTCGCTGCCCTTGAAGCCGCAGGCCTCGCTCATGAGCAGCTCAGTATAGCTGGAACAGTCAACGCCG
>OLOU01002261.1_pt1 | contig 11255 bp, 9 predicted proteins | sample 1672101 | NCBI WGS metagenome assembly OLOU01 (sample SAMEA3136645, study PRJEB25190) | human gut metagenome | biome: human gut; feature: human-associated habitat; material: faeces | place: Austria | collected 2013
AGGCAGCGAAGCGTCCCTGCCAGTAACTTTGCGCGTCCTCAGACGCGCCCCCCAACTCGCTTTCCCCACCACTTGCACATTGTCGCGCCAAATGGGCGCGACCGCGAAGCACGAAAGCCATCCTCCTAACAATTTTTCTACAACTCCATAAAAACAGGCTCATGCCCCCAAATCACCGGGACATGAGCCTGCTTTCTTATCTCGCCTTTTCAATCAGCATATGCAGCGCGTGCTTCATGGCCAGCGTGCGGATGCGCTCGCGGTTGCCGGAGAGCGCCAATCGAACCGCGCTCGTGCCGCCCGCCGTCGATACGCCGACGCACACCGTCCCCACCGGACAGTCCTCCGTCCCGCCGTCCGGCCCCGCGACGCCCGTCGTACTCACCGCAATGTCCACACCCAGCCGCTTCCGCGTGCCTTCCGCCATTGCGCACGCCGTCTCCACGCTCACCACGCCGAAACGCTCGATGACCTCCGCAGGCACGTCCGCCAGAATCGTCTTCGTGTCCGTCTGGTACGTCACCAGTCCCGCGCGGACAACCGCCGATGCGCCCGGAATATCCACCAGCGCCGCAACGACCTTGCCGCCCGTCAAGCTTTCGCACGTCGCGCACGTCATGCCCCGCGCCCGCAGCGTCTCAATCGCCGTTTTCGCCAGTGAACCGCCGTCTGTTTCCTCTATCGCGTACACAACATTGCCCAGACGCGCCTTGACTTCCGCCAGCAGCGGCGTCAGCAGCGCCAGCGCCTTCTCCGCCGTATCAGCGCTCGCCGTTGCGCGCAGCTGCACCTCGCCTAACGCGCAGTAGGGCGATAACGTCGGATTCTCGCCGTTCTCCAAGTCGCGCAGGCGCGTGTCCACCTCGGATTCACCCATGCCGAAGATGCGCACATACCGGCTCACCAGCGCGCGCCCTGACCGCGCCATCAGGTACGGCTCGACCGATGCGGTGAACATCGGCTCCAGCTCGCAGGGCGGGCCGGGCAGGTGGATAACGACTTTTCCATCACCCATCGGGACAATCGCGCCGGGGGCTGTGCCGTTCGGGTTCATCAGCAGCGTAGAATCCGCCGTGAACATAGCCTGCGAAAGGTTGTTGAGGGTCATGTTGCGGTGATACTGCTGGAAGCGGGTGCGAACCATTTCCTCCGCTTCCGGGAAGAGGACAAGCTCCTTGCCCGCAACCTTTGCCGCGACGCGCTTGGTGATGTCATCGACCGTCGGGCCGAGGCCGCCGGAGGTAATGACGATATCCGCACGGCTGAGCGCAAGGCGGTAGGCGTCCTCCAGGCGCTGCGCATTATCGCCCACGACGGTTTGGTGCTGCTGCGTGATGCCCAGCGTGGACAGGCGGCGCGAGAGGAACTGCGCGTTGGTATTGAGGACTTGCCCCATCAGGAGTTCCGTGCCGACACATAGAATTTCTGCAATCATGGTATTCTCTCCGAAAGAAGGTGCTTCTTTCAATCACAGGGAATTTTGCGCCTGTTGGCGCGACCAAAGGGCTTTCTGATTGTCCTTTGGGAACCTTCGTTGTCGCCACTTTTGGGGTTATTCAAACAAAATGTAGGGTGTATTCTGCTTGAATACTGCCGAGAGCGCTGCGACGTAAAAACATTTATTTCCCCAATTTGCTGATGCCGGATGCTTTCGCGCAGTCCATGACCGCCTTCGCGACGGCGGGGGCGACGCGCTTGTCGAACGCGCCGGGGATGATGTAGTCCTCTTTCAGCTCATCGTCCGAAACGATAGACGCAATCGCGCGGGCGGCGGAGAGCTTCATTTCCTCCGTAATATCTGTCGCCTGTGCGTCCAGCGCACCGCGGAAAATGCCGGGGAAAACCAGCACATTGTTGATTTGGTTCGGATAGTCGCTGCGCCCGGTCGCAATGACGCGCGCGCCGCCCTTCGCGGCTTCTTCCGGCATGATTTCCGGCGTGGGATTCGCCATTGCGAACACAATCGCGTCCTTCGCCATCGTCGAAACCATTTCCGCCGTGACGATTTTCGGGGCGGAAACGCCGATAAACACATCCTTACCCTTCATCACGTCCGCCAGCGAACCGCGCTCGTTGTGCCGGTTCGTGATTTCCGCCATCTTGCGCTGCGCCGGATTCAGCCAGTCCTCGTCCACGCTGACCGCGCCCGCCCGGTCCACCAGCACGATATTGCCCGCGCCGAATTGCAGCAGGAGCTTGGCGATGGAGATGCCCGCGCTGCCCGCGCCGTTGATGACGATGTTCACATCCTCCATCTTCTTGCCAACCAGCCGCAGCGCATTCAGCAGACCCGCGGAGACGACAATCGCCGTGCCGTGCTGGTCGTCGTGGAAAACAGGAATATCCAGTTCCTTGCGCAGGCGGCTTTCGATTTCAAAGCAGCGCGGCGCGGAAATATCCTCCAGATTGATGCCGCCGAACGTCGGCGCGATTGCCTTCACCGTCCGCACGATTTCGTCCACGTCCTTCGTGTCCAGACAAATCGGGAATGCATCTACGTCCGCAAATTCCTTGAACAGAATCGCCTTGCCCTCCATGACAGGCATCGCCGCCAGCGGGCCGATGTCGCCCAGCCCCAGCACCGCCGTGCCGTCGGACACCACCGCAACCAGATTGCCCTTGGCGGTGTAGCGGTACACATCGCGCGGGTCAGCATGAATGCGGCGGCAGGGTTCTGCCACGCCGGGAGTATACGCGGTGGACAGGTCATCGCGGTTCTCGACCTTCACCTTGCTCTGTACGGCAACTTTGCCGTGGTGTTCCTCGTGCATTTGCAGGGCAGCTTGATTATAATCCATAAAAATCGCTCCTTTTCAGGTCGAATGATAGCTCTTGACGGCATTAAGGTAACACCGCGCAAATGAGGTGGTCGGCTGGCGAATGGATTTTTCGTCAGATGCAAATGCAAATTTCGAAGGTTTACTGGATGTAAATCGAGAAATTTGCATGCCGCAGATGGCGGAAAAGGCATCGCCAGACGCGCCGCCGAATTGTGCGGTGGTGCCTTAAGTGTACCACATTTCGAGAAAAAAAGGAAGGGCGAAAAATTCCGCATCGTCAACCAAAGCGCAAAAAGCAGTTGACAAACGTCTGAAACTATGGTAAACTCAAAACCGCATTTTGGTTTACGCAAGGAGGATTCCCGACGATGGAAAAGACAGCTTCTACAAAAAACACGACCTATACCTTGGTTGCAATTGCGCTGATGACGGCGGTTATCTGCGTGCTTGCGCCGCTCTCGCTGCCGATTGGCCCTGTGCCGATTAGCATGGCGACGCTGGTGCTGTTCCTGTCGATTTATGTGCTGGGCTGGAAGAAGGCAACCATCAGCGTCTGCCTGTACATCCTGCTGGGGCTGGTCGGTGTGCCGGTGTTCAGCGGCTTCACGGGCGGCGTGTCGAAGCTGGCGGGCGCGACGGGCGGCTACATCGTCGGCTATATCCCGATGGTGGCGCTGGCGGGCTTCCTGATGAGCAAGAGCGACAAGTGGTGGCTGCACCTGCTGGCAATGGTCGCGGGTGAAGTCGTGCTGTACTTGATTGGCACGGTCTGGTTCTGCGTACAGGCGGGCAAGACGGCGAGCGCGGCGCTGGCCATCTGCGTCTATCCGTTCATTCCGCTGGACATCGTGAAGATGGTGATTGTCGTGCTGATTGGCCCGATGATTTCCAGCCGCTTGAAGAAGGCACACCTGAACGTTTAATACTATTTCCAGATAAGAATGCGCCAAGATGCGCCGCGAATTTTTCATTCTGGCTAACGTGAATGAAACGCAGCGTAGCAGCGCTACGCTAAGTGGAATGAGCGGACGCCAGAAGGGAAAAGGCGCAAGCAGATGGCGCAGGTGAATCTGGAAATAGTATAAGGTGACATCGCCGCGTTGTGCGGTGTTGCCCTAATATAAACGATTTTCAAACGGCATTGCCATCTTCCCGCCAAGCAGAGAAAATGACATTCCGCAATTATGATGCACTGTCGTTTGGAAAATCATATCACATAAGCAGGGCGCTGTTCCGACCACCAAGCCGGACAGCGCCCCTTTATATTGTGTGCAATTAGCCGTGCTGGCCTTCGCTCTGCAGCTGCATGTTTTCCACCACAATGTCGTGGATTTCACCCAGCGACGCGCAGTATTCCAGCACCTGCCACGGTTCGTTCGTGTGGAAGTGAATCTTAATCAATTCATCGTCCCCCACTGCCAGCAGACAGTCGCCCTTGAAATGCTCCGTGATGTAGTCGTTGATTTCGTCCTCGTCGAGGTCGTGCCCTTCAATGAGCAGCTGCGTGTCGAACTTGAATTCGAGAATCTCTGCCATGTGCTTCACTCCTTTTTTTGATTTTTTTCTGAACAGAGAGACTGACCTCTGTTCATTTGCAAACAATCAGGTATTCTACAATGCAGTCGCTTTTTCCTGCCTATTCGGGCAAAAAAAGAATTCATGCGCGATTGTGTTGGTTTTTCTTCCATACGCCTTCCGTGCGTTTCTTCTTTTTTCTTACATGCGTTCGGGTGCTTCGATGCCAATCAGCCACAGCCCCGTCTTAATAACATCCTTCGTCGCCTTCGTCAGCGCCACGCGCGCGGCGGCCGTCGCCGGTTCACCATCCAGAATCCGATGCTCATAATAGAACTTATTATACGCCTGCGCAATATCCGTCACAGCGCGGGTAATCATTGACGGCTCATACTTTTCCGCCGCTTCCTTAATGACATCCGGGAAGCGCCCCAGCAGACGCAGGAGCGCCTGTGCCTCGTCATCCGTCAGCGCGTTCATATCCGCTTCGGGCAGGGACATTTCCGCCGCCTTGCGCAGGACAGAGCAGCAGCGCGTGTGGGTATACTGCACATACGGACCGCTTTCGCCGTCGAAATTCAGCGCACGATCCCAGCAGAAATCGACGTCCTTGATTCGGTTGTTGCTCAAATCGGTATAGACAACCGCGCCGATGCCGACCTGACGCGCAACATCCTCTTTGTTCGGCAGATTCGGGGACTTTTCGTTGATGATGTCCAGCGCCTTCTTCTGCGCCTGTTCCAGCAGATCCTCCAGATAGACGACGTGCCCCTTGCGGGTGGAGAGTGCCTGCCCTTCGTAGGAAATCATGCCGAACGCGACATGCACGCAGTCCTTCGCCCATTCGTATCCCATCTTTTCCAGCACACGGAAAATCTGGCGGAAGTGCAAATCCTGCTGATACGCCACGACGTACAGGCACTTATCGAAATGATAAGTATCATGGCGATAGATGGCCGCCGCAAGATCGCGGGTGGCATAGAGCGTCGCGCCGTCGGAGCGGAGGATGATGCAGGGGGACATATTGTCCTCGCTCAAATCAACGATAGATGCACCCTCGGAGATGGTCAGCAGGTTCTTTTCCTTCAGTTCGTTGATAACACGATCCATCTTGTCGTTATAGAACGACTCGCCCGCATAGGAGTCGAACGTAACGCCCAGCAGCTTATAGACGCGCTCGGTATCGCGCAGAGTCAGCGCCTTGAACCAATTGAAGATGCGCAGGGCTTCCTCGTCGCCATCCTCAATCTTCTTGAACCACGCACGGCCCTGATCGTCCAGCGCGGGATCTTTCTCGGCCTCCTCGTGGAACTTGACGTACAGGCGAACCAGTTCGTTCACGCCGCCCTTTTCCACCTCTTCCTCGTTGCCCCAGAGCTTATAGGCGCAGATCATCTTGCCGAACTGCGTTCCCCAGTCGCCCAAATGGTTGATACCGACGGTCTTGTAGCCAAGGAAATCATAGATGCGGCGCAGGCTGTGACCAATCATCGTGGTGGACAAATGCCCGATATGGAAGCGCTTGGCGATATTGATAGAGGAATAGTCAAGACAAATCGTCTTGCCGTTGCCCATGTCGGACGAGCCATAGTTTTCTCCCGCCTTGAGCACGCTTTCAAGCGTTTCCGCCGCAAAATTGACGCGGTTGAGGAAGAAGTTCACATAGCCGTTGACGGCTTCTGCACGCGCAACATCCTCATGCGACCACTTTTCGACCACAGTCGTGGCGATTTTCGGCGGCGCCATCCGCAGCGCCTTCGCCAGGCGGAACACTGGCAGCGCGTAGTCGCCCATTTTCGGGTCAGGCGGCACAGCGAGCAGACCGCGGATTTCTTCCGCCGTCGGCAGTCCCTGCGCGTCCGGCCATGTGTCGGTCAAGCACTGCGCCATCAGTCCGGCGAGTTTCGTTTTCATATCCATAAAGTTCATAACTCCTTATACGCTATGCTTCGATTTCCAACGGCTATCATACCATATTTTCGCCCGCGGCGCAAGGGTTCATCTCAATCCTCGAACGGGACGTAGATACCCTTGCGGAACATGTCGCCCACCAGCGTCGAACGCGCATGGGAACGCCATCCGTCCGCCGTGGAATGCGCGGCGGTTGTATTGATTTCCGTGTTCGGCAGCTTTTCCTTGAGTTGGGCGATAACCTCCGCCGGAACGGGGTCAATCCGCGCGTACTTGCCGCTGTAATTCAGCCACAGGCGCTCCAGCCACGGCATATTCTCCAGCGGCGACCAGTCCGTGATGCTGTTATAGCACAGGTTGAGGTCGCGCAGGTGCGTCAGCCCTTCCAGCGGGGTCAAGTCGGAAATGTGGTTGAGGAACAGTTCGAGATATTCCAGATTTTCCAGCTTTGCCAGTGGGGTAATATCCGTGATATTGTTTGCCGCGAGAATCAGCACCTTCAATTGCGGCAAATCCTCCAAGAAGGACAGATCGCTGACCTCGTTGTGCCCAATGTCCAGTGCAACCAGATTATGGCAGTATTTGAGTACCGAGAACGTCTTGCTGGTGTGGAACTTGCTCTGATAGGTATGCTGGGTGGAGAACGCCGTCACGTCCGTGCGGACGAGGTGGTCGCCAACGTACATCGTCCAGCCGAACTCCACCTGCGGATAGCGCTCCGAGAGCATTTCCATGTCTGCGCGCTTCATCTTCGTGCCGTACATATCGCACTTTTTCAGGTTCGGCAGCTCGTCCAGAAACGCCGTCAGCTTCTTGAAATCCGACACAACGGTTTTGCCCAGATCAATCGCTTCCGCGTCTCGGTCGAACGTCATGTTGGCATAGCGAACCGTCGGGGCGGGGGTGGCGGTAGGTTCCGGCGTGGCGGTAGGTTCCGGCGTGGCGGTCGGTGCAGGCGTCGCCGCCGGGGCAGCCGTCGGGGCAGGCGTTTCCCCCGGCGCAAGCGTTGCGGGGCTCTGCGCAAACGGGATGTATTCGCCGCTCTTGAACATCTTGTAGACAATCTGATAGCGGTCATGCTCACGCCAGCCGCCGCTGGTGGAGTACGACTTGGAATCAACATAAGTATTGGGCAGATGTTCCTTCAGCGAGCGCACAACGTCCTTGGGAATCGGGTCATTCTCCATGTAGTTATTGGAGTTGTAAACCCACAGGCGCTCCAGCTGCGTCAGGTTTTCCAGTGGTGTCCAGTCCTTGACGTAGTTGAAGCAGATATTGAGGTCAATCAGATTCGTCAGCCCGGAAAGGGGAGAAATATCGCGAATCTTGTTCTTGAAAACCTCCAGATACTCCAGATTCGTCAGGTTCGCCAAGGGGGAGATATCCTCCACCTTATTGCAGGCGATAATCAGCACGCGCAATTGGGGCATTTCCGCAAGGAAGGAAATGTCCGTCGCCTGATTATGCCCGATGTCGAGCGCGAGCATCTCCGTGCAGTATTTGAGCACCGAAAAATCCGCACTGGTGTGCGTCGCGCTCTGGTTGTTATGGAGCGTGGAAAACGCGGTGGCATCGGTGCGGACGAGGTGGTCGCCCACGCGCATCGTCCAGCCGAACTTCACCTGCGGATAGCGTGCCGCCAGCATTTCAATATCCTTGCGGCTGATTTTTGTGGCGAACATATCTACCTTGCGCACGTCCGGCAGTTCATCCAGAAAGCGGCACAGCGCGTCGTAATCCGTCACGACATTCTGCCCCAAATCAATCTCCTGCGCCGTCGTGGGAACGGTCAGCGTCATGAAGGACGCCGTTTCCTCCGCCAGCACCGCCGGAATCATCATCAGCAGCGCCAGCACTGCCGTCACGAGCCATTTTCCCATCTGCTTCATCGTTGTTTCCGCCTTTCCTGATTTGTCCAGCTTTCTTCCATTATAGCCGCGAAAGAGGGCGCTTGTCAATGCACGGGTGATACTTTTCCGGCGCGGCGCATAATCTCTGCGCGGAGGGATGCATATGCTGGAGCTGCTTGCGCTGCTGATGCAGCAATGCCTGTTTTTTCTGGGATACATCACCGGGCGATCAGAATTTCCGCCGGCGCTGAATCGGGCGGAGGAAGCCGATCTGATTGGAAAGTTAGATGCGGGCGACCACAACGCGCGGCAGGAGCTGATTACGCACAACCTGCGTTTGGTGAGCCACATTGCGCGGAAGTACCAGATTCCCGGCTACGGCGCGGACGACCTGATTTCCATCGGCGTGATTGGGCTGATTAAGGCGGTGGACAGCTTCAAATCCGCATCGGGAACGCCGCTGGGGACATACGCGGCGCGGTGCATCGAGAACGAAATTCTGATGACGCTGCGCGCAAGCCGGAAGCGGCGCGGGGACGTGTCGCTTTCCGACCCGGTAGGCAGCGATGGCGAAGGCAACGACATCACCTATCAGGACATTCTCGGCACGGACGCGGACGAGTTGGAAAACACGGTCATCCGCCGCGTGACAGCGGGAAAAGTACAGCAGGTACTGCACCGTCTCCCAGCGCGTGAGCGTTTCGTTTTGGAATTGCGCTACGGGCTGACCGACGGCCGTCAGCATCCCCAGCACGAAATTGCGCGCCGCTTAGGCATTTCCCGAAGCTACGTCTCCCGTGTCGAAAAGAAAGCCGTTGCGTTATTACGGGACGAAATCGAAAGGGAGTAGGGGCGACCCAAGGGGCGCTGCCCCTTGACCCCGGCAGGGACGCTGTCCCTGCACCCTGCAAGGGTCTTCGACCCTTGACCCATTTTCGCGATTGAGTTGGTGACACCTTCATGCTTTGCCCGCGTGTTTATTGGGGAAGACGGAAGCGTGTGAAACGCACAGAAATGCCCTCCACAGGCGCTAATGCTGTGGAGGGCTATTTCCTTGATTCTGTGTCTGCAAACGCTCCTGATGCCCTTTGCGGGCGTGCGGCGGCGTTTGCTGCGTTACTCCTCGCCGAGGAAGCAGATTTCGCCGTTCTCCGTCTTTTCCACTGCTGCCAGCGAAACCACCTTCAAGCCCATCCCGCGCAGTGTTTCGCCGCCGGGCTGGAAGCACTTCTCAATGCAGATACCCGCGCCGACGGGGTGGCACTCCGCCTGACGGCAAATGTCCATCAAGCCTTTGAGCGCTTCGCCGTTGGCAAGGAAATCATCAATCAGCAGCACACGCTGCCCCTTTTCCAGACAACGCTTGCCAACATGGATGGTGCTGGTCGTCTGGTGGGTGAAGGAGAACACATCAGCGGTATACACATCGTCGCCCAGGTTGCGGCGCTGACCCTTTTTGGCGATGATGACGGGCAGATCGCCCATCGCCAGCGCAGTGGTCATGGCAAAGATGATGCCGCTGGCTTCGACGGTGAGGATGCAGTCAATCTGGTCATTGCGGAAAGCGTCCGCAAACGCCTGACCAATATGGCGTGCGAGGGCGGTATCGACGCGGTGGTTGAGGAAGCGCTCGACGCGGACAACGCCGCCGGGGAGGATGTCACCGTCTTGAAGGATGCGCTGCTGAAGTTCCTGCATGGTGTGATTCCTGCCTTTGCTTTATTTTTCGTTTGCTGCGATGATAGTAGATTTTGATTGTTGCGGAGGATTTTGCGCCTGCGAGCGCGACAAGGGGCAATGAAAACAGAGGAAGTCTGCGGTCGCCCCCTTGACCCTTCGCAGTCGCCACTCCTATACTTTTAGGGTATCGCGGCTTCTATATCCCGTTCCCGGATAAACACGCGGGCACAGTATGCAAGTGAAGTCAACTCAATCGCGCGGAAGGGTCAAGGGAGGAACTCCCTTGCGGAGTCCAGAGGCAGAGCCTCTGGTGGGGTCAAGGGGCGAAGCCCCTTGCGTCACCTTCTGATGTCGTAGTTCATGTCCGCCAGATTGCGGATGGACTTCACGTCGTCAGTGATGTTCGCGTCGCCGTGGATGGTGTGCTTGATGACGCTGGACGCTACGGCGAAATTCAGCATGTCCATCGGCTTGTAATCGTGCAGCATGGCGTAAATCAAACCGGACGCAAACGCGTCGCCGCCGCCGACACGATCAAGAATCGTGAAGGTGAACAGCTTCGACTCGAACGTATGCCCATCATACCACATGAACGCCTTCAGGCTGTTCTCCGAGCCGGAATGCGCATAGCGGACATGGCGCGCAATGCACTTCAAGTTCGGGTAACGCTCCACAAAGTGCTGGAACACATCGTCCTGCTCCTCGTAAGAGGGCTGAAGCGGTACGCCGTCCTTCCAGTCGCCCTTGCTGTGATCGCTTTCATCCTTCCAGAGGTGATACGGCTCAATCCCCAACAGAATGTCCACATACGGCAGGCACTGCGTGCAGAAATCGCGCGCCTGTTCCCACGTCCACAGCGCCGAGCGGAAATTTCCATCAAAGGAGACGGTCATGTTCTTTTCTTTCGCCACGCGCAGCAAATCAAGCGTCAGCTGTGCGCAGTTCTCGCCCAGCGCCGGCGTGATGCCGGACAAGTGCAGCCAGTCAAAGCCATCCAGCAGCGCGGACAAATCCACATCCGAAAAGTCATATTCCGCCATAGCGGAATGCTTGCGGTCGTAAATCACCTTGCTCGGCCGAACGCCATAGCCCGTCTCCAGATAGTATGTGCCCAGCCGGTGCGACGGCGTTTCCTCCGGCGTGGAGAGAATCATCGGCGTGCAGTGCACATCGTTGGAGCGCAGCAGACGCACTGCCGACTTGCCCAGCGAGTTATTCGGCACAACCGAGAAGAACGTGCTGTCGATGCCCAAATTCGCCAGCGCCAGCGCAATGTTTGCCTCCGAACCACCGTAGGATGCCTCAAAGTTGTTCGCCATGCGGAGCTTCTCGTAGTTCGGCGGCGTCAGGCGGAGCATGATTTCACCAACGGTAATGAATTTCTTGTCGCAGCTGATATCCCGCAGCAGCGGATTCGCGTGCAGCATGAACATTCTCCTTTCATCCGGCAGGAAATTTTATTTGAGGCACCACCGCACAATTCGGCGGCGCGTCTGGCGATGTCTTTTCCGCCATCTGC
>OLOU01002264.1_pt1 | contig 11240 bp, 9 predicted proteins | sample 1672101 | NCBI WGS metagenome assembly OLOU01 (sample SAMEA3136645, study PRJEB25190) | human gut metagenome | biome: human gut; feature: human-associated habitat; material: faeces | place: Austria | collected 2013
GTCGATGCAGTATTTCTCCGCGTTTTCGCGTATGTGGACGATCGCCGCAGACACGTCGGTGAGCGGGCGCGGGAAGAACGATTTCGGCTTTCCGATCGAGTAATTCAGGACGAATGCGTTGAAACCCTCTGCCATGAAGCGGATCGCAAACGGATCGCCCTCATGCGAGGCAAGCGCATAGAATCCGCCGCCCGGCAGTACGAGCATCGCGGGACGGCATCCGGGGAGGATGTACGAGGTCAGCGTCACGTCGGAACGCGCGGGATCGAGGATGACGGTTTCGGTTTTCATCGGGTAAGGTCCTTTCGGTTGAAGATGCGCGGGCTGACGTCGGCGCATCGGGATTTCATGTCATAGTGTGCGCAATGTCCGCGCGGCACGGACGGCGCGGGAAACGCACGGCTCGGCTGCGGTTTATGCACGGACGCGATTGCGCCGGCAATTGCGGCTTCGCGGTCGGTTTATACATACGCGCGGCTGTGCGGAATCATTGCCCGTGCTGTACCTCCGCTTATGTTTTCGCTGCGCGCTTATCGGGCGGCGTAAAGCCCGAGCGCCCATTCGGCGGATTCGTCCGCCCAGCGGTGCGCGCGCGGATAAAATTCGCTGTTTCCCTCGCCGGGGACGCCGAGCCCGATCCCGTGCGCGCCGTCCGAATAGAGGTGAAGCTCGCACGGCACCTTCGCCCTCACATATGCGTCGGCGAGGACGAGCGCGTTTCGCGGATCGACGCAGCCGTCGAGGAAGGAATGCCATATGAATGCGGGCACGCTTTTTTCGTCAACGTGACGCTCGATCGAAACCGCCTCTTCGCCGTACTCATCGGTGACGAGGTTGTTCATGCAGGGATTGCGGATCCCCTCCGCCGTCGAGGTCACGGCATATGAGAGGATAACGCCGTTCGGGCGGTTCGCGCCGTACTCCATATCGGGGGAGCTTTTTGCGAAATCGCGGTGCCACATGGCACCGATCGCGCCTGCAAGGTAGCCGCCCGCCGAGGTTCCCTCGACGAAGATGCCGTCGGGGTCGATGCAGTATTTCTCCGCGTTTTTGCGGACATGGACGATCGCGGCAGACACATCGGTGAGCGGGCGCGGAAAGAACGACTGCGGCTGACCGATGGTGTATCTCAGAACGAACGCATTGAATCCCTTAGCCATGAAGTGAACTGCGATCGGGTCGCCCTCATAGGACGCAAGCTCGCAGAATCCGCCGCCGGGAAGGACGATCATCGCGGGGCGGCATCCGGGGAGGATGTACGAGGTCAGCGTCACGTCGGGACGTGCGGGATCGAGGATAACGGTTTCTGTTTTCATCTGGTAAAATTCCTTTCGTATGAAGATGCGCGGGCTGACATCGGCGCATCCGGATTTCATGTTAAGGTTTGCGCAATGTACGCGCGGTTCAAAAGTGCGGGATGAGAGCTGCGGCACGGACAGTGTGAGGATGTACGGCAGGCGCACACCGTACGAACAGCGCGGAGGATACAACGGTATCTTCCCCCGGCTCAGACCGCACCGCGAACAGTGTGTGCGATGAGCCGAGAGCGACTCGCCGGCTGACAGTGTATACAGAACATCGTGCCGGGGAAGGCAAAGCGGCGAATTACCGCACTTCACGACCTCACAAGGGAGGATTTTTCAAAAGAGCGCACGGGGGAAGCGCCCATCGGACGCTTCCCCCGCATATTTTCCGTGATAACGGACGGTTCATTTTACCGAAGCGGGAACCTCTGCTCCGGAATGCGCCGCCTGTGCCGAACCCGCCGTTTCGGACGGAATACCGGACATTACGGCTCAATTCCCCCTTATGTACTCGGCAGCTACCCAGCCCGCGCCGGAGCCGTAGGAGATCATGTACCAATAATGACCGTTTATCTGAAAATGCGTCTCGGCAAGCACCGTCACGGCGGTGCCGTTCGAGAGTGAGCCTATCGAGGGAGCGGAGGTCGTCGGTCCCTTTCTGACTGCAAGAGAGCTTGATATGTTGATGACCGTTCCCGAGCTTATGCTCGCCGCGGAAAGATACGTCGTGACGTAATCCATGCAGATCCATCCGTAGGGCGTGGAAAACCATTCGCGTCCCGACGAATCTCTGCTGACTTTATCCGACATAATGGTTCCGAGACGGTCTCCGTATGTTGCCGGGGCAACGGTCTGCACGATATCGTAATCCGTGCCCGGTCCGTAACGGAAGTGAACGGAGTCGCCGATTACGACGGTGTAGCCCGCCTCGGACCAGCTCGCGCTGACCGAGAAGGTGAACATGGCGGCGAGCATGATCGCCGCAAGCATTACCGATAAAAATTTTTTCATTTTTTCCTCCCTGTTTTTCGTATCCGTGCGCACCGTCGGTTTTCGCGGCGCGCTGCGGTCATTCCGGTTCCCGGTATAATTATATTCGGCAGAGAGGAAAAATATTCCTTGAAATTACGTTTTTATAAAATTTTCATCTTAGCGGAGACGGCGCAAGCCGCCGAGCGCGCAAGCCGGGGCTTCGGCCTTCGCAAAACGGCGGCGCAGCCGTGAATCTGCCGCCGCTTTACGCTGTCCGCAAAGATAACGTGCGCTGCGGGAGGGCACATTGGCGAAGCGCGGAATTTCTCAATTCGCCGAACAAATCGGAAATTTGAAACCCGTCTGCCGAGCGCGCCGTGCGTCAGTCCTCGATCGCCGCCGCGGCGGATATGATCCGCCTTATCTCCTCGCACGGGAATTTCGGCTTTCTGTCGTATGTGTAAAGTCCGTTCTGCTCCTGCTCGATATCGGTGAGCTGTGTGTAGCAGAAGCCGAAGATGTATTCGTTCTTCAGCAGGGCATTCGTCAAACCTTCGAGCCGATCGGTGAACTCGCGCGCGCTGTCGGGCGCGTTCCCGTAGCCCCAGCCCGATTTATCGTCGGTCCATGCGATGCCGCCGTACTCGCTGACGAAAAACGGCTTTTTGCCGTCGTATGACTGAAGATCCGAAAAGGCAGTTGGAATATCCGCCACGCGCCCCTCTCCGAGCAATGCGTAATGCTCCGCAAGGGTATTCGGATCCTGCTCGTAATCGTGAATATCGTACACGTCGGTCATGACGTGGACGCTGCCGCTCGTATCAATGCACGGTCTTGTCGGATCCGCCGCCTTCGTCGCCCGGTAAACCGAAGCGATCATCTCATCGCACTGACGTCTTCCGTCAATATCCCAAGTCTCGTTAAACGGGCACCACCCTATGATCGACGGGTGGTTGAAATCGCGCTCCACTTCGTCGAGCCACTCCGGCAGCACGGAATATATGCTGTCCGCATATGTGTGATCGAGTCCCCAGTTCGGGTACTCTCCCCAGACCATGTATCCCATGCGGTCGCAGTGATAGAGAAACCTTTCCTCGAACACCTTCTCGTGAAGTCTCGCTCCGTTGAAGCCCATCGCCGCGGCGCGTTCGACATCCGCCGCAAGCTCTCCGTCGGAGGGCGCGGTGTATATCCCGTCCGGATAGAACCCCTGATCGAGCACAAGGCGCTGAAAGACGATCTTTCCGTTCAGGAGAAATCTGTGACCGTCAAATCCGACCGAGCGCAGCCCGAAATAGCTTTTCACCGAATCGTCCCCGAAGGTCAGGATCAGATCGTACAGCCGTCCTTCGCCGATCTCCCAAAGATGCTTTTCCGAAAGCGCGAGAGTCAGCACGGCATTCCCGCCGAGCGCGCGTACCGACGCATCCCCGACGAGTCTTCCCTCATAGAACGCCTGCGCGCGCAGAGTCCCCTCTCCTTCGAGCTTTGCGCAGACGGTCAGCTGCGCGTTTTCCGGCTGAGCGAAATACTTCACCCCGACGATGCGGCTCTGCGGCGCGAACTCAAGCCACACCGTCTGCCATATACCCGTGGTTCGCGTGTAATAGCAGCCGAAGGACTCGCGTCTGCCGCTCTGGATAAGCCTGTCGCGGGTATCGTCGGTCACGTTCACCGTCACGGTGTTCACGCCCGCCGAAACGAAATCGGTTATATCAAACGAGAAGGAAACATATCCGCCCCTGTGGCTGCCGCACTCTCTTCCGTTTACATAAACAGTCGTACGGTAATCCGCCGCGCCGAAATGAAGGATCACCCTTCCGCCGAGATGCTCTGCATCAAGCGTAAAGCTCCTTTTGTACCACACCGAATTCATGAAATCGGTGTACTCTACCCCCGACAGGCGGCTTTCGGGGCAGAAGGGAACGTTTATGCTGCCGGAAAGGCGCACCCCGTCCGCAAACAGCTCTCTTTCCCTTCCGTCATTATCGTTGTCAGTCTCAAACTGCCATTCTCCGTTCAGATTCATCCAGCTTTCGCGCATAAACTGCGGCTTCGGGTGCTCCGTTCGAAATATCACTGTTTCTCTCCGCTTTGCTTTTGTACGTTTTTTACTTTCTCGGCAGAGTGAACGTCTCCGTCACCTTGCCGTCCTTTGCGATGTGGCGAAACTCCATTTCTCCGTCGCCGAAGATCACCGCCGTCGCGCCGATCCCGTCACGGCGGCTGCTCGCCACGATAACGGGGTAATTATGCGCGAACTTTGCGTTCTCGTCCCCCGCGGGGTAGAACTCATACCAATGAACGTGTCCGCAGATCATGAACTCGGGCGCCATGCGCTCGACCTCCGCATTCCACGCGCGGTAAAGCTCCGGCATGATGTCGAACTGACCCGACATCTCGCCCGCCGACATAAACGGAACGTGGCACACGGCGATCCTGTACGGCTTATCCTCAAGCTCGAAGCCGCGCAGCGCCTCAAGCTCCTGCTCGCGGTAAGGCTCGAACCAATTCACTCCGCCGTATTCGGGATGATCGTCGTATTTGTCCTCGCCGCAGTCGAGCACGACGCCGCTTATCGGACCGACCGAGAACGTGAAGTACGTTCTTTCGCCGTTCGTTGCGATGTGGCGCGGGAGAAGCTCGGCGCACATTCCGCGCGTGTCGTGGTTTCCTCGTCCGACGATCGTCGGGATCGCGCCGTGCGTGACCTTGCCGATGAACTCGTTGAGCTTGACGAGATCGTCGAGCGTGTCGGACTCGCCGAAGTCGCCGTTCACGATAAAGAGATCGAGATCGTCCCCGAAGTAGGACGCGACGTTTTCCGTCTCCTCGTAATCGCCGTGCATATCGGCGACGTAAACGCAGTTTATGCCGCTCGTCTTTTTTATCGGGCGGAACGCAAAGCTCTCGCTCTGCATATCCCCGGTGCGGGAGCAGTAGCTTCTTCTCTCGATCATGCGGCGGTACATTACGGTGTAGCTCTCCGCCTCGTCGAGGACGCTCTGCGGGACGGATATCTTATGTACGCATCTGTCGTTGTAGAAAATTCCGCTTCCGTCCTCGTAGAAATTGCGATCGCCGACCCGCACGAAGCACGGTCCCGGCTCGGCAAGGTTGAGTACTATCTGATAATCGTTTCCGATTACGAACACGTTCGGCTCGCACGCCAAAATTTCTGCCATTTTATATCTCCGTTCCTCCGCGTTTCCCGCGGACTTTCGTCTGTGTTTTCATCCTGCACAAAGCCGCATCGGCATTCCCGCGCAAAAAGCGCGCGTGCAGTACGTCCATAAACAGTATACCTCATTTTCGCACCGCGGTCAACAGAAAAAACGGCACAGGTGCCGTTTTTTCCCGAGTTACAGATATGCTCCGGCGCTCTGCGTCAGTTTCTCCTCAAGCCGGATCAGCTTCTTTGCGACCGTCTTTGCTTTCTCGTCAGCCGCCGCGTACTGATTCAGATACCGGTTGAGCGATTTCACGCCCATGTTGCAGCCGTCCGTGATGAGATCGGCGACCGTCGCGTCGCTTCCGTCCGCGGCGAGCATCACGTTCGTCTTGATCCACGACATCCCCTTCGCCATGGGGTTCGGCTCCTTGCCGTCGTCGCCGCAGGAGCTGAGCATCTCCCTCACCTGAACGCGCAGATTCTCGTGCTCGTCGCGGCAGGCGTTCAGCGATTTCCTGAATTCCTCGCCGCGGACGTGGCTCATCACGTCGTCGATCGCGGCGACCCCCATTTTTATCCCCGCGTCGCACTCGCGCAGCAGCTTCACCGTATCGTTTTCAACCATAACGATCCCTCCTTTTCCCTTAGTATCCCGCGCAATCGGCGAAATATTCGCAGAATGCACCGCCGTCCTTGATTTTTCCCATCCTCTATTGTATAATTGACTTACCGTTAAATATGAAAAGAGGTTTTCCCATGAGAGACACAGTTAAAATAGACAAAAGAGGCGTTCGCCTGATCGCGCACCGCGGACTTTCCGGAATCGAGCAGGAGAACACCTGCGCCGCGTTCGTCGCCGCCGCAAACAGAGAAAGCTACTACGGAATCGAAACCGACGTTTACCGCACGTCGGACGGCAAGTACGTCCTTCACCACGACGACAGAGTCTGCACCGGAGCATACATCCCCGAGACGGATTTCGACACGCTCCGCGCGGTCGTCATGGAGGATAAGGACGGCAGAGAGCGCTGGGATCTGCGCGTTCCGACGCTTGACGAATACGTCCGCATATGCAAGAACTACGGCAAGGTCGGCGTTCTCGAGATCAAGCAGCCCGAGCTTCCGGTGGAATACCTTCGGGAGATCATCGACATCATAAAAGCGGAGGACTATCTCGACGGGATAATCTTCATCGGATTCTCGTTTGAGAATATGCTGAACATCAGAAAGATGCTGCCCGATCAGACCGTTCAGTTCCTCTCGTTCGATTGGAAGGATGAGTACTTCGACATGCTCGTCAAGAACAGGATCGACCTCGATATCGCCTACGGCGCGCTCACCGAGGAGAACGCGCACCGCCTGCACGAAGCCGGAGTCGAGATCAACATCTGGACCTGCGACAGCGCCGAGGTCGCCGAAAAGTACATCGGCTACGGCGTAGACTACATCACAACGGATATTCTCGAGTAAGAGAAGGACTCCGCCATTGTCAAGCAAGTCAGAAATAAAGAGTTTGAAAAACGTGCTTTTTTGAAAATGCGCTTGTTCTACACCTCTAAATCATAATTTTTCTACACAGGGGGGATAAAATGGACAGGACAACACTGATCAAAATTGCCAAAAACCTTCATCGTGAGGTTTTGGATGCAAAATCTTATTACCTAATCATGCAACAGTATCAAAAGAATCAGCATGATTACGAAAAAGAAATGGAGATTTCGCCTACCTTCTATAAAACGGTCTACAAAGCCTTGATGAAAGCCTGTTTCATGGAAATCGCCAAATTGTACGACAAATCAAACGATGCTATATCCATTGGATTCCTACTTGCCGAATGCAAAGAAAACCAAAGTTTTTTCCCGGAGTACAAAAAAACAATAACCGTGGAATATGACGGAATAACCTGTTCCTATCAAATCCATTATCAGCATTTGATTAAACCGCATGAGGAATGCTTTTTCAAGGATTTGCTTAAGAAGAACAGAGAACTTTTGGCAGCGCTCGATATTCCAGATGCCGAAAATAATGTTCCTCCACAAGTGAATTTGACTTTTCCAGAGATTTTAGAGTTGTATCAAAAACGATTTAATGGGCTAAGCAAAAAGAGAAAAAACATTCAGATGCAACGTAACAAATTCTATGCCCACAACGATAAAAAACGCATAGTGAGCAATGAGAATCTATTAGATCACTACTGCATTTCTTATTCGGACGTTCAGGAACTTATAGACTTTGCGCTCGATTGTACAGAACTGATTCTTGGGGTTCTCTTTGACGTAAATCATGTTCTGCAACACGCAAAAAACACCGGTGATTGGGAAAGCACACTCATGCTGACACGCTTAGGCTTGAAGTATCGGGAATACGACCTTCGGCAAGAAGAAAAAGCCTTTGAAGCAGATATGCAAAAAACAATTAGTGACAGCTGAACTCCCCGCAAAGACACCCGAACATAAAAAGGAGGATCTCACGATCCTCCTTTTTCGTTTATTCATTTATGACGAAAGTCGCGGGCGAAAGCGCCGGAGGCGACTGCCGTGGGACAGCTTTGCCGCGGCTTATCTCTTACAAATCACGCTTTGCTTTCACGGCGGCGCAGTACCACCCATTCTCGCTTTCGTCCGAGTCCACCTCGAATCCGTTTGCCGAAAGCGCGGCGCGCACCTCATCCGCGCGCTCACTGATTATTCCCGACACGATGAGAACCGCGCCGTCCTTCATGAACGCTCCGACATCGGGGGCAAGTCTGATTATCACGTCGGCGACGATGTTCGCGCACACGACATCGTATTTCTTCTCCGGCACCGCCGAAAGAAGATCGCTGACCGCGCACTCTACGCACGGTGTGGAATTCAGCACCGTATTCTCCTTCGCCACCTTGATCGACTGCGGGTCGATATCGCACGCGAAGGCATCGGCGGCACCGAGCTTCGCAGCCGTGATTGCAAGGATTCCGCTGCCGCAGCCCACGTCGAGCACGCTCTCGCCGCCGTGTATGTACTTCTCGAGCATCGCGGCGCAGAGCCTCGTCGTTTCGTGCGTTCCCGTACCGAACGCCATTCCGGGATCCATGAGCACCGTCACCTCGCCGGGTGCGGCATCGTACTTCTCCCACACAGGAACTATGACGACCCTTTTTCCGGTCTTGATCGGCTTGTAGTACTTCTTCCACGAATCCGCCCAATCCTCTTCAGACACGCCGCATACGTCTATCTGCGCGGGAATTTTGAGCTCGTCGAATCTGCCGCGCGCGAACGAGACGCTCTCGGCGGGATTTGCGCTGTCGGAGATGAACGCCGACACCGCGCAGGTCGAGCGATCCCGTGCAAGCAGCTCCTCATCTATGAGGTCGCCGTAAACTCCGTCGAGATCCTTCTCGATATCGGAGTAGTCCTCCGTCATCAGCGAATTCGAGATCATGCCCATGACCGCTTCCACGTCGGACAGATATGCGACAGGCGCGCTCGCCTTTATCTGTATCCATTTACCGTTTTCCATTTGCGCTCCTTATTTGAAGAACTTTTTGAAGAACTTCGTTTTCTTCGTATAATTCGTCTCTCCGGACAGCTCGGCGAATTCGCGGAGCTTCTCCTTCTGAGCGGAGCTCAGATTCTTCGGAACCTCGATGACGACCGTGATTATAAGATCGCCGCGACGCGACGAATTGTTCACATACGGCACGCCCTTCTGCTTAAGCGTGAACGACGTTCCCGTCTGAGTGCCCTCGGGCACGGTGAACTTCTCCTTGCCCTCAAGCGTGGGGATATCGATCTCCGCGCCGAGAGTCGCCTCGGTGAAGGTTATCGGCACCTCGCAGTAGATATCGTAGCCGTCGCGCTCGAATACCGGGTGCGCCTTGACCGCCACGCTTATCAGAAGATCGCCGGCGCTGCCGCCGCGAAGTCCGTCCGAGCCCTGACCGCGCAGGGATATCCTCTGCCCGTTGTCGATTCCCGCGGGGATCGAGACCTCGAGCGTTTTTGTCGCCTGAACCGTTCCGGTTCCGCGGCACGCTTTACACGGATTCTCGATCACGGTGCCGCGTCCGCCGCACGCATCGCAGGTGCGCTGCGTCTGCATCACGCCGAGCGGCGTACGCTGCTGAACGCGGATCTGTCCGCTTCCCGAGCATTTCGTACACGTCTTCGGCTGGCTTCCCTTTGCGGCGCCCGTTCCGGAGCATTCCGCGCACCGCTGCGTCCGGCGGTAGGTGATATCCTTTTTCACGCCGAATACCGCTTCCTCAAACGAAAGCGTGATGCGCACGTTTACGTCGTCGCCGCGGACGGGACCGTTCTGTCTGCGCGACGATGTACCGCCGCCGAAAAAGGAGGAGAATATATCGCCGAAGCCGCCCATGTCGAATCCGCCGAAATCCCCGAAGCCGGAGAATCCCGAGCCGCCCGCCGTGGGATCGAACGCATCGTGACCGTAGGTGTCGTACTTCTTTCGCTTATCGGCGTCGGAGAGCACGGCGTAAGCCTCGTTCACTTCCTTGAATTTCTGTTCGGCTTCCTTGTCGCCCGGATTCATATCGGGGTGGTACTTCTTCGCAAGCGAACGGTAAGCCTTTTTTATGTCGGCATCCGACGCGCTTTTGTCAACGCCGAGCACCTCATAGTAGTCACGTTTATCTGCCATTGGTTACGGATATACCGAGGTAAGTCCGCGGTATTCCTCCCTTCAAATTCAATTTCATCGTGCGGCGGGGCGCTTTTGCCGTGCGGCAAAAGCGGGCTTCGCGGGATCGGGGGAACGACCCGATTTCACGCGCCGTGCCGCCCGTGCGGAAAGCGAGATGCGCCGCTGCGTCCTGCATTCGTCCGTCATCGGTCGGTATGCCCGCCGATCGGAATCTGTTCGGATGAGCGCCGGTCATAATCGGACATTTCACCGATCGGAAGCCGTCCGTTCGTCCGCCTTGCATCAGCCGCCGCTCTTCGCCGTTTCCCGCCTCTTCACCGTCCGCCGTAAACACCGCAGAAAGCGTTCGCGCCCGCAGGCGTGAACGCTTTTCCCGTGTTCCGTGGTTTTTTATTTATCGGTCTTATCCTCGAAATCCGCGTTGTAAACGGTGTCGTCGCCGTTTCCCGCGTTCCGGAATCCGCCGGGCTGTGCGTTGGGATCGAATCCGCCCGCGTCCCCCTGGGCACCCGACTGCTTATAGAGCTTCTCGGACAGTGCGTAGAACGCTTTCTCGAGCGCTTCGGTGTCCGCCTTGATCGCCGCGGTGTCGCCGCCGGTGAGCGTCGTGCGGAGCTTCTCCATGGCCGCCTTGACCTCGCTCTGCTCGCTCTCGGGAAGCTTGTCGCCGATCTCGCCGAGCGTCTTTTCGCTCTGGAAGAGCAGGCTCTCCGCGTGATTCTTCACGTCAACGGCTTCCTTCTGCTTCTTATCCTCTTCCGCGTACTTCTCCGCATCGCGTACCGCGCGGTCGATGTCCTCCTTGGACATATTGGTCGAAGAGGTGATCGTGATGTGCTGCTCGCGTCCGGTGCCGAGATCCTTTGCGGATACGTTGACTATGCCGTTCGCGTCGATATCGAAGGTGACCTCGATCTGCGGCACGCCACGGGGAGCCGGAGCGATGCCGTCCAGATGGAAGGTGCCCAGGCTCTTGTTGTCGCGGGCAAACTCACGCTCGCCCTGCAGGACGTTGACCTCAACGCTGGGCTGGTTGTCAGCAGCGGTGGAGAAGATCTGGCTCTTCTTGGTGGGGATGGTGGTGTTGCGGTCGATGATCTTGGTGCAGACGCCGCCCAGAGTCTCAATGCCCAGGCTCAGCGGGGTAA
>OLOU01002266.1_pt1 | contig 11235 bp, 8 predicted proteins | sample 1672101 | NCBI WGS metagenome assembly OLOU01 (sample SAMEA3136645, study PRJEB25190) | human gut metagenome | biome: human gut; feature: human-associated habitat; material: faeces | place: Austria | collected 2013
GAAATGTGTCAACTGCTCAAGGCGTGGCGGAAAGAATGCGAGTGGGATAGGCAGCAGACGGCGAACGAAACCGTATCTGAGGACGACTACTTATTCCGCCAGCCTAACGGCAAGCCGATGAACCCATGCACATTCACCTATCGTTTCAAGTTGATTTTGAAAGCCAACAACTTACCGCTGGAATTGAATGTGCATAGCTTACGGCATACGAACGCCAGCCTGCTGATTGCGCAGGGCGTTGACGTCCGCACGGTGGCTAGCCTGTTGGGCCACGCACAGGCCAGCACTACGCTGGATATTAACGCTCACGCATTTGACAAGAACAAGCGTGAGGCACAGCAAAAGCTCGGAAAGGTGATTGGACTATGAGGAACGGAAAGAAAATCAAACTGACCCACGCCAACAAGATTATCCTGATAACTGCTTTGGGCGATTATTACTACCTACAAAGAGCCAATAATACAGGTTGGCAGGAAACTGGTTACATGATACTCAAAGTGGATTCTCTCTCAGCCGGTAAAAAAGCAGTTTTCACCAGTGAGGAAGTCCACCTTGCAAGAACAGCCGTAAACCAGCTGCGAAACAAGAAAATTAAGCAGGGGCAGTACACAGACGCAACCGATGATATGCTGCTGAAGCTGAATTAAAGCAAAAATAGAGCAGACAAAAAATCACCTTGCAAAGTACATTGCAAGGTGATTTTTTGGTGCGCCTGAAGGGATTCGAACCCCCGGCACCTGGCGTCGGAGAACTACGACAGGACGGTATAGACTGGCGTTGGAACGCAAATTTTGTTAGTTCGGCACATTTACCGCCAAAACAAGAAAAAGCCTGTTGTTGGTCATCACAACAAGGCTTTTCCGGTATTTTGAGGGGTCACTGCACCGTAGTAGTCAAACGGTGATCAAGAATCTTCCATGCGCAGCACGCAGCATTCCGAAAATATCTTGGAAAATTGGACGATTCGCTCGTAAAAGGTTGACGCAGCTGCATTCGGGGGTATATCATACTTATATAGATCCTTGCGCGGAGGGAGGAACGCACGGTGATCCGAATCGGCATTGTGGACGATGAAAAACAAGAAAGAGACCAACTGAAACAGGCACTGGCGCGGTTTGGCGCGGAGAACGGCACAGAACTGAACGTACAGGAGTTCGACTGTGCGGCAGTCTATCTGGCGGCGCAAGACCGTGATTTTGACATTTTATATCTGGACATTGATATGCCGCAGATGTCCGGCATGGAACTGGCCGAAAAAATCCGGGAGACAGATCAAGACGTCATCCTCATTTTTTGCACGAATTTGCAGCAATTCGCGCTGAACGGGTACAGTGTCGGCGCGCTGGGCTTTATTGTAAAGCCGATACAGTGGTACTCCTTCCATATGTATCTGACGCGGGCGCTGAAGGCGCTGCAAAAGCGCGCCGGTCAAAAGACTGCGCCGCCGCACATTGTCGTCAAGGACGGCACCGTGACGCGGCTGCTGGATGCAGCGGAAATCGCCTATGTGGAGGTGCGCCAGCACGACTTGCTGTACAACCTGTGCGGCGGGGACGGTAAGACCGAGATCATCAAAAACCGCGGCTCGATGCAGGAAATCGCGGCGCAGCTGACGCCCTACGGCTTTGTGCGATGCAGCGCCAGTTATCTTGTGAACCTGCGCTGCATCACGGCGGTAAGCCGTATGAATGTCTATGTCGGCGGGGCGGCACTGCCCATCGGGCGCACCTACAAGGACGCCTTCACCGAAGCATTCTCCCAATATATGGCAAAAAAGGAGTGGGAAGACCCGTGCCGGTCATAAATTGGATACTGAACCAGCAAATCCAGCTGGGTATGATTCTATGCGCCTGCCTGTTTGTCCCGTGGGGGCAGCGCCGCAGCTGCTTCGTTCCGCGGCTGGCGGCGAGTGTATGGGGCTTTCTTGCGCTGACGGACACCCTGACATTCCTGCCACAGTGGGCAAAATTGCTGCTGTATACGACGCTGCTGTTTGGTCTGATATGGTTCAGCTTTGACTGCAGCCCACTGCACGCCCTGTTTTATACAACCTGTGCCTACGCGGTGCAGCACATTGCCAGCAAGCTGGCCTATATGCCTATTATTTGGCTGATTCAGCATGGGCGCACAGACGGGCGCGTTAACTTTGTCATTCTGCTTTTCAGCAACCTTGTGGTCTGTCTGGTCATCTACCTGCTGTTCACCCTGCGCATCCGGCGCGGGTGCCTGCTGTTTGACAATGTCAAGACCGTGCTTTACTCCAGCTTTTTCCTGATTGCCGCGGTCTACCTGAGTGTTGTGCTGGAGGATGTCCTGGACAGCAGCGCAGAGTCCTACCTGACCGCCTATCTGGCGCTGAATGCGTTCTGCATCCTGTTTGCCATCACGATTCTGGCGCTGGAATTTTCAAATTGCAGCATCAAGAGTCTGGAACACGAGAATGAAATGCTGGCGCAGCTGCTGGAATGTGACAAGCAGCAGTATGAGCAGGCAAAAAAAGACATGGAAAAAATCAACATCCGCTACCATGACCTGAAACAGCAGTATTCCCGCGCCACAGATGAGGAACGCGCCCGTCTGGAAGAAGAAATGGACAACCTGAACCTGCGCTATCTCACCGGGAATAAGGCGCTGGACATCACACTGACCCAAAAGTCGGCACTCTGCGGGCAGGCAGGTATTCAGCTGGTCTGCTCGGCAGACGGCAGCTGTCTGGAGGATATGAAGCACTACCACATTTACTCCCTGCTGGGCAATGCGCTGGACAATGCCATTGAGTGTCTGACGCAGGTAAACGATGCGTCTAAGCGGGTCATCACACTGGACATCAGCCGCTGCCGTGACATGGCGGTCATCCGCGTGCAGAACTACACCCCCGCACCGCCGACGCTGCGGGACGGCGCTATCGTCACAACCAAGCAGGATACCGAGGAGCATGGCTACGGCATAAAAAGCATCAAAAACATTGCTGAGCTGTACGGCGGCACGGCAGACTGCTTTGTGGAGGACTCGATTTTTTACCTGGTGGTCACCTTCCCCTGCGGGAAAAGCCAAAAAGAAACTGCATAACCCAAAAGCGACTGCCGAAAGGCGGTCGCTTTGCTTTTTTGTTATTTGTGCCGTGTTTTTTGACGTTTACGCCAACTCCATTGACCCGGTCAACGCTTCCCTTTATGATAGCTTTGTGAAAAAGATATGAACGGTTTCTGCAAAAGGGAAGTGCGCAGTCCTTGGCAGCAAGCGCATCGTATCATTCATCTGTGACAGTTTAGGAAGGAGAAAAACCTATGGCACAAAAGGAAACCTCAAGCAAGTCCCGCCGTTGGCTGGGCTTGTCCGGCGCGGCTGTGCTGGTGGCCAACCTTGTCCTGACCGGAACGACTATTGCGTTCCAGCAGGAAGGCGAAGTCAACCATGCACTCGGCATCGAAGGCGGTGACGCATCTTACGGCGGCACGGAGTTCTCCGCTGACGGCACCCTGTCTGATGCAAGCTACGAAAAGTACATCGAAGCCGCTTATCAGTTCTGTGAGCAGGAAGAAGAAGAGGGCAGCGTGCTGCTCTACAACCGCAACAATGCCCTGCCGCTTTCTGAGTCTGAGCGCAACGTCACGGTCTTTGGCCGCGGCAGCATCGACCCGGTGTTCCGCAGCACCGCAGGCGGTTCCTCCACAAACCCGGATTACCAGAAAACCCCCGTTGACGCCCTGCAGGATGCCGGCTTCAACGTGAACCAAACCGTGCTGGACGCCTACGCTTCCGCCGCCGCGCCGAAAGAAAGAAGCGTTTCCAGCGTGGGAGAATATGACCCGGCGCTGTTCACCGGCAGCGTCACCGACTCGTTTGCGTCCTATGGCGATGTCGCGTTTGTTACGCTCTCTCGCTTTGCCACCGAGGGCAACGACCTTGCGATGGTCAACGACAAGGGCAAGCGTATGCTGGAGCTGGACGACAACGAGAAGGCGATCTTCCAGCAAATCAAGGACTCCGGCAAATTCAAGAAAACCGTCGTCCTGCTGAACTCCGTCTTTGCGATGGAGATGGACTGGCTGGACGAGTACAATGTTGACGCCGTGCTGTGGGTCGGCAACCCCGGCTTCTACGGTATGCCCGGCGCCATCCGCGTTGTGACCGGTGAGGTCAACCCCTCCGGTCACACCACCGCCACCTTTGCCGCTAACTCCCTGTCCGCGCCCAGCGCCGAGAACTTCGGTCTGCACGCCTACAACTACGGCAGCAAAACGCCCCGCGCGGCAGGCGACAGCTTTGTCAGCTATAACGAGGGCATCTACGTCGGCTACCGCTACTACGAGACCCGCTACGAGGACACCATCCTCGGTCAGGGCAACGCCGATTCCGCGGTTGGCACCAAAGCCTCGACCGACGGCTGGAACTACGCCGAGGAGGTCTGCTTCCCCTTCGGCTACGGTCTGTCCTACACGAACTATGAGTACAGCCTTGACAAGCTGGACTACAACAGCGACACCGACACCTTCACGGCGACCGTCACGGTGAGCAACACCGGCGACAGGGACGGCAAGGCTACGGTGGAGTTGTACGCACAGACCCCCTACACCGACTACGACAAGCAGAACAACGTCGAAAAGTCCTCGATCCAGCTGCTGGGCTATGACAAAATCGACGTGGCCGCAGGTGCATCCGAGACTGTCACGGTCGATGTGCCCGGCTACTTCCTCGCGTCCTATGACGCCAACGGCGCGAAGGGCTACATCCTCGATGCGGGCGATTACTACTTCGCCGTCGGCAACGGCGCACACGAGGCACTGAACAATGTGCTGGCCGCCAAGTGCGGTGACGCCGTTGCGGGCAAGCTGATCGATCAGGACGGCAATGTCGTCACCGGCAACACCGCCGCCGTGGCCACCTGGACCGCCCCCAACACCGAGGTCGATACCCAAAAGTACCGCAACTCCCGCTACAACAGCGATGTGGAAGTCACCAATACCTTCGACGACGCCGATGTGAACTACTGGGCGAACGACGACGAAAAAATCACCTACCTGTCCCGCAGCGCGTGGGATACGACCTACCCCACCACGCTGGAGACCCTGACGGTCAACGATAAGCTGTACAACGGTCTGAATATGCAGACCTACGTCAAGGCAGCCGATGCCAAGAGCGTTTCCGACTTCAACCTCGGCGTGGAACTGGATGAGAAGATCAACTTCAGCGATATGATCGGCGTTGCCTTCGACGACCCGAAGTGGAATGACTTCCTTTCTCAGCTGACGCTGAGCGATCTGCTCGTCAACATGGGCGACTCCAAGGGCATCAAGGCTGTCAAGGCTGTCAACAAGCCCGGCTGCACCATCGTCGATGGTCCCGAGGGCATGAACGGTCAGTTTAAGTACGGCGACCGCCGCAACTGCACCGGCTGGGCTACGCTGCCCATCGTCGGCGCAACCTGGAACCACGATGTGCAGACCCGCTTTGGCGAGATGTACGGCGAGGATGCGCTGTATGCGTCCATCCCCATCGCCTACGCGCCCGGCGCGGACACCCTGCGTTCTCCCTACTCCGGTCGTACCTCTGAGTATTTCTCCGAGGACGGCGTTCTCAGCTACTATGCTGCCAAGGCCGTTTCCCGCGGTATGCGCAACAAGGGTCTGATCGGTACGGTCAAGCACTTCTTCCTGAACGAGCAGGAAGCCGGTCGTCAGGGCATTTCCACCTTTGCGAACGAGCAGGCCATCCGCGAGATCTATATGCGCGCCTTTGAGGGTTCTCTGGCTGAGGGCGATTCTCTCGGCGTTATGACTGCTTACAACCGTATCGGCGTTATGTACGCTGCCGCTAACCAGGGCATCCAGCACATCCTGCGCGACGAGTGGAACTACGGCGGCTACATCATCGACGATGCGCTGACTGCGTCCGAGTATTCCTCCGCCCCCGAAATGCTGATGGCGGGCAACAACATCTTCTGCCTGGATACCGCCCGCCCGAACGAAATCGAGAAGCTGATCACCAGCACCGATGACGGCGACCTGCTGCAGAAGGTCATTGACTCCAACCATTATCTGTACTACATCATGCTGCAGTCCTCTATGGGCGGCTCCGGCGCGGAGGACATTGTCGTTTCCGACGCAGCCCCGTGGTGGCAGACGACCCTGCGCGCTCTCGATGCTGTGTTCTGCGCACTGGCCGTTGCCGCTGTTGTGATGTATGTGCTGCACACCTACACGGACGTTTTCTCCGAGGAAAAGCGGAAGAATCGTGCCGCCAAAAAGAATTGATGGAGGTGGAACCCGATGAATAAAGGCTTGAAAAATAAAGGGCTGGGCAGCTGGTTCTGCCTTGCCGCAGCGCTGGTCGCGCTGATCACCGGCATTGTATTCCTGTCCACACAGGCCACGGCCGCCCCTCTGGGCCACTCCGGCACGATGCCCGGCGTGGTGCTGCTGGTCGGTGCTGCCGCTTCGCTCGTTTTCTTCTTTGTTTCCGTTCCGTTCAGCGCGCTGATTCAGGCGGTCATTTATAACATTGCCCTGTATCTTGTCGTTGTGCAGTTGTATTTCGTCTTTGCCGACGTTATCAACCATGTTACCTTTGCAGGCGGCAACGCCGGTCTGTGCGTGTTTTATATGGTCGGCACTTTCATTGCCTGCCTGCTCAGCGTGATCGCCTGCTTCTGCAAGCAGACGAAAACCGGCGAGGCAAAAGCCACCGGAAAACAGCTTGCTGCCGCCGGTGCGGTGGTCGTGGTCGCTGCGGTCTGCGTGGGCGGTTTCTCCCTGCAGAGCAGCAGCCTGCCCTCGGCCGACAATGCGGAGGTTGCCCCCCGATGCGGCGCAGACTTCTGCCGATGGTCCCGTTATGAACTACAGCGACAACGAGTTCGTCTCCAAGACGCTGGATGACCTGGTTGCCATCCCGCAGGAAACCTGGGAAGCCAAGGAGCCGAACGGGGAAGTCGCCTACTTCTTCGAGGGTCAGTACACCGAGGGCTTCAGCACCGTCGTGGATCCGGCCTGTCTGGATATGTACTGCTACACCGACGGTTCGATGTGGGGTTCCTTCAGCGGTCCCAGCACCTCCGTGGGCGGCGACTCTATCTCCCATGTTTACGGCTACTGGTACAACTACGATGAAAACGGCGAGAAGAACTTCGTCATTCATCTGCTGGGCAATCAGGACGCCGACGGCACCGTGCGCCCCACCGATGTGGAGGGCGGCGCAGATGCGGATATCTTCATCTTTGACACCGACCACGGCGCATACAGCATGGAAGCCAGCCTGAGCTATGGCGTTATGGGCGGTATGTTCACCCGCAACATCAACATCTACGGTCAGCCCTATGCCCCTGCCAAGAGCCTGACGATCGATGCCTCCAACCTGCGCACCTTCTACACGGGTGACACCTTCAACCCGGGCGAGCTGGTTGTAACGGCTATCCGCGCTAACGATGCGGAGGAATCCATCTGGGGCGGTCGCTTGACCTTCACCGGTTACGACAGCGACACCGCAGGCACCAAGACCGTGACGGCCTCCTTCCTGGGTGCGACCGCTACGTTTGAAGTGCAGGTCGAGGATCTGGTCACCGAGCAGTACACGGGCAGCTATGAGCTGGTGCAGGGCGAGACGCCCACCGCAACGGATGCCGTGCTGCTGGTGGATTACTCCCACAAGGTCTGCACGCTGACTGCCGCCGACGGCTCTGCCTCCATCACCGGCACGCTGGTGGATGCGCAGGACGATGCCCTTACCATGACCCTGAACGGCAGCGATGCCCTGACGGTACCCATCACCGAGGGGGAGGACGGCAGCAAGCAGCTGACCATCCCCGCCCACGACGAAATCGTCTCCGGCTGGGGCTCCAGCACCACCTACTCCATCAACGAGGCTGTGGTCACGCTGGCGGCAGAGTAAGCGTCCATTGCCCCTGATAAAACATAACGGTACTTGCTGAATGAAAGCCGCGTCTGATGTCTGCTTGCAGGCGTTGGATGCGGCTTTTCTTATGAGAAGGGAAAACCATATGCAAAATACAGAACTTTTGCTGAAAAAATTGACCTTGGAAGAAAAATGCGCACTGCTTTCCGGCGCGGAAACCTTCAAAACGCGGGGTATGCCCGAACACGGCATCCCGCAGATCTGGCTGTCGGACGGTCCCCACGGCTTGCGCAAGCAGGCGGGGGAGAGCGACCACTTGGGGCTGAACCCCAGTGTTCCCGCCACCTGCTTCCCCACGGCGTCGGCTGTTGCGAACAGCTGGGATACCGCCTTGGGCGAGGAAATCGGTGCCGCTTTGGGCGAGGAAGCTGCCGCGCAGGAAGTGTCCGTGCTGTTGGGACCGGGGCTTAACATGAAGCGCAACCCGCTGTGCGGGCGCAGCTTTGAGTATTTCTCCGAGGACCCGTATCTCGCGGGCAAGCTGGCGGCGGGATATATTCGCGGCATCCAGTCCAAGGGCGTAGCCGCCTGCCCGAAGCACTTTGCCGTCAACAGCCAAGAAACGCGGCGTATGGCTTCGGATTCCATCGTAGACGAGCGCACCCTGCGGGAAATCTACCTGACCGGGTTTGAAATCGCCGTCAAAGAGGGGCATCCCCGCAGCATTATGTCGTCGTACAATCTTGTGAACGGTACGTATGCCAACGAGAATAAGCACCTGCTCATGGAGATTTTGCGCGGTGAGTGGGGCTTTGATGGCGCGGTCATCACCGACTGGGGCGGAAGCAACGACCACGCGCTGGGTGTGAAAAACGGCTCCACGCTGGAAATGCCCGCGCCCGGTGGGGACAGCGTGCGCGAACTGCTGGCGGCGGTGGAAAGCGGGAAAATTTCTGAATCCGACATCGACGCCCGCTTGTCAGAGTTGCTGCCGCTGGTGTTTGATACCAAGGCTGCGCTGGACGCTGCCCCGCGCGAGTTTGATGCGGCAGCTCATCATGCGCTTGCCCGCCGCGCCGCCGCGGAAAGCCTTGTGCTGCTGAAAAACGAGGGCTCTTTGCTGCCGTTGGCGGCGGGTAGCAAGGTGGCTGTCATCGGCGACTTTGCCAAGAATCCGCGCTACCAGGGCGCAGGCTCCAGCATGGTGAACTCGACACAGGTGGATGTGCTGCTGGATAAGCTGATCGACTCCGAGTTGAACGTCATCGGGTATCAGCAAGGCTTTGACCGCCACGGTAAGCCGGATGCTGCTTTGCAGAAATCCGCCTGCGAACTGGCGACACAGGCAGATACAGTTATTTTGTGCATGGGTCTGGATGAAATCGCCGAGAGTGAGGGTCTTGACCGCAGCAATCTGCGCCTTGCGCAAAATCAGGTGGATCTGCTGCAGGCTGTGAAAGCCGTCAACCCGAAAATTGTCGTGGTATTGTACAGCGGCAGCGTAGTCGAAACGCCGTGGCTGGACAACTGCCAAGCCCTGTTGTACGCCGCCTTAGGCGGTCAGGCGGGGGCGGGCGCCGTTGCGGATGCGCTGACCGGCAAGGTCAATCCCTGCGGCAAGCTGGCAGAAACATGGCCGTTGACCTACGCCGACATCCCCAGCGCCGCCGACTTTGCCACCCGCCGCAAGACCGTGGAGTACCGCGAAGGGCTGTACATCGGCTACCGCTACTTTACCACGGCGGAAAAAGCTGTGCGCTTCCCGTTTGGCTATGGTATGAGCTACACGACGTTTGCGTACAGCGATATGGCTGCCGATGAACAGGGGGTCAGCCTTACCGTAACGAACACCGGCAGCGTGGCAGGTACGGAAATCGTGCAGCTGTATGTTGCTAAAAAGAACAGTGAGCTTTTCCGCCCTGCAAAGGAACTGAAAGGCTTTGCCCGCGTAACGCTCGCCCCCGGCGAGAAACAGCGCATCACCATTACGCTGGACGATAAGGCGTTCCGTTTCTGGAATGTCAAGGCTAACCGCTGGGAAATCGAGGGCGGCGAGTACGAGCTACTTGTCGGCGCAAGCGTGGAGGATATCCGGCTGTGCGAGAAAATCACCGTGCATGGAACGGCTACCGTGCATCCGTATGAGGATAGGAACTTGGATTGCTATTATAAGGGCGATGTGCTGCGCGTTTCCGATGCAGACTTTGAAAAGCTGTTGGGGCATCCCATTCCGAAAGGCAAAACCAAAATTGACCGCAATCTGACCTTGGGCGAACTGAACCACGCACGCAGCCCGCTGGGCTGGCTTGTCTGGCTCGTGCTGACGATCCTGCTGGATGTCAGCTATAAACGCGGCAAGCCGGACCTGAACATCTTGTTCCAGTACAATATGCCCCTTCGCGCCTTGGCAAAGATGACGAACGGCGCCATCAGCATGGGCATGGTGGACGGCATTGTCATGGAATTGCAGGGCTTCTGGATCCTGGGTCTTGTGCGGGTGATTTATGAAGCAATTAAGAATGTGGTGCTGAATGCGCAGATGGAAAAGCGTCTGCGCGGCGCTTGATGGAGGTTGCATTATGCAGTTTTGGAATAATTTTGTTGAAAAACACCATGCCGCAGCCAAGTGGGTGCGCGAGGGCGGTTTGTTCGTCATCGTGTCGAATCTGATTACCGTGTTCAAGTATCTGCTACTGCAATTTTTGCCCGCTGCGTTCAGCAGTCTGCCGGTGGTGGATTTCGGCTGGCCCGGCGTGGATGTGACCCTGTTTGGGGAAACCTTCAAGTGGAACATCCTCGGCTACGATGCCGCCCACGGCGGGTTGCCGTACTTTTGCGCGTATATGATCGCCATGGTCGTTGGTGAGTGCATCAACTTCCCGATCCAGCGCAATTTCGTGTTCCGCAGTAAGGGCAATTTAGGCAAGCAGATCGCATGGTACGTGCTGGCGTTCTGCGTCATCACCTGCATCGTCAACTCCATCAACTGCGTATGGGTTGCCGTAGCCGGGCTGCTGGTGCCGGACTTTATTTATAACATCGGCACGACGGTTTTGAACGGCGGCGTGTCTATGGTCATTTTCTTCTTTGTCAACAAAATCATCTTCCCTGAAAGCGGGAAGTGAGGGAGAGAATATCACTTTACGAGCGCCGCAGACAATTGATTGCAGTTTTGTATGAGCGTCAGAATGATACTGTAGGCATTGCCTGTTATGTTCCTATGTCTGGGGGCGAGCGGCAAATTAGGCATTTTTCTTCAGCATTTATTTTGATGTACGCGGTTTCTTTTATTATTTACATGACCGTGTAATTAACGCTATTATGCGTATTATTTGATTTTTATTGAATTTACATCAAGATTTGCGGGGAAAGTGTACCCTTACG
>OLOU01002267.1_pt1 | contig 11231 bp, 9 predicted proteins | sample 1672101 | NCBI WGS metagenome assembly OLOU01 (sample SAMEA3136645, study PRJEB25190) | human gut metagenome | biome: human gut; feature: human-associated habitat; material: faeces | place: Austria | collected 2013
TTTATATCCATCCATAACAAGACGGTCATAGATCTCATCAGAAAAGATGATCAGCTCATTTTCTCTTGCAATGTCTGCGATCTGTTCCAGGATCTCCTTCGGATATACTGCACCTGTAGGGTTATTGGGATTGATGATAACGATCGCCTTGGTCCTTGGTGTGATCTTGCTCTTGATATCCTCAATATCCGGATACCAGTCAGACTGTTCGTCACAGATATAATGAACTACATTTCCGCCTGCCAGTGTTGCAGTAGCTGTCCACAACGGATAATCCGGAGCCGGGATCAGGATCTCATCCCCGTTATCAAGCAGCGCCTGCATACAGAGGTTGATCAGTTCACTGACACCATTTCCCGTATAAATATCATTAATGGTAACTCCCGGGATCCCGCGAAGCTGTGCATACTGCATGATCGCTTTTCTTGCAGAAAAAATGCCCTTGGAATCGGAATATCCCTGGGAAGTACGAACATTACTCAGCATATCCAGGATCACTTCCTGAGGTGCTGAAAACCCAAACGGATACGGATTACCAATATTCAGCTTCAGAATCTCCATTCCATCTTCTTCCATTCTGGCAGCCTCATCCACAACCGGTCCGCGCACATCGTACAGCACGTTGTCAAGCTTTGATGATTTCCCGAATGTTCTCATAAAAACCACTCCTCTTCTAATTTTCACTATTATTTAACCATTTTAATTTCATAGTCAAAAAATATTTATTCTATATCATCTCACATTTAGGCTTTCAACGCAAGAAATAAAAATTTAAAAAAATTAAATTTAGCACTTCCCTTTTTTAGCATGTTAATGTATAATAGCACTCGAATTTAGTTTTCAACGCAATTTAATATGTGATGAGGAGGAAACAACAATGTCTTACACAGAAGAAGTTTATGAAAGAGTTGTAGCACAGAATCCTGGCGAGCCAGAATTCCATCAGGCAGTTACAGAAGTTTTTGAAACTATCCGCCCATTAATCGAGGCTAATGAAGAAGAATATAAAAAACAGGCTGTTTTAGAGAGAATCACAGAACCAGAAAGAATGATTAAGTTCCGTGTACCATGGGTAGATGATAACGGACAGGTTCAGGTTAACATGGGTATCCGTGTTCAGTTCAACAGTGCAATCGGACCTTACAAGGGAGGATTACGTTTTCATCCATCCGTAAACCAGGGTATTATCAAATTCTTAGGATTTGAGCAGATTTTCAAAAACTCTCTTACAGGACTTCCAATCGGTGGTGGTAAAGGTGGTTCTGACTTCGACCCTAAGGGCAAATCAGACCGTGAAGTTATGGCATTCTGCCAGAGCTTTATGACAGAGCTTTGCAAACACATCGGTGCTGACACTGACGTACCTGCTGGTGATATCGGTGTTGGCGGAAGAGAAATCGGTTACCTCTTCGGACAGTATAAGAGAATCAAAGGTCTTTACGAAGGCGTTCTTACAGGAAAAGGTTTAACATACGGTGGTTCCCTTGCAAGAACAGAAGCTACAGGATATGGTCTTGTATACTTCACAGAAGAAATGTTAAAATGCCATGACGATGACATCGCTGGTAAGACAATTGTTGTTTCCGGTGCTGGTAACGTTGCAATCTACGCTATCGAGAAATGTCATCAGCTTGGTGCAAAAGTTGTTACATGTTCTGATTCTACAGGATGGGTATACGATCCAGAAGGAATCGACTTAGATGCTTTAAAAGAAATCAAAGAAGTAAAACGTGCTCGTTTAACAGAGTACAAGAACTACCGTCCAAACAGCGAATATCATGAAGGACGCGGAGTATGGTCTGTTAAATGTGATGTTGCTCTTCCATGTGCTACTCAGAATGAGCTCTTCCTTGAAGACGCAAAACAGTTAGTTGCTAACGGATGTATCGCAGTTTGTGAAGGTGCTAACATGCCTACTACATTAGATGCTACTAAATACTTACAGGAAAACGGCGTGATGTTTGCTCCTGGTAAAGCTTCTAACGCTGGTGGTGTTGCTACATCTGCTCTTGAAATGTCCCAGAACAGCGAAAGATTAAGCTGGACATTCGAAGAAGTTGACAGCAAACTTAAAAACATCATGGTTAACATTTACCACAACATTGATGACGCTGCAAAACGTTACAACAAAGAAGGCGACTATGTAACAGGCGCTAACATCGCAGGTTTCGAAAAAGTATTAAACGCTATGCTTGCACAGGGCGTTTGCTAATTTTCTTCCTTGACTATTGTTACAGAAATAAATTTTCTCTTGAAATCATTTTTTAAATGATATATAATCAAAGAAACGCAACGGAGTGTTCCATTTAGGAATACTCCGTTTTTTGTTTTCCAAATTTCTCTATTTTCGGATTTGAAAAACATTTTCCTGTGTATTATACAGTGCAGAAGGAGAAATCTCCACTCTATTCCACCTTCTGTAGTCAATGGCTACCCGCTTCGTATAGTAGTCATTCTCCTGCTGGCTTTTCTTTTGCCAACTATAAAGCCATGCAGGAACAGGATGCGTTTCTTATATTATTTATTATTTCGATTTACTTATTAATTTACTTTTGGAGGTAATATTACTATGGATAAAATAGATAGAAAGATTCTTTCTCTTCTTCAGGAGAATGCCCGTTACCCTTTAAAATACCTTGCACAAAAGGTATTCTTATCTTCTCCTGCCGTTTCTACGAGAATAGAACGTATGGAAAAAGCCGGCATTATCACCGGCTATCACGCAACAATTGACCCTGTTGCATTGGGATATCATATTACAGCATTCATTAATCTTACTTTAGACCCAAAGCAGAAAAATGAATTTTATCCTTATGTCACGGACTGCCCTAATGTTTTGGAATGTAACTGTGTTACTGGTACATATTCTATTATGCTGAAGGTTGCTTTTCCCAGCACAATGGAGTTAGATACCTTTATCGGGCATCTTCAGCAGTTTGGGAATACACAAACACAGATTGTGTTTTCAACGGCGGTTCCTCCAAGAGGGGTGGGGATTGAAACAGATGAAACAGATACAGCGGAGGAAATCAAAAAAGCATAATTATCAGATGCACTCTAAGATATTAGCTAAAAAATGTATTATATGATGGATTTTGATTCCGTTGTAAAAAACACAAATTCACAAAATACATCATAATACATTTTTTTACTGTTTGATAATGATTGATTATCTTTTTTGTCATTGAATAGATTTTATATCATTATTTTTCACTTATGATAAGGATGATTATGGAGTATTCGATATCCCCGGTAGATTTGTTCGTAGAGAACCATTCCGGTCATATTAGAGGACATTGTGAAGTCTGAGAGAACCAGGGGTTCTATAGGATCAGTACCCTGTTCTGCAAATTTATCCGTTGCTTCCTCATTCCATTCTGGTACAAAGAACATAACTCCTTTCATACCTGAACCTTCCCATTTTTTTAGCTGGTCGCTGAGTTTTTCTGAGGTAAGTTCTGCTTTGCCGGGCTGTACGAGTAGTTTTTTCATGCCGGTATCTTTCGTAAGCAGAGAGTTCCACTCTTTTTCTTTTTTTACAAATTTACAGCTAATTTTGCAGTAACGGCTGAGGCGTTTTTCGTATTCTGCGATAGCTTTTTTGCAGAATTTCTGTGATTTTTTGCGTTCTTGTATATATATTTCGTATTTCATGATTTTCCTGTATTTCTATTTTTGTGTAGGTTCTATTATGCATTCATCTCAAATTACACACCCTTCACTTTTTTATCACAGTCAGAAAACGAAAACACCATATACTCTTATCTGTGACCTCGGAGCAAGTGTTGGATGTGAGTGTTTCCACAAACACTCAACACACCGCGACCAACATCACAGATAAGAGTATATGGTGTTTTCGTCCGGTAAAAGCATAAAAAAGCGAACCAGAAGGGACTCGAACCCCCGACACACGGTTCCGGAAACCGTTGCTCTATCCAACTGAGCTACTGGTCCACAGGAAGTTTTCTTGAAAACTTCCGTTGTTTATAATACTATATTTTACATTATATTGCAAGGGAAAGTTTCTTTGTATCTTCGATAATCTTCGGCATTTTCCCGCAGTTTTTCTACTGCTTCTTTGATGCATTGTACGGTGTAATCTATTTCTTCCCGCGTGTTTTGGTAGCCGATTGTAAGGCGCAAAGTGCCGCGTGCAAGCTTCTCAGGAATTCCCATTGCAATGAGAACGTGGGATGGCGATGTGTCTCCTGTACTACAGGCAGATGCAGCAGAGGCGCAGATATTTTTTTCGTCTAATAAAAGTAATAGTTCGTTGCCTTCGATGAATTGGAAACTGATGTTACAGTTACCTGGCAGTCTGTTTGCAAGACTTCCATTTAAACGGCAGTATGGTATTTCTCTCTGTAATCTCTGTATTAAATAATCTCTTAATTGCTGTATTTCTTTCTCCCGATACTCCCTTGTGGTAAATGCAATTTCTGCTGCTTTTCCCATTCCAGCGATTCCCGGAACATTTTCTGTGCCTGCCCGATGATCTCTTTCCTGTTTGCCACCGTGGATGTATTCAGGAAGAGGGATTTTTTTACGAATATAAAGGAATCCCACACCTTTGGGGCCGTTAAATTTATGAGCACTGGCACTTAACAGGTCAATATTTTCTTTTTTTACATCTATCAGAAGCTGTCCATATGCCTGTACGGCATCTGTATGAAATAAAATATCGTTCTTTTCGGCGATTTTTCCAATTTGTGCAATCTTTTGTATCGTTCCCACTTCATTATTAGCGTACATAACCGAAATAAGTATGGTGTCCTTTCGTATTGCTTTTTCAAGAACATCGAGTCGGATACTTCCCCATTCGTCTACATCAAGATAAGTCACTTCAAATCCCTGTTTTTCCAGATAGGCACAGCTATTTAGTATGGCATGATGCTCGATTTTACTTGTGATGATATGCCGTCCTTTTTCTTTTAACATTTGTGCTGCTGCTTTTATCGCCCAGTTGTCAGACTCTGTTCCGCCTGATGTAAAATAAATTTCTTCTGCTGACGCATTCAAAGTTTTGGCAATCTGTTCACGGACATTTTCTATCATGCCGCGATTCTCTGAGGACATTTGATAGACTCCAGAAGGATTCCCATATTTTTCACAAAAATATGGTCGCATTGCCACTTCTACTTCCAGGCGTACCGGTGTCGTAGCTGCATTGTCGAGATAAACCTGCTTCATAGACTTTCCTCTTTTCCATGATTTATTGATAGCTATTTTTTATGAGCAACTTCTGAATAGTTGCCTTCATTTTCGCATACAATCAAATAACCCTTTGCCTGCGGTGTCACTATGTCATACAAAAAAATGATTTTTACTGGAACATTAATCTTAACTCTCTCTGGTTTTCTGGCAAGAATACTCGGATTCTATAACAGAATATTCCTCTCGAACTTAATTGGTGCAAAAGAATTAGGAATTTATCAGCTTATTTTTCCAATCTACATGCTCTGCTTTTCTTTGTGCTGCCATGGATTTGAGACTGGCATTTCTAATCTCACCTCGCGTTTTTTTGCAAAGGGACAAAAAAAGAACGCACACCATCTCGTCCGACTTGGCTGCCTTCTTTCTTTTTGCCTCTCTATTCTACTGATGTTTGCCCTTTTTGAAGGTGCTGATTATTTAAGCACATTCATTTTAAAAGAAGCCTCCGCCGCTCCTTCCCTGAAAATCGCAGCTCTTTCTCTGCCTTTTGTTTCCATAAAAGCCTGTCTTCATGGTTACTATATTGGCTTAAATCATTCCAGCGTTCCAGCAGTCAGCCAGATTGTGGAACAAATTACCCGTGTGGGTGGGATTTATCTTCTGTCAATCTCTGTTTTTATTATGGGCGCTGATGCAAGAATTGCTGCCTGGGGAATGGTTCTTGGTGAAGCAGTTTCCACGATATACACCATCCTTGCCTACTTTCGTAGACTGTTTTTCGAAAATAGTATCTTTTTCCAAAAAAATTTGCAGAAAAACAATTCAAATAAAAATAAGCAAAACAAGAAAATTTCAAATACAAAAAATCAAAATGAAAGGATTTCAAACAAAAATAATTCAGATAAAATTTTAAAAAATTATAACAAAAAATATGCTGATAAAAGAACATTCTCCCGGCAGGCAGATTCTTTCACCCTTTCCACAAGGGAACTTTTAGAGCACTTTTTTTCTTTTAGTATTCCTATTTCCGTGAATCATTTCTGTCTCACGATTATCAGTAGTTTAGAAACCATGCTCATTCCTTTTATGCTTGAAATATTTTTTCACAGTCACTCGCAGGCGTTAGAAACTTATGGCACGTTAACCGGTATGGCATTGCCATTTCTTTTCTTTCCTGCTACCATTGTAAATTCCCTCTCTGTGATGCTCATGCCTGCAATTTCTTCGGCCTACGACCAAAAACAACACCGGCAGATGGAAAACACAATCTCTGCCAGCCTTCATTTTTGCCTTCTTATCGGCATTTTCAGCACCTTTGCCTTTCTTATTTACGGAACGGTGCTTGGGGAAACTATTTTCCACAGCAAAGAAGCCGGACAGTATGTCTATTTATTTTCCGTTCTATGTCCATTTATGTATGCCGCACAGACAACTTCGAGTATTTTAAATGGATTTGGAAAGACGAAGCAGACTCTTTACCATAACCTTTTAGGGGTAGGCATCCGAATTTTCTTCATCCTGCTTCTTATTCCATCTAAAGGAATCCCCGGTTATCTCATCGGACTTCTTGCAGGCTATAGTCTTCAGCTTCTTTTGAACTTATTCTGCATTTATCAGATTGTACCTTTTTATTTTTCTGCAGAAAAGACTTTGCTTTTCCCCGTTACAACAGCAATCGGCGGAGGCATTCTCTCCAAAAAATTCTGGGGAATTGCCTCCGCCGCACTGCCACTTTCTTCTTTTTATATTTTAGTAATAAGTGGCTTTCTTTATTTTCTTTTTTTTACTTTGTGTCAGATTTTTCGAGAGAGTGTTTAAAAAATACTTTCTGCAAGATGTTCGCTGCAATTTGTGGGAGCGCGTTTACACAATTCGGGCAATCTGCTCGCATAAAATAAGACGCATCATCTGATGAGGAAAGGTCAATGCTGAAAAACTCAGCTTTTCATTTGCCCGTCGTACTACTTTATCTGCAAGGCCTAATGAACCGCCAATTACAAAAACAACATCTGAAGATACAGTAGAAAATACTCTCTCCATCCGTTTTTTCCACGCTGACGTACTGTAGTGCTTTCCGTCAATACAAAGTGCAATAACGTAATCATCGTCTTTTATCTTGCTTAAAATACGCTCGCCTTCCATCTCCCGAATCTGCCTTTCCACTGAAGCAGGACACTGATCAGGCGTCGGTTCATCGGGACACTCCATGATATCCATCGAATATTTTTTTCGGATTTCTTTTACATAAGCAGCAATACCATCTCTAAAGAAATCTTCTTTTACTCTGCCAACACAGACTATTTTAATTCCTGTCATACCTCTTAATCATCCCTGCGGTCGCCAAACAATAAAAGGAGACGCAGAAGCTGTAAAATAGAAGAAGCCGCTGCTGCAACATAAGTAAGTGCCGCTGCCGTAAGAACCTTTCTTGCTCCGGAAATCTCATCATCATAAAGAATATGCGAATTACCAAGAATCTTTAATGCTCTTGAAGAAGCATTAAACTCTACTGGTAATGTGACAAGCTGAAATATTACTGTAAGAGAAAATAACAGCACACCAAGCATAATCAATGTACGGCTTCCTCCAAGCACGATTCCGATTAAAATAAGCGGCCAGGAGATTGTCGCACCAAAGTTTACAACTGGCACAATCGCACCACGGATTTTAAGTGGTGCATAACTTTCTGCATCCTGAATCGCATGTCCGCATTCATGTGCCGCTACACCAATTGCGGCTACAGAACTGGAACGAAATGTTGCATCAGATAAATTCAGCACCCTGTTTGACGGGTCATAATTATCCGTTAAATCACCGGAAATATGGCGAATCTCCACATCATAAATTCCTGCTCCATGAAGGATTTTCTCTGCCGCTTCTGCCGCAGTAATTCCCGAATGACTCCTCACTCTGTTAAACTTTGCATAAGTGGACTTTACTCTTGCTGACGCAAGCAGGCAAATCACCATACCGATTATAACTAAAATATATGTCGGGTCCCAGTACAACCCATAATATCCGCCATAATACATAGACTACACCTCCAATTTACTTATTTCTCAATACGGTATGCAGCAACCACTTCTGCTGTATACATATGATGATAATCCTTTTCCGGATACCATCTTCCATCTACTTCTGGATCAATGAATTCTTCTGGATTTAACTGTGTTTCCATAAGCTTCTTGCAGACAAATACCATGGTTCCTTCCTCAAAAGTAGGCTCTCCCTCTTCTGTCTCTACTACATGAAAATTTACCTTGCTGATCTTATCTTCATCTCTTCCAGATACCTTTCCAAGATAACCCATCTCCTGTTTGCGCTCACCATCAAAAAATGTCAGTGTAAAGGTATCTCCTGCATCCACAAATTCCTTTGTAAAACGCTGTGGACGAATACCAACTGTCACTACATTTTTTCCCCAGAAAACGCCCATCATTCCCCAGGAAGCTGTCATTGTATTTACTTTGCCTTCTTTCTTTGCAGAAATGAGCATCCAGTCCTGACCAATTCTCTGAAAAGGATTTACATTTGCTTTTGTTACATCAATTTTTTCGAACTTCATTATAATATCCTCCTAAAAATACATTCCAGTATAATATAGCATCTTTTTAACAAAAATAATAAAATATGCTTCTTTTCATTATCCTCTTAAGATTACCGTTCCACTAACTTATTTTAGTAATCCAGTTTCTTTGCTGCTTCTACAATCATTTCTTCTGTTACAACATATGGATAATGCTCTAAATCTTCATCTTTCACCATAAATGGCGCACATTTTGCTACTTCTTCTACTGTCACACCCACTTCAGAAAGCTTTGCTGGAAGGCCCACTGTCTTATTAAATGCGATAAGCTTCTGGCATTCTTCCTCTTTTCCATCAATCGTAAGTAATAGCAATACACCAAAACCGACAACAACGCCATGCAAATGGTCTTCATCGAATCCTGGCAAATTACAAAGGCCGTAGAAGAAAGCGTGTGCAACTCCACCGTTATAATCCATCGTATGTTCTCTTGCCACAAGCAAGGAAACCCAGCCTGCAGTAATGATAATATCAAGAGCAACCTGCTCTAACGCATAAGATGCCACTCCCTGTTCATTATCTTTTAACGCCTGTGCCCCATGCTCAACCATCGCTTCCATACACATACGGCTAAGCTGGACACCCATCGCTTTAAAATGTTCTAACTTCTCGCCTCTTGCAGAAATACTGACTTCATAATACTTGGCATAAGTATCTCCAATTCCTGCCCAAAGATACTCTTTTGGTGCATTGGCAATAATTTCTGTATTGATAAATACATGCTTTGCCGGCTCTAAGAAATGCACAAACTTGCAAAATGTCCCGTCTTCATTATATACAATAGAAACAGCGGAAGTCGGTGCACAGTTCGATGCTATCGTAGGAAATGAAAAATATGGCTTTTCAAAATCAATACTTACAAGCTTACAAGTATCAATTGCCTTTCCTCCACCAACAGCAAATATCATATCTGCCTGCCGTACTGCCTCTAACTGTTCTAACTTTTTCGCATTGTTAAAGGTACATTCGCCTCCGAACCATACAAAATCAAGAATCTCTATCCCTGTATCTTTCACCGCGGCAAGCAGTTTATCCTTTGCGGCTGCCATCGCTTTTTTACCGCCAACAACAACTGCCTTCTTTCCATAAATATGGCACTGTTTTTCAATCTGTCTATATGCTTCCGGTCCTACCGTATACGGTGGAACCTGCACTGAATAATTCTCCATAACGTGCTCCTTTCTGTCCGTTTTATTATAGTAAAGTAATACTTAGCCGTCAATATGCGATTGGCATTCTTGTTCTTTCTCACCTTGTATGATACACTCATAGAGACTATTAATCTATTCATACACAGTTATGTACATCTAAAAACTTTTATACCTGATTTTGTGTGATAAATTGCCACCAAGTCAGATAGATAGGGATTTTAAGAATACATAAAATAAAAAGGAGTGTTTCTACCTATGCTAAACAAACAATATACATCCATGTTACAGGAAAAAGACGTTATTTTTGAAATATTCCAATATGCCACCGAACGAGCAAAAGTTGTCGGAGCAGAGAACATTTATGATTTCAGTCTTGGAAATCCTTCCGTACCTGCACCTTCTATTGTAAATGAAACTATTGTCCAAAAAGTGAACACCTTAGACCCATTAGCACTTCACGGATACAGCCCTAGCTTTGGAATCATGGAAACTCGCGAGAAAATCGCCGCTTTCTTAAATAAAAAATACGGTTCTTCTTACAAAGCTTCTAATATTTTTATGGCAATCGGTGCTGCCGGAGCGTTAGCTCATGCTTTTCGTGCGGTAACAAACCCTGGAGATGAAATCATCACATTTGCCCCTTGTTTTTCTGAATATAAACCATATACTGCTGGAGCAGGCTTAAAACTCACCATTATCCCGGCGGATATCGACACCTTCCAGATTAACTTCGCAGCATTTGAAGCACAATTAAATGAAAATACTACTGCTGTCTTAATCAATTCCCCAAACAACCCATCAGGAATTGTTTATTCCACAGAAACCATCAAAAAATTAGCAGACATTTTAACAGAAAAATCAAAAGAATTTGGCCATCCAATCTATCTTATCTCCGATGAGCCATACCGAGACATTATTTTTGAGGGAGTGGATGCCCCTTATGTGGCAAACTACTACAAAAATACCCTCACCTGCTATTCCTTTAGTAAATCTATCTCCCTTCCGGGGGAACGTATCGGCTATCTCGCCGTGCATCCAGATTGCATAGAAGCTGACAAGATCATCGAAATCTGTCCGCAGATTTCCCGTACCATCGGACAAAACGGTGCCGCTTCCCTCATGCAGAGAACCGTAGCGGATGTCTGCAATTATACTTCGGATTTAAGCGTTTATGAAACAAATAAAAAAATACTCTTTGAAGCGCTCAAAGAGTATGGCTATCATTGTGTAGAGCCAGGCGGAACTTTCTATATGTTCCCACGTTCTTTAGAATCGGATTCACAGGCATTTTGTAAGAAAGCAATGGAAAAAGATTTAATGCTCGTTCCGGGGGACATTTT
>OLOU01002271.1_pt1 | contig 11224 bp, 10 predicted proteins | sample 1672101 | NCBI WGS metagenome assembly OLOU01 (sample SAMEA3136645, study PRJEB25190) | human gut metagenome | biome: human gut; feature: human-associated habitat; material: faeces | place: Austria | collected 2013
TATATCACAAGACACCATTTGCCAGGTCACCTGTGCAAACCAAGGCTTTTTATTTTTTCTGATATTGTTTTTGGGCTTTCTTTCTCAGGCGGAGTCGTTTTAGTCAAAGTAATCTTATCCCCTTCAACTTCAACTTCCACATATTCCCCGCATTTAAACCCACGTTCTTCTAACCATTTTCCTTTTATAAGAATAGCAGGGACTTGAGTGTAATTTCTGTTCTATAACAAATGATGTGAGACAAAATGGATAGGCATAAAAAAGGCATCTGACCTACAATGTTTTCTACCACAGAAACAGAGGAGGAAAGATGCATGGATAGTCTACCACAAATCCCGGAGAGGAATTACAGGCCGCATACCTACGAAACCAGGCTTCATTGCTGCAAGAGGGTCAGGGAGTCCCGCTGGCCGATCCGGAAGGTCGCCCAATACTACCATGTGAAGAAGCCCTTGCTTTATCGCTGGCTCAAAAGGTACGACCAAAGGGGCGAGGGTGCCCTCCGCGACCTTCCACACCGCCCGAAAAGCCCGCATCCGGCCTCGATCCCCAAGGGGGCCGCCTACAAGATCAAATGCCTGTTCAACAAATCCAAGTCCAACGGGATGTCCTCGGTTGAGATCTGGGTGAAGGCCAACGCCCAAACCGGCCTTTCGATGTGCTACATGACCGTTTTGAGGCAGTTGAAAAGACTCGATGGATACGCGCCTTACAAGACGAACCCCAAGAGGCATTGCAAGAAATACCACACGCCCGATAACCCCGGCGACAAGTGGCAGATGGACGTCAAGTTCGTCCCCTCGGAATGCAAGTCGCCGAAGCTCCCGGGCGACAAGTCCTATTACCAATACACGATCCTGGACGAGGCGACCAGGAAGAGGTTCCTCTATTACTCCGACGAGCATTCGATGTTCGAGTCGGTAAGGGTCCTCGACGCCGCCGTGGCCTTCTTCGGCTACGGGCCGAGCGTCCTGCAGACCGACAACGGGACGGAATTCACCGACAGGGCTTTCGCCAAGCCCGGGTCCAAGCCCGGGAAGAACGCCCCGTGCCTGCTGGATTCCTACTGCGAGTCCCATGGGGTCGCGCACAAGCTCATAAGGCCGAGGACGCCCGAGCACAACGGCAAGGTGGAGAGGAGCCACAGGATCGACCAGGAAAAATTCTACAGGACCCTTCTGTTCCATTCCCTCAAGGACCTGAGGGAGCAGGGCGCGAAGATGGGCGAGGAGATACAACGAAATGCCCAGGATGACGCTTAAGCTAAGGTCCCCGAACCAAGCCGAGCTTGAATTGCTCAGGGCCCTGATGGATACTACGGGCGAAGTCAGATGCCCGAAGCTCCTAAAGCGTCTCACATCATTTGTGAGCTAACAAACGTATTCTTCAAAAATTACTGAAGAGTCTTGACAAAGTTGGGCGGGGGGGGGGTAAAATCTCTACGTTGTTATTTAATGTTCGGAAAGGATAACAAAATGGAACAAGAAGTAAAAAAGCATGAGGGGTTTGGCGTCGCTTCGCTGGTGCTGTCGATTATCGCGCTTGTCTTTAGCGCAATCGCTTTGCCGGCTTGGGTATTCATGTTTTGGCTAAACTATCTAGCCTTGCCGTTGGCTGTGCTCGGATTGATTTTCGGCATCATCGGCAGAGTGAAAAACAAAGACGGCAAATCGCTGGCGGGCATTATTATGTCCTCGATTGCCCTAGCTTTCTCTGTGATAGTCTTAGTCGTTGTTTACGTCATTTTATTAGGTGCAGCTGCAGCTCTCTAAGAGTTTTTTACCGTTTTTAAAATTCTAGTTTTTCATGGCTCTTCAGGGGGCAGTGGTTGGTTAAAAATACCAGCAACCCCTGAAGGGCCGATTTTTTCCATTTTATTTTCCTCTTTTTTAAATAGCTGTTTACCTTAGCCGCGCGGGTTCTTCGTACGATAATTGCTTTTTGATCGAAAGGATTGATCGCAGTTGTAACCTATTCTTTCATAAGTAGACTTATGCTTATTGAGCCTTAAATACGGTTTCCCTTTTATGGATATTGCGTGCGTGCTTTTTGCATATGACATCCAAGGTGTCTTGTAAATTGGATGACAGGATCGTTTTGCGATTTTAGTGTGCGACCAAAATGACAATCGATTGCAGGTTTGGACAGAGAATCGCTTCTAAGTTACGCTCTTATCAAACTCACTGGCATCATAAAAGCTTTTTCGTTGATAAGTCTAAGCTTGTCACGAGCGTCAATGACTAATCCGGTCTATTACCTATGTTTCAAAGAAGGCTCCGCTCATGGCACAGGCTTGAAGGTTTCGCTGTTTGGTCATTTATAAAAGCCGGTACACAAACCTGCATCCATGAAATAAAGTTTCGGTGATTTAATGATTCATTAGATGCGTTGGCCACGTAAGGTTGAAGAAGATAATTGATCCCAAAAGCCTCTAAAATATTTATTCATCTTTTGATTGTTCTCCCATCGATCCCTAGGCCTTTTCTTTTTCTTTTTGTCGCACTTCCTTCGAGGCTCCCTATAATTAAGCATCTCAAGAGCTATTTGATTAAGGTATGGCTCAAGTGAGCTCCCAATCTCGCCTACGGCATAATCGCCATTGGAGAGACCGACGTTCCTAATATCCAATTCAAGAGGGATCATCTGCGCCTTCACTGGGCATAGGTAGCCTTCCTTAACTGCTTGATGAAGCGTGTATTCGCATGCTTTCGAATCGAAGAACTGGCCTAGATTCTTTTGGTCTGCTCTGTCTGGCGTTGCAGTGACGCCCAGTACTTTCGCCGAATCAAAATACTTAAGAACTCTTTGATATGTTTCGCTCATTGCGTGATGAGCCTCGTCAACCACGATTACGCCAAAGTCGTCTTTTTTGAACTTCTTAAGCCTTGCTTCCTGAGACAATGTCTGAACCGATGCAACAGTCACCCTTTCACAGCTGCCAATGCTTGTTGACTCTGCCTTTTCAAGCGACGTAGTCAATCCAGTGCTTTGGTAAAGCTTATCTGATGCTTGGTCTAATAATTCGCCTCTATGCGCAAGAATGAGTGCTTTTTCACCCTTTCTCACTTCTTCTTCCACTACTTTTGAAAACACTACGGTCTTGCCTGTGCCAGTAGGGAGCACTAGCAATTTATGCCTAAAATAAGCAAAATAGCCCTATAAAATGAAAAAAGGACTGATACTTTTGGTATCAATCCTATTGTTTCAATATGGTCGGAGAAACGAGATTCGAACTCGTGACCTCTTGGTCCCGAACCAAGTGCCCTACCAACTGTGCTATTCCCCGCGCAAATAAAGAATATAAATCAATTCTAATTTTTACTCAATAATTTAAACTAAAATACAAAGAAATCAACTAGAAAAATTTTAAACTGCTAGAACACGTATACAATTTATTATGGATATATAGTCAAAAAACATATAAAATTATTTTAAAGAGGTTATTTATATGGTTTATACAATAACGTTAGCACCAGCAATAGATTACATTCAAAGAGTTAAAACTTTGAAAAAGGGATCTTTTAATAGAGGTTATTCTGATTCTATGGAACCTGGTGGAAAAGGAATAAATGTTTCAATTATCCTCAAGAGATTGGGCGTTGAATCAATAGCTTTAGGATTTATAGGTGGATTTGTTGGGGAATACATAATCGATAGTTTGAATGGGGAGCATATAGAAAATAATTTTGTAAAGGTTCCAGGATCATCTAGAATCAATTTCAAAATTTTATGTGATGAAGATAAAAGTGAAACTCAAGTAAATGGAATAGGACCTATATTGACTTCAGACAAGATTGAAGAATTTAAATACACTTTGGAAGATATTAAAGAAGGTGATACGGTAGTTATGGATGGATTGGTTCCACCCGGATTTGAAGAATCGACTTATAAAGAAATTTTAGCTTATTTAAGTGAAAAGAACATCGACTTAATCATCGATACATCAGGTCAAGCTTTATTGGATTGTTTGAAATATCATCCTTTTCTTATTAAGCCTAATGTGCGTGAATTGTCAGCGATAATTGGGAAGCCGATGGATAATGAAAAACAGATCTTGGAAGGAATTGAAATCTTAAAGGAAAAGGGTGCTAACAATGTCATAGTATCCAGAGGAAAAGATGGAGTGATAATGGTAGATTCTAATGGAAAAGTTTATAAGAAAAAGACTCTTTCTGAAAAAGCAATTTCAACTTTTGGTGCTGGAGATGCTCTTTTAGCAGGATTCATTTGTGGCTGGAAATTATACAATGATTTCGATAAAGCATTAGATATTGCTATCGCTTGTGGAACATCGAAAGCTTTGAACGGACATCATCCGACTAAAGATGAAGTGATTCATTACTTGGAATTGCTTCATGCAAAGGTTTAGCTATTTTTGATATGTTTCACCGTTGATGATTTTCAACGATCTATACACTTGCTCTAAGGTTATTTCTAAGGCTAAAGGGTGTGTGAAAGTCAAAGGCGAGAGTTTCCAAAGAAAACCGGCTTTTTTTCTGACGTTGTCGGATAATCCGTATGAACTACCTATGACAAAACTTATTGAGACATTGCTTTGACTAATCTCTTTGAATTTCTCACTGAATTCAAAAGAATCCAATTCTTTTCCTTGTAAATCCATTAATATCAAGAAGGATCCTTTAGGAATTGAATTTAAAATTGTTTTTGATTCTTCTTCTAATGCTTTGTCTATTTGTGATTGGGAAGGCTTGTCTGGTAGCTTTGATTCTTTTAATGCGATTATGTTTACTTTAGCGTATTTTAAAAGTCTTTTTTTGTAATAATCATAAGCTTCTTCGAAATGAGATGCATGTGATTTACCGACTAAAAAGAAATTTAGAGTCATAAAGCTGAATCACCACCGCTTGTAGGTTCTTTTTGATTAAATGTTTTTATGGTGATGTTAGATGGCACTTCACCGCACTGTATTCTCATGACGTCATGAAAAACATTGATGGCTAATTTAGGAGTATTGCACTCTTCGCTTAAATGAGCAAAATCGATTTCTTTAGTCTTATCTCCGATTATCATAGATAAATAATGAGAGCATTGCTCGTTTGAAAGATGACCGTGGTCTCCTATTATTCTCATCTTTAAATAATTTGATCTAGTAGAATTCATAAGCATTCTAGGATCATGGTTAGATTCGATGAGATAAAAATCACAGTTTTTCATATAATTTAAATCTCTCTCGGGAATAAATCCTGTATCAGTCATATACAGTAAAGTTTCATCATTATTTATTTCTTTAAATAGATATCCCATAGAATCTGGTGCATCATGAGAAGTGGGTAAGGCTCGTACAATAAAATCCCCTATTTTAATCTCTTGAAAAGGATTCAATACATTTGTTTTTTTGTATTGTTGAGCGATAATGCCCTCATCACCAGAATAAGTTGTTGAGGCAAAACAATCATAGCTAGAAAGATGAGCCGCATGATCGGAATGTCTATGTGTTATAAAAATAGCATCGATAGACTCAAAGCTTCTTGAAATTGATTTTAGACAATCGACAACTCTTTTTTTAGTGACACCACAATCTACCAAGATAGTAGTGTTTTTGCTGTAGATTAAAGTAGAGTTTCCCTTTGATCCTGATCCAACATTTATAAATTTCATATTTAAATCCTGCTTTTTACATCTCTTCCAATGGAGGCTCTTCATTATCTAAACTGGCGGTTTGAGTTGTATCGATGGCATTGAAATGACAGACATTCTTTTGGAATGTGAATTGAATTTCTCCAACTTTTCCGTTTCTGTTTTTTGCTAGGATGACTGTGACATTCGAAATTGCATCATCATCGTTGTTGGGCTGATCTTGTTGCTCTTCTTGATTCTCTTTATTATCGTTGTCGTGATAATAATCAGGACGATAAAGCATCATAATTTTATCAGCGTCTTGTTCGATACTTCCTGAATCACGTAAATCTGACATCACAGGCTTGTGATCGTCTTTTCTAGATTCTACTGTTCTCGACAACTGTGACAAAGCGATGACAGGAAGTTTTAGATCTCTAGCCATTGCCTTTAGAGCTCTTGAAATATCAGACACTTGATTTTGTCTGTTATCACTGCTGTTAGTTTTAGCTGAAGCAGATTGTATCAATCCTAAATAATCGATTATAACCAATCCTAAGTCAGGGTGAGAAGTTTGCAGTTTTCTAACCTCACCTTGAATCGCTCTAACATTTGTACCCGGATTATCGTTGATAAACAAAGGATCTTTAGCTAAACTATTGACTGCATTTTGGAAGTTAGACAAATCTCTTATGTTCGTGCTTCCGGCAGTTACACTTTTATCTGGAGTAAGTATAAATCCACCTCTGTTATCACGTGTTTTAGTATAGTTTAAAGATTCTATCGTTTTTAAATCTATTCCAGCTCTATTCGTTAAGAGACGTCCCATGATTTGTTCTGCTGTCATTTCTAGAGAGAAGAAAGCGACAGGTATTTTTTTATGAGCGATATTTGTTGCAATGTTGATTGCAAAAGCTGTTTTACCGACCGAAGGACGAGCACCGATAATGACTAATTCTCCTTTTTGAAAACCTCTTGTATAGTCGTCCAACTCTGAATATCCGGAAGAAATTCCGGTGAGAAAACTATTCTTTCCAGTTTTTCTTCTTTCTTCTATTCTTTCATCCAATTTGCCTAAGTAGCTACTCAAAACTTGTTCGGGTGTTTTAAAGCCACCATCGTTTTGCGCTTGCATAACATCATTGACTGATTTTTGGACTCCATCCAAGAAATTAGGAATGTCCCCTACTCCTTTGTTAGCTTGGCTTAAATTCTTTTCTAAAACTTCTTTCATTTTCACTAATGAAGAAGTTTGTTTGATCTGCTTAATATATTCGCTTAAATCAGAATAAGGAGGAACGTTGGTTATTATGTTTGACAAATAATCAGTGCCACCAGCTAAATCAAGTTTATTTGACACTTTCAATTTATCAGCTAAAACGGATGGGTTGGGTCTTGTGTTGCTAGCCTCATAACATTCGTTCATAGCTTCAAAAATTAATTTGTTTCTCTGATCTTGGAAATCATCTATTTTTAATGTTGATATAGTTTGGTAGAAACAATCTTCATCCAAAAGAGCTAAGGCCAAAACTGAAGTCTCGCTGGCCAATATTTTTTCCTCTGACATTTAGCTCCTCCTTTCTAAAAGTGACTTTTAATAATTATTTGCTAGGCTTAGGATTTACTTTGACATTCATGATGCCATAAATTCCCTTGTATAGATTAATCTTTACATGCGACATTCCAAAGGAATTTACGATATTGTGTTCTGGGAAATCATCCTTGTCGACATCAATTTCTAGCTTTTCTTTCAAGGCTTTTTTCAATTCTTTAATTGAGACGGTTCCTATCATTCTTCCACCATTGCCAACTGGAGCAACGAATTCAAAAACAATTCCTTCAAGTTTTTTGGCGTTTTCATTAGCTTCGGCACGATTTGCATCATCAATTGCTTTTAATCTCGCTAATTCTTCTTCTCTTTCTTTTACTGACTCAGGAGTATAAAGAACACCAAAGCCTCTAGGAATGATGAAGTTAGCACCATATCCATCAGAAACTTCGACAACTTGACCAGCTTTGCCAACACCTTTTAAATCTTTTTTCATAATCAATTTCATAACTATTTACCTCCTACAGGCTTCAAATCTATTAAAGTCTGAGTATTTTTATTGTTTTTGCTGTCTTTTGCTAAAGAAATATAATCATTTAACTTGTTATATAAGTCATCCGCTACTTCAGTAGGAGAAGTAGATGAAATACTAGCGGCAGCTGCTGAATGGTGTCCACCACCACCCATCTTCTCCATTATAAACTGAACATTGAACTGGTCGCCTGATCTAGCAGATATTCCTACTTCGGTTTGAGAAATTCTTCCGATACTGAAAGCAGCATCTATACCTGAGATGGTCATACATTCCTGGGAGACCATAGCCAATACTGATTGGTCGACTAATTCGTTTTCGTCGGGATCTTTGGTAACGATTATTCCAGTAAAAGGAGTCTTCATATTGTTGAGGAATTTAGTCTTCATCGTGTAACGCTCATAATCTTCTTTTAAGAAGTCATCGGCCATTAAAGAGTCAGCTCCAAATCTCTTCAAGACAATCATTGCATCGAAAGTACCTTCACTGACTTTATTTCTAAAGTAGTTAGTATCAAGCATTGTTCCAGCCAACATGAATGTAGCCTCTTCTTTAGATAGTTCAATCTTATATTCAGACAACGATATGTATTCGGCAACTAGTTCACAAGCGGATGAAGCACTAGAGTCAGAACCGTTGAAAACGACATTTTTGAATTGTGATGAGCCACGTCTATGATGATCTATGACACCGACATTCATATTATTATCATCATCTATAAAGTTAGGGAATATCATTCTAGATGGTTCATTTACATCGACGCAAATGAGTAGAGTGTCTGGTTTTATTAAAGCCATTGCTTCGTTGTAATTTACTGTCATCATTCCAATTTGACCAGAAGAATAGATTTTGGAGAAAGCATGTTTGCAGCTGCTTTCTACGTTTGCTGAATCATACAAAATTTTTGCCGGAATTTTTAATGTTTTACAAATTCTATATACACCTATACAAGATCCGATGGCATCAAAATCGGCATTATAATGTCCACAAATCAAAACATTAGATGCTTTTCTTATTGCTGTCGCTAACGATTTCGCATGTGTTCTTAGCTGTGTTCTGTTTCCAGAACTCTTGGATTCGCTCTTTCCTCCAAAGTATTGAAGGTTTTGATTGCAAGGTGAAACGACTACTTGGTCACCACCTCTCGATAGAGCAACATCCAAAGCTTCTCTAGATTCCTGAGCCATGACAGGAATTCCAGGATATCCATAAGCCAAACCGATTGATATTGTGAATCCACCGAAACCATTCCTGATATGGTCGACAATATTGAAATTGTCAGCTTGCATTCTATCAAAATCTTTTCGACTACCTAACAAGAAATATGTATCACTTTTAATCATTGATATATAGAAGCGATAATTTCCCGCGAAATTGATCAATTCTCTTTGGAGTTCACTAATTTTAATTGTGAAGTCGGTTTCCTTCATAGAGGTAGATAAATCAGAGTAGTTATCTATTTGTAAATGACCGATAACCAGGGCTTCTTCGGAGAATATTTTTCTTTCATTTTCGGACTCAGTAATATTTTTGATGATGAATAGACGAGCATCTTTTATAAGTTTAATTAAGAAAGTTTTGTTCTCATATTGAACTTGTGTCGTTACACTATCGTTTTCATCATCGATTATTTTCTCTAATTCTTCTGATATTTCTTTTATAGGATGTTCAACTAGATGTATACCTATATTTTGTAAATAATCGTTTTCCCAAATTATTTTCTTTTCTTCATCGAATATGATAGTTCCTATTTGACCGAATTTGTAACATTCCAAAACATCGCTATCTAAGATTTCAGATACAGAAAGATCTGTTTTATTTTTTATTGATGAAATTTTTATAGTGTATGAACTGATAAGAATTGTATAGAAAGAAATGAAAAGTACCATAAATACAATGGCGATGATGTCATAGTATTTAAAACTTGGAACTAGATATAAGCATAAAGACCATGCAATCACGCAAAGAAAGCCGAATAGACAGGAAAGAGTTAATGTGATTTGTAATTTTTTCAGTATTTTCTTCATTTCTTTATCACCTCATACAATAATCATTATTATATACGAAATCTAAGAACTTGTATTTTAGGCTTTAATTACTACCTTAAGTATGTTCTATTTTTTGTATATATGACTATAATCTACTAGGTTTTAAAGGTGGTGAAATCATGAAATTATATGAATTTGAAGACGAGCAGCCTAAAAAGATATTAGTTGATGGTGGAATTATAGCCTTTCCTACAGAGACTGTGTTTGGACTTGGAGTTCGTTTTGATAGGAAAGATTCTTTTGATAGACTGATAAAAGTTAAAGAAAGACCTTCTACTAAGCCATTTACTATGATGGTAGGAGATGTAAGCTGGATTTATAAATATTCATTTGTAGATGAAAGACAAAAAAGAGTAATTGATTCCTTATTGCCTGGTGAATTGACAGTTATTCTTAAGAAGAGACCTGAGATTCCTTCCTATGTCACTCTAGGTGGTGATACTCTGGGATTTAGAGTCCCAGGCTATGATAGACTGAGAAAATTCTTACTAGATGTTAATGTTCCATTGTTAGTCCCTTCGGCTAACAAATCTGGATTTTCTCCAGCTAAGAGTGTAGAAGAAATAGAAAACGTATTTGGTGATGAGATTGATGGAGTTATTAATGGAACTACAGGAGATAGTATTCCTTCAACAGTAGTTTTATTAACTGGAGAAGAACCAGTTGTTTTGAGACAAGGAAAAATTACTATAGAACAAATAAACAAAGCCTTTTATAATAAGTAAAAAGGGGAACAAATCTAAATGAGCAATAAATTAATCGTTTCTATCGGAAATGACCATGGTGGAGTAGACGCCAAGTTTTACTTGATAAAATATTTGCGTGAAAGAGAAATAGAAGTTATTGACGAAGGAACTGATACAAAAGAATCTTGTGATTATCCTATCTTTGCAAAAAAAGTGGCTAACGATGTGAAAGAAGGAAAGGCAACATTTGGAATCCTGATTTGTAATACAGGCGAAGGAATGGAAATGGCAGCTAACAAAGTTAAAGGAATTAGAGCTGGATTAATATATAATGATGACACTGCTCATTTAGTTAAAGAACATAATCATGCTAACGTCATTACATTCGGAGCGAAGTTTTTCACTGGAGAGCAAATGGCTCGTTTTGTTCAAATATATATGGATGCAGAAGAACTTGGTGATAGACATCAAAGAAGGGTTGATGAGATAGAATAAGACCACTTTTTATAAGACATACATCGGCTTGAAAGCCGATGTTTTTGTTTTAAAATAGAGTCAAGAGCAAAAAACTCAATATATTTAGTTTTTTATCCATTTTGAAAATGTGAAAACGCTTGCAACATACAAATCGAAAATTTCGCTTGATATGTTTTCCCAAAGGTGATTAAATAGCAAAGCACTTCCCGAGAGGGAGGTTCGGCCCGGCCCAAAGAGGCGGGCAACATCGGTCCTTGAAAACCTTGCGGAACAGCACAGAACATCACCTCCGGGGATTTAAATCCTCGGAAGATAGTAGCATACATACTAATTAGACAATGTCAGACAACAAACG
>OLOU01002273.1_pt1 | contig 11219 bp, 11 predicted proteins | sample 1672101 | NCBI WGS metagenome assembly OLOU01 (sample SAMEA3136645, study PRJEB25190) | human gut metagenome | biome: human gut; feature: human-associated habitat; material: faeces | place: Austria | collected 2013
ATGCAGGCCGTTGCCCATCATCTGCCAAGTCACATGGTTTACGGCAAGGCTGGTGTTCTCATCGCGCGGGACGATGCAGAAGAGCTTGCCGTAGCCCGCGCCGAGGACGCGCTCGGATGGGATCTCCAGCAGAAACGGCAGCTCAGAGGTCAAATCCGCACAGTTTTCGCGCAGCCAGTCCGTCAGCTCGGTTTGGTCGCCCTTCTCGCGGAGGCCAAGATAGGCCGCCGCGCCGGTGAGCCGGCCGTCGTATTCCAGATCGCCGCGCACCCGCGCGAGCGATTCCGCTCCGTCTACCGTTTCCTCGCTGTCCGCGGCGGGCTGCCCCTGCTTCAGAGCGTCGATCGACGCCTTGACGGGCGGATCGCCCCCGTCATTCGGCTTTGCTTTGTTGGCTTTGCTGCAGCCGGCAAGGCCGAGCAGCAGGATGGGACACAGGATCGCCGCGCAAATGCGGCGCTTCAGTGTTTGCTTCACAGTAATTCCTCCTCAGAACGATCCGCTGCGGCCGTGGCCGCCGCCCCCGCTGCAGCTCGAGGTGCTTCCTCCTCCGCCGCCGTCGGAGCTGTCGCTCTTGATCTTCGTTCGCGTTTCGGTCGTGTACATAAAGCGGTCGCTGCTTTCCGTCAGCGCCAGCCCCTCGCCGGTGACGTATTCATCCGCCGCCGCGCCGCGCCGGACGGTCTTCATGTTCATTTTAAGCACCTTGCAAACGCCGCTCGCGATCAGGCAGGAGACGATCACGACAATCGCGATCACCGCCCACGGACTTTCCCGCACGGGCTTGCCTGCCTCGGCAAGGCTCAGATACTCGTCGCAGGCGGTCAGGTACTCGGCAGCACCGATGTACCAGTTGCCGTCGCTGAACTGGCCTAAAAAGCGTCCCTCCAGCTGCTCTGCGCCATACTCATTGATGGCGTAGGCGGCATTTTCGCCATAGATGAACATGGCATATTTGCGGTTCTGCATACTCAGCAGGACGATCACGCCGTCGCGCCCATCCCCCATGCCGAGCTGCTTGTCGTGGTAGAACCGATAGGTCCCCTCGTAGACGTCGCCTCCTTGGCTGTACACCTTATAATCGTCCACGAAGGCGACGTAAACGCCGCAGCTGTGGCGCGTGGAGATCTCCTCCGCGCGTGCCTCCAGCTTCGTCCTGCTATCGGATGAGAGGCAGCCGGCGAGGTCGAATATGTACCGCATGGACGATGTGTCCGGCTCCGGGAGCTCTGTGATCTCGGGCGGCGAGGTCTCCGTCTCGTCCGGCGCGTCCGCACCGCCTGTGACATCCGGCGAAGCGTTTTCGCGGATATAGTTCTCCACGCTCTCCGCCATCGCGTTCACCGCCTGCGAGAGCGCTGTGGCGCTCATGTTCATGTCCTCGCCGTTCCACGCGCGCTCGACCATATAAGGCTTTACCGCGTTGTATACAGCGTCGGACAGCTCCTGTGCGCTGCCCCGCACCTCATCGAGGAAGGCATACACGCACCAATCCGTCTCCGAGAGCGTGTAGGCGCCATTCTCCGTGCCGCGCAGCAGCAGCGTCAGCGAGACGCCTTCCTTCCACTCACCGCAGCCATAACCGGAATTCTCATAGACGTATGCCGCAATGTCCGCGGCGCTCGTGTCGGCATCCACATCCTCGTCGGTGAAGGCATCCACCCGCAGATCGACGCCAAGCTCCTGCGTGAGCCGAGGGAGCGTCTGCTCCGCCGCGTAGCTCAGCTCCACGGAGCCGAGCTGCTCCGTCTCATCGTAGAACACGCCATACTCGATCGCCGCCAGGGCGGGAACGCACAATGCAAGCAAGAGCAGCAGCGAGAGCAGCAAGGCTATACTTTTTCTCTTCATGTCCGCCCTCCTATCGCAGCAGTGTCATGGCCAAAAACGAGCCGATGGCGGACAGCGGCACGGCAATGGCGGCAAACATCCCCCAGAATCGCCCCTTATCCACAGGCAGGTCTCCTACCAGCTTTCCGGTCTGGCCGTTCATGGCGAAGAGGAAATCCTTTCCCTGCCACTTGGTATTGAGCAGCCACACCGGCAGCAGCGCGTAGTGGACCTTGCCCCGCTGGATGTCTGCGTGTTCGCCCCTTGGGAAACAGGTCGCGTATCCCGTTACGGTGCCTTGCAGCGCCTTTTTCAAGCTGCCCAGACAGCGGACATCGGCCCGTTCCCGGCTCTTGTCCGCCGACACGTCGAACTTATCCGCCAGGAAGCCCGGCAGATACGCCGTGGAGAAGGGTTTCAGGTCATCGTAATTGTAAGGCTCGATGGAATCCATGTGATCATCCGGCATTTTAGTCGAGGCGTCCACCGGTACCTTTTCAAAGGCGATAGAGCCGCCACGGTGCACGTTGTAGTGCTCCGTCTCCGTGATCTCGTAGTCGCCGCTCTCATAGACGTGGGTAATCAGACCCTCATAGTCCACAGAGCCCTCCGCCTGACCGTCAAACATCCAGAAGGGGACATACACGCCCTTGATCTCCTCAATATGATTGCCATTGGTGAACGCTTTTGGCAGCAGGGGCTTGCCCTTATAGTGGTTCTTCAGGGCGGCCACGGCGTCCTCCTTGCTGAGCTTGAAGGGGAGGACGAAGTCCGGCTTCAGTGTGCCGCTGAACTGGCCCGGAACCACGGTGGGATTGCCGCAATAGGGGCAGGAGGTGGCGGCGGTGCTTGCGTCGCAGATCAGCTCCGCGCCGCAGCTGGGGCAGGAATAGGCCTTCATGCCGTCGGCCTCCGCGCCCCAGTCGCTGTTGAGGCTGGAGGTATCCCAGCCCTGGGACTCCATCTCCTCCATTTTCTGGCGGTTCTGTTCCGCCTTGGCGTTAGCCTGCTCCGTGGCGGCCACGGCCTTGGCCTCTTTCTCCGCGTACAGAGCTTCGATCTGCGCCACGTCATATTTCGCACCGCAGAAATCACATTCCAGCATACCGGAGGCGCCTGCAAAGTGCAGGGGGCCGGTACACGCCGGGCATTTATAGTTGGTAATTTGGGATGCCATGATTCTCTCCTTTCCGCTACGGGAGCGGCTTTGGCCGCTCCCGTGGAAAATGGCGTTCAGATAATACGGTCAGCCAGTGTCGATCAAAGACTGAGGTTATACGCGCCGGCAGCAATCAGCTTGCCGTTGTCGCCAAAGAACAGGGACAGGCAGCACGCGTCATCCTCGGCGGCGTACCAGGTGTATACACCGCGCTGGTACTCCTCCTCGTACCGGTATTCAGAGCAATCCACGCCGATATGCGCCTTCAGATCCGCATAGGTCAGCTTCGACTGCGCGTCGCTGTCGGTGAAATAGTTCAGGCCGTCCAAATAGGTGAAGAACGTTTCATTCAGCACCTCGAGGGTCGCTCTGTCGGAGGAGACGGCCTGCACTTGGGAGGATTTCATGTCAATGCCGGGAAGGGCGCTGTCCTTGCTGCCGCCACCGCCGCCGCAGGCAGCGAGGGAGAGCATCATCAATGCGGCCAACACAAGCGTGATCGATTTTTTCATGGTAGGTTTCCTTTCTTTTACATCGTCAGTTGTTATTCCGTCCAGCTATGGCAGGAAGGATCAGTGCAAAGGTGTGCCGCAGTTCTGGCAGAATTTCTCACCGCTGCTCTTCACGCCGCACCTGGGGCAAAAAGCGGAGGTGCGGGTCTCCGTCTCCGGCTGCTGAGGGGCAGACTGCTGGGGCTGCTGGGAATAGCCGCCCTGCTGATAGGGATTGTTCTGATAGGGGGCCGCCTTGACAGGAACGCCCTGATATGTTTCTTTGCCGAAAGCCAGCAGGGGGATGAAGATGTAGGGCAGGAAAACCAGTCCCGCCGCGAAGCCGCCGCTCTTGCCGAATGCCCTGGCCAGCCGAACCTGTGTCTGGATGCCCAGAATGATGTTGTAGATGGGGATCAGCAGCAGCAGGAAGCGCATACCGCTGCCCCAGGTGATATCAAACAGCACATAGAGATTGTAGAAGGGAACAATGGCTGCCCAGCCGGGCTTGCCGGCCTTCCGGAAAACGATCCACATGCACACCAGAACAAACACGCACAGGACAAGCGAGATAATGGTGAACACCGGGTTATAGGCAGGGGGGCTGCTGTAGCTGTAATAGTCGTAATAGTCGTTCATAGACGTCTCCTTTCACATTCCACAGGTGTGGTCGCTCCTGTTTTCTTTTACTCCGTATCCTCCGCGGGAGCATACTCCGCGGAGGCACCCATGAGGAGCTCCCGCAGGAGCGTCCTCAGGGCGTCCTTATACTCGCCGTTGTATTCTGCCGTGAGGATCTCGTCCTCTCTCTGGCTGGTGATGTAGAGGTAGCTCTCCGCCCCGTCAAGGACCAGCATCCCCTCCGGCAAGGCCGTGGGCGGCTGATGCCAGTTCTCCCGCAGGCACGCCTCCACCTCCGCCCATTGCTCCGGCGTCAGGGGCGCGTCTATCCGCTCTACCCTTTCTCGGCTGCCCTCGGTGTCAATGCACCATCCGGAGACGGTATACGCGCCGTCCGTCTCCTCCAGATCAAAGTGGAAGCAGTCGTCGTAGTTCGAGGCGCTCTGCGACCAGCGGATGCTCTTCAGCGTGTCACCGTCCCGAAAGGCGTTGGCAAACTCGTTCACCATGCCGTCACCGTCCGTTATCCGGTCGGTGACAAGATAGCGGTAGAACTGCACACCGCCCACCGTCAGCACACCTGCCAACGCCAGCACAAGAAGACCGATCATCACCTTTTTTATAGTCAGGGGCGAGGCTGACCACAGTTGGCGCAGAACTTGCCCTTGTTGACCGTTCCGCATGCGCACGTCCACTCACCGGCAGGAGCAGGCCTGGGCTGGCCGCATTCGGCGCAGAATTTGCCGGTGTTCACCGCGCCGCAGGCACATTTCCACTCGCCGGCGGGGGCGGGCTTGGGCTGGCCGCATTCGGCGCAGAACTTGCCGGTGTTGCCGCTGTGGCCGCAGGAGCAGGTCCATCCGGCGGGAGCGGCAGGTGCGGGCTGCACCGCCTGCTGGGCCTGTTGCTGCTGGCCCATGGCAAACAGGTTCTGAGCGTTCATTCCGCCGGCCTGACCGGCCATTCCCATGCCCATAAAGGCCATAGCGGGGCCGGCAGCCGTGTTGGAGGCCGCCATCTTCATGGCATCGCCCTGACTGCCCACCAGATGAGCGGCGGCGCGGGTGGGATCCATGAAGGCCGCGTTCCGCTGCAGCTCCTTGAGCATCTTCTCATCTTCCTCGTCCGCCGTCACACTGGACACGCCGAAGGAAACGATCTCGATACCACGCAGGTCACGCCACTTTTTACTGAGGACCTCGTTCAGTGCGTCTGCCAGCTCCATGGTATGGCCGGGCAGCTGAGAGTAGCGGATGCCATCCTCGCCGATCTTGGCAAAGGCAGGCTGGAGGGCGGTCAGCAGCTCGGTTTTCAGCTGGCTGTCCAGCCGGTCGCGGGTGTAGTCCTCGCCCACGTTGCCGCAGACGTTGGTGTAGAACAGCATGGGGTTGCTGATGCGGTAGCTGTACTCACCGAAGCAGCGGATGCCCACGTCGATGTCAATGCCGGCGCGCTGATCCACCACCCGGAAGGGCACGGGGGACGGTGTGCCGTACTTGTTGCCGATCAGCTCCTTGGTGTTGAAGTAGTAGATGCGCTGATCCTTGGGCGCTTCGCCGCCGAAGGTGAAGCGGTTGGCCATGTTGCTGAACACGTTCCTGATGCCTTCGCCCAGGTCGCCCACGAACAGGGAGGGCTCGGTGGACTGGTCATAGGTGTACTCGCCGGACTCGGCGCACATGTCCACGATCTTGCCCTGATCCACGATGAGCATACACTGGCCGTCGGCCACCGCGATGACCGAGCCGTTGGTGATGATGTTTTCGTCGCCCTTGGTGTTGCTGGAGCGCTTGGTGGTCTTTTTCTGACCCTTTACCGCCAGTACGTTTTCAGGAATGGCCTCGCAGTAGAAGTATTCCTTCCACTGATCCGCCATCACGCCACCGATGCTGCCCAGCGCCGCTTTAATAAGTCCCATAGTTTGTGATCTCCTTTTCTCTGTATTTATTTCTGCCTATAATGGAAAACCTTTGTTAATCCTCGATCCACCGGCCGTCCGACCGCTCGCAGCTGACGAGCCACACCATGGCTGAATCCTTCACATAGCGGTACAGCTCCAGATAGTTGTTGTCAATGACGGTCACGGTATACTCTACGTTCTCCGGGCCACCCACCAGCTCCGCGTACCACTCGTCATTACCGCAGCCGTAGTACATGGGTCCCTTGTGGAACTCCACGTGCAGCCCGTCCAGCTTTTCGTGGTCGCCATATTTGTTGGTATATTCGTACCATGCGCCCATGCTCCATATGCCGCGCCCGTCCTCGGTCACGCCGTCAGCGCTCATGAACGTCAGCGTCAGGGATATTTCCTCGTCCGCCAGCTTATACCGATCGCCCTCGATCTCGCCCTCCACGCCGACCCACTCACCCTCCAGATACCGCCGGTACTTTTCCATGGTGTAGTCCGTGCTGCCGACGGAGGGCTCCTCATCTCCGCCCACCGGGTCGGTCACATCTACCGGATCAGTGTCGCCGCCGGGCAGGGGCGGTGTGTCTATCGTGGTGCCGCCGTTGTTCTCCGGCTGCCCGTGGGGGATGAACTCCACCTGACAGGCTGTCAGGGTCAGCGCCAGCGCCAGAAGCAGCGCCAGCGGATACCGCCGCCGTTTCATGGCTCACGCCCAGGGATCCTGCGCCGCCGGGGTGCGGATGCCGCTGAGCGGGCTGGAATACTCCCACAGAAACCATTCGCCGGTGGAGGGCTTTTGCCGCAGCTTGATGGGGCGGGGAGAGTCCGCGCCGGGTGTGGCGATGAACAGGCGCAGATAGCCCGGCTCAATGTCCTGCGGACGGGGGTCGGCCAGTACGTTCAGCACATAAGGCTGGGTAGGCACATAGCTGTTCTGAGGCGTGGCGCCGGCAAAATACGCCAGCGGCAGATATTCCTTGCCCCGCAGACGATCCCGCAGGAACTGGCTGTCATAGGGGGTCATAGGACGGGGCCCTCGCAGGAGGTTCATGGCCTCCACACCCTCGTTGGGATTTTTTACATACAGGTTCAATGCGCACAGGAAGCCCGCCACCACCTCGTCTGGGGTATTCAGGGACAGGTTCCGGAACTCTGCCAGCGAAGCGGGCAGTGCGTTCAACGTTACTTGCATATCTCGTCCTTCCTTTCTCTGATTTCCGTACCGTTCGTCAGCTGTCGCCTCTCACGCTGCTGGAGAAGGTGGCGGCCGTGTAGAACTCGTCGCCGTCACGCGGCACGAAGTACAGCACGTAGTAGTCACCCTCGCCGTTGTGCCAGCCGTAGGCGTGCTTTTCACTGTTCCAGCTCTTCTCATCCATACCGGTATGGGGGATGCCGTCCTCGCCGCCCAGCATGGCCTTGATGTCGTCATAGGTCAGCTTCGAGGACTTGGAGGAGCCCATATCCCACAGCTCCTGACGTACCTTCTGCATGGTGGGCAGATCCGCCCGGCCGGTGGCGTCGGGATTGGACTTGCCGTACTCGCCCTCGCCGTTGGAGGTGGTGCGCTCAAAGGGATAGTTCTCCGGCAGACCGCCGTTGTCGCCGCCGTCGGGGATGGCAGCGGCGGCGTCGCCGCTGCCGTTATCGGGGATCAGACTGGTGTCGATCTCGTAGGTGCTGGCGATCTCCATAAAGGTCATGCCGCGATAATACTCCACGGTGCTCTCCGGCATGGGGATGTAGTCCTCATCTGTCCAGTTCTCGTCGTCCAAATGCCGCAGGTTGGCCAGCAGGCTGATAGAGCCGTCCACCAGATCGGAATCCACCTCGCAGCTCACATACAGGGCGCCGGTCTCGTCCACGGACAGGATGCCGTCCTGCATCTCGCCGCCCATGAACTCGCCCCGCAGCTCCAGACCGGTGTCGTCATCCGGCACGACGCGTGCATACGTGTCGATAAAGTTGAAATCGTTTTCGCCCTCCAGATACATGGCCAGCCAGACCTGACAGTCTCCGTTCCCGTCGAACACCAGCCGCGCCAGGATCTCATGAGCGGTATCGTTCAGCCCCTCGAATGCGCCGGTGGCATCCGTGAGACCCGCCATGCCGTGCCAGTCGCCGCCGTATACCTCGGCAAAGTTGTCAATGCTCAGTTCCGTGCTGTCGGTATTGCCGGTACCGCTGCCTCCGCTCTTACGGAACGTCAGCTGCAAATCAAAGCCGAAGTAGTCATTCACCGTGATCAAACCGTCCTTCAGCGTACAGTTGCAGATTGATCCGTCCCTGTCCAGCGTCAGGGCGCCGTCCTTATCCAGCTTCCAGTCGATCTCCGTCGGGTCGCCGTCCAGCATGAAGCAGCCCGTACCGTCCTCTCTCAGCTCAATGTAGTTTTCGCCCAGATCGTAAATGCCGTCCATGGGCACCCACTCCTCGAAGGACAGAACCGTCTCACCGATGTACTTGCCCACGGCGGGGTTTGTCTTGCTGGCGCCCTTACCGCCGCAGGCCGCCAGCGTCAGCGCCATCACCAGCGCCAGAAGCAGCGCCGCAGGCTTTCTCAATCTTTTCATCATGTCTCCTCCTGTTTTTTTTAGTGTTTCTGTGTTATCTTTACTCTATATTATATTGGCACGTCTCACTTGAGGCGGAGGCCGCATTCGGGACAGTAGGCGGGGCAGCTCCACTCCTTGGACGGCGGCGTTTTCGGCTCCGGGGAGAAGCTCACATCCTCCTCGCTGCACGCAGCGCCGTCCCTTGTCAGCCATATCAGGCCGCTGCCGTCGCTGTAATGGACGCAGAAGGCATTTTCCTTGTGGCTGAACGTCAGCCGGTTGAAGGTACCCGTCATGGGGATATCCTTATGCTCCTGCGTCAGCTTTACATTCCCGGTTTTGTACACCCATGCGTCGGACGCGAAGTCCGGATCGCCGTTCACAAGCACCTGTATGCGGGAGCTCTCCAACGGGTCGCTGCTCTCCACCTCCATGACGATGCTGCCGTCCCGGCTCTGCCACTTCCCCGCAAAGGGGCTCTGATCCTCCGGCGTATACATCATGCCGGGGCCGTCCACCATACCGCCGGTTACAGGGCCGCGTTTTTTACCGCAGCCCAGCGTTCCGAAAAGCATCATGACCAGCAGCACACCTCCTATCCAGCCCTTCCATTTCATAGGCAGTTTCTCCGCTTCAGCCGTGTTTTGTGAATGAGCTCTCTACCGGCTCACCGCTCTCCTGTAAGAACACCGCACAGTCCGTACACAGGTCAATATCCTCACCCAGCAGGAAACACCGGTCACAAACCAGCCGTTTGCAAATGGGACACAGGCTGAAATGCTCCAGCGCCTCTGTGGCGGCCCGCTCGAAGGCTTCCTCTCGCTCCCGCCGGTACAGCGCCTGAAAAATCACGCGCTTTCCTTCGCTCTCCGGCTGCATCCCCGCCTTGGAGAAGCGCACCGGCTGACTTTCCCAAAGGAAGCCGCATACCGCACAGCGCAACGAAAACTGAAACCTTTCCATAGAGGATCTGTCCTCCATGGACGCTTTAATGATGCGGCGCATTCCCGTTCCTCCTTGCTTACGTCGCAGTTCTTTCCCGTACTCACGCTCAGCTATATACACACTTATATGTGGTTTTACGAAAAATTTCTATTACCCCAAGGGTGAATTTTGCCGGTAAACGTGAAAATCGCCCTTAGGCGTAGACAGAGTGCACAATCCAATGTAACTTGGATTGTGCACTCTGCTATCGTCTTTCTTATCTTTTCAGCAGCTCACCACTGCGGCCGCAGCTGGCGAACAGCTCAATATACACCTTCAGCTCATCGAACGAATCTACCTCCATCTTTCGGTACAGATTGCGGTTATGAGTCTTTACCGTGCTGGCGCTGATATGTGCCAGCTCAGGAATATCCTTGACGGTATAGCCGTCCATATAGTATTGCAGGATGGTACGTTCCATGCCGGTCAGCGTACCCGCCCTCTCCGCAAAGCCGCACAGCCGCGCCTCCACATCGGGCGGCAGCGCGCCCGCCGGCCGGGTGCGGATCATGGTCAGCAGCTCGTCGATCTCCGAAATACCGGAGGCCACCACCTCCGTTGTGCCGCCTCTGACCGCCGCAAGGCTCTCGTTGATGGGCTTGACGAAGCGGCGGGACAGCACGGTTGCGGCAACCAGCATTGCCAGCAAAAAGAATACCGATCCCAAAAACCATGCGATCTGCGAGTTGCGTTCATAGCTGCGGAAGGCGTTGGCTGTCACAAGCGTCACCACAGCAAGCGGAACGCCGTCCGAGGTGACGGCGTCCAGCAGCCGGTGCCGTCCCAGATAGGACTCCTCGCCATCGGCGTAGACGGTATAGTATTTCCCCGGCTTGATATGCAGCGTACCCTCGGCCGTCAGGCGCGAGTCATTGGTAGCGCCCAGCATAGCCCCCGACAGATCGAGCTTGTCGCCGTCGATGGGCGCCAGCAGGGTCAGCATATTGCCATAGGTGCTGGACACGGTATCGTGGGAAAGGCTGAAATAGAGGTCGCTGATCTCCATGCCGCAAAATCCCCGCACGGTGCCGCTGCCATCCAGGATCGGCATGCACAGAAGCGTCACATATTCCCATGTATCCAGCAGTTCTGTACGCTTTGCCCACAGACTGCCCTCCGCCGGGCGAGAGGCCTGACTGCTGAGGAGTCGCTCGCTGCCGGGGATCAGCGCGGTGTTCAGCTCCGGGTTCCAGCGGTTGTGCATCTGAAGCTGCAGTCCCCGCGATGCTTCCGCCGCGCCGCGGAAGCAAATCACATCCTGCTCCGAGGCCACCGTGGGCTGGAGCCCGCTATAGCGCAGATACAGCCCCGCTCTGAGAGCGCCCGCATCGGGCAGCGACGTGTTGGCGGTGACGTTCAGGCAGAAGAAGATCCCGCTGCATGAGGTGGCGCTCAGCGTACTGCTCAGCGGCGCGTACAGGCGCTTTTCCAGCTCCGCAATAGTGCCCGGATCGTCGTTGAGCGCGTCAAAGGGAATGCCCTTGGCTGCAAGAAAGGCGTCCAGCTCCCGTCCCAGCTTTTCCGACAGCGCCACGCCGTGCGCTGTCAGATCATCCATCTGTGCATCCAGCGCCGCGTATGTATTTCTCTGCTGAATGTCGAGAGCGCCGGCCAACTGCCTGGCAGGATGGGACAGCACGCCCGTGGCCATCAGGATAGACAGGATGGCC
>OLOU01002274.1_pt1 | contig 11206 bp, 8 predicted proteins | sample 1672101 | NCBI WGS metagenome assembly OLOU01 (sample SAMEA3136645, study PRJEB25190) | human gut metagenome | biome: human gut; feature: human-associated habitat; material: faeces | place: Austria | collected 2013
TGACTCGTTCTGCAGTACATTTGTGGCGGCATCCATGTACCCGGAGATAGTGTGGGAATTCATCATGAAGTATATGGGAGATTCCGAGCTGAATCCTGCGTGGAGAAAGAAGGAGGAGGCAGAGATTCCAGAGGGACAGGGAGGCATCGCAGTAGGAACCTGGCAGGATATGTCCGATGACTTCAGACTCAGGTTCGTGGCTATCATGCTGAAGTGCTACTTTGTGAATGACAAGTATATCGACAAATGCCTTTATGCATTTGAACATATGCAGGATGGCGGCTACTATGCAAAGGACGGTGTAGCCTTTGGCCTGGCGGAGAGCTATTTCGTGTTCCCGGACAAGACGATTGAGTACATAAAAGGTGCACAGTTTGACAGGCAGATTCTGGAGATGACTAAGAACAAGATAGAGAAGATATACAGGCTGCCGGAAGCGGATGTGAACAGGTTTGCGGAAGTTATAAATGAATATTAAAATTAAGAGAAGGACATTATATTTGCAGGAGGAATTCTTATGAGAAATTTGAATGCGGATATGGATGTCCTTTTTGCTTTGACTGGGATCAATAATATTGAAAATGAGTTTATGGTGGCAATGGTGCTGGTGATTGTCTGTTTGGCGGCTGCGGTATGTCTGACCGTATGGATAAGAAAATACGTCAGGGGAAATGCCTCAGGCAGTCTGGAAGATAGTCAGGATGAGCGGGAGGACAGGGAGTATTCATCGGAGGATAACTACATCGATGGTGATGCTGTAGCCATTGCCATTGCTGGAGCTTTGGGAGGAACAGCAAATATTTACAGTCTGAGGAGCAGTGATACAAGACTTAGAGTTACGGTGAACAACGGGGCGCTGGTGGACAGGAGAAAACTGAAAGCCACAGGAGCTCTGGGAATACTGGCAAAGGGCAGGCAGGTGCAGGTATTCTATGAGGATCAGGTGGAAAGGATATGCCGAGAGCTTGGAAGATATATAGATGGACACAGGAAAGATAATATTGAACAGGAGGCTGAGATCGATTATGAAAGAGTGCTTAAGAAGGTGTATGTGCCTGTTGAAGGTGATGTTGTGCGCGTATCTGATATACATTGCCTACAGAACCTGGGAGACGGGAGTGTCGGCTTGTGTGCGATTCGAGCCACACGGGGAGAGATCAGAGCGCCGTTTGACTGCAAGGCTGGATATAGTAAAGCCGGAGAAGGTCAGATAGAGTGTACATCTGAGGAAGGATACGTGGTCAGGATATATCTGATATCAGAGATCGACACCGGATGGCAGAGGACACAGAGCTATGTAGATATAAGACTTACATGTGGTGATGGTGAGAAGGTGCGAAAAGGAAGGCTGCTTGCAGAGTATCCATATGAGACGCTTGCTGGCAGAGGCGAAACTGTATATGCTGTGCTGGAGGTACATTCCGATGAAAATGCTGATACAGGTCATTCTGGTGGCATAGATAAAGGATATCAGCTTAAGATAAACCGGAGAGAGAAAGTGAATTATGAATATGTGGCATGCGAGCTTGTCGTCTGAAAAGCTCACATGCCATTTATTTACGCTCTGGTTGCCCTGTCTATGATCCCAGCAAGGGTATCTATGACCATAGCGGCATCCTGATCTTTGTATTTCAGGAAAGTATAAGCACAGCCTTGTACGAACATTGACACCTCAACATTCTTGGCAAGGTCATCCCTGAATTCTGGACGGACGTCATATATCTTCTCCTTGATGAGGGCGTCGAGCTTGTTGGTCAGGACTCCGTAGCTTCTATTGTCATCAGGAAAGAGTATGGAGAACAAATGTCCCTGGTTGATAAATGCGTTGCATAACTGCCTGCTTGCTTCTGCAGGATTGGTAAGCATATATTCTGGATTTGGAATGTCACCGATGAGGGACAGAAGAGCATCATTTTCGAGGTATTCCGACAGATCATATATATCCTGAAAATGCAGATAGAAAGTCTGCTTGCTGATATTGGCCTTTTCTGTGAGTTCCTTCACTGTGATCTTCTCCACAGGTTTGGTGGCACGCAGTTCGATAAATGCGCTGAATAAGCTGTTGCGTGTACGCTGAATCCTTCTGTCCATAAAAGCTCCTTTCTGATCATACAAAAGCTGTACGCGGGTAATGATTATAAATGGCTGTAAGCGCCCTGATGACGCTCTATGCATTATAATATAGAATACAACAAAAGAAAGATATAGTCAAAAAAACGTATATACATATTAAATCTAATTGTCAATAATTGTCTGGAGTAAATTATTTTACTTTTATCAAAAAACGAATATTCATATAGCGGATGTGCAACGGTATACTGAAGGTAATTTACTACAGTCAAGAAATGACTGAGAGGGCTTGGGTGATGGAACTTGAATACTAACTTTGTATGGAGGAAAAGTTATGGATTTGTATGAGTTTTATTCGGGAAGGTGCTTTGATGCCTACAATGAGCTCGGCGCACACGTTGTGAAGGAGAACGTGGGCAAGAGCAGGAGGAAAGCAGTGAAAGGAGTGGACTTTGTGACGTATGCACCGAATGCGGAGTCGGTGACGGTTACAGGTGAGTTCAATTCATGGGGAGAGACTGCCATGGAGAGGTGCTACGACGGCAGCTTTTTCAAGTGTTTTGTGCCGGGGGCAAAGGCCGGACAGATGTATAAATATAAGATATACCAGAGAGATGGATATTGTGTGGATCACTGTGATCCGTATGGATTCGGCATGGAGCTGAGACCGGCATTTGCATCTATAATAAGAGATATGGATGAGTATACATTTGGCGATGCAAGATGGATGAGGACACGGAATGAGTGCAAGGGTGGTCCGCTCAATGTGTATGAGATGCATATGGGGTCATGGCACTGCAAACCGGTGTATGATGAGAATGGAAAACAGCTGACACCGGAAGAAGTCATTGAGACTGACCGAGTTGCTGAGGGCTGGTATACATACAGAGAGATAGCACCGATGCTTGTGGAATATCTGAAAGAGCAGGGCTACAATTATGTGGAGTTTATGCCGCTTTCGGAGCATCCATGTGATGAGTCATGGGGCTACCAGAATACCGGATTCTTCAGTCCGACGGCTAGATACGGAACGGCGGATGACCTGAAGTTCCTCATCGACACGCTTCACAAGAACGGCATAGGTGCCATCATGGACTATGTGCCTGTGCATTTTGCACTGGATGGATATGGACTTGCAAAGTATGACGGAACCAATCTGTATGAGCATCCGACCGATGATGTGGGCTACAGCGAGTGGGGTAGTAAGAATTTCATCCATTCCAAGGGAGAAGTTCAGACATTTCTCAAGAGTGCGGCGAATTACTGGCTCACAGAGTATCATTTTGATGGCCTAAGAATGGATGCCATCAGCAGGATAATCTACTGGATGGGCGACGAGTCTAGAGGTGTAAATGACAGGGCGGTTGAGTTTATAAAGGGGCTTAACCAGGGACTTAAGGACAGACACCCGTCATGTATTCTCTGCGCCGAGGATTCCACGGACTACAAGGGAACCACCAAGGAAGTCGGATACGGCGGACTGGGATTTGACTACAAATGGGATATGGGTTGGATGAATGACACATTGAATTTCTTCAGAACTCTGCCGTTTTGCAGAGGCGACCAGTATCACAAGCTGACATTCTCCATGATGTATTTTTATAATGAGAGATACATGCTGCCACTCTCGCATGACGAGGTTGTACATGGCAAGGCAACCATAGCCCAGAAGATGGCGGGATCATATGAAGAGAAATTCCCAAATGCAAAGGCGCTCTACGCCTACATGTATGCGCATCCGGGCAAGAAGCTTAACTTCATGGGTAACGAGATAGCCCAGCTAAGAGAGTGGGACGAGAAGCGTGAGCAGGACTGGGATATACTGAAATACCCGAACCACGATTCATTTAACAGATTTATAAAAGATTTGAATAAGCTCTATCTGAAAGAGCCTGCGCTGTCAGGGTGGGATGATGATCCTCACGGGTTTGACTGGATACTCTGTGGCAAAGAGCAGGATGTTGTATATATATTCCAGAGAGTTATTGAGGAAAATAAGATAGTAGTAGTCATGAACCTATCAGGAAATACATACAGGGATTATCATTTCAGATACGGCGAGGGCAATTCCATGAAAGTTCTCATGAACACGGACTGGAATAAATACGGTGGAAACACTAAAGACACCGTGAAGAGTATCAAGGGCGTATGCGGTGACTTCGGCTTTGATCTTCCGGCTCTGTCTGTAATGTATTTAAAGCCGGTGGATTAGTAAAAAGGAGAGATTATGATATTAGATGTAAGCAACCTTAGCCATGGATTTGGTGACAGGGCAATATTTGAAAATGTGTCATTCAGACTTCTGGCAGGTGAGCATATAGGGCTTGTCGGCGCAAATGGTGAAGGTAAATCAACCTTCATGAATATAGTGACGGGCAGTCTCATGCCGGATGAGGGTACAGTGACCTGGGCGAAGAATGTGAAGGTCGGATATCTGGATCAGCACACGGTCCTTGAGCCGGGCATGACCATAGGCGGAGTGCTGAGGGATGCGTTCTCCAGACTTTTCGATATGGAGAAGAGGATAAATGAGATATGTGACAAGCTGGCGGAGGTCACTGACGAGGATGAGATGAACACTCTTCTTGAGGAGATGGGACTTCTTCAGGATCTTCTGGACAGCCATGACTTCTATATAATAGATTCGAAGGTTGAGGAGGTTGCCAGAGCATTTGACCTGTTGCAGCTTGGACTGGACAAGGATGTAACTGAGCTGTCGGGCGGACAGAGAACCAAGGTTCTGCTGGCGAAGCTTCTGCTTGAAAAGCCGGAGATACTTCTGCTCGACGAGCCTACAAATTATCTTGATGCACACCATATAGAGTGGCTCAAGAGATACCTTCAGGAATACGAGAATGCGTTTATTCTTATATCCCATGACATTCCGTTCCTGAATTCAGTTGTAAATATCATATACCATATGGAGAATTGTCAGCTGGGCAGATATGTCGGCGATTATGACAAGTTCCAGGAGGTGTATGCGGTGAAGAAATCCCAGCTTGAGGCTGCGTACAGAAAGCAGCAGCAGGAGATATCTGAGCTGAAGGATTTTGTGGCGAGAAATAAAGCCCGGGTTGCCACAAGAAATATGGCTATGTCCAGACAGAAGAAACTTGACAAGATGGATGTCATTCAGCTTGAGCGTGAGAAACCGAAGCCTGAGTTCAACTTCAAGGAAGCGAGAACCTCTGGTAAGGTCATATTCGAGACTGATGATCTGGTGACAGGTTACAGCAAGGACAAGCCGCTTTCCAAACCGATGAATCTCCGCATGGAGCGCGGTGACAAGATAGCCATCACAGGAACGAATGGTATAGGAAAGACGACATTCCTGAAGAGTGTGCTTGGACTTATCCCGGCTATATCCGGCAAGGCGCAGCTTGGCGACTATCTGCACATTGGATACTTTGAGCAGGAGGTCAAGCCGAGTGAGAATACATGCCTGCAGGAAATCTGGGAGGAATTCCCGGGATATACCCAGTATGAGGTACGTGCGGCTCTTGCCAAATGCGGACTTACCACCAAGCATATCGAGAGCAAGGTGAAGGTCCTCTCGGGCGGCGAGCAAGCGAAGGTGAGACTTTGCAAGTTAATCAACACTGATACAAATGTGCTTCTGCTTGACGAGCCGACAAACCATCTTGACGTTGATGCCAAGGATGAATTGAAGCGTGCTCTTTCCGAGTATAAGGGGTCTATACTTCTGGTATGTCATGAGCCTGAATTTTATGATGGTCTTGTGACAGACGTGTGGAATCTGGAGCAGTACACGCTGCTCCAGTGATCAGATATTATAAAACTGTCAGGTTCAAATAGATTTTTTGAACCTGGCAATTTTTTAGCGTAAATTTGACTAATCGCAATTCCTATATTATTCTATATAGGACAGTTTAATATGGTAAAGTGCTAAAGATAAATGCGCACTCAGCGCAGAAATAGATACATCTGCTCAAAAAGTACTGTATAATCGTACGGATATAGACGCATGTGAAAAATAATATTAGGATGGAGATGTTAGATGAATATACTTGAGAGTTTAAAGGATAAATTACTTGTTGCAGACGGGGCATTTGGAACCTGTTATGTGGGAATGTACGGAGAGCAGGGAACTGTCGCTCCTGAGCTTGCAAACATGCGCCACCCGGAGCGGGTACTTGAAATCCATAAAGAGTATGTGAAAGCGGGAGCCGGGCTTATAAGGACAAATACATTTGCGGCAAATACAGCGAGCCTTGATGCTGACACGGATTATGTCATTTCAAATGTGCGTGCGGCGGTAAAGCTTGCGAAGCAGGCTGCGGAAGAAGATGTGGAAGCAGCAGATTGTGTCAGGACGAGTGATGCAGTTGTGACAGAAGCCGATGAATCTGGAACATATCGAAAAAAGGTGTCCGTTGCTGGAGATATAGGTCCGATACCTGCGGATGCTGGTCTCACACTGAATGAAAGGGTGTCACAGTACAAGCTGCTGGGTGAGGCGATGCAGGACATGGGAGTGGATATCATCTGGTTTGAGACATTTCCTGAGTTCAATGTGCTCGAGCCTGTGGTGAAGCACCTGAAGGCAAGAAAGGACACGCCGGTCATGGTGTCGTTCTGCGTGAACCAGTTTGGGTACAGCAACTGTGGATTTTCGGCAAGGGCATTGCTCTCCCAGGTGGCAGGAAATCAGTACGTGGACTGTGTTGGATTCAACTGCGGAGTTGGTCCGTACCATATGCTTCAGCTTCTGAAAAAGCTGGATATAGACTGCGGAAAGCCTGTATCAGTCATGCCGAATGCGGGATACCCGAAGTTTACACAGAGCAGACTGGTGTTCAATGACAACAAAGAGGGATTCATAGATAAGATCCAGGACATAGCGGCGCTTGGTGCAGATATCATAGGAGGATGCTGCGGAACAAATCCTGAATACATACATCAGATCATGGAGCGGGTGAAAACCGGAGATATTGCAAAGGCTGCCAAGGTTCATGTGGAAAAGGTACAGGCTGACAGTGCTGTAAAGGACAATTTCCTCAAAGGACGTCTGGAGCGTGGCGGGGCAGCCACAAAAAATGCCGACGGACACAAGCACAAGCTGATTGCTGTGGAGCTGGCACCTCCGGTGGATGTCAACGATCAGAAGCTGCTTGATGCAGCCCATATACTTAAGCAGTCACATGTGGATGTGGTGACATTCCCTGATTCGCCATCGGGAAGAACCAGAGCGGATTCCATACTCATGGCGGAGAAAGTGCATAAGGAGACAGGACTCAGGGTCATGCCGCATCTGTGCTGCCGTGATAAGAATGCCATAGCCATAAGGGGAAGCGTGCTCGGTGCACAGCTTAATGGCATAAAGGATTTCCTTGTCATAACAGGTGATCCGGTTCCGGTCATGTTCAGACAGACGACCAGGAGCGTGTTCAACTTTGATTCAGTCGGAATGATGAAGCTGCTGCAGTCTATGAACGAAGAGGTGTTCAGCGGGGATAAGATCACCTACGGCGGAGCGATCAACCAGAACAGACTTAACGCAAAGTTTGAGATAGACAGAATAAAAAGAAAGATGGAAGCCGGGGCTGAATTCTTTCTGACACAGCCGGTGTTCTCCAGAGAGCAGGCACAGATCCTCAGAGACATGAAGGCTGAGACCGGCGCGACAATACTTGTGGGAATCATGCCGCTTGTCAGCAGGAGAAATGCCTTGTTCATGAAAAATGAGATGGCGGGCATAGAGATCCCGGACGAGATTATAGAGAGATACAGTGGAAATGCCACAAGGCAGGAAGGCGAGGAGTGCGGCATACAGATCGCCAGAGATATACTTGAGTACACTTCGGATTTTGCAGATGGATATTACTTCTCGTTCCCATTCAACAGAGTACATATGCTGGCACATATCGTTGACTAAAATGTGAGTCAAGGTTATTATGGAATAAGCGGTGTTGCCGGGGAAAACAGGGATTCTGGAGCAGCGCTATATAGGAGAGGCGCTGTTATATATACAGTAGATAAAATACAGGATGCGCGGGTGCGCAGAAAGGAACAGACATGGATTACAATAGTTTAAGTCTTAAGATGCATGAGGAGCACAAGGGTAAGGTAGAGGTAGTGTCCAAGGTGGCAGTGAAGAACAGAGACGATCTGAGCACGGCTTACACACCGGGCGTTGCAGAGCCTTGCAGAAAGATCCGTGACAATAAGGCTGACGTATACAAATATACATGCAAGGGCAACATGGTTGCCGTGGTATCAGACGGAACAGCGGTTCTCGGCCTGGGAGATATAGGACCTGAGGCAGCTATACCTGTAATGGAAGGAAAGTCCATACTCTTCAAGGAGTTCGGCGGAGTTGACGCATTCCCTATCTGCCTTGACACAAAGGATGTGGATGAGATCGTTGAGACAGTAAAGCGCATTGCACCTGTATTTGGCGGAATCAATCTGGAGGATATATCAGCTCCAAGATGCTTCGAGATAGAGAAAAGACTTAAGGAAGAACTTGACATTCCTGTATTCCATGACGATCAGCATGGTACAGCTATCGTTGTGTCAGCAGGACTCATCAATGCGTTAAAGCTTGTCGGCAAGCCGTTTGACGAGGCAAATGTGGTTATCAACGGAGCAGGTTCTGCAGGTATATCAATATGTAAGCTTCTGCTTCAGCTCGGTATAGGCAATGTGGTTCTCGTGGACAGGCAGGGTGCTCTGTGTCCTGGACAGGACTGGATGAATCCGGCACAGGCAGAGATGGCAGAGATTACAAACAAGGACAGACAGACAGGTTCTCTTGCCGAGATAATGAAGGGTAAGGATGTATTTGTCGGAGTTTCAGCTCCAAATATCGTGACAGCAGAGATGGTTGCATCTATGGCAGCAGATCCTATAGTATTTGCCATGGCAAACCCTACACCTGAGATCATGCCTGAGGAAGCGGCAAAGGGCGGAGTAAGAGTAATGGCGACGGGCCGTTCGGATTATCCAAACCAGATCAATAACGTTCTAGTATTCCCGGGAATATTCAGAGGTGCCCTGGACGCCAAGGCAACAGGCATAACTGAAGAGATGAAGATGGCAGCAGCCAAGGCTATCGCATCCATTGTAACAGATGATGAGCTCAAGGAGGATTACATCATTCCTGGAGCATTTGACGAGAGAGTTGCTAAGGTGGTTGCCAAGGCTGTAGCTGACGAGGCAATAAAGCTTGGAATTACAAAATAAGAATAAAAATAAAGTTTTTCGAAATATTTAGTAAATAAGTGTACTAAAAATCGCATCTTATGTGGAAAGTCCGCATGGGATGCGGTTTTTTATTTTGCGATTTTATTGTAAAGTAATATTGTTGTCCGCGGGGACGGATAGGGAGGAGAAAAAATTGAACAGTGTTATTATTGGGCAGAGAATAAAGGATGCCCGCAAGTCTATGAACCTCACACAGAAGGAGCTGGGGTATCTTATCTATGCAGATGGCAAATATATAAGCCGTCTTGAAAATGGCGGAAGTCTGCCGAGCCTGAAGCGGCTGGTGCTGTTGTCGAGGGTGCTTAACCGCACATGTGATTATTTCATATGGGATATCGATGTGATGGAGGAGGATGTGACTCCGAGGGAGGAAATCGTTATCCGGGATGAACAGGAGCGGAAGCTTCTGCAGCTTTGGAGGGAGATATGCTGAAGATTGCTGTGTACAGTGAGGAGAAAGTAATGAGCCCGTTGTTGCAGGAGTACATGGGTATATGGCAGAGAGATGCGGGATGTGTGTGCGCTGTGAGATATTATGACAATGTGCATGCGATCATGGTCGACATGGATCTTGAAGGAATTTACGATGTAGTGGTGGTGTATCGTTCCTGGGATGTGGCCGATGTCTTGAAAAAAGACCGCAGGGTAGGTAGTCTCGTGATGATAGCAGCAGGAATAAACCGGAGATTGTATGATATCCAACCGTGTTATATTCTGTATGAACCTGTTAATGCGGCAAATTTCAAAAAGGTGATGACGATGGCGGTTGAGGGGAGCCGGGATGAGAGAAGATTCACATTTGTATCCGGAAGGGTGAGATACAGTGTAGATACCCGGAGCATAATGTATTTTGAAAGCGAACTGCGTCGCATAAATCTGGTCACAACGGAACAAAAATATGTTTTTTATGGAAGTATTGGCGAGATGGAAAAACGCATGAAGGTGGGCTACGGGGGATTTATCAGACCACATGAATCCTATCTTGTAAATCCGGATCATGTGAGCAGATGCACGGCTCATGAAATGATACTGACAAATGGTAAAAGTATACACATCAGCGCAACAAGACGCGCTGATGTGAAAAGATACTACAGTGAACTGATCAATTGCTAGTTGTTAGAAGATCAAATATATCTGAGTAATTCTATGTTCAGTCTGCCCTTCCGGGTTGCGCTGCCTGTCTCGACAAATTCATATTTGCCATATCCACGTATTGAAAATACGTCGCCCGGTTTTAACTGGTAGCTGCTGTTTTCGTACAACCTGTTGTTTAGTGAAAATTTCTTTTCCCTGAACAACAGGGATGTGCTGCTTCTTGAAAGGCCTGTTATTGTGGCGGTCACTGCGTCAGCTCTTGCAGATGCTGCGATTATGTGCAGAGGTTCCTTTTTTATCTGTATCTCATCAGTATCCTGGGTGCTGCAAAAAGTACATTTTACATTTGTGTGCCTTATCTTTGTCAGATTTTCTGCGATATAATCGGCAACAGTGTCCACACAGAATATATAGGCATTGTTGTGTTTGCCAGAATGAGTGGATTCGGTGACCAGTATATCGCCCACCATCTCCCTCTCAATGCCAAGATTCATAAGTGCCCCAAGGAAATCCCTATGGTTCAGATCATCTGAGAATTTGTCCGAAACAGCGGAAACCTTCATGGTGCAGATGGGAAAAGCCGGTGCGTAGCCGCAGTCGGCTTCATTTCCAAAGGCGATCATAACGCGGTCGCAGGATTCCCTGCCTCCAAAGATGGTATATCCTGCAAATGACAACTGTTCAAGATTGCTGTAAAATACTTCCATGTCTGCAGCACTCAGAAAATTAGTATATGTATATCTGTTCTGGCGGAAGGCGGCATTTGCCAGATCCTTTAACCGCCCCTTTAGAATATCGTTTTCATTCATAGCAT
>OLOU01002290.1_pt1 | contig 11145 bp, 7 predicted proteins | sample 1672101 | NCBI WGS metagenome assembly OLOU01 (sample SAMEA3136645, study PRJEB25190) | human gut metagenome | biome: human gut; feature: human-associated habitat; material: faeces | place: Austria | collected 2013
ATTAGGCGATGCCTTCCTGATTAAAATCAAAGATTTTAATCAGGAAATAGTATTAGAATTCGCCCGCGTCGTACATGACCGCAGACAGAGCGCACAGCGGCGCTGTTTCGCACCGCAAAATCCGTTTTCCCAGCGTGCAGACCTGCAATCCGGTTTCCCTTGCCTGCCGGACTTCCTTTTCTTCCAGCCCGCCCTCTGGGCCGGTGAGCAGACTGACGGTCCGGTATTCGCCGCTGAGTGCCATTTTCAGCGTCACAGCCTGCTCGTTTTCGTAGAACATCAGCGCCTTGTCGGCTTCGGACGCCCGACTCAGCGCGGCGTGGAAGCTGTCCAGCACCAGCACTTGGGGAATCCTCCCCCGTCCGGACTGTTCCGCCGCGGATGCCGCAATTTTCTGCCAGCGTTCCAGCTTCTTTTTGAGGCTTTTTTCATCGGGTCTGGACACGCACCGGGCGGAAGGGAACGCTACGATCTCGTAAGCCCCCAACTCGGTGGCCTTCTGGATTACATGCTCCAGCTTGTCCGCCTTGGGAAAGGCCATGTACACACTGACCCGTACCGCCGCTTCCGACGTGGATTCCCGCCGCTTAAGCACATTCAGCTTCATTTCCCCGGCGTCCGTCACTTCGCAAAGGCACTCCGTCCCCTGCCCGTCGCACACCAGAACCGTCTCCCCGGCCTTCAGCCGCAGCACCTTCGCGTGCTGGGCATTCTCCCCGGTCAGCACGACGGTATCGGCTCGCAGTTCCTCGCCGTCCGCAAAAAAGCGCACCATACGCCCATCCCTCCTTTTTATAATATAGTGTAGCAGAGCGGGCGCAAAGTTGCAAGGGTTTTGCGGAAAAACTATTGACAAATCCCGCTGTCAAGGTTATAATATTCAGGCAAGTTTGCGAGAGTGTTGGAATGGTAGACAAGCACGTTTGAGGTGCGTGTGGTTACGCCGTGGGGGTTCGAGTCCCCTCTCTCGCACCAAGAAGAGGGACGCCCCGCAGGGGTGTCCCTCTTCTTATGTCCCAGTCAGGACTCGAACCCATCTGATACTGAACTTCAATTAAAATCTTTAAAAAAGATTTTAATTGCCTGAAGGGCATGGAGTTCAGTATTAGGCCGTGGGAGAGTCCTTTCCGATTTCAGGCGCATCCTGTAGGGATGTGAATGAAATCGGAACATTTCCCCTGCAGTTGTTTCCAAAACCGTGCCGCACAGAAAAGCCCCGTATTGATTTCTGGGGCTTTTCCTACTTTTTAAGGTACAAATTGGCAACGGATTGGCAACGCGTCAGCAGCGTTTTCGCACAGCCATGCTTATTGATTTTCCTTCCGCTCGGAATAATACTCCGGCACGGGCGGGATCTGATTAATGGCATTCACGATCTCGTGCATGGTCTGCGGGAGCTTCAGGGGATTGACCTTCGGCAGATCGCTGACCTCGATCTTGTCCTTGCCGAGCAATGTCCTGAGCGCCACGTTGACCATACGAATGTCGTACTGCCCCTGAAACAGCGGCGTGATAGGACGGTCAAGGAGCAGCATCCGGTAGACGGCGATCATCGCCGTGCGGACAGAGGTTTCCACGGTGAACACCACATCGCCCTCCAGCTCCACGAACTGGCCGATGAACGCGAGGTTCCTGTTGCCCGCTGGAATGACCTCCGGGCGGTCTTTCAGCTTGCGGGGCATGAACTGGCTGGTGATATAGGGCATGACCATGGGGATGGCGGTGATATGGGGTATGATCTCGTCGATCTTGTCCTCCAGACCGCAGTAATACAGGAACTCCCGCATGATCTCTTCGCCGGAGCACTGGGTCATGGACTTTTTTACACAGGTGCCGCAGTAATTTGCGTGCAGGCCGTAGAACCACATGAACTGGACGTTCTCCGGCTGGTCAGGAGCCACGGGCTGGAGCGGCACATTGTACGCTGAACGATATTACTTTGGAAGTCAGCAAACTGCTTCAGCTGGAAGCTCAGGAGTTGTTCGGTGTCCGGTAAGCACTCGGTCAAACAACTTTTTTCAAAAAACACAGGAAATCCTGCACCCCGGAGGCGCATAATGAATCGAGATCTGACAAAAGGCTCCGTCACCAAATCCATGCTGCTGTTCGCGATCCCCATGATTCTGGGCGACCTGCTCCAGCAGTGCTATAATATTGCCGACACCCTGATCGTCGGGCAGTTTCTTGGGCGCAATGCTCTCGCGGCGGTGGGGTCATCCTTCACGCTGATGACCTTCCTCACCTCCATCATCCTTGGCCTGTGCATGGGAAGCGGCGCGCTGTTTTCCATCCGCTTCGGCCAGCGGGACGAGAACGGCCTTTGCGAGGATATCTGCGCGTCCTTCTATTCCATCGCCGCCGCGACGGTGCTTCTGAACGTCATTGCTTACCTCTGTCTGGACGCGCTTCGTGTATTTCTCCACGTCCCTGACGAGGTGTGGGGGGATATGCGCGCCTATCTGTTCGTGATTTTTATGGGAATCCCCGGGATTTTCCTGTACAATTTCTTTGCTTCTTTCCTGCGGTCGGTGGGAAATTCTGTGGTGCCGCTGGTATTTCTGGCCGTTTCCGCCGTGTTGAACATCGTTCTGGATCTGTGGTTCATCATTGGGCTAAAGCGGGGCGTCGGGGGCGCTGCGGAGGCGACGGTGATCGCCCAGTACCTCTCCGGCGTCGGCATTGCGGTCTATGCCCTCCTGCGCTGCCCTCAGGTGCGCTCCATCCGGCGTCTTCGCAGTCTGCGGTGGGCGCGCATTTCCGAAATTCTCTCCTTCTCCACCCTGACCTGCGTTCAGCAGTCGGTGATGAATCTGGGCATTCTCACGGTGCAGGGACTGGTCAACAGCTTCGGAACGGTGGTCATGGCCGCGTTCGCCGCTGCCGTGAAGATCGACGCCTTTGCCTATATGCCGGTGCAGGACTTCGGAAACGCCTTTTCCACGTTCATCGCCCAGAACTACGGCGCAAGGGAAACCGGTCGAATCCGCTCCGGCCTGAAAAGCGCCGTGTGCATCTCCATGGCCTTCTGTCTGGTCGTATCCGCCCTTGTCTTCGTTTTTGCCCGTCCGTTTATGACGATTTTCGTGGAAGCCGGGGAGACAGAGATCATTCAGGCGGGCGTACAGTATCTGCGCATTGAAGGCGCGTTCTACTGCGGCATCGGCTGCCTGTTCCTGCTCTACGGGCTGTACCGGGCGCTGGAAAAGCCGGGGATGAGCGTGGTGCTGACCGTCATTTCTCTGGGCACCCGGGTGGCTCTGGCGTATCTTCTTTCCGCCATCCCCGCCGTCGGCGTGGTGGGCATCTGGTGGTCTGTCCCCATCGGCTGGTTTCTGGCGGATATGACAGGTCTGCTCTATTTCAAAATCCGGAAAACCAAGCTGCTGCCCTTGGACAAAGCATCCATCCGCTGAGCAGCAGACGAGGCGGGCAAGTGCTTATTTACGCTTTCACGAGAATATCGCTTATATCGGTCTGCTGTCCACCTGCGGTAAAGGCTGCCGTCTTGCCGTCATGGGTGAGCTTGTAGGTTTCCCCCGCCGCGCCCTTTTCCAGCAAATCAGCGAGCCGGAACGCGGAGGTCGCATCCTTGGTGACAAAGACGATTTTTTCCACGCCCTGCGCCTTGAGGGTGCCGATGCCGCTGAGCTTTCCCGTCAGCACGGCAAAGTCGGCGTCCACGGTGACGGTCAGCACGCCGTCCTTCTGCTCGGCCGTGTAGGCAATGTCCTTGCCGTCCTTATCGGTCACGCGGTAGAGGGGACTTTGCGGGGTATCCGCGTCGTCGGATTTCCCTTCCGGCACCACAATCGTGCCGATCTGGAATTCGATCGTCTCGTCGCCCAGCCGCAGGACACAGGTGACGGGGTAGGTACCCGGCGCGGCGGGAACGGTCTCACTGCCGCCGTAGAGAATTTTTTCTACAGTACCCTTGCCCTCCGCCGTCACAGTGAACTTGCCGTTTTCGCTGCGGATGTCCAGAGCGGTCAGATTTTCCGGGTCACCGTCGTGATTTTCGCCGCTCAGGCGCATGTTGATGTAGTCCTTCAGCTTCTCAATATCGCTGCCGTTCAAGCCGTTGATCGTCACATCCGGGCCGATCACGTAGTAACCGTAGCTGCTTTCATGGTAGGCATCCTGCCCGTCGCCGATGCGGCCGATGGCATTCTTATCCAGCGTGTATTCGATTTCCTTTGTCTTATAATTAAAGGCAACTTTGTCGTTCAAGAGCATACCCGTGGTAATGCGGGCGTTGCCAAGGATAAGAATGGTTCCGCGCATATCACGTTTGCCTTCGCTGCCGATGGCGGCGGAACGATCGCCCGCTATGGCGGTGATCTGCGCATTGTCCTGGATGATGATCAGTCCGGCCATGTGTCCATCATCACCGGCACCGATGCCCGTACCTTCATCCTCGCCGATCGCCGTCACCTTTGCGCTGTCCCGGAGGATGATTCTGCCGGTGGAGGTAATGGAGCCATACGTTCCCGCGCCGATGCCCGCACCGTCGTCGTCGCTTCCTGCGGTTACCTGCGCGCTGCCGCCGATGGTGATGGTGCCGGATACGTCCCCATCCTCTCCAGCGCCGATACCGGCGCCGCTGTCTTCACTCCACGCGGTTACCTTTGCGTTGCCGCCAATCGTAATCGTGCCGGACATCTCGCTCTTTGGGGGGTCATCATCTGACTCGCCAGCGCCAATTCCTGCACCGTCCCAGCCGCTTCCGGCCGTAACCTGCGCGTTGCCGCTGATGGTGATGCTGCCGGACATATTGCCGTCTTCGCCGGAGCCGATACCCGCACCGTCCTCCTGGCTGAAGGCGTTGACCTTTGCGTTTTCGTCAATGGTGATGCTGCCGGACATATTGCCGTTATAGCCGGAACCGATGCCTGCACCGTCACCATAGAAATGATCTTCCCCGTCATCTTCCGTGGTGACGGTGGCGCTGCCGGTAATATGGATTTTACCGGACATGTCCTCACCCTTGTGGCTGCCGATTATGGCGTTATCGTTTTCATTCTCTGTACTATCGCCGATTTCGGCCTCCAGCGAGCCGCTGCCGGTGATGGTCACATCGCCGTCGGAGACATGCAGGGCAGAGCCGCTTTCGGAGAAAATCTTGTTGTCTCCCTCCAGTGTGATGTTCGCGCTGGAGCTGCCCACGTCGATGGCGTCGCCTGTGCTGCTGATGTTGATATCCTGAATGGTGACGTTTGCCGTTGCATTGTCAGAGGTGGATATGGTGATGGTGCTGTCTGTTGTCTTAGAGCTGTCGCGCTGCTTGATGACAGGCGCATTATCCGCAACGTCTGTGCTGCTTCCCTGGGACACCGTCTGGCCGCTGTCTCCGGCGCTGACGGTAATGTCGCCGTCCTCCAGATACCATTCCGCCGCAAACGCGGTCACAGACAGGTTCACGACCAGCAGCAGCGCGATGATCGCGGAAATCAGTCTTCTCATTTTCATTGGATGTACGTTCTCCTTTCTCGTCCTGACCCGTACCCGTCGGGCAGACAGTCGGGGATTGCATCGGGGTACCCCATTGTGAACTTTCCGAAGGCTATTCGGTGTATATACCAATGATAACAGATAAAGTCTTTCCTGTCAAGCATCCTCCCGGCGGACATTTTTTGCCCCGTCTGTGCCGTTGACTAAACCGTCAGGCTATGCTATAATGCCGCTCAAACAGCACGGCAAACGTCGATTTGCCGCCATATAATACTGAACTCCAATTAAAATCTTTAAAAAAGATTTTAATTCCTGAAGGGCATGGAGTTCATATGAGACTTGTTTTGTGATTTCTTTCCTTATAAATCACAAAACGGGCAGCGCCGTCAGGCGATGCCTTTCTGATTAAAATTAAGATTTTAATCAGAAAATAGTATACGAAAGAGGGGTCATCCTTGATGAATGTACGGAAAGCACAAAAAGCTGACATTGACAGCATCGAAAAAATCTACGACCGCATTCATGACAGCGAGGAACAGGGGCTTTCCACCATCGGCTGGATTCGCGGCGTCTATCCCACCCGAAAAACGGCAGAAGCCGCTCTGGAGCGAGGCGATCTGTTCGTCATGTTGGATGACGGAAATGTAGTTGCCGCCGCCGTCATCAACCAGACGCAGGTGTACGAGTACAAAGACGCAGCATGGAAGCACGCCGCGGAAGACCGCGAGGTCATGGTGCTGCACTGCCTTGTGGTTGACCCACTGAAAGGCGGAAAGGGATATGGCCGCGCTTTCGTCGCACACTATGAGGATTACGCAAAACAGCATGGCTGCCCCGCTCTGCGCATGGACACCAACGTGAAAAATAGGCGGGCGCGAAAGCTGTATCACACGCTGGGATACAAGGAAGTCGGCATCGTACAGTGCATCTTCAACGGCATTCCCAATGTGCAGCTTGTGTGTCTGGAAAAATATCTGGGATAAGAAAAAGCTCCCTTCCGACGGTCTTTCGCCTGTCGGAAGGGAGCCTGTTTTTAGTTTGCCGCTGTGTTGTCCTTATAGTAGTCCGTATCCAGAATCAGATTGTTGATCCGCACGAACTGCTGAACCTTTTCGGCCATCGCGTCAAGGGTTTCGCTGCTGGCCTCCGCTTCACCGCCGGTGATGCTGAGAACACGCTTTGTCCCCGCGTCGTAGGCGATATCTCCGGATATCCAGCTGCCGTCGGAGAACAGCGCGTAGCCCTCATAGGTGGGGTCAAAGGCGTCCCGGCCTATGTAATCATAGGGGCTGTCCACGCCCAGAAGATTCAGCATCGTGGGCAGGAGGTCAGAGGTGTTCAGCGTCTTGTCCACCTTCATGGGCTGCAAATCCGCGCTCCAGATGAAGCAGGGCGTTTTTTCCAGCAGCAGGGCGTCGTCCACTCCGGAGAGAGCAAACAGGGACGCTTCGTCCTTGTAGCCGTAGGTGTAGTGGTCGGTAAAACCAATGATGACGGTGTTTTCCAGCTGTCCCTTGTCCTCCAGCTCCTGAAGCAGTCGGGCAAAAAGATCATCCACCAGCTTGGCCTTGAGATAGGCGCAGTCCGTTTCCTCATTGCCCGTAAGCCCCCGGAATTCCGGGTACTTTTTCAGCGCCCAATAGCTCAGGACTTCATTGTACTTGTAGCTCAGATGGGCAGAACGGGTGATGATGAAATTCAGGGTTGGCTGTCCCTCCCGGAAGAATTCGGCATTCAGACCGGGATTGTCAAACAGCAACTGATCGTCATACAGAAGGTCTTCCTCGTCCGCACCGATGTAGTCCCCGTAGCAGACGTACTCGGAATACCCCATGGCAGGAGAGAACACTCCCCGGCTGTAAAAGCTGGGATCGTTATAGTGGAAGGTCTTGGCGGAATACCCCTCCTGCGTCAGCAGGCTGGCGAGGGACTGGCGGTAGGTGTTCGTGATGTAGTCGAAAGCATAGCCGCCCTGACTGCTCAGGAACGAGCCGGTATTCACGCAGAACTCCGAATTGAAGGTGCGGATGCCGCCGTAGCCCGGCGTGTAGAAGTGGGTGAAAGAAATACCCTCGGACATGAGCCGTTCCAGCGTGGGGGTGTACTCCCCGATCATCCAGTCATCCATAGACTCCATGAGCACCAGAACCACGTTTTTCCCTTCCAGCAGGCCGGTCATTTCGTTGTCGCCGCCCACAGTCCGATTGGCAAAATAGGCGTTGATCTCCGCTTTCCCTGCCTTCTGCGCCGCAGCGTAGCTCGGCGTCAGGGGGTAGATGCCGTTTTTGTAGATGTCCTTTTCCAGCGTCTGGTACAGGCCGCAGACCTGATACAGCCGGTGGGCATTGAACATGTTGTCATAGGCCGCCTCGGCGGACTGGACTCTGCCGTAGTCGGAGGAGGCGTACCGGATGTCGCCGTCCTGCACAAACACCGCCTGCGGCAGGCAGGCCGCTCCTACCGACGCGGCGATGACCACCGCCGCAGCCGCGATTCCGGTTGACCATTTCTGCTTCCACCTTGGGAATTTCACCAGAATCACGATACCCTGCACCGCCAGCGCCGCCAGTCCCAGCCACCAGCCGATGGGGTAGCTCAGCAGGACGGAAAAATAGTCCGACCCCTCAGACGCATAGCGGAAATCCGACAGCCACATCATCTCGGAAAACAGATAAAAATACCCCGTCTGCACAGCGGCGTAGATCGCGGCGACGAAATACAAAATACCGTACACCACTCTCCCCGCCTTGGACGGAAACAGCCTGACAAAGCCGCTCAGAATCGCCGCCCACAAAGCGCCGAAAGCCAGCGGCCAGAGCTGCGCCAACCGGAACTCCTCCGTATTCAGGGATAAAAAGAGAAAGGCAAACACTTCCACCAGGAAGAAGGACAGCGGCAGGAAAAGAAAATGTATACGCCGCCGTGTTTTTTGTTTGCCCGAGGTCATGCCCACGAATCATCCGCTCCTTTATCGAAACTCATGGTATTGTATCACAAAATGCCGCAAATGTACACTTAAGAATTCCTTGTATCGATATTTTTCACAAAAAATTTATTTTCCTCTTGTAAAATCTTCCTAATTGACGTATACTTAGGGGAGCTTTGAAGAAATCAGTAAGGAGAGAGGACACCCATATGGATTTGATTACCGTCCGCGATCTGTTCAAAAACACCGAAAAATATGCCGGCGTCGAAGTGAACGTCGGCGGCTGGGTGCGAAACCGCCGGGGCAGCAAGCAGTTTGGCTTTATCGTCCTGAACGACGGTACTTATTTCACCCCCGTGCAGGTGGTGTATAACGACGCCCTGGAAAATTTCCAGGAAATTTCCAAAATCAACATCGGCGCCGCCCTGATCATTCGCGGCACGCTGGTTCTCACCCCGGACTCCAAGCAGCCCTTTGAGATTCAGGCCGAGAGCATTACCGTGGAAGGCTCCTCCACCGGCGACTACCCCCTCCAGCCCAAGCGCCACTCCATGGAGTTCCTGCGCACCATCAACCATCTGCGTCCCCGCACCAACACTTTTCAGGCGGTGTTCCGTGTCCGCAGTCTCGCCGCCATGGCCATCCACCAGTTCTTCCAGGATCGGGACTTTGTCTATGTCCACGCGCCCCTGATCACCGGCTCCGACTGCGAGGGCGCGGGCGAAATGTTCCAGGTCACCACCCTTGACCTGAACAACGTCCCCAAGACCGAGGACGGCAAGGTCGATTATACGCAGGACTTCTTCGGCAAGCCCACCAACCTGACCGTTTCCGGCCAGCTTAACGGCGAAACTTTTGCCATGGCTTTCCGCAACATCTACACCTTCGGCCCCACCTTCCGTGCGGAGAATTCCAACACCACCCGTCATGCGGCTGAGTTCTGGATGATCGAGCCGGAGATCTGTTTTGCGGATCTGAAGGATGATATGATCCTGGCAGAGAGCATGTTAAAGTATGTCATTCGTTACGTATTGGAAAATGCTCCCGAAGAGATGGCATTTTTCAACCAGTTCGTGGATAAGGGACTGATCGAAAGATTGCAGCATGTGGTCAACTCGGATTTCGGTCATGTGACCTACACTGAGGCTATCAAGATCCTGGAGAAGCACAACGATGAATTCGATTACAAGGTATTCTGGGGATGCGATCTGCAGACCGAGCATGAGAGATACCTGACGGAGAAAGAATTCAAGAGACCGGTATTCGTAACCGATTATCCGAAGGAGATCAAGGCGTTCTACATGAAGCTGAACGAAGACGGCAAGACCGTAGCTGCTATGGACTGCCTGGTACCCGGTATCGGCGAGATCATCGGCGGCAGCCAGCGTGAGGACAACCTGGAGATCCTGGAGAAGCGTATGGAAGAGCTGGGACTGAACAAGGAAGATTATCAGTTCTATCTGGATCTGCGCCGTTACGGCTCTGCACGCCATGCAGGCTTTGGACTGGGCTTCGAGCGTTGCGTAATGTATATCACCGGAATGGGCAACATCAGAGATGTTATCCCCTTCCCTCGTACTGTAAATAACTGCGACCTGTAATGTATGATGCCAATCCCACGATATGCGAATATTGGGTAGGGTGCTATGTGCCAGCGGCACATGGTTAGCACGGACCGAAGCGGAGCGGAGACGTGAGAGTGCGTAGCACGGAACAATCCGTAGGCATCAATAGATGGAGTGACCTATGAAAAAAACAACCGCCGGCAGAAAAGTGAATAACGTGAAGAGAAGACTTGTGAGTGCTCTTCTTCTGGCAGCGGTAACGCTGACTGCCACCGGCTCTGTCTGGGAATCCCCTGCGGAGACGGTGCAGGCGGCACCTTCTATGAACGAACTGCAGAACCGCATCAACAATCATCAGAACCAGCTGAATAACATCAACAGCCAGATCAATTCCTTGCAGGATGAGCAGGATCTGGTGCAGGAGAAGATCGATGACCTGAATGCGGAGATCATCAACACCATGACCAGTATCGGTATGAAGGAGGATGAGATTGCCGCAAAGGAGACGGAGCTTTCCGACAAGCAGGTACAGATCGATCAGACCCAGGAAGAGTACAATATTGCCAAGGCACAGGAAGAGAAACAACATGACGATATGATCACACGCATGCGCATGATGTATGAAAATGATTCTTCCGAAAATTATGTAAACCTGTTATTTCAGGGCGGCGGCTTAAGCGGAATGCTGAACCGCATGGATTTCGTGGAGAGTGTCTACGAATACGACCGTCAGAAGCTTCAGGAGTACGAAGAGACTAAGGAGCAGGTGTTGGCACTGTGGAATCAGTTAGAGGAAGAGAAGACTCAATTGCAGGCCGATAAGGACCAGCTGGAGGCGGATAAGGCAGATCTGGAAAGCCAGAAGTCAGAGTTGGATGTCATGCTGGCGAAGAAGAAACAGGAATCTGCCAATTACGATGCGGAGATCAAAAAGGCAAGGCAGGAGGCTTCCGTGGCCAAGGCACTGCTGCAGCAGGAACAGAAACAGTTAAAACAGCTGCAGGCACAGGCACAGCGCGGCAACACCGCAGCAGCCACCGGAAGCTATACGACCACGAATTATACTTCTGTGATCGAAAATGCATCCGGCAGCGATATGGGTAAGCGGTTGGCAAAATATGCCTGCCAGTACATAGGCAACCCTTATGTGGCGGGAGGCACCAGCCTGACCAATGGTGCAGACTGTTCCGGATTTACCTTCCGGAT
>OLOU01002292.1_pt1 | contig 11131 bp, 14 predicted proteins | sample 1672101 | NCBI WGS metagenome assembly OLOU01 (sample SAMEA3136645, study PRJEB25190) | human gut metagenome | biome: human gut; feature: human-associated habitat; material: faeces | place: Austria | collected 2013
TTTATAAAGCCCTGTTATTGAGCGTTCAACAAGTACTGCAGACTTATAATTACTTATATTACAGCTTATATTCATAGTTCCTATGCTTGAACCCTCTCCTAATAAAGACAGATTAGCAAGGTTTGTTCCCATACGGGTAAGCATGAGTATTTGACAAAGTATCTGCATCTGCTCTTCCAATACCAGTTTTTCAAATTTTTCTCTGTCAGTCAACAACATGTTATAAACAGGAAGCTTTTTCTTTAAAAAGATATCAGTTTTGTGTTTAGATAGTATTTCATTATATAATTCAAGATTTTTTTCTACGGTTACTGCCCTGTCAACTACCTTGGCATTAATATATTTTTCAATCTTACTAATGTATGTCTGCCATTCCTGGTTAAATATCATTGGGACATTGTTTGCTACATGAAACTGTGATACACTTTTACCACCAAGCAGATAGCTGTATCCATCAATTTCAAGTTCGGAATTGGCCATAATTTTGCTTATGCGTACATTTGGCTCGATAAGCCCCAATTCTTCTATACAGTACTTTTCTATATCTTCTCTATTTTTTACATTAAATGCAAGATATAAAGGAATTATATACAGGGTTCTCACTCTGCCCTTCTTTTTATCTGTATGCTCTACAAGAAATGCATATGCAGTTTTTATACTTGTCTTTCCGCCATATTTTGTTACATTACTGTAACGAATATTCGACTTTAAAGGAAAGTATATACCCGGCTTTGCTTTAGAAGCTTTTGATATGGTTGCATTAGTAAGTCCGCCATGTCCTTCAGTTGTCTTTGTAACGGTAAGTGGTGTATTTCTAGCCATAATCTTATTTACTATAGCTATTGTACCTGGAATATTTTTCTTATTTCTTTCTGCTATCCAGGCAACCCTGTCATTTCTCACAACATCAAAATCGTACATACGGTTTAAGTTGTATTCAGATTTACCGGTCCTGTATTCCTTTTCTATGAACCATATCGGAGATAATGTAAACTTCGTATACCATACATTTCCGACTACAATATTCAGATATGCATCCTTAGCAAGATAATGATCATTATAAATTGTAGCTTTTGCAAAACCATACTGTTTTCTGAAATCTGCAATTTCCTGTGTTTTTGCATAAATAATCTTTGTGTCTTTATTAAATATACTGTTAAATACCTCTGCAAGCATCTTAGTTGAGCTGGTTGCCTGTATATAAGATTTTTCAATAAATGATGCTCTCTTTTCATCTGACATTGGATGTCTGTCAGAAAGTCTTGCCAGCTTCTCTGCACTCATAAATCCGTTCTTTCTTAATATCAGCCAGTTTTCATGCATTGCCTCATAAATTTTATCAGGAACTGGATAAATATCTTTCTTTTCTTCCTTATTGAATTCTGAGTTAGTAAGAACAATATTATCAAGGCTTTCATCCTTAACAAAGTGTTTTGGATATATATGATCAATATTATATATGTGTTATCTCCTGTTGTTTTTACAACATTGAAATTAATATCTTCCCATGTGTATATATCTTTACCCATCTGCAGGAAGTAAAGATAAACCCTCTTACTCTTTAAAGAGCCATCTTTATCGCATTCATCTATGCGGTTAATCATAGTTTCTTTCCATTCCTTAGATACATCCTTAAGTCCTTTGTATAAATCAATAAGCCTGCTCTTTCTGTCTTTCTTATCCTTTGGACGCATCTTTCTTGTATCAAGGAAGATTGATTCAGGAGCATATCCCTTTATCTTTATAATTTCTCTTACAATTTTCACGGCAGCCCATATTGATCTCTTCTGTGCTGCAGTTGCATAAAGCTCATTAAGGTCATCATACGCAAATGTAAATATGCTTTTGACTTCCTTCTTTGATTTCTCTTTAATGACAGACATAAAATCATATCTTTCATCATTGATAAGTTCCATGAGACTGATGTTTTCGTTCCACATCAGATCAATGGCACTGATTCTCTCATCTGTTTCTTTATTATTTCCTCTCATGTTAAGAAACTCTGCTGACAGTCTACCCCAGTCATTCGACTTAAAATTTAGGACTTTCTTCATCTGCTCTGCTGTAAGTTTACTAGGATATTTATTCTCAATCTGCTCTTTTACATATGTTTTTGATGTTCCATATATTGTGCTCCAGAGAATAATATCCTCTGCCATTATTTCTGTATCTTTATCAAGTGTACCAAAGACTTCTGTAAAGAATTTATGACTTGACATAGTATTATTAAGTTTTTCATCTATTCCTGTAATAAGAGAGTCCATATCTGCGATTCCCTTCTTAACGAGGAATGAATGTATCGGTTTCTTTGTAAGCTTTTTGCCAGCCATAAGCTTTCCATTTACAATCTCCTGCTTTACTTCAACAGGAAGCTTCTCACCATCTACACGGATATTATTTACTTCATTTAAAACTGCATATTTTTCATATAAAAGAGAAGCCTTCGGAAGTACACGCTCTCCTGATAGGTATGTACACTTTCCAACCATGTTTTCAATGAAGTTTTTGGCGCTTTCTTTTATATCTACCTTTTCTTCAAGATTCCATGGCATCACTGCACCAGCTTCTTTTCTTACAGCCCATCCCCTGCTGTTATATTCAGATGTCGGGCCTACAAAATATGGCATTGTAAATGTAAATACACTTAAGATCTTTTCTGAAACAGTCAGCCCTGATTCATCCTTTTCATTAAGGAAATCATAATACTGTGCCGCATTATCAAGAATAGCTTTTAATTCTGTCGCATATAACTGGTTAGGTATAAGTTTGTTGTCTGTAATACGCTGCTTAGGCAGAAATGTTCCCTTACTGATTTCGTCAAGGATATATTCAGCATCACTATCATTTTCATCTGCTTTAGAAAGCAGCTTCTTTATAGATGAATATAAATCATCCTGTGTCCTGCCTTTATCCGAACCTCTTCTTGTACGCTTTCCATCAGAATTGTTTGATTTTACATAAGCAGCATATGTACCAGGTTCTTCCGACCTAAAGAATTTGTTAAATTCTTTAGATGTTACATTGTTTCTTAATACAGATTTAAGCAACTTCAGGTCATTCATATGCTTTTCATAAGATGCTATTTTAGCATCTGAGATAAACTTATGCCCCTGAATAATATTCTGTATTATTACAGCATCATATAGTTCCTTAACTGCAGATACCAGTGCAAAATTATCTTCGCCTGCAAGCTTCTCAATACTGTCCACATTTTCAAGGTAATTGTTATCAGAGAAGGATATGCTTGCTTTCTTATCTGATTCTTCTAAAGAGTCTGCTAATTCTGGAAACATATCCACAAGTTTGATCTTAAGTCCACACATAAGTTTAATTAACGCTGTTTCCTGTTTCGTTAAAGCTTTTACTGTCTATGCTGCCAGAATCGCCTTCGTTTTGTTATTAATAGCTGGATTAAGCAGAATTTCCTCCATAAGCTTATCTATATCAGCCTTTACATCAAAGTGAATACCCATCTGATCAGCAATCCTGCATATATTTAAGTAAACATCCTTAACTGAATTACTTGTATCCTCAAGGTTTTGGGTATAGAAGTTTCCTCTGTGCTTCATTATATTTGAAACCGCAAGGAACACAAGCCTTATATCTGCTTTTCCACTGCTATTGGCAAGAAATGAGCGCAGATGATATATTGTAGGGAACTGCTTATAATAGTCTGTATCCTTATAGTTATCATCATCAAAAAGAACATTTCTGCTGCCATTAAGAGCTTTTTCCTTATCTTCCGGGAAAAAGGAGCTGTTATCAAGTCTGATAAAGAAATTTTTATCCACCTTCATTATTTCATCATAAAAATATGCTTTCAGAAGGTTAATTCTTTTCTTTTCCTTTTTTTTATTCTTTCTTGAAGAACGAAAAACTGTTCTATCAGCAGAAGTTTCCGCCTCCTTGAATCTATATATACCCCACATATCCTGACCTTTAAATTTTTCAAGATTATATGATTCGTTTGTTACAGCATAAGCTGCATATTCTGGTCCTACTGTTAGACCTATATAATACGGTTTATTAATCATTATTTATATTCTCCTTTTACTGATTGCTTTTCACACCGAGACAGCAGGAATTTTCTCGCTTAATTTCTTGTGAATATAGTTATTTATATTTTTGTGCATTAATTCTATTTTAGATATGACAGATATTCAAGCTCTTTTTTTTACACAAAAAAATAAAAACATTTGACATATTTGATATAATAATGTATTATAATAATATATTAAATTACATGCGAGTTCAAATAAGGGCAAGTTCAAATAAGAGTATTGCCTGAAAATGCATTTGCTTCTGCGTGGTGCAGAGATTAAGGCTTCCGTAAAAGGAAGTCTTTTTTGTTTTACAAAAAAAAAACAAACTGACTTTATTTTTTTTACTGTTTCCTGACTAAGCATATGCAGTCCTCCTTTATAATTTCGATATAAAAGATATGACAAAAAAACAGCAGATTGAACTTCAACCTGCTGTTTTGTAATTTTAGGTGGTGAGTAGTTCACTTTTGCTTGTATTAACGAATATCCTGATTAGGTGATACACGCAATTTAATCATCATTCTTGAACCTTCATAATATCTAAGTGTTTCAGGAGAGCTGTAACAATTACATATACCGTTTGTGACACTATAATACTTCCAAGGAGCATTATATTCGTGATCTGTATTTATAATCCCCGCTTTTTTCAGTTTATTCATTAAAATCTGCTGTTGGAACTCATCTTCCACAATAAAAAAGATTTTTCCATTAATAAAAGCATTGAAATCTATTATTTTATATTCTGAAATATCCTTTTCGGTCTTATCTTTTTCACTGAGAATTTTGACTTTACTGTCAGGAAATCTGTATCTTAAATTCTGTTCTATGAGAAGTGCTGATTCATGTAGCGGAATGCAGTCCTCTTTACTTTCTGCTGAGATTTTAATAATAATCTCCCGTTTAGTTAAAAAGTGTTTCTTAAGATATGTTTCACCCTCTTCCTTTGACATGAAAGTAGGCACTGTACCATATTCATCCACATAATAATTACCATCTTCATCAGCCAGATAATATGGTTCTTCAAAAGCATCTGATGTTTCCTGAACGGTATATACTGTACTAGTAGTTTCTTCTTTTATAGTATCGCAAATTCTTAAAATCTGTGAGTATCCATCTGACTGACCTCCTGTACATTTAGCTGCAATTTTTTCAATTTCCTTAATATAATTTTCGATGTGATTTTCCATCATTATTTTTCCTTTCTATGCATTTAACGGCTTTTCTTTTTTAGTGACATTATTAATTGCCTCAAGAACAGTTTTTCCGGCTTTATTAGGATATATATAAGCATCTCCGTATTCATAGCCGACATAATCATTTATACTTACAAATCCGATTTCTTCCAGTATCCTATTTTCTCTCTGGATTACTTCTCTGTCATTAATAACTGACTTACCTGCATTTTCTGGATTATTCTTCTGGTAATCCAGACACCACTTATCAGGCGGAAATTCTGTTTCTGAAATTAAGCTGCGTGTGAGAAGTATTACATCCTCATTGCCCTTAATGTAAGTGTTGATAAACTGCTTATACTCAGCCTTTTTATCTTCTTTATTAGAATTAAGGTCAAATATTTCAGCTATTCTGCTTTCAGCAAATGGCGTACCTTTTAATAATCCTCTTACATCCTGCTTAACAAAAGTGTCTCCTGACATTATCTGAATCATATTAGATCCTCCTTTAAATATTTGATATTTTTTATATGACAGAAAAATACCCGCTAAGAAAAACTTAACGGGTATATAATGTTTATTATTTAGGATATTAAGCGCCAACTTTAAGCATTTGTTTTCACTCCTTGTCTTGAATTCTTAGTTTCATTTTTTCATTGTTGCTGCAATTTCTCTAATCCAATCACAAGTTTGTATTCCAATATATTGACTTGTTAAATCTCCATTACAATATTTTAATTCAATTTTGTTTATGAGATTGTTTGCAAAACCATCTATAAGATTATTTCTATCTTCAATACTTGCAACAGTGCCTATCTGTTCTTCTGGCTTATCTAATGACATTTTATAAATTTTATCGTCTTTTATGTGATAAATTCCATTCCTCATATCTATTTCCTTTCAAATGAAACACGTATTTACATGTTTTAAAAACCAAAAGCTTCCTTATGTTCGTGATAATCTTCATTTGTGAAATCATCTGGAAGGAATTGTACGCAGGATGGTATAACCATTTCTATATTACCTTGTGCGTCTTCAACAATCGCCTCTGTCCATTGAATTCCATATCCTTCAGCGTCACTTGTGCAGTTTATTCCAAATTGATGAAAATAACCAAAATTCTGTATCCCTCTAACTATCCAATTGCATTTTCTCATTTTTCTTTTTCCTTTCTTTGTAATTCCAAATGAAATGCGTATTTACATACAAATCTCTTTTTTTTAGTAATTATTCAATATCAGATTTTAATTCTTCAATTTCAGTTATTGCAGTGTTAAGTACAGAAACAATAATTTCCATTTTATCTTTATATTTTAAATTAGTTCTGCAATTCTTCATTTCTACAAGAAGCTCTTCAATCGTCTGTAAACAATAATTTCTTTCTGCTTCTGCTTTTGATTTCTTCTGAGTTTTTTCATAAAAGCTTACCAGGACATCTTCTGGCATCTGATCTGCTGCATTACTCAGTTCTTTTTCTAACATCTGATTATTATTTAACACCTCATCATCCGGCTTGTAGCCCAGAAAACCGGTTATTGTTTCAGTGTCTTCACTAAGCATCGCTTCAATTGTCTTGTCGATTAATTCATCAATTGACATATTATTTTCCTCCTTTATAATTTCGATACAAGGAATATGACAGAAAAAATAATGGCAGCAATCTAAAGATCACCGCCATCAAAAGGTTCTATAAAATATAATTTTTAAATCCATTTATCAATTTCTGCGAATACAGCTCCCAGAGTACTTTCTATAAACAAATCAGATTCATCTAACTGAATATTCAGCTTTTCCTTATTAATAACAACCAGATGTTTTCCTCTGAAGTATGATACATAAGTATTAGCTGGATATTTTCTTCCGCAGTCACAACAATAGTTCTTTAATGTCGTGCCATGGATTTCATAGACATTCCTGCTGCCAGCTTTCTGATGTAATCCATCAATATTCTGGGTTACAACAGCTTTTAGCTTTCCTGCAGCTTCCATTTTAGCAAGCACCTTATGAGTAATATTAGGTTCGATATTTCTGGTATCCATCTTCTGCCTGTAAAATTCGAAGAACACCTCTGGTTTATTATTAAGACAGTCAGCACTTACACTTTATAAGCATATTTTTACACCTGTGCCAAATATGGCGTCCTTTCTAATTTTAGACTTTTTATTAAATATGACAGAGAAAAAATATTTTTATAATGCAAAAAAAGAGCCTGGCGTAACTAGACAGGTCAATGCCTGCTTTTACCGCCAAACCCTTTTTTATAAATATTAATATCTGCTAACTTTGTATAATAAGGTAGAAACTGTATCCTGAAGTTTGCCATCGTTGTAAACAGCTATATCTATCATATTTGCAACAAACTCTCTGCTGAAACTTTTGTTTTCTATTTCAGTTGAAGATTCCCAGATACTTTTCAATTCAGGTGCTTCTCTTATAGTTCTTTTTTTTCTGATATTTTCTGAAACAGAAACATACGCAACAATGATGTTATCTCTGTTTCTATTAGAAATAATCTACTGAGCCATATCCGGGTTCATCACTCCTACATACTTGCCAGTCTTTATTTCATCATCACCGATTTATAAATGGCTGGTACCCGTATTCTTCCATAAGTTTGTGCATGATGCTGAACTTTCCAACACCCTTCTTTCCAATTAATAAGATAAGCATTTATTTCCCTCCTTAAGTGTTATTGTCTGTGGCATATCAAGAGATAAGTCATGAGCTCTCATATCCTCATAATCTGAATATACATACTGTGAAGCTTCAATATCCAGATAATCTTTTAATGGAATTGTTCCCATATTAGTTTTTACAGCTAACATATCGTTCCCTCCTTTAAATTTTTGATATAAAGAATATGACGAAAAAAATAAAAATACAGACCTGCGATTGACTTCACAGATCTGTATTAGGTTATTATTTAAGTAGCAATGAGTTAAGTATTGTTATCTTATATAATCATCAACTGAAGAAATATTATGTTTACTTTCATTTTCAGCTCTGTTTGCACTCTGTTTTTCTGCTAATAATTCTTTAGGCTCTTTATGTGTATAAAGCACTGTATCTTCATTTACATCAGATTCGTCTTCATCGAGAAGATTACTGAGTGAAGCGATAAGAGTAATATAGTTAGGATTTTCAGTAGTTTTTGTACGGACATATAATTCTTCATCTTTTGCTAATTTTATTAATACCTCTGGCGGTGTATTTGGATTTCCAGCTACATCCACGCGAACACTTTTATCTTTATCTTTTGCTAATTCAGCTAATGTTTCTGGTGGTGTATTTGGATTTCCAGCTACAGCCATGCGAATAACCCAGCCTTCGCTTTTTGTTAATTTGGTTAATATCTCTGGGGGTGTATTTGGATTTCCGGCTACTGCTTTACGAATATCTAAACTTTCGTCTTTTGCTAATTCAGCTAATGTTTTAGATGGTGTGTTTGGATTTTTAGCTGTATAAAATTTCTTTAATTCCATAATTATAATTCCTTTCTGTAGATATAATTAAATATTATTATCATTGTTACAATTTTTATATGACAGAAAAAAAAAATAAACTCACAAAGTTTAACTTTGAACACACTCCGAAGTTTTAGCTTCGGAGATTCTCACTTTCTGTTTTTAAGACAGAAATTATATCCATCATCTTTTAATGTCAAACTTAGCATGCCAGTGATTAATCTTTGGAATACCACATCTGATTAAGTTAAGACAACACCTTAACAGATGATGTCTGAATCCATACCCTTAAGCACAAGCAGCTAAATACTCATGTATAGCTGTTAACGTCTTAAGGGTATTTTGTGTTCTCTTCTGAAATCCAGGAACTTTTGCTCGCATTTCAGACAGCAGACTTATTTTTTTATCTGCTGTTTCAGAGTTGTCAGTTGTCGACTTGGCAGAATGAATTAAACTACGGGCTGCTGCAGCCTGATACTTTGAGTTATCAATATCTTTTAAGAAGTCCCATTCTTGTTCAAACGCATTAACACAGAACTTGATTGCAGATCTATAGATTCTGATAGTCTGGCTGAAAATCTTATCAGCATTTTTAATTCTAATTGTATAACTTGATGTAATTTTCATATCCGGACCTCCAATCATTAAGAATCAGTTTCTAATATCTATATGATAGAAGGAAAGATATTTCTTATAGAAAATTAATATCTGTACATCTGAAACAAAAAAATCGGCCTGACCCACGAAACTAAAGCTTCGGGGTTTTGTCGATAATGTTAGAAACTATAAAATTGCAAGTATTTATTATTGTGCTGTTGAAAGATTTCTTGCATTCTGCACAACTTCTGTCGGGATATTCTGGCAACACCAGATAATTAATATCGCAGCTACAGCAATCATGATTATATGTACCACAAACCAGAACCCCTTAATGCTTCCGATATAAGCTCTTGGAATCCAAAGTCCCATATTGGCACTCTTTTTTAAATTGCATCTTCTGCATGCTGCAACAAGGTTCTGGTATGAATTTACGCTTTCTGCGCCTTTCTTTTTCAGCTTCTCCTGGTAATAAGTACTTTCGTTCACTTTCTTTACCGGGTATATATGGTCTATGGTTATATTCTTTCTTGTATGGAGTGTCCCACAGTATACACATCTGTAAAGTTTTCCATATATTGGTTTATTGTGTGCAAAGTATTCTTTTCTATATGTCGCTGAACGCTTGCCAAATGAATTGTCTATTGAATATGTAAGTCTGCATGTTTTACGGATTTTATATATATACCGTTTTATACTGTTGATTTTGTATTTCGAGAGCTCTCCTGTATATACAATGTAATCCTGATATTCTAATTCATGCAGCCTGTACTTTCTTCTAAGTTTCTTTCGGATATATTTTGGAGTCCAGTCTGGAGCTGTTATCTTAACTTTAGTCATACATTCACCGTCCTTTATTTATGGTATTTATATGACAGATGAAAAGATGAATTGGGGCAGTTTGGTAGTTTTAAAAGAATATTTCAGAATAATATAATGAGATTGATGAATGACATATTAAAAATAATACGGTAAAATATATAGATGCCGAAATACAAAATCATAGACATCTGCATTTGCAGATGTCTATGATTGAATAATATTAAGTTATTTAAGTTGTTTACAGGATTAAAATACCAGAATGTCAACCTATCTGAATGGTTAACTTTATCTGTCTACCATCAGCACAGTCAATGATAATCCCATTATCTGATGTCGGCAGATTATCTTTAAATATTCTAATTCCTTTAACATCAGGAATATCTCCAGTGATCATCTTATCATTAAGAAAATCATACAGCTCCTGTTCTACTGATTCTGTTGTGTTTTCCTTAACAATTTCAAATTCATTATGACAGAATCCAGTTTCATTAGAGAGCCAGTCAGAAATTTCCTCCGTTGCGTATTTATTATTTTTATCAAAACAATAATATTCTTCCAAATAATCTGGAATAATCATCTCTTTAGGCAGATTATTTAATACTTCGGTATCTCCATCTGTGTCCCACTTAATATTTATCGCTTTTAACATATTTAATACCCCTTCCTTATGTAGTCTTTGTGATTTTCATATAGCAGCCATCCATAGCTTTATCATACTGTCTGATGTCATAGAGCCAGCTGAAAGGAATTCTTACAGTTCCTTCCTTTTTCAGCTTCTCTAATACATCATCAATATCAAAATAGCCTTGCATACAGCCATAACCGGATAAATATTGCTGTCTGTCCAGATTACATAGATTATCATGATACTTAATTATGTTTTTCTTTAAAAATTCAACATATCTGTCAGATAATCCATGATTTTCTTTCGGGTTATTATTATTATATTCTGATGAAAGAAAATAATTTCCACGGAACAGCTCATCCGCGGTATAAGTGACAAATTCTATCCTGTTTCTTTCGCAAAATTCCT
>OLOU01002294.1_pt1 | contig 11128 bp, 8 predicted proteins | sample 1672101 | NCBI WGS metagenome assembly OLOU01 (sample SAMEA3136645, study PRJEB25190) | human gut metagenome | biome: human gut; feature: human-associated habitat; material: faeces | place: Austria | collected 2013
GGATTCATTAACATGCACACCCACGCTGCCATGACATTGATGAGAGGCATCGAAGAAGACGTTCCTCTTACGGAATGGCTTGCGAAAATCTGGGAGACAGAATCCAAAATCGATGCTGAATACGTTTACTGGGGCACGAAAGTGGCCTGCCTGGAGATGATAAAGACAGGAACCACCACCTTCAATGACCAATACTGGTTCTCCCCTTACGCCCGCAAGGCCGCTGTCGAGATGGGCATCCGCCCAGTGGTTTCATACGTCACCCTCGACCACGGGAACCATGAGGAATGCGAGAGGCAGAAGGAACAATGCATCAGGACCTATGAGGAGTCACTCGGGCTTGATGACGGCGGCATATTCGAGATCGGCATCCACGCTATCTACTCCACAAGCGAGGAACTGATTCTCTGGGCCACCGAATTCGCGAGGAAGCACGGCCTGAAGATTCACATACATGTAAGCGAGACCGCGAAGGAAATCGCAGACTGCAAGGAGCAGCACGGCGGACTCTCCCCTGTCGAATACCTGGACAGGCTCGGCGTTCTGGGTCCGGACGTTCTCGCCGCGCACACCCTTTGGCTGAGTGACAATGACGTGGAGATTCTCGGAAAACGCAGAGTGAACTGCGTCCACAACATAAACTCGAACACCAAGCTCGCGTCTGGTTATATGTTCAGGTACAATGAGTTGCGCGATGCCGGGGCCAATGTCTGCATAGGTACTGACGGCTGCGCCTCATCGAACAATCTGGATATGCTCGAGGCCATGAAAACCTCTGCATTGTTCCAGAAAGCCTGGAGGAACGACCCTAAATCATTGCCTCTGGAGGAACTTCTCCCGCTCGCGACGGAAAACGGAGCGAAGGCATTGGGGCTGAACACCGGCAGAATCGAGGAAGGCAGATTGGCGGATATTCTGATAGTCAATACCGATAATACCTTCTTCATTTCACCGGGCTCATTCTTGTCGAATTTCATTTATTCAGCGCACAGCGACTGTATCGACCACGTCATTGCAGGCGGCAGATTCGTTATGAAGAACCGCAAGGTGAAAGACGAGGCAGGCATCATTGCAGGTGCGAAGGAACAACTAATCAAAATACTCTAAATCACATAGTTATGGACCCAAGATCAGAAAAAATTTTCAAGGCCGCTGACTATATCAAGGAGCGGCTCGACGGACGTGTTCCGGTAGCCGGAATCGTACTTGGAAGCGGATTGGGAAAGCTTGCAGAGAAGATCGAGAACCCTATAGTAATTCATTACAAGGACATCCCCGGATTTCCTGTTTCCACTGCCATCGGGCATAAGGGAAATTACATCGCAGGTGAGCTGGGAGGCAAATTCGTGATAGCGATGCAGGGACGCATCCACTATTATGAAGGTTATCCGATGGATCTGGTAACATTGCCTATACGTGCGATGAAAGTGCTGGGTATCAGCTACTTGTTCGTATCCAATGCTGCCGGCGGTATAAATTTTGACTACAAGGTCGGCGACCTAATGATCATCAAGGACCACATCAACCTCCTGCCGAACCCTCTCATTGGCCCGAATCTCGACGAATTCGGTCCGCGGTTTCCGGACATGACGCATCCTTATGACAAGAAGCTCATTGCCAAGGCCAAGGAGATTGCTGCGGAGGCGGGCATTCCTCTTCGTGAGGGCGTTTACATCGCAGGTACAGGTCCTTCTTACGAGACACCTGCCGAGTGGCATTTCTTCAGGACCATCGGGGCTGATGCTGCCGGCATGAGCACTGTGCCTGAGGTAATCGTGGCAAGACACTCGGAGATTCCTGTTTTCGGAATGTCGGTTATCACCAATGCCGCACAAAAGGAGTTTGCGGCTGACTACAAGAACGATGGAGATGATGTCGTGAAGGCTGCGGACGCTGCAGCGGACAAGATGACATATATCTTCGCCAAAATCATTGAATCACTTTAATTTACGGTGACATTGCCCATTCCGGCAGTGTCACTTTTTTAACAGAAAGATATGGAATTCGGTTTTATCAGAGTGGCTGCGGCGACGCCGAGAGTGAAAGTGGCTGATGTGGATGCCAATGTGGAAGAAATCTGCAGGATGGCGGAAATCGCTGAGAATGAGCAAGTTTCCATCTTGGCTTTTCCGGAGCTTTCCGTCACGGGCTACAGTTGTGGTGATTTGTTTGCCCAGGAACTTCTGGTCAGCAAAGCTGAGGAAGGCGTAAAAAGGCTGAAAACATTCTCACGCGGCAAGTCATTGACACTGGTCGTGGGCGTGCCCGTAAGAGTGCGGGGCTCGCTTTACAACTGCGCAGCGGTCATCCAGAACGGGTCGCTGAAGGGCATTGTACCGAAAATTTACCTTCCGACCTATAACGAATTCTACGAATCGCGCTGGTTCTCAAGCGGTTGCGATTTTCTTTCTGATACCCTGAGCGCTTACGGCCGGATTGAGGACAATGCCAAGGACTGCAGTTCGCCTGCCGCCGGTGCTGAAATCAGCTACGCCGGACACAAGGTGAATGTCTATCCGAATATGCTGTTCAATGTCGGCCGCGCGACTTTTGCCATAGAGATCTGCGAGGACCTTTGGACACCGATTCCGCCGTCTTCCCATCATGCTCTCGCAGGAGCTCAGATCATCGTGAATCTTTCTGCGAGCAATGAGGTCCTGATGAAGCACCAATACCGCAAACAGCTTATCAGTCAGCAGTCTGCGAGGACGATTTCGGCTTACGTCTATAGTTCATGCGGTTATGGCGAATCTACTCAGGATGTGGTTTACGCCGGTTCTTCTCTGATTTATGAGAACGGAAGCCTGATGGCGGAGAACAAGAGGTTTTCGCTTGAGGCAGGGATTATATTCGCCGACATTGACATTGACAAGCTTTCCGTGCTGCGTCAGAAAGAGAGCACTTTCCATTCTGTGGCTCCGGACGGCACGGGTGACGGGCTGGATGCGCGGAGGTATTTCGCTGTGGCATCTGGTGATGGCGCTGCGACTGATTTCGAAAAATGTCTGAGGAGGCATATAGATCCGCATCCTTTCGTTCCGGGCAATGCGGCTGAGCGTGACGAAAGGTGTCGCGAAATCACTGATATCCAAGTAATTGGCCTCGCAACAAGGCTCGCTCATATCCATTCGCACACTGCCGTAATCGGCATTTCCGGCGGACTGGACAGCACATTGGCATTGATAGTGACGGTCCTGGCTTTCGACAAGCTCGGCTGGGACAGGAAACGGATTATAGGTATCACGATGCCGGGACTCGGCACGACGACGAGAACGCATTCGAATGCTTCCGACCTGATGGCGGCGTTGGGCGTGACGTCTCTGGAGATTCCTATCGGTAAGGCTGTGGCGCAACACTTCTCCGACATTGGCCAGAACCCTGAGGTTCAAGATGTTACCTATGAGAATTCGCAGGCACGCGAAAGGACGCAGATTCTTATGGATGTGGCCAACAAGGAAAACGGTATCGTGGTGGGTACCGGCGATCTTTCTGAGCTTGCGCTCGGCTGGGCGACGTACAATGGCGACCACATGTCCATGTACGCGGTGAACGCCAGCATTCCGAAGACGCTTGTGAGATACCTGGTAGGCTGGGCCGCCGAGAATCATTTCGAGAGTGATGTGGCAATGGCTGCCGGACGTGGCGTCGTGGAGGCTTGCGGTGGTATTGTGGGTGCTGCAGGTGATGAGAGTGCTTGCGGTGGTGTGGAGAATCGTGGTAGTGTGGGGAATCGTGGGACATCGCCAGAGACTTCTCGTGGAGACGTAGCGGACCACAAACGCTCTGTACGAGAGATACTTATGGACATCATTGATACGCCTGTAAGTCCGGAACTGAAGCCGGCGGACAGCGAGGGAAACATCACCCAGAAAACGGAAGACCTTGTGGGCCCATACGAGCTGCATGACTTCTTCCTCTACCACATTTTCCGTTTCGGCGCGAAACCATCTAAGGTTTACTTCCTGGCACGCAAGGCTTTCGAGGGCGTATATGACGACGCCACCATCCTCAAGTGGCTGAACACGTTCATCAGGCGTTTCTTCGCCCAGCAGTTCAAGCGATCCTGCCTCCCTGACTGCCCGAAAGTCGGCTCCGTCTCCCTCTCCCCAAGAGGTGACTGGCGAATGCCGTCCGACGCCTGGCGCACCATCTTCCTGAACGACCTGCCGGAAAGGTGATTACTGCCTTTTTATATTCTCGATGACACAGCTATGCCTTTTGGTGCTTCGGTCATAGTTGATTCCGACTAAAACTATGTCGCCGAAATATGACTTGAGCGCATCGCCGTAGTTTTTCTGCTGAATTTGGCGGATAGCCGTATCTGCGTCTTGATTGAATTTCAGTTCAAGGACGATTGCCGGTAAATCAATATTCTTATGTGGCACCAATACGATATCGGCGAACCCTCTGCCGGTTGGCAGTTCACGAACTATACTGTAACGGGATCTTGCTGTATAGAAAGCCAATGAGAGCACACAAGCCAATGAATTCTCATCATTGTATTGGAGCAAACTGGTATTTTGTTCGTGAACTTTATCGACGCATGATGCTACGATGTCCGCATCGCCATTCAGAACACATGACAATAGATAATCCGATTGCTTTAAGGCGTCATTGACTTCGGACCAGCCGGAGTCAGCGATGGCAGTTTCGAACTCCTGACGAACTTCATAATTTGGAATGTTGGCGCACTTTGTTTCAGTATTGTAGGAAAGATATCCCAAGTGGCACAATAGCGTAAGAACGTCATCCTTGCAGTCAATCTTGTGCATGTCGTTGCTGAATCGAAGGGAGTTCACCTTGACCGGAATGTCATTGAGAAGGGATACGACATCATCTTTCAGCCCGTCGAAGTTCATTGTAATATATTGAATCAGGCTTTCGAATGTATTTGTGCTTGCCCAATAACTGGCGAAGGACTTTCTTTTCAGAGCCCGCATGACTGCAAAAGGATTATAAATTGCCTTTTCGGAACCTAATTCATATCCGTCATACCAAAGCTTCATTTGTCTTGCATCCATACTGGCGTCATGACATAGACCGACAACCTCTTTTTCCGTAAAGCCGAAATATGAAGCAAGTTGAGCCGGACTTAGCATCGTGTATTCCTCGAAGTTATTCAAAGCAGATTGTGTATTGTACCGTTTGATTGGAAGAATACCGGTCATATATACACACGCGAACACATATTCAGTTTTGCTTCCCTTGAACAACCGACGCAGGAAATCAACATATTCATCCATCAATGCCTCATAACCTTCACGACAAAGCGCATCCCACTCATCTATAAGACAAACGAATTTTTCACCAGTCTGATCGACGATGTTTATCAAGAGATCCATCAAATCATCGTTGGTATTCATGGCGACGTTATTGTACATGCTCAATAGCTCTTCGCAGATATCGTGCTTTATTCTGTCAATGAGATGCTCATCATCCCCATACTTGGTTACGAAATCAGTCATGTCCAGATATAGCACAGGAAAGCGATTGAGATTCTTCTCAAAATCAGCCTGTTTACTTATCTCCAGCCCTTCAAATAATGACCTTGATTCACAGGACCTGTCATAATAAGCATTGAGCATTTTCACGGCAACAGACTTTCCGAAACGGCGGGCACGAGTTACGCACATATACCGATTCTCGGTTAACATTACGGAATTAACCTCCTCTATCAGCATACTTTTATCCACAAAATTAGTGTTGCGGACAGAAGCGAAGCCGTCATTGCCTTTATCTATAAAATTCCCCATGGCCAATTATTGAATATATAGCGTTTGCACGCGGATCTACATTTGACAAATCTACACTTTTATTTCGAATATAACGTAATTTATCTGTATCTCCCCTTGTAAATGTTTGCACATTGGCTGATTATTTCCGGCTGAACATTTCCTGCTCATGCCCCTGTCCCGCGGCATCCTCTCCCCGTGACGCACCCGATAGCGACACCCACTCCCCGTGAATTTGAGCGGCGATTCTTAGGAGTTCACCGCGACTTCCGCCGCCCGCCGTGGGCAAAAGCCTACGATCTGCACCCGAGAAGGACTTGTAACAGGCACGACGGGGGCAAAAACCCACAATCTGCACCCGTGACAATGTCAATCAGGCACGACGGGGGCAAATAGGCCAGATCTGCACACGTGGTTCCAACGACGGGGGCAGAAACCCAGGATCCGCACCCGTGACAATGTCAATCAGACACGACGTCTGAACCACATCCTGCAAATCTGTATCCGTTTCCAGAAGAAGTGCCAGATGTAGTAGAACGGGGCGGCGAGCGCGTCACTTTCGTAATGGCTCAACAAGTGGAGATTGCGCCTTGCAATTTCGACAAGCTTTCCGGCACGGGACGTCGGGTGGCGGAACCTGGTATCACCATGCCCGAAGTTTCCTCCCGCCATTATTTCGTTGAGCAGAAATTGTCCTTCCGACTCATCAGCATTCCAGAGTGACGGAATCTCAGGCAATGCAAACACAGTCCGGAGCACCCACATTGACGCGGAAGCGAAACGAGTCATGCCCATGTCATTGACATCCTTCATAAGCCTGGCATCCATCCCGGCATCGCGATGCATAATCGCAAAATAGATGTCCATCATCTGACGCAGTCCGATTCCGCCAGAAATGAGGTGCCTGAACGCATGATGCAGCAGGTAAAACAGATGGATGTAGTCGGACGGGCAGACGATTTCCCCACAAGGCAGTTCAGCCTTCCCTGCGAAAAAATCCGCCACATGACTCCCCCAGAACTCCTGTATCTTCCTGTTCTTGAAAAGATTATGAGAAATGCTCAGCCTATAGTGCAGCTCCACCTCAGCATCATTGAAAGCCTTCGGATGCGCATGCACGTAGTCCCAGCCGCCATTGTCAATGCCCTTCTTCCTCAGGTATTCCAATGCCTTCTCCCGTCCGCATTCCACATATACGTCAATGTCCCCCGCCTGTCGCAGCCCACGTAACTCTTCACCATAAAGAGCCGCCACGCTCTGCCCCTTGAACGTAGTCAGACGCATTCCGTCCCGGTCGAACATTTCCTGCAGCTCGACGCAATGCCGGTTCATCACCTCATTACGCTTCTGTATATTGGCCGCTGCTCCCAACCATCTCATTTTCAGTGCTGCCGGCAGGTTCTCAGCCTGCTCCGGATGAGCACCGCATACCCTCTGCACCCCGGCAAAGCACACCCCAAGCAACGTCTGCTTCTGCGCCTCCCTATACATCGCCGACCACTCCTCAGCCGACGGCACCACCGGCCCGAACCCGTCAGCCGTGCCTACCGCATTCTGTATGAGCCTGAAAAATAAATTATCTGTCATAGTCTAATACGAACTGTTTGAAGTTTTCAAGCACAACCCAAATGCCTGCATTAACTTTCCCTTCATGTCTAATTATTCCTGCCTTCTGCAGTATGGCGAAGTCTCGTTCGACAGCGCGTTGGGTTTCCGACATTTACACTTGCAATCACACACCTCCACCACCCCAAAACTCACACCGCCTCGCTCCCGTCTTCGCCGTACTTTCCGTCCTTGGCTTCATAGATGACGGACGGCTCCAGGACCTCGACCGTGTGCCAGGTGCCGGCGGGGACGACGCAGCCGTAATTGCCGGAGGACGGGTCCAGTACAATGCGTGCCGTTTCATGGAAGCGACGCCCAATTGCCATGTCCTGCTTCTGTTCAATGCTATCTCCAGGTTCAATGCCATCTCCAGCTCGCTCTTCCTCGTAAAAGACCTCGACCAATTTTCCATGAAGCAGCAGGACATTCTCGGTACTGTGCGGATGCCGATGGATAGGAACCACTGTGCCGGGAAGAAGAGCATTGAGCATACGCTGGCTGTTGTCGTCGGATGACGTGCGCAGGTCATAGTTCTGACGAAGCCGTGGATTTTCCGCAGCCTCGGAGAGCAACTTCGAAATGAATATATTGTCGATTTCCAACATAATTTCACTATTTTAACGCCGCAAGGTATTCCTCATGTAGATGATAATACTTCTTCATGAATGCGATGTAGGCGATACTTAGAACAATCAATGCACCAAGCAGATAGAGCCAACGCGCCATAGGTGTATTCGGAATAATATAAATGAATCCGAGAGACACTGCCAACTGCAGCAACGCGTAGAGCGATGCCACCTTCACATGATCTATCTTCAATTCATTCGCCATAATCTGATATGCATGCTTGCGGTGCGCTTCTCCCAGATTCTCATGCAACATTATGCGATGACAAATCGTAAGACAGCCATCCACGCCATAGACCAACAAGAAAATCAGCCAAGTGATATCTCCAGTCCTGAGAATCAATGCCCCGATCAGAAACAGCAGGATATAAGCCACTCCGATTGACCCAACATCACCTGCAAAACACTTCGCCTTACCCTTGGGCCTGAAATTGAAATAACAGAATACCATGTCCGCAAGAATCACCACGAAGATAAGAGATTGATTCACAAAATCCATACTCTGATTGAGCAGAGCCATTGGTATAAGCGATGCAAGCGCATACGCCCCCGTGATACCATTGATTCCATCCATGAAATTGATGACATTAGACGCACCTACGCAAACTATGAGTGCAAGAATCACCACCCACCACATGTTCAGATGCAAGATGTCCAGCTGATAAAACATCATCAGCATAGCTCCGAATTGCGCCACAAGCCGCATGCTGTCCGGCAACGAATGAATATCGTCAATGAAACTCACGCCGGCAACCAACGTCACTGCCAGCAGGAACCAGATGTAGTCCCCGATTTCCAGATCCAACGAAGGTATCCACCCTGCCGCAGCAAAAGCCAACCAAATCCACAACGCCAAAAGAAAAATAATCCCACCGCCACGCAGGACAATGCTGGAGTGCGACGAGCGCTGATTAGGTTTGTCAATGATATTGAATCTGTCTGCCACCTTGAAATAGGCCAATTCCAAGACAAGAAGAATCAAAAAGATGATTCCGTAAACTAAATATGAATTCATATTATCTTGATATAACGTTAGTTGATTCACTTAAAAGAGGGCAGGTCCGGAAATCCAAGCCGCATCGAAATCTTTGCTGAAATTCTAAACTCATGATAAAGTGCGCTCGCCTTGAAATGGTGTCGGAAACCGTTTTCATTGCATTTTCTTTATAATGAGAAAACGTAAGAATGCTCTATCCTGCGATATTCAAATCCCAAAGCTTCGATTGAGGGACAAGGGATAATGGCGCCATTATCCGACGTGGCTTTTGATTCAATTTGCAGATACCTGGAATAAGGCCTCGTGTGGATTATGGAAGTGTTTCTATATGGTTCGATCTTGTATGCCATAAGACAAATCCTTTTGGCATAAGCATACAAGACTTCTGATATAGATGGTACATCCATTAAATCCCTAAGGCTGCTATACAATTGAAATTCGCACTTTTCAAACTTCCCTCCTGGAAATGCAGTTGCTCCATCGGTCTCACGTACAATCGCTTTCTGAAGATTTGCAATACTTCCCAACGCAGAGGTCATCTCTATCAGCAGGACAATTTCATGATTATCAATACTTGTCAATATGAAGTCACACTTGCTTCTTCCCCTCAAGAACGAAGCTGGACGGTTGCATTGATTTACGAAATTTTCATAATGAATAATCTCCAGATTACCTTTCTCGTTATGAATGGACAACTGTCCCATACCTAAGGGAAGTATCTCTATCGGGAAGCCATCCTTCAAATCGAAATCGACAGAGTCAGTAATCTCCGGTACTACCGTCACGCCACGTGAACTAATATTGTGTCCGACAATATAGTCACTTTCCAACAACTCTTTCATAACCGTTCATATTGTTCATATATCTGATCCAGTGGAGCCGAAAGATATTCAGGGTTAATCAGATGTGCATTACGAAGTTTCAAATCTCTGATTTTGCCTTCCTCAATAGCCCTTACAGAGACATCATCCCAGTCAAGCGTAGCGATTCCATCGTCTTTTACGCCGACATCATTCCGCCTGACCAATAAATTCAATTGATTCAAGATGTACGGACTGTGGGTCGTAAGCAGAAATTCATGTCCACATTTTCCTTGGCATAAAGAAACAAGCAGATCGATAAAATTCATCTGAGTTGAAGGATATAAGTTCTGCTCTGGATCTTCGATTATGAATATCGTTTTGGAAGGAACTGTCAATCTTTTGAATGCATTTTGATATGACTTCAAGAACTTCTTATACTCAGGATTCCCACTATGAAGCCCCTCGTTAATTGACATAATCAATTCACGCCTGTCAACATTCTTGAATTCCGGATTAACACGTTTGAGGACCAATTCATCAATCAGCTTTCTTTGTCTGTTTTTGGTCTTTAAATCCAGATCGAAAGACGTCTTTTCTTCAAAAGCATGGAAATATTCATCCGTATAATACCGAAGCATCACTATCATTGGCACGACGGACTGCAATCCGCTGGAAGCAGCTCCCAATGCTATACCATAAGACATTCCATTTGAATGTTCAATCCTGTCTTTAAGTTTGAACTCACTGGCATCATAGAAATACTTCACGCCAAGATTCAGCACATCAGTTTTATTCTCCGGAGCAAAGAACTCTCTTGCATTGAACCAGTCGAACAAGAAACTTCTGAGATTTGTCTGCCCTAACTCAAATCCCTGCAGTTCCGGCAAGGTTACAAGATTTCGTTCGGAAGGAATATAACAAATCTTCGGGCGAGAATACTTTTCCAGCGCCTTATGAGTAACCTTGAAGTTTCCCGCCTCGTAATGCAGATGGATATAGTCAGATTCGAAGTCGACGAAAGACTCCTCGCCGAAGTAACCATCCAACTTATGAAAGTTTTCAACCAGCTGAAGGAAAGCCTTACCATCAGCGACGACATTTTCATCCAATGCTGTCAAAGATTCCTTTTCAATCCACTTGCAAGTACTGAGAATCTTTGCGATAGTACTCTTACCGCAACTTTGCGGTCCAATCAAGAAATTGAACCTGTTGAGCTCCATATCGACCTCTCTAATCGGGCCTACGTTCTTTATCGTCAAGTGTTTCATCTTCGCACTGGGTCAATTACACTCTTCAAATCTAATAATTAGGGATTGTCGTTTAATGTTTTCTTTTTGACCGAAGCAGCCGACTGATCCCATC